>ERZ773014.778-NODE-778-length-21143-cov-18.957891_pt1 | contig 21143 bp, 17 predicted proteins | sample MGYA00580841_ERZ773014 | MGnify/ENA primary metagenome ERZ773014 (study PRJEB29015, sample SAMEA2737989) | human oral metagenome | biome: human oral; feature: human-associated habitat; material: dental | place: China | collected 2067 ...
TCTTCGAGAATAAGCCCGAGGCACTGCCAGTGCGTATTGAAAAGAGTAGGCAATTGGAGCTATTCTAAGCAAATCCTTATCCCGAACTGGCGTAAGTTTATGTGCTAACAAGCAGGTAGGCATCATTGTTTTAGACGTATAATCCAGCACATTGCATCTTATTTTTAGGGGTAGGGTTTAAGCCTGTTTCATTCAAAAGGTTGGGCGTTCTAAGGTCTTTCTATGCACTTGTTGTGTGTGTGCTAGTCGCGGCTGATGTGCATCAGCGTGGCTCCACATTGTTTTTCATTTTGGTATGGACACAAAAAAAACCACCTCATTGCCCTTTCGCGGCATGCGAAGATTGGCAATGAGGTGGATTAAATGTATGTAATTACTTCAAGAGTAGTTCCACGGGGCAGTGGTCGCTGCCCAATATGTCGGTGTGAATTTTGGCGTCTAGCACTTCGGCTTGCAGGCGATCAGACACAAGGAAATAGTCGATGCGCCACCCCGTGTTGCGTTCGCGTGCCTTAAACCTGTACGACCACCAACTATATTTAACCTCTTCGGGATATTTCCAGCGGAAGGTATCTGTGAAACCTGCACCTAGAAGTTGGGTCATCTTTTGGCGTTCCTCATCGGTAAAGCCTGCGTTACGCCTGTTGGTCTTGGGGTTTTTCAAGTCAATTTCTTGATGCGCCACGTTCATATCGCCGCAAACAATCACGGGTTTCTTTTGGTCTAGGCTATGCAAGTAGGCCTGAAAATCGTCTTCCCACTGCATGCGATAGTCCAGTCGGCGCAGTTCGTCTTGCGAATTGGGCGTATAAACGGTAACTAAGAAGAAGGTGGGCATCTCTAAGGTGATAACCCTTCCCTCGTGGTCGTGTTGGTCAATGCCAATGCCGTAGCTAACGTTCAAGGGCTTATGGCGTGTGTAAATGGCCGTGCCCGAATAGCCTTTCTTGTCGGCATAGTTCCAAAACGAGTCGTAACCATCGAACTGTAAGTCTAGCTGACCTGCCTGCATCTTTGTTTCTTGCAGGCAAAAGAAATCAGCATCGAGTGTTTTAAAAATGTTCTCAAAGTCTTTGCCAACCACGGCACGCAGCCCATTGACGTTCCAAGAAATAAACTTCATATCTATGATTAGTTCTTTTTCCCTACGAGATATACAGGTGCGTTAACTTCGTGGGGGGTATTCTCGAACGTGATTTGCTTTACAAGCAAGCGTGTAACTTGCTTTTCTTTGTAGTATTCCAGCAATTGTTGCACTTGCTGATGCTGCATAGTACCTACTTGGATGGCATTGGTAAAGGCCAGCTTTCCTGTGTTTTGGCCAATCTTTATGTCGATATCTTGACCCACAATGGGGCTTGCCAAGTAATAACCCTTGTTGTAATAGTCTTCCAGCATGTAATTGGGCAACTTTAATTTCATCTTTACCTCGGCGGCATCTGCTGCACCTAGTTGTTTTACGAAGGTTTCAGAGGCCTGGACAGAACCTGTTAAAACCCTAACGGGGAACTTCTCGATAACGAGTATCGTGTCGGGTGTGATTGTCCAATCTATTTTCACCGAGTCGATTTCGTTGGGCTTTGCACTCTTGACGAACTTCAAATGGCCAGAGTATTTACCTACAAGGGAACTCATGATAACCGTTTGCTCTGCCTTTGTAATTTTCTTAAACCTAGGTTCTTCGCCTCCATTTCCGCCGTTAAGGCACGAACTGAGCGACAACACCACCACGCCAAACAAGGCAATGGCTACCAAATTCAATGTTTTTTTCATCGTTTTCTGTATTATTGTATTTACGAGTTAAACCTTGATTAACGTATATCTTGCATCTGATAACTTTAAAAAATGTTATTTAGGACGTATGAGGTTCATAAACTCTTCGCGCGTTTTGGCTTGGTTGAAAGCACCGCTGAAGTCGCTAGTGGTGGTGATGGAGTTTTGTTTTTCCACACCACGCATCTGCATGCACAGGTGTTTGGCCTCTACAACCACCATTACACCGAGGGGTTTAAGCGTGTCTTGTATGCAGTCTTTTATTTGTTGGGTCATTCGTTCCTGCACTTGTAGGCGATGGCTAAATATGTCTACCACTCGTGCTATCTTGCTTAGGCCCGTGATGTAGCCGTTGGGGATGTAGGCCACGTGCACCATTCCGAAGAAGGGCAGCATGTGATGTTCGCACATCGAGAAGAAGTCGATGTCTTTAACGATGACCATTTGGTTGTATTTCTCTTCGAAGAGTGCATCTGTAAGCACCTTGCGAGCATCTTGCGTGTAGCCGCGCGTTAGCACCTGCATGGCCTTTGCCACGCGCATGGGTGTTTTTTCTAATCCTTCGCGGCTAGGGTCTTCGCCCAAAAGGGCTAGCACCTCTTTATAATGTGCGGCCAGTTGGTCTAGCCCCTCTCGGTATTCTGGTTCCAAGTTCATTTTTCAGATGAGTGGTTTCTTTATGTATATGTCGTTGTGTTGGGCAGTTTTAGTTCTGCACCGTTATCTTTCCTTTTACGATAACCGCCTGCTTGTAGCCCAGGGCTTGTATGGCATTGAGCATGCGTGTGGCCTCTTCTATGCTGCGATAGTTGCCCACGCGGCAAATCCATCGTGGCGAATAGAAGTGCACGTAGATGGGCTGGTCGGGGAAAGCAGCCTTTATTTGGTTGCCGATTTGCTGCGCGCGGTTTTTGTCGTCGCGCGAGTTTCCGCCGGCGTATGCCTGCACGCGGTAGCCGTCTACCTTGTATCCGCCTTTCATCACCTTCTTTCGGGTGTCTATAACGGGGATGTTCAGGCCGTCGCCATCGTCGCCCAGGGCGTTATTCTTTTGTGTGGTCTCTCTTTTGTTGGGCTCGTTCTTGCGCGCTTGTTCCGTTTCGCGTTTCTCGTTAGGCTGTCGCGCGGGGCTTTCTACCTCGGTAACGGAGCTGGCTTTCCCACTGTTGGTTGTGCTGCCGTTGGTGGTTTGAGTGGAGCGTTCGTTGGGATTGGGGTTTGTCCACTTCCCTGCGCCGCCCTTTCCGTTAACCAGCTGTTCTATGGCGGCACTCTGAGAGATGGTTACAACGCCTTGCGTCTTAGTGTCGCGTCGGCGTAAATGGTCGGTAAAGGTTTGCGCCTCCATTGCAATGACGGTGCAAATCCAAGTGAGAATAACGGTTACCAGACGTTTCATTGTTGTGGGGTGTTGAGGGTTACGCTAGGGCGAAGTGGCCTATTGCTGACCAATTTGCGCACTTACCGCATTTGAGAAGTGGATAAATAAGGCCTGTTCCTAAAATTCCCCGCAAAGGTTCAAATGTTGTTCCTTGTATTGCTCTTCACTGTCTTTTTGCTTTTATCAGGCATCTTTCGCTTACCCTTTCAGTCGCTTAGTTCACTATGCTCCTTCAAGAAGTAAGCAAAACCTGCTCAGCTAAAAGCTAAAAATACAGCAAAGGTAATTTTTAGAACCTGCCTTTAATTGGGCGAGGCGACACGCTCGGCACACTTTCGTCGGCCGAAAGTGCCGCTTCGCCGCATTAGCTATTGCTTGTTGTTATTTCTTCCAAGCATCGATGATGCCCTTGAAGTCGGCGCATTTCAATGCTGCACCGCCGATAAGGCCGCCGTCGATGTTGGGTTTGGCAAACAGTTCGGGTGCATTGCTGGGCTTTGCACTGCCGCCATAGAGGATGGAAGTGTTCTCTGCAACCTCGTTGCCATACTTTTCGGCGATTACCGAACGAATGAAGGCGTGTATCTCTTCGGCTTGTTCGGCCGTTGCAGTCTTGCCCGTACCGATGGCCCAGATGGGTTCGTAGGCTACGATAACGTTGGCAAACTCTTCGGCAGAGAGGTTAAACACTGAACCTTCAAGTTCTGCTTTCACCACGTCGTTTTGCTTATTGGCCTCGCGTTCGGCCAAAGTCTCGCCGATGCAGAATATCACCTTCAACCCGTTTTTAAGTGCCAAGAGCACTTTTCCCTTCAATATTTCGGGTGTTTCGTTGTAGTATTCGCGACGTTCAGAGTGTCCCAGGATAACATATTGTGCGCCCGTGCTCTTCACCATCTCGGCCGAAACCTCGCCCGTGTATGCTCCTTTTTCCTTGTCTGCGCAGTTTTCGGCACCCAAGCCAACGAGTTGGCTATCCAAAACGCCAGCTACGCTAGCCAAATGAATGAAAGGTGTGCAGATGATAACGTCGCAGTTGGGTTTGTCGGCGGCCAAAGCGTCGTTCACTTCCTTTGCCAAGGCCATGCCTTCTTGCAGGTTCAGGTTCATTTTCCAGTTACCTGCTACGATCTTTTTTCTCATTTTTCTTTTTTTCTTTAAGAGTGTATATAGTTTATTGCGTTTTCTTTGTTTCTTTATCCATTTGGTCCATGCCCATAGGCGGTCGGCCAAGGTGAGCAAAAACAACGGGAACACGAACCAAAGCACTATTTTGGTGATGCGTGTCGTTACGCTGGTGGGGTCTATTTTGCCGATGCTAAGCTCGTCTAGTGGGGCGTTCAGCGTTTCTTGTTTGGGCAAGGCGTTGTGGCTCCATTTGTTAATCACCACCCCATCTTTAATGAGTATCAGCCCCGGATTGCTCCTTATCATCGTTTTCAGCGTAGTGCCGTCGGTGATGTAGAAAGGATATTCGGCCCCAGTGAGGTCTTGCCAACGGCTGATGGCGGCTTTTCCGCTGGCGGTTAGGCACATCATGGGCACATTATGCCGTTTGGCGTACTCGTATATTCGGTCTATCGCACCGAAGTTGGTGTCGTCGGCTTGCTCTAAGTAAGGCGAAATCAGCAAGAAAGTGTAGCCCTTGCGGCTCAAAACGTTTTCCGTTATGTCGTTGCCTGTGGCCTCGTCGGTGATGGAGAAGTCGTGAATGGGCGGTACATAGCCCTCTTCGGTTTGCACGGTCTTGCTGTCTACGAAGGTCCAGGTGGAGTCTGGGTAGTTGTCTAGCGTAAACTCGCGCGTTTCTCCGTTCTTGCTTAGCACGAAGGTTGTTTCGAATTTGGGTTGCTTTGCATCGGCAGGCATTTCCATTCCCTTACGAATGTCGGCCCCGATGTGGTATGGACGGAAGTCGAATGGGGGCAGTGTGTATAGGCTCCACGCGCTCGACACGATGATAAAGAACAGCGTATAGTTGGTAACAATCCATTGATTGGTCTTTGAAATGAACCTCACCATGCGCAACGGCCATCTTGCCACCACTAAGGCGGCCAGCAACAGCACGATGTTTTTTGCCAAAGTCTGTCCGTTGGTGAGCTGAATGGCATCGCCGAAACAGCCACAATCCTTTACAGGACTGGCGAAATATATCCACACCGTGATGAGTGTCATCATGCCAATAAAGCCCAACAGCAGCTTTGAAACCAAGCGACGCTGTATGGCGAAGAGCAGATAAACGCCCAAAGCAAACTCTATGGCGGACAAGGCAACGGATGTGAAGAGCGTGAACCAATCGGAAACGAAGCCTAAAAGGCCAGCGGCCATCAGGTAATCGTTTATCTTATATTGTGTGCCAAGTGGGTCGATGGCCTTCACATAGCCCGACAACACGAAGGTTGTGGCTATCAAAAGCCTACACACATTGGTAAGTATATATATCAGTCGTTTCACGTTCTAAATGCTATTGCCCTGTTCGTATGGCTGGTACGTTTGGTTATCACTCAGGGATAAACCGCTTTGCATGCCACAGACATGGACTTTTATAGTACTTCTTGCTCTTTTAGCTTAATGGCTCCAAACACTGCATAGTTAATGATGTCCATATAGTTGGCGTCGATGCCTTCGCTAACAAGGGTGTCGCCTTCTAAGTCTTCCATTTCCTTTATGCGTTGCAGCTTCGTTAGTATCAAGTCGGTATAGCTACTAACGCGCATCATCCGCCACGCCTCGTCGTAGTCGTGGTTCTTTTTTAGCATCAGTTGCAAGGCTTCGTTGGCGTATTGGCGATAAAGGGCAAGTGCCTCTTCGGGCGTGAGGTCTACTTCGTCGGCAAAGCCTTTGTCTAGTTGAATTAAGCCGATAATACCATAATTCACCAATGCGATAAACTCTGGTCTGATGCCTTCGTTCACCATTGCCGTTCGTTTAATTTCGAGCGAGCGTATGCGTTTGGCCTTGATAAAGAGCTGGTCGGTAAGCGATGTGGCTCTAAGAATGCGCCACGATGCGCCATAGTCGTGCAACTTTCTTTCAAAAAGGTCTGCACACTCTTTAAGCGTTTCCTCAAACTGTTTCTCTGTCGTTGTTTGTTCTGCCATCGTTCTTGTTCTTTTGGGGCCTCGGAGAGGTGAGACAGGGTGCATCGGTAGTGCAATGAAAGCTTGCTTTTACGTTGCCGAGCGCAGCCTAATTTCTGCAAAATTAGTGCCAACGAGCGCAATGAAAGTTTGCTTTTACGTTGCCGAGTGCAGCCTAATTTCTGCAAAATTAGTGCCAACGAGCGCAATGAAAGCTTGCTTTTACATTGCCGAGTGCAGCCTAATTTCTGCAAAATTACACATTATTCAGCAAACGGCAAAAGAAAAGGCACGAGTTATCGTGCCGTGCGCGCCAATCATTGCGCCTGCTTTTTCTGGATGGCCTTCACCATTTGGCAAAGGGCCTCGTATCGAATTTTAAGCGAATCGCGCCTAACCAAAAGCTCTGCCTTACGCTGTGAGGTAAGCTTTCCTTGTTTCAGTTCTTGCTCTTTAACTTGCAAAGCCGAGTCGGTGCGTGCAATGTCGGCTTGTGCCAACTTCAACGATGCCGTTTGCCAAAGCCCCAATGCCGTTTTTCGTGCATTGATGGCACGCGGAAAGCGGTCGCGCAACACGCCGATTGAGTCGAGTACGTCTTGATAACGCTCTGCCTTATACAAGCTGTCTATCTTGGCGAGCAGCGGTGCAGCCTTCTCGTCTTCGCTCATTTCGCAGCTAACGGTTAAGGCAAACAGAGCCAAAAGCAAAAGTATCTTATTCATACGTTGAGTTTATGAGTTGTTGAGTCTTTGAGTTTATGAGTTATGGGTGTAGAGCCTATAAACTATTGGGCATTGAGAATCCGAGCTGTCGACACCGTAAATGGAGGTCGATGCAGAATATCAACAACGTGTCCGTTCATCTTACACCTGGCGAAACACCGCTTCTTCTTGCATAAATGCACCATAATGGACAAAAGTAACAATAAAAAACGAAACTGCCGAACTATCTGCATGTATTTTAAGGCTTATTCGATAAAATGCACTTCATTTTGTGTTCAGGCGCATCGCTGCCGCCTTACAATTGGCCTTATACCCAACATCTGCCTGCTTACACGTCTAAAAACGCGTTTGCAACGGGCTACTATCAACTTTTATGCGTAACTTTGCACCTACAAAAAGACTTGTATTTAGAATGAAGATATTATCCGATGCCCAGCTGGCAGAACTCCTAGACCAAGACATTTTCCATAAAATAGGCGATGCGGCAGATGCCCTTGGCGTGCCTTGCTATGTGGTGGGAGGCTATGTTCGCGACCTTTTCTTGGAACGAACGTCTAACGACATCGACGTAGTTGTGGTGGGAAGTGGCATACAAGTGGCCGACGCACTGCGCAAAAGCCTTGGAAAGAAGGCGCACATATCGGTGTTTCGCAATTTCGGAACGGCCCAGGTGAAGTTTCGCGGTTACGAAATTGAGTTCGTTGGAGCGCGAAAAGAAAGTTACAGTCACGACTCGCGTAAGCCTATCGTGGAGAACGGAACGCTGGAAGACGACCAAAACCGCCGCGACTTTACCATCAACGCTATGGCCGTTTGCCTTAACGACGAGAAGTTCGGGCAGCTTATAGACCCCTTCGATGGCCTTTACGACCTCGAAGACGGCATCATTCGCACGCCGCTCGACCCCGACATCACTTTTTCTGACGACCCCCTGCGCATGCTGCGATGCGTGCGGTTTGCCACCCAACTGCGCTTTTTCATCGAAGACGAAACGTTCGATGCGCTTACACGTAATGCCGAACGCATAAAGATTATTAGCGGAGAGCGCATTGCCGACGAACTAAACAAGATAATGATGACACAACAGCCTAGTCGCGGGTTTGTGGAATTGCACCGCTGCGGCCTGCTGCAACTCATCCTTCCTGAACTAACTAGGCTCGATAATGTGGAAACGCGCAATGGCCGTGCGCATAAAAACAACTTCTATCACACGTTGGAGGTGCTTGACAACATTTGCCGTTACACCGACAACTTGTGGCTGAGATGGGCTGCCTTGTTGCACGATGTGGGTAAAGCGAAGACAAAACGTTGGGACCCGGCAGCGGGATGGACTTTCCACAACCACAATTTCATTGGCGCAAAGATGGTGCCCGACTTGTTCAGGCGCATGAAACTGCCCCTCGACTCGAAAATGAAGTACGTGCAAAAGCTTGTAGACTTGCACATGCGACCCATCGTTATTGCCGAAGACAGCGTTACGGACAGTGCCGTTAGGCGACTGATGAACGATGCAGGCGACGACACTGACGACTTGATGACGCTTTGTGAGGCCGACATAACGAGCAAAAATCACATTAAGAAACAACGTTTCCTAGATAATTTCCGCATTGTGCGCGAAAAGTTGGCCGACTTGAAAGTACGTGATTACAAACGTTTGTTGCAGCCGGTGATTGATGGAAACGAGATAATGGAGTTGTTTCATCTTGGTCCTAGTCGCGAGGTGGGCACACTGAAACAAACGCTTAAAGATGCTGTGCTAGACAATCGTGTACCCAACGAGCGCGAACCGCTGATGCAATTGCTGATGCAGAAGGCCAAGCAAATGGGTTTGGAAACGGGGCGATAACGGCAGATGTTGCGCCGATAGTTAGCATGTCTGATTGAAAAAGATGAATTGTGCGGTGTTTAGATTGCTTTATGCAGCCGCCAATTCATCTTTTTCTGTATCGTGTATAGCCTCTTTAAGCCACATCTTTGCATAATTGGTGCAGTGTGTGATAAAAAGGTGAATGGGTGAGAAGGTGAAAGGGTGAAAGGGTGAAAGGGTGAAAAAATGGCTAACGCCACCTATCCATTTGGCTTAGCTCCTTATCTACTGAGCTATCGGCTTAACTCCTTAACTCCTTAACTCCATAACTCCTAATGGTGAAAGAGTGAACAGGTGAAAGAGTGAAAAGATGGCTGCGCCTGTAAACCTCTTAACTGGCTCAACCCTCTTTTCACCCTTTCTTACGTCTATCCCTCCTTTCACAAATTATTTACTTGCAAACTTGTTAACTCGACAAATGTTTGTTTTGTCAACTCGTCAACTAGTGTTCTCATTAACTTGTCAACTCATCACCTCTTTAATTCGCCATCTTGATAACTAACGCCCTTGTGAATTTGTCTACTCGTTAGCAGGTAAACTTACCCTCCTTATCAACTCGTCCATTCATCTTTTTGTCCAGTTTTCGGTAGAAAATTTAACATTATGAGTGCCCTTTCTGTCCACCAATCGCCCACCATGCCTCAAAAAATCGATTCTCGCGGAGGTTGGTTTTGGTGTAAAAAGGGGGTAGTATGTGAATGCGGCAAAATGAATTTTAATTTAAAAGAAACGGCGTTTGAACCAGTTATTTGGCTATTTGTTGCTAAATGTAGTGCATTTTGGTGCTAAACGCACTGCGTTTTGGTGCTAAATGGAGTGCGTTTTGGTGCTAAATGGAGTGCGTTTTGGTGCTAAATGCAAGGTGTTTTGGTGCTAAATGCAATGCGTTTTGGTGCTAAACGCAGGGAAAAATGAGGCGAAAAGCGAGGCGAAAAGCATAAATATCCGCCGTTTTGGTATAAATAAAACCTTTTTAAACCACTAAAAACATGGCCCAAAAGGGCGAAATGGTCGTTAAAAAGTAGGTTTTTAGGGGTTAAATGCGGGTAATTGGGGGTAAAAAATAATGAGTTGGCAACTAAACTAGAAAGGCAAAGTGGTGCAAAATGCAGTTGGTCTTCTTAAAAACAGACAAAAAGAAAAGTGTGAAAGACTGAAAATAATAGCTAATTGCATGCTTTGAGCACTTTATTTTCGCTAGAATGGGTGAAAAACAAATCGCGTCTTGTAAAATATGTCGCAAGTTTTTAAGTTTTTAAGTTGATGAGTTGGTGAGTTGGTGAGTTGATAAGTTGGTGAGTTGATAAGTTGGTGAGTTGACGGGTTGATGGGTTGGTGAGTTGATGGGTTGGTGAGTTAATGGGTTGGTGAGTTAATGGGTTGGTGGGTTAATGGGTTGGTGGGTTGATGAGGTGATGAGTTGGCGAATTGGCTAGCTAGTGAGTTGGTTGATTAGCTAGTGGCTTGATGAGTTGATGAGTTGGCAAGTTGATGAACTATCGGTTGTTTGCTTTATCGACAGGTGGAACGTGCGTTCCAAATCCTATTTTGTTTGACAATAACTTACAGCGGTTGTATGCTCTTTACCACACCCGAATTTTGCCAATACTCCACACGAGCCTTTTTATACCCCTGCATGTCTTGGTAAATGCTGCGGTTTATGCCATGATCTGCCCACCAAGGAGAATCGTCGCCCGCCCATTCCACGGTATAATGAGTGCCTCTACGTCCTGAATGGCGATTCACATTCACCTCACCTTGATATACTTTCAGGCTGTCGGTGCAAAGGTCTTTCACCAAGGCAACGCCAAGAGCCACCCCAAACACGCAGCTAGCACAACATATCACTACACCCCAAAGACGCGAATACCATTTTTCCTTTTTCTCGACGGCCAACAAATAGCCTGCATAAGTAATAAGAAACATGATAAGAGTCATAACCGCTTGGCGCAACAACCCAACGTAGCCATAGGTATAATCCGTCAAAAAGGTGACAAAACCAAAAAACAACACGAGAGCCAAACCAAAGGGTAGATAGAACTTCCATTTGGAAGTAGTGGACGTATTGGTGTTGACCATGCGCTCTTGATTGCGTTTTTTCCACCACGAGAAGCCCCACGGCTTATCCTTTCCTTCTGTCGTTGTATCGCGTTCATTCCTCGTCTGTGTAATTTCAGCTAGTATCGCGTTCCATTCTAGCGTGCCCTCAACAAGTTGTCGTTCGCCATACTGGTCGCGTAGGGTAACGGTAACGGGCTTGCCACCATTGTATTTCACCGACCAGCTGCGCACCACCCGGTCGTTATCGTCTGGCGAATTGCCGTTCTTTGTTTCCCTTTCCACGGCATCTACATATCGTTTGGCCTGCAGCAACGTGCCTCCGCCCAAGCGATGTGCTGTGGCTACGGCCTCTAACTTACGTCCTTGCTTTAACAGTTCTATTATTTGTTCTTTCATCATGGGTTTTGTTTAAGTGTTTTTTCCAATTCAAGCTTCATCATGCAGTTTGCTGTGTTACTCTAAAAGACATCGGCAATGATTGAAGATGCGCTATAAAACCCGCCTTGGAGGTAGAGAAATATTGCATTGGGCTATTATCAATGTAACAACAACACACACTATTATCCACCCGATGATATAGGCATAGTTATATGCAGGGGTGTCTGTTGCCCTTCCGCGATAATAATTCATCACACGTTCGTGCCGGCCCGACTTCACATAATACCCCCAAATGCCAAAGAAAAGGGCACAAAAGGAACCGCATACATAAAGTACTGAGAGTTGCTTACCAAAAGGCAGCAGGTGTAGTTTATTCAACTTGTCTAACAATATGAGTAAAGGGAATAGTAAACCAGCCATTATTCCACCTGGTCCGCTAACCTTTCTGTCACCTCTATCTTGGCTGCGTTCGCCTGCAAAGTATATTCTGTCAATGATGTTGAAATGTGCCATAACGGTAAATTGATAAGGTTGTGATGCCATTAGCCTGCAAGCTATTGCGATGTTATCGGTTAAAGCGATGGGGCTTAAAGTTATGCCGTTTCTTACTCTCGCCGTTCGTAACGGTCCAGATGTGAGCGCGTTGCCTTTTAAAAACCAACAAACGCCACCCTCGCTTTGGGCAAGAGCGGCGTTTGCAGGATGTGTACGGGGTGCGTTGACTTCGCCAACGTTTGGTGTAACTATTTACACACAAGCCTGCGAGAACAACACTTATAACTTATCCGTAGATAATCTTTCCGTTCTCGTCTTCGTAAGGGCCTAGGTCCTTGCTGTATTGGTTCATGGCACGGAGGCTCATACCCATGTTCGAGAAGCCACCATCGTGGAAGAGCGTTTGCATGGTAACCTTACGCGTAAGGTCGCTGAAAAGGGTTACGCAATAGTCTGCGCACTCCAATGCAGAGGCATTTCCAAGGGGCGACATCTTGTCGGCGAAGTCCATCATGTTGTCGATGTCCTTGATACCCTTACCCGCTGTTGTGGGTGTAGGCGACTGCGAGATGGTGTTGATGCGCACGTTCTTTTCGCGCCCATAGATATAACCAAAGCTGCGAGCGATGCTTTCGAGCAGACTCTTGGCATCGGCCATGTCGTTGTAGCCGAAGAATGTACGATGCGAGGCAATGTAAGTAAGTGCCACAACCGAGCCATATTCGGCGATAGCATCAACCTTTTTAGCGGCTTGCAGCATCTTGTGGAAAGAGATAGCCGAGATATCAAGAGTCTTGTTCAGCCAATTGTAGTCCAAATCATCGTATGTGCGGCGTTTGCGCACGTTAGGGCTCATTCCGATAGAATGCAGCACAAAGTCGATTTTGCCGCCCAACAGTTCTTGTGCCTTTACAAAGACATTTTCCAAGTCTTCATAGCTGGTGGCGTCTGCTGCCACAACAGGAGCGTTAATCTTCTTCGCAAGCGCGTCTAGTTCGCCCATACGAAGGGCCATTTCGGTGTTGCTCAGCACGATGCTTGCACCTTCTTCGGCACAGCGTTCTGCCACTTTCCAAGCGATGGACATGTCGTTGAGCGCACCGAAAATAATACCGCGCTTACCTTTTAATAAGTTGTATGACATAATTGTATTGATAATAATTCGTTGCAAAATTACGCTTTTTAAGCTAGAACACCAAGAGATTGGGGCGAAAAGGGCGAAGGAAAGGGGAAAGGATTTTAAAGGTGAAAGGGTGAAAAGGTGAAAAGGTGAAAAAATGGCTAACGCCCTCTAAGGGGAAAAGGGAAAAGGGGGAAAGATGAAAAGGTGAAAGGGTGAAAAGGTGAAAAACTTGTTAATCGGTCAACAACAAGTTGAATTTAGCCATATACGCAGGGGCGTTAGCCATTTTTTCACCTTTTCACCCTTTCACCCTTTCACCCTTTCACCTTTAGAAGTCGTTAGCCATTTTTTCACCTTTTCACCTTTTCACCTTTAGAAGGCGTTAGCCATCTTTTCACCTTTTCACCCTTTCACCTTTAGAAGGCGTTAGCCGTTTTTTCACCTTTTCACCCTTTCACCTTTAAAGGCGCAGCCATCTTTTCTCCTTTTCACCTTTTCTTCGCTCTTTCGCGGCGCAACACGTTTTGAAGTTCGTACACCACGTTTGGATTTTCGTTGGCCACGTTGTCTTTTTCGTATTCTCCCTTGCTCAGGTCGTATAGTTGTGGCGTAGGATTGTTACCCGTTTCTATCTTCGGACCCCACGAAATCATCTTCTCGCCATCGTTAGGCTCGATGAATTTCCATTGCGGCGTGCGCACCGAAAGAACGTGCGAGCTACTCTGTTCGATAACCCAAGGGCGACTTTGGGAGTCTGTTCCCAAGAGATTTCCCAGTCGGGGCTCGCTATCGCAGGCTGTTCCCTTTGGCAATCGCGCCCCAACAAGCTGGGCCAAAGACGCTAGCCAGTCTATCTGCGACATCAATACATTGCTTTGCCGACCGCCTTTCACGCCCTTTTTCCACGACACAATGGCAGGAATAGCCGTTCCGCCCTCGAAAGCGCTGTACTTATTGCCCCTGAATGGGCCAGCAGGACTATGCCCATTGAGCAACTCTTCGGCCCGGTCGGCATAGCCATCGTCTACCACGGGACCGTTGTCGCTGCTTAATATAATGAGTGTATTGTCGGCCAAACCATATTGTTCAAGGGCTTTCATCAGCTGTCCCACACTCCAATCAAACTGCACAATGGCATCGCCACGGTAGCCCATAGGGTTCTTTCCGCGAAAGCGGGCATGCGGAAAGCGCGGAACGTGTACGTCGTTGGTGGCAAAATACATGAAGAAAGGCCTGTTTTGGTTGTCGCGAATAAAGTTAATGGCGTGCGCGGTGATGGAGTCGGCAATGTTTTCATCCTTCCATAGCGCCTTTCCCCCACCCTTCATAAAGCCAATTCTACCAATGCCGTTAACGATACTCATGTCGTGTCCGTGGCTAGATTTGAGGTTATAAAGCAGTTCGGGATGGGTTCTGCCCGTTGGTTCGCCCTCAAAGTTGCGCTTGTAACTCACCTCAATAGGTGCCGAAGGGTCGTAGTTGGCCACACGCCCGTTCTCGATAAACACGCAAGGAACGCGGTCGCTGGTGGCCGCCATGATGTAACTGTAATCAAAACCAAGGTCGCCCAATGCGGCAGGCAGCTGCGCATTCCAATCTTGTTCGCCGCCTTTGTCGCCCAATCCCAAGTGCCATTTGCCAATGGCACAGGTGGCATAGCCCACGCTTTTGAACATATCGGCCATAGTAAACTGCTCGGGACGGATAATCATACCCGCATTTCCAGGCGCAACATCAGTGTCGGAGCGTCGCCAAGCGTATTCACCAGTAAGCAACGAGTAACGCGAAGGCGTGCTGGTGGCTGCCACGGCATGCGCATTGGTAAAGCGAATGCCTTGGCTAGCAAGGCGGTTTACGTTGGGTGTTTCCACGTTTTTCGCGCCATAACATTGCAAGTCGCCATAGCCTAAGTCGTCGGCGTAAATGATAATCACGTTTGGGCGGCGCGTGTCGTCGGCCCTATTGTTCTTCACCTGCTTGGCGTGTGCGCCTACGGCCGTAAGCAATGCGGGCGCAAGTAGCGCAGGATAGGTCCTTATTTTCTTCATTGTTCGCAGTATTGTTCTGGTTGTAGCCGTCGCTTACGTTGTGGCGGCACAGCTTTTTGTTACATCTTATTTACGATAAGTCGTCCTTGTTTCTACGATAATTCGTATGACTACACCTGTAAACTTAGCGGTACACTTCATTTAGGAAAAGTGTGTTTGAAATAGAAACCACTTCATTCTTGCTAAGCTGTATGGGTGAATGCGTCACCAATAGGCGAGCTTCAATCTTCAAAAAAGCAAAAAAGGACACCCTTACGAGTGCCCTTTCTGTGATCCGCTTGGGGCTCGAACCCAAGACCCCAACATTAAAAGTGTTGTGCTCTACCAACTGAGCTAGCGGATCTTCCAACAAAGCCTTTTTGTTTTGCGAGTGCAAAGGTACATACTTTTGGCCAATCTCGCAAACAAATTGCGTGTTTTTTATCCGCTTATGCTGTTTTATTTGGTTTTAGGCATCTGTTTTTGCTGGCTTTTCGGTGGATTCGGGCTCAACATCCACCTTTTCTTTGGTAACATACCGCTGCCAGTAAGCAATGATAAGGGTGGTGAGCGGCAGGGCAATGATAACCCCAATAAAGCCCAACAGCGACCCCCACACAGACAACGAAAGCAGTATGATGGCAGGATTTAGCCCCATAGCCTTACCCATTACGCGCGGCGTTACCACCATATCGGAGATAATTTGCACAACAGCGAACACCAAAATGGCCGTTCCGAAGATAATCCAAAAGTTCTGTCCCGTGTCGGCAGCTTTAAGAAGAGCCAAGAATGCCGTGGGAATAAGGGCGAATGTGTGCAGGTAAGGCACCAGGTTCATCACCCCAATAAGAATACCCATGCCGATAGCCATGGGAAAATCGATGATGGTAAAGCCGATGCAGAACATTATTCCCATGATGAGCGACACCAACCCTTGCCCACGAATGTAATTGTTAAGTTCGCGCGAGGCATCTTGCGCAAGTTCGTTCCAGAAGGGGCGATACTTCTTGGGGAATATACGTACCCAGTTGTCGGTAAGGAACTCATAATCGAGCAAAATGAAGAACATATATAATAAGGTGATGCACGATGCCACGATACTCACCACCACACTTGCCGTCTGTCCCAAAAGGTTAAACAACTTGGGCATGGCCGTACGCACGGCATCGTTAAAGTCTTTGCTCTTAATCAGGCGGTCGATGTCTTCTTGGTGTTCGCGCAGCCAATGCTGAATATAGCCAGAGAGGTCGCCCGAACTTTTGGGACTGCCCAAATAACGTGCAGCCAACTCAGAAATCTTGTCGAACTGGTCTATCAACGACGGTACCACAAGCAGTCCAACGCCTGTAACCAAGCCCGCAAGAACCAACAACACAAAGATGATAGACAGCGTACGAATGCGTATATGCAGATATTTCTCGGTGAATTTCACCAAAGGATAAAGCAAGTAAGCCAACAAGCAAGCAACGAAAAAGGGCAAAAGCACCTCGCTCATGCTGTTGGTAATGAAGTAAACCGCAAGGATAATCAGGGCACAGATGACCCATCTTACCAGCTTGTCTAGGGTTATTTTCTCTTCTAACATATCTATTTTAGTTTGTTTATTTACAAAAAGGGGGAGGGAAACGGAAATAATAAGACTCATAATACTAAGCGGAAGTGGCAAGCTTAAGCAGATTGCAGCATCGTCCAATCTGTTTCAGCTCACGCCCGACAGCTAGACAGCAGCATCAGTCGCACCACTCCTATTTAATATAGCCTTCTGGTAACAATGCCTGCACAGGGGTTCGTATTCTTGCATCTCGCCAAGCATCACACGCTTCTCTCCTTCCACAATGCGATGGCTCACGTAAGCCAACGCACCGCACTTAACACAAATGGCATGCACCTTTGTTACGTGGTCGGCAATGGCGCACAGTGCAGGCATAGGGCCGAAAGGCACACCTTTAAAGTCCATGTCAAGGCCAGCAACGATCACGCGCACGCCTCGGTTGGCCAGCTCGTTGCAAACGGGCACCAACCCCTCGTCCATAAACTGCGCCTCATCAATGCCCACCACGTCGATGTCTGCCGAGAGCAACAATATCGCCGCCGACGAATCCACGGGTGTGCAATGAATGGCGTTGCGGTCGTGGCTCACAACATCGTCTTCCGAAAAGCGCGTATCAATGGCAGGTTTAAATATCTCAACCCGCTGTTTGGCAAACACGGCACGTTTCATACGCCGTATCAACTCCTCTGTCTTGCCCGAAAACATCGAGCCACAAATCACTTCCACTCTTCCTTGGCGGTGGTTTTCGCCAGTTGCATTATCAATCATACTGATGCAAAAGTACAAAAAGACGTTTTAAAAATTGCAAACAAACGCCTGCTTTTTTTGCTACTAGGAATATATATTGCTATATTTGCGTACAATATGGGCATCTTATACATTGTACCCACCCCTGTGGGCAATATGGAGGACATCACGCTGCGCGCCATTCGCACCCTGAAAGAGGCCGATTTGGTACTGGCAGAAGACACCCGAACAACGGGTATCTTGCTCAAACATTTGGGCATTGAGGTGGCTCACCTGCAATCGCACCACAAGTTTAACGAGCATGGCACGTCTGCCGGCATTGTAGAACGCCTTAAAGCGGGCCAAAACATCGCCCTCGTTAGTGATGCCGGAACGCCAGGCATCAGCGATCCAGGCTTTTTCTTGGCGCGCGAAGCCGTGGCGGCAGGCATAACCGTTAATTGTTTGCCAGGTGCAACGGCTTGCATCCCGGCCGTGGTATCGTCGGGAATGCCTTGCGACAGGTTTTGTTTCGAGGGTTTCATCCCCCAAAAGAAAGGGCGGAAAACCTATCTCGAGAGCCTAAAAGACGAGCAACGCACGATGGTGTTTTACGAATCGCCTTACAGATTGGTGAAAACCCTCACCCAACTGGCCGAAGTTGTAGGCGCCGAACGACAAGTGTGCGTATGCAGGGAAATATCCAAGTTGCACGAAGAAAACGTGCGGGGAACACTTCAAGAAGTGGCTAAACACTTCGAACAAACGCCCCCACGTGGTGAAATAGTTATTGTTTTAGCAGGAACTAGTAGTAAAAAAGATAAAAAATCGAAAGGAGAAAAATTATGAAGAAACTTGTTATCGCGTGTTTCGCAGTATTGTCGTTGGCAGCCTGCAAACAAGGTAAAACCAATGGAGAACCGCAACTTAACGACTCTTTGCAGCAGATTATCCAACAAAGAGACAATCAGTTGAACGACATGATGGCCACCATGAACGAAATCCAAGACGGATTCCGACAGATTAATGAGGCCGAAAACCATGTCAATATCGCAAAAGACGGCGAAGGGGCCAACAAGTCTGAGCAGATTAAAGAAAACATCAAGTTCATCACACAACGCATGGAAGAAAACCGTGCACTGTTGAAAAAACTGCGCGCACAACTGGAGAAAAGTACGTTTAAGGGTGCAGAACTGAAGAAAACGGTTGAAAGGCTGATGAAACAATTGGACGAGAAAGACCAACAACTGCAACAACTGCGCGCCGAACTCGATGCTAAGGACATCCACATCTCCGAGTTGGACGAAAAGGTTAACAACCTTAACACCCACGTTACGAAGCTGAAGACCGACAACACGGCTAAGGCGCAAACCATTAGCGACCAAGACAAGCAGATACACACCGCTTGGTATGTGTTTGGAACAAAGAAAGAACTGAAAGAACAAGGCATCCTTGTTGACGGAAAAGTACTGCAAAGCGCTTTCAACAAGGCCTACTTCACCCGCGTAGACATTCGCACGCTTAAAGAAATTAAGTTCTATTCTAAGTCGGTTAAGCTCCTCACCACTCACCCCGCTTCTAGCTACTCATTGGAAAGAGATGCTAACAAGGAGTATGTGCTTACCATTACCAACCCCGACGTGTTCTGGAGCACAAGCAAATACTTCGTTGCAGTAGTGAAATAAGGCTTCTTGGCAGATTAACAGCAACACACTTTGTACAAACGCATTGAGGCTTAAAGCCCAATCGTAAAGCAAAGAAGCTGGCCAAAACCTATATTTACAACGAACCTTAACAACCCCAAGGGGGATGCGACATGCTAGTTGCCGCATCCCCCTTATACTATACTAATAATAAATCACAATAACCACCTCGACTTTTTCAGGGCAATACTCATTGTTCTGGTTATCCTTATTCACATCGTGAACTTCGGCGACCACTATCCGTTACTCAAAAACGCCATCCTTGCATTCCTCATGCCCAGTTTCTTGGTTGTTACGGGCTTTCTAGTAAACGTTGGTAAGCCTGTAAAAGCCTATGCCCTTTACCTCTCTAAAATAGCCTTAGCCTATGTGATAATGGTTTCGGGATATGCTGTTTTGTCATTGTTTCTGCCCGTAAGAGACGGACTTACCCAGCCCACTTGGCAGGCGTTTGCCCATGTGCTTTTCATCAAGTCTATCGGTCCATACTGGTTTTTACATCTCATGGTGGTGTGTGGCGTTCTTTATTACGCCTCATTTCGTGTCGCCCCGAAAGTCAGCACGGCGGCCAAACTCTCTATTTTCGCCACCTTCATTATACTCACTGCCCTGTTCACACCCCTACTTAACATCAGGTTTGCCGCCTACTATTTCGTTGGCGTAGTCATCAGGCACCTTGTTAAAGACTTTTCTAAGGTGTATACAAGCAGTCTATGGCCCATAATACCCTTCCTACTTTTGGTAGGCATGCCCAAGTTTCAAGACTGGGCCACCATCTCCATCCTTGTAAGCGTATTTTGTTTTTTCTGTTTCGCAGCCAAATTGCACACCTATTTGGGTAATAAAGCGCAAGCTGTGGCACATTACATTGGCCGAAACTCCTTTCCAATCTACATCTTCCACCCCATCTTTACCATGCTCGCCAAGTTCACACTACCCGCTTTCGCCTTCGAACCCACTGGTCTATTGCATGCAGCTGTTTCGGTTGTAATGGGCGTTATTGGCAGCATTTATTTGGCTCGCGCCCTCGACTACACACACATGTCTTACCTATTTGGTCGCAGCAAGCTGATAAGATAGGCCTGAAAGATGCCGTCGGGGCATAAGATGTACAACAAACTATTTGCGTAATCCGCTAAAAAAGCTTTTCATCAGTTCGCGACACTCCTCTTCCAACACGCCAGCCGTAACCGTGGCCTTAGCATGCAGCACGTTTGGGGCAAAGCGTTCGTAGCCCCGTTTCTCATCTCGCGTGCCATAAACAATGCGTCCCAGCTGTGCCCAACCACATGCGCCGGCGCACATGGGGCAGGGTTCAACCGTTACATAGAGCGTACATTCGGGCAAATACTTTCCGCCAAGCATGTTTGCCGCCGCCGTTATGGCCTGCATTTCGGCATGTGCCGTAACGTCGCAAAGCGTTTCGGTAAGGTTATGAGCACGCGCCACCACCCTACCCTTGCAAGCAATAACAGCCCCAATGGGCACTTCGCCCTGTGCCAAGGCCTGTCTTGCCTCGTCTAAGGCCTTGCGCATCATCTGTTCGTCTAATTGTCTTTGTTCGTCTAATTGCTTTTGTTCGTCTTTCTGCGCCATTTTATCGAGTTTTAGTGTTTCGTATTATATGAAGTCAGCTTCGCTTTTAATATGCCTATATATTGAGCGGAGTATATTGTCTTTGTGCCGTAAAACCAAGATAAGTCCCCCCCGCTCATGTACGAAGTACAGAACAAAGATACTATATAATCTGGATTTATGCCCCATTTGCCTTTGGCAAAACGTGGCTATGCCTTGAAAAAAACTTGTTAAGGAGTTAGGGAGTTAGGGGGTTAAGGAGTTAGGGAGTTAGGGAGTTAGGGAGTTAGGGAGTTAGGGAGTTAAGGAGTTAAGGAGTTAAGCCGTATGCTTAGTTGCAGAGTGGACGGCAATCCTTGTTAACTCCCCAACTAATAAACTCACGAACTAGTACGCTCGTTAACTTGTTCACTTATCAACTCATTAACTTACCAACTCATTAACTTGTCAACTCATTAACTTGTCAACTCGTTAACTTGTCAATTCATTAACTTGTCAACTCGTTAACTTGTCAACTCATTAACTTGTCAACTCATTAACTTATAAATTCGTCAACTTGAAGCCTTGTCAACTTTTCAGTGTGAATTTTAACATTATGAGTGCCCTTCACGCTCACCAACCTCCCACCTTGCCGCAAAAAATCGATTCTCGCGAAGGTTTGTTTTGATGCAAAAAGG
>ERZ773014.779-NODE-779-length-21140-cov-7.616173_pt1 | contig 21140 bp, 10 predicted proteins | sample MGYA00580841_ERZ773014 | MGnify/ENA primary metagenome ERZ773014 (study PRJEB29015, sample SAMEA2737989) | human oral metagenome | biome: human oral; feature: human-associated habitat; material: dental | place: China | collected 2067 ...
TGACGAACTACACGAAGAACAACGTGCTGCTCCAGGCTGCGCAGTCCATGCTCGCACAGGCCAACCAGAACAGCTCGGCTGTCCTCTCGCTCCTCCAGTAATTCGCTTCGGCGCATACTTACGGATGACAGGAACCTCTCCCTTCGGGGAGGGGTTCTTTTTCTTTGCTAATTTTACTTATATCGCGTATAATGATTCTTTGAACAGAGATGAAAGGATGTGCGCTATGAAGATCTCCGCCTGCTATATTGTAAAGGACGAAGCCAATGAATTGTACTGTTCCCTTACCTCTGTTCGGCAGGCGGCAGATGAAATTATTGTTGTTTCGACATCCAGGAGTTCGGAGGTCGCGCGTGCTGCTGATGAATTTTGTGCACGCATCTATGATTTCCCGTGGCAGAATGACTTTGCTCTGGCGCGTAATTATGCGCTCGAACAATGTACGGGAGATTTGGTCATCTTTTTGGATGCTGACGAATATTTCTTTTATCCGAATAGCTTGCGCGATGGAATTGAAGGCATTGTAAGTGCGAATCCGACCTTTGATATCATTATGATCTCACTCTGTAATTTCATGACAGAGAACTCCTTGAACGATGCCATGTATCTGTGGAGTCCGCGGATCCTGCGTATGCCGGGGCTGCACTACGAGGGGATGATTCACGAGCAAGTCATACGCGATGATGGGGCGGAGCGCATACTTGTCTATGGAGATGAGCGCCTTGCCGCCGGACATACAGGCTATCTTACGGAGCGGGGAGAGGAGAAGATTCGCCGCAATATTGCCATGCTTGAACGGGATGCTGCCCTTCATGGGTGGAAGGCAATGCATGCCTTTTACTTGGCGGATTGTTACTTCGGTCTGAAGGATTATGTGAAAACCCTGGAGCTTTCCAAGGAGATCCTGCAGGGGGATGCTGTCTTTATAGGGGAAGAGAGCAAGGTCTACCATCAGATGATTGAGTCCATGCGGGCTCTGCATTACTCGGATGAGGAGATGCTAATACTGGCAGAGGAGGCTCTTGCAAAGTTCCCCAATCTGCCGGATTTTTATGCGCAGCGAGGGATGATTCTATGCGGGCTTGCGCGCTATCAGGATGCGGCGGATAGTTTTGAGGAAGCCTTGCAGCATTACGACCATGATTTTTCCGCAATCCATGATTCATCATTCTTTAATCACTCTACTGCGGCCCGTGTAGCAGACCGAATTGCGCAGATTTATAAGCATTTGGAAGAGCCGGAAAAGGTGAGTGCTTGGTTGGAGAAGGAGAAGTCGTATATGGAAGTGTCTGCAGTTGGCGAGGAGAAGCAGAAGCTTCGCATTACGGCATGCTATATTGTGCGCAACGATGCTGTTCATCTGAAAAACTCCATTGAGAGTCTATGTGATGAAGTTGATGAGCTGATCGTCGGTGATACGGGCTCCTCTGATGATTCTATGCATGTAGCAGAGTCTTTCGGCGCGACTGTATATCATATCCCGTGGGCAGATGACTTTGCGGCTGCGCGCAATGCGGCACTTTCCCATGCAGCGGGAGATTGGATCGTCTTTATCGATGCGGATGAATACTTCTCCGCAGAGACTCGCACACATTTGCGCGCCGTGATAGAACAGGCTCATGCTGAAGATGTAGAGGTGCTTCTGGTACCATGGCATAATATTGATGAGAAAAGCGGGGGGGTTCTGCTTGACTCCTATGCACCGCGCATCTTTCGCAGTCGGGGGGGGCGACGCTATGTCGGAAGGATTCATGAGGAATTGCGGGATGCGGACGGGACAGCTCCACCTTCCCGTATCATTGCGTCGGAGATGCTGACACTTGTGCACACAGGATATTCGGCCGCGTTGACACGTGAAAAGGGGGAGCGCAATCTACGGCTTCTCCTCGCAGAAGTGAAACATACAGAGCATCCGGATCGCTGCTGGCGATATCTCGCAGAGACCTATGACAATCTCGGAGATGAACGGATGGCAGAGCTCTATGCTCTTCGCGATATCGCGCTTGGGCGCCGTTCTGTAGTCTATGCGAGCAGCTGTTGGCGCATCCTCCTGCGGATCTATGGGGAGCAGCCCGCACGCAGAGAAAAATATCTTGCCGTTGCGGAGCAGGCAGCCCGCGCGTTTTCGGAACTTCCCGAGATGCATGCGGAGTACGCCGAGGCTCTGGCGGCATTTCATCGTTACGAGGAGGCGATCACGGCAGCGGAGACTGCTCTTGCAGCAGAGCTGCCTGAGACAGGGACGGATCGTTCTCTCTTTACGGCGGAGATGTGCGCTGAACTGCGGCGGCGGCTTGGTATCTGGAATCTTATTGCAGCACACGCAAAGGAACTGCTCATCACGGCTGCAGTCTTTGTGCGCGACGATGCACGGGATATGGAAACATGGCTTGCCAATACAGCTGTCTATGCAGATGAACGCATTGTCATCGATACGGGCTCACAGGATGGGACGCGCGCGCTTGCTGAAAATGCAGGGGCGAAGGTCGTTGATTTTGCGTGGCAGGATGATTTTGCAGCTGCACGGAATGCCGCAATCCATGCGGTAAGCGGAGACTGGGCAGCCGTATTGGATGCCGACGAGTCCTTCTTTGACCCGTCGGAAGTGCGTGCCTATCTTGCAATGGTGGATGTTATTCTGCCGCATGTGGATGCTGTGCTCCTGCCGATCGTGCATGTGGATGAGGATGCGAATGAGCGCGTAACGGGGCGTGCGCCGCATGTCCGCTTCCTGCGCATGGGGCGCGGGCTCTTCTATGAAGGGCGCGTACATGAAGTTCTACGAAAAGAAGGGGGGAAGCCGGCACTCTATCATGAGCCCGCAGCGCTCTCCATTCGCCATGTGGGCTACTCGTCGGGACGAATCCGTGCCAAGCACGAGCGAAACCTCGCGCTGATGGAGCAGAGAATTGCGGAGGCAGGGCTTCAGCCCGGAGACTGCCGTTATCTTGCGGATACCTATTACGGGCTTGGACAGTATGCGTCGGCACTTATTTACGTGCGTGCAGCATTGGAGGAGGATGTGACCTCGATCGGGGCACAGAGCCATCTCCATCATCTCCTCTTGGATGCAATGGAAAAGGAGCATGTTCCGCTTGTAGAACAGGTTGAGGCAGCAAGGACTGCATGCCGCACATTCCCGCAGCTGCCCGATTTTTATGGGCGCTTGGGTCTTCTGCTTGCGGCGCGCGGGGACGCGGCAGCGCTGCCTGAGCTGACACGTGCGCTTGAACGATATGAGAGCCCTGCGGATGAGAGCGGGGAGGCTTCTGAATTCCCTGCATGGGCGGGGGCGGTATCTGCTGCGCGCGCGCGCCTCCTGATGGAGATGGGGGATAATGCTGCGGCAGAGGAGGAAGCCTCGCGTGCGCTTGCGTTTGATACGGCGAGTGAAGAGGCTCTGGATGTCTATGTGGAGCTGCACGCCTCTGAGGATGCGGCGAAATTTTTGGGCGCTCTGCTCGAAATGCTCGGCGAAGATCAGGAAACGTGCGCCTATCTCATGCGCTTTGCGGACAGCTATGGATGGCTTGCACTTGCGGCGGCGGCACGTGCGGCCTTCTCCAGCAGGACAGGACGCCCTGCATCCAGCCCTGCAATCTATGAAAAGGCACGTGCTCTTGCGCCGGAGGAGTTGGGCAACCAGGTTGTCGGTTCGTTGGCTGAATATGTGCGTGAAATGCCGGAAATCTTGCTGCGCTTGGAGCGTGATCGGAATGCGGAGAGTCCGCAGCTCTATCATCGCCTGCGTGAGCTCCTGCCTCAGTCCATCCGGGCATTTTGGCGGCATTACGATGAACCGGATGCGGTGGCGCTACCTGAAGGCAGGGAGGGCTATGACCTCGTGCGCGAGGCATTTATCCACCATGCGGATGCGGCGCAGAGTGAGCGTTTCCTGCGCATATCTGCAGACTATGGCGTAGCGTGTCTGCACTCCGCAGCGGAAGGCTTCGTCAGAGCAGAGCGCTGGGAGGGGGCTCTCATTGGATGGGCGATTCTTACTGCGCAGGAGGGAGAAACGGCGGACAGCATCTATGGGATGGCATTTGCCTCGCTGCAGCTCGGTCTGCGCGCAGAGGCGGAAAAGTATCTGGCACGTGTACTTGTGCTCGATCCCATGCACCGGAAATCGAAGGAATTGATGGAGCTGATACAATGAAGATCTCGGCGTGTGTCATCACGAAGAACGAGGCGGAGAATCTGCCGCGCTGGCTCAGATCCATGCGCGTCTTTGCCGATGAGATGATTGTGGTCGATACGGGATCGACGGATGCAACGGTGGAGATTGCACGCGCAGGTGGGGCTCAGGTCTTTCATTTTGACTGGATCAATGACTTCGCCGCAGCGAAGAATTTTGCACTCGATCAGGCTGCGGGGGACTGGGTGGTCTTTACCGATGCGGATGAGTATTTTACCGAAGAAAGCGAGCCGCGTGTGCGGCCGATGATTGAGGAATACGATAAAAAAGAGACGATGGACGGGTTCATCGTACATCTCGTCAATATTGACATGGATACGGGTGCTCTCATGGGGACGACCGCCGAGGTTCAGCGTATCTTTCGTCGTGCACCGCATATCCGCTTTGTGGGGAGCATTCACGAACATGTGGAGAATCTCAGCGGCGATGCGGGGCGCGAGATGATGATGGCACCGGGGCTGACGCTCTACCATACGGGCTACTCACCGCGCATCATCAAGCAGAAATCCAAACGAGATTTGGAGCTGCTGCTCGCACGGCGCGCGCGCGGTGAGCATAAGAAGCTCGATGAATATCATCTGATGGACTGCTATTATACGCTGGAGGATTATCCGCAGGCCGCGCACTATGCACGGCTGGCACTGGACAGTGAACATCGCCCCGTGGGTTCTGAGGATCGCCCATATGCCGTCCTTCTTCAGTCGCTGATTCTGATGAAAGCAGCAGATGCGGAGATCACGGCAGCCTACGATGCTGCACGGGAGGCACTGCCGGAGAAGGCAGATTTCCCTCTGATCTACGGAACCTATGCGTGGGATCGGGCGTATTTTACAACGGCCTGTGAGGCATATGCAGAGGGAATCCGCCTGCACGAGGACTTCTATCGCGAAGGGGATTTTTCCGGTGTTCTCGCACCGACCGCATATGTGCGGCTCAGCGAGGCCTCCGCTCTGCGTGGACATATGGAGGAGGCTCTGCTGCTACATGAACGTGCCGTGCGCATGAACGCGCGCTCTGCGCCGCTGCTTGGAACATTCGTCCGTTTGCTCGAGCGCATGGGGGCGGATGATGCCGCTGTGATTGAGATACTGAACGGCCTCTATGACAGGAACGACGATGCTCGGCTCCTCGCTGCCGTATTGGGGGGAACATCCTTCCGCCTCGCAGCGCTTTACTATGACCGCCGTGCAACTGTGCGCTTCTCCGAACGGCGGCGCTTTTTGCTTGCAGGGGATGTGAGTTCGGCGGCGGCAACGCTCGTGGAGGATATGGAGCGCACGGCAGCCGTTGGTGCGGCCTGTGGGGCAGGCTTCTCACCTGAGCAGCAGGGCGCGCTTGCACTTCTCCTGCCGGACTCCTGTAGGGAGATGTCAGCTGCGCCCGAGGCCACGCGCATGCTGCGGCGTATCGGTCGGCTTGCAAGAGGGATGAAATGACAATGGATCGACTCGGGGCACTGCGCGATCGTATCTTTGCAGCGCTTGCATGCGGAGATGAGCGGGCGGCGCGGAAGGGAATCAAAAAATTGCAGTGGCATGCCCCTGCAGAGGCAGCGGGACTTCTCACGGCACTTCATATTGAGGCGGGGCGTGCTGACGCGGCTCTTGCGGCGTGGCGTGAATGCGCGAAACACGCGCCTCGTGATCCCTATACGGCCTTTCTACGCGCGCGCATATACCTCTTGGAGGGGGCGCGATGTGCGGCGCTGGAGGTGCTCGAGCCGCTGATCGATACGCCCATGCCTGCGGAGAGCGCGGAGAAGGTATATAATCTTGCGGGGCAGTGCGCACGTTTCCTTGGGCGTGCTGCGGAGGCGGTGAAATTCTATGAGCGGGCGCGCAATGCTGCCCCCGACGTTGCGCTCAAGGCGCTCAATGCGAGCAATGTGCTCTTCAATCGTCACTATCTCCCTGCGACACTTGCCGAGGACAGGGGGGCCGCGGCGGAATACGGCGCACTCTTTGTGGCGGTGCGGCAATTCGACCACGCGGCACATAGGCGGGGTGCGCGCCTGCGGATTGGCTATCTTTCCCCGGATGTGAGGGAGCACGTTGTGCTCTCCTTTTCGTATGCGCTGATGACGGCACTCGATCCCGCGCGTTTCGAGGTGGCCGTCTATGCGCTGAATGCGGAGGATGCCTATACGGAAAAGGTGAAGGCATCTGTTGAACATTTCCGCAATCTCGCGCGCCTTTCGGCAGAGGAGGCGGCGCAGGTCATCTGCCGCGATAAGATCGACATCCTTGTCGATCTCGCGGGGCATACGGCGGGCAGGACGCTGCCGATTCTCGCATACCGTCCTGCGCCCGTGCAGATTTCGGGCATTGGATATTTTGCCTCAACAGGTCTCTCGACGGTGGATTACTTCCTTGCGGATCCGATTCTTGCGGTGGGGGAGGCAGAAAAAGGCTTCGTGGAGGAACTGCTCGTCCTTCCTCAGACACATTTCTGCTGGCAGCCGCTGCACACGGCACCTGCAGTCGATCACGCACCTGCGGCGGGACGCAGCATCATTTTCGGCAGCTTCAACAACTTCACAAAGCTGAATGATGAGGTGCTGCGCGTCTGGGCGGAGATCTTGCGCCGCGTGGAGGGGAGTCGCCTGCTCCTCAAGACGGATGTCTTTTCCTATGCAGACGCACGTGCGGAGGTTCTGCAGCGCATTGAGGCGGCAGGTATTCCGCTCGCATGCGTCGATACGGAGGGAGCGTCGCGGGATTATCTCGCAGCCTACAATCGCATGGATATTGCGCTCGATCCCTTCCCCTATCCGGGTGGCGGGACGACCTGCGATGCGCTCTACATGGGTGTGCCTGTGGTGACGATGAGGGGGGAGAGCCTCGGCAGCCGCTTTGGTGCATCCCTTGTCGAGAATATTGGCTCAGGGGCACTGATCGCGCAGACAACAGAGGAGTATATTGACCGTGCTGTTTCTTTGGCGCGCGATACGGAGCTGCTCGACGCACTGCACGCAGGGCTGCGCGGGATGATGGAGACCTCTCCTGTCATGGATGCGGCAGCCTATGGCAGCGCCGTAGGAACGGCGTATGAGCAGGTTTGGGCAGCGTATGCAGAACGTGCGCCGCTGTTAAAGTCCTCCTCCATTCATGACGATAGTATGAGTGTGGATGTCAAGGTGCTGAAGAACCGTATTTTTAGAGCCCTTGAGGGAGAGCACTACGCCGAGGCACAGGCGTGTACAGAGCATGCTTTTGCTGCAGGCATACAGGATGACATGCTCTCATATCTTCATACGTATGCGATAGAGCGACAGGGCGATCTGCCGCGTGCGATGGAACTTGCAGAGGAGTATCTGGCGACGGGGCGCACGGATCTCCGTCATGAGTTCATGCGGCTGCGCGCCGCCGTTGCCTATCGTGTGGGCGATGTGCGGGCAGCGGAATACTACAAATGTGCCTATGATGAGGAGCCGTCCGATATGGGGCTCTACAGCTCGTTCCTGCTCGCACAGAATGCGCAGGATGTGGACGCGGACGAACTCTTCCGCGCGCATTGCGCATATGGCACACTGTTTGCAGATATCCCGTGCTATACATATGCTGCGCCCTATCAGCACGGGAAGATCCGCATTGGCTACATTTCTCCTGATTTTCGTCGCAATGTCCTGCAGCATTTCGTGCAGCCGCTGCTGACGGCGTATGACCACGCGCACTTCGAGGTCTATGTGTACAGTACGGCAGAGAACCCGGATGAGGTGACGGCGGCACTGCGTCCTCATGTCACTGTGTGGCGTGATCTGGCTGAGGAGCCGCCTGAGAAAATTGCCGCGCGGATTCATGCGGATGAGATTGATGTACTCGTCGACTTGGCGGGTCATGCGTCGGGCGGAGCGCTTCCCGTGCTCGCGCGTCGGCCTGCGCCTGTGCAGATGATGGGGCTTGGCTATACAGCGACCTCCGGGCTTGAGACCGTTGACTATTTCCTGACAGATGGATTTTGCGATCCTGTTGGCGGTGTAAGCGAGCGCTACTTTACGGAGAAGCTCATCCGTCTGCCGAGCCAGTTCGTCTACGTGCCGCGTGCAGGGCTTCCTGCTCCAACGGGGTCGCCTGCAAGACAGCGGGGGCATATCCTCTTTGGCGTATTCAACCAGTACCGCAAATTTACGGATGAGATGCTGCTCCTCTGGCGCGAGATCATGGAGCGTATGCCGACGTCGGAGCTGCTGCTGAAATCTCAGATCTTCTTTGCGCCTGCAATGGTGGAGGCAGCACGCATGCGATTGGAGCGGCTCGGATTCGACCTCACGCGCGTGATCCTGGAGCCTGCAACGACGGACTATATGGAGCGCTATCTCGATGTGGACATTGCACTTGATACGTACCCGTGGCCGGGCGGCGGCACGACCTGTGATGCACTCTACATGGGAGTGCCCGTTGTGACGCTGTACGGTGAGCGACGCAGTACCCGCTTCTCCTATGCACTGCTGACGCATGTGGGGCTGGAGGAGCTGGCGGTGCAGTCCTCTGCGGACTATGTGGCGTGCGTCGTCACTCTTGCGGGGGATCTCGACAGATTGGATCAGCTGCATGTTGGCTTGCGTGCGCGCATGGAAGGCTCTACAATTATGGATCAAGAAGGCTATATGCGCGCATTGGAGCGTGCGTATGTGAACGCGCCGAAGGATTGGCACGAAGGGGAGAGGTCATGAAGAAAAAGAAGAAAAAGCAAGCACGTACGACAGAGGTGCCTCAGTCTTCGCACAAGATCCGACTCGGCTATCTCTCCTCGGACTTTGGTACAGGGCGCACGCGCGATCTCCTTCCCGCATTTTTTTTCTGGTATGATCGCGCGCGCTTTGACATTTATGCCTATCATACGGGTATGGAAGGGGATACAGCATCCTTCGCCAAGAATGCGACACTGCGGGAGATTGGCCATCATAGCCCGCAGGAGGCGGCAGAGGAAATCCAACGGGATAAAATCGATCTGCTCGTCGATCTCTCCCTGCGCATGCCCGATGGTCACATCCGTTCGATCATGCAGCTGCGTCCCGCTCCATATATTGTTTCACTTGCTGCAGACTGTCCCAAGGAGCTTGCAGAAAGACTTCCATCTGTCGAGGGGGATGAAATCTTCTCCCATTGTTATACACCGTTTGAGCGGGTGCAGCACTATACCTACCGAACCCCTCTGCTTGATACGGGGGTTCCGAGCATTGGTGTTGCCGGTGAGTTGCAGAGGGACGAGGCGGAACAGTTTGTGACGCTTGTCGTAAAGCTCTTACAAGGTGTGCATGCCGTTCGCCTGATCTTGCCTGCACGCGTTGCAGAGGGCTTATCGGAGGAGGATTTTGCTCGGATTGCAGAGGCAGGTTCAGAGGATGCTGTGCTCGAGCTCGTGGATGAACTGCCCTACGAAGTACTCGATCTTGTAGTCGGTGTGGATGTTGATCTCGTCGATGTTTGTCGAGCGGCTGACCATGGAGTCCCCCTTCTAACAACAGAAGCTTCTGTATGTGGTCATCGTGCTCGGATGTTGTTGGAGAAGCTGGAGCTCATACCTGCATACAATGGGGCGGAGCTTGTTGCAGAAATTGGCAGACTTCTGTCCGATCAGTCACGCCTCTCAGAGTTCCACGAATGCCTGCATTGGTGGCTTTTGGATCTCTTTGACGGAGGCGCTGTCATGTTTTCCCTGGAGCGTGCCTATTCTCGTGTTTTTGCACAGATGAATCAGGAGCAGGGCGCGGAGATTACAAAGACTCTCTTGGATGCTGCCTCCCGAGAGGACTGGGAGACGGTTCTCTTTGCGGCTCATGCACTGGACGGCATGAATCAGCTGGAAGCGGAGCTGCGCATGAGTCTTGCGTGGGCATATTATTTTCTAGGGCAGGGAAGCCATGCCGGACGGTGGGCTCTGGCAGCAACCGGACTTGCGCGGGATCGTGAAGCGGCACGGCTCTATCTGTCCGTCATCAGCAAGAGCCCGCCTGGGACAGGGCAGGAGATCTATGAACGCGCACGTTATGGGCTGCGGCTCATTGAGGAGGGGCTTCCCGCTGTGCCGGAGGTTCGGGCTGCACTTTTAAAGGCCTGCATGATCTATGCGGGACTTGTGCAGGGGGGAGAAGCTGCTTCGACGTACACGAGGCTTTACGCGATGCAAGCTGAGAAGACAGAAATGCGCCGCTTTTATTATGGTGCAAGTCTCTTTCATTTGAATGCGGTGGATCTACCTGCTGCAGAGGTCTACCAAAGAAGCCTTCATTATGGGGAACTCTTTTCCGATGTGCAGCCGTATTCTCACATGGGGCGACGTAAAAAGGAAAAGATCCGCATTGGTTATATCTCGGGAGACTTCCGGCAGCATGTCATGCAGTACTTTATTTGGCCATTCCTTGCGGGTTTTGATCAGGACTCTTTTGAGGTCTATGTTTATAGTTTGGGGGAGCCGGATCAATTTTCGCAATTCTTTCAGACGCTTGTGACATGCTGGCGTGATCTCTCGGACTGCAATATGGATATGGCGGAAATTGCGGGAAAGATCTACCGGGATGAGATCGATATCCTCTTTGATCTTGCGGGGCATACGGCAGAGTCGGGGCTCGCTGCGCTTGCGTGGAAGCCCGCGCCCATCCAGCTTTCCGGTCTTGGCTATATGGCGACGACGGGGCTGCCTGCCGTGGATTATTTTGTGACCGATCATTACTGTGATCCGGAAGGGGGGGGCAGCGAACAGGTCTATGTTGAAAAATTACTGCGCCTGACAAGTCAATTCTGCTATAATGGTTATACACATCTGCCCGCCTCAGATGGGGCACCCGCACGTCATCGGGGGTACATTCTGTTTGCCTCATTCAATCAGTACCGCAAAATACGAGATGATATGCTTGTGGCGTGGCGTCAGATCATGGAACGTATACCGAATTCCCGCCTGCTGCTGAAAAATTCTGCCTATCAGCAGCCCGGCGTTGCAATGACGGCATATCAGCGGCTAAAGGAAATGGGCTTCGATATGAGTCGTGTAACTTTCGAGCCTGGGACAAAGGACTATATGATGCGCTATCTCGATGTGGATATTGCTCTTGACACATTTCCTTGGCCCGGTGGCGGGACGACCTGTGATGCGCTCTATATGGGCGTTCCTGTTATTTCTTATTATACGGAGCGCCACAGCACCCGTTTTAGCTATAGTATCCTTGCCAATATGGGGCTTGCCGAACTTGCCTCTGAGCGTATGGAAGACTATATCGAAACAGCAGTGGCTCTTGCAGGCAATCTGGATCTTTTAGATGCCCTGCACAGGGAGCTGCGCCCTCGTATGAAGGCATCGCCTGTCATGGATCAGGAGGGCTATATTCGTGAGATGGAGGGGTGTTATCGTGCAATCTGGGCGGCGTGGGAAGCGCGGCAAGGAGCCGTTTGAACGTGCCTTTGCCGCCGTACAGACCGCACTTGCGGCGGGGAAGCTGGAGAATGCGCTCGGACAACTTCAAGCGATGGAACAAAAGGCGTTCTTTCCTTCAGAGCGGAACTGGGAGCTGCATGAGCTTATGGGGCAGATTCTCTTCTGCCTCTCTGATCTGGAGGCGGCACTGCCGCATTTGAAGATGGCGTGGGAACTGCCGCGCTCCGATCGGATGATGCGCCTTGCCGCGATGAGCAACTATCTGATGGATCTTCACTACGTCGACGGTGTTTCTAATGAGGAGCTGCGCGCGGCGCATCTGGCATATGCCACGCTGCTCGGCATACCGCAGCCGTTCACACACACGAAGCGACGGCGGGAGAAGCTGCGTATAGGTTATCTCTCGCCGAATCTTACGGATCATATTGTACTGAACTTTGCGATACAGCTCTTTGCTGCCTATGATCGAGACCGTTTTGAGGTATATCTCTACGACATAGGAGATCTGCAGAGTGAGGTGACAGACTGGGTCGCAGGGATGGCGGATCGCTATGTCGACCTCTCGAAATTCAGCCCCCAAAAATCGGCTGAGCATATCTATGCTGATCAGGTGGATATTCTCTTTGATCTTGCCGGGCATTCGGCAGGCGGGGCAACACTGCAGATTGCGGCATATAAGCCTGCGCCTGTGCAGATCTCTGGAATCGGCTACTTCAATACGACGGGCCTCTCTGCGATGGACTACTTTCTCGGTGATGCAATTGTTGATCCGCCGGAGATGGACGCGCTGTTCACGGAGCGGATTCTGCGGCTGCCCGAGACGCATCTGTGCTTTACCCCCTCCGAGCGCTTTCGCGCATACGAGAACCTACACCGCATGCCGCATGATCCGCCTGTATTTGGAAGCTTTAACAATTTTGCGAAGATCACGGACGAGATGCTTGCTCTCTGGGTCGAGATCCTGCGCGCGGTGCCGACGGCGCGGCTCCTCTTAAAGAATGTCCATCCGCGCGAGGAGACGCTGAATCGCATGCGGCAGCGTGCAGAATATGCGGGGATCGATCTCGCACGTTTGGAACTGCGCCCCGGTTCGAAGGATTATCTCCGCGATTATCTGGACGTGGACATCATCCTCGACACCTATCCCTATCAGGGGGGCGGGACAACCTGCGAGGCGCTCTTCATGGGACTTCCTGTCGTGACAATGGCAGGGACGCGTCATGGGGCGCGCTTTGCCGTGAGCCTGCTGAAAAATGTGGGATTGGGCGAACTTGTAGCAGAGAGCTCCGTGGCGTATGTGGAGCGTGCCGTCGGGCTGGCAAATGACGCGGAGCTGCTTGCGGCTCTGCACACGGCGATTCCCGGCATGATGCGGGCATCCCCGCTGATGGATGGTGCACGTTATGTCCGTGCTGTGGAGGCGGCATATGAGATGATATGGGAGCGATACCTCAATGAAGAAGCGTAAGCAAAGCCGTGCAGAGCGCACGCGCAGGAAGCGTGCGCGGCGGGAAGAAAAACGTAATGCGAAAGGGACGATGACGATGGCAGAGAAGAAAGTAGCAACGGTCGAGCAGATTCGTAAACATATGGAGAAAAAGGAGTATGCGGGGGTAATCAACACTTTTGCAGATATGCTTGAGCAGGGAAATCCGCCAGAGGAGTGCTTTGGGGATGTGGCGCGCGCCTACTTCGAACTCGGTGACTATACACGCGCGGCGAGCTGGGTGACCACGACGCTCTCGAAGGATGCAGGTAATGTAGAAGTGCGTATTCTCTTGGGGCGTATTTGCCAGCGTGAGAAACGCCCCGATGATGCGCTCAAGCTCTATGATGCTATCCTGCGTATGCATGGAAATGCTCTTTCCAACGAGCAGCGTGACGAGATCAAACGGCTTGCGGGGCTGGATGCGCGCCTTGCTCTGGAGAAGACACGTACGGAATATCCGCATCTGGCCGCCCTCTTGGGACTCGGTGAGGCTCCTGTCAAGGAGAGCTCTCCTTCCGCACCCGTTGCATCACAGCCTGTACAAGCAGCATCCCCGACCGTGGATGCAGAGAAAAGGGCGGAGGAGATCCTGGCGCAGGAAATCCGCCCCGTGGAAAAGGTGGAGGCACTCAACGCCTTTGCAGGTGCCGCATATATCGCGGATGACTATGCAAGTGCAAAGACCCTCCTTATGGCGGCGCTGCGTCTCGACCCAGGCTGTGATGTGACGCTTCGCAATATGGCATTGCTTCTCCACGATATGGGAGAACAGGAGAAAGCCCTTCAAATTGCGGCAAAGATGCGTCAGACGGACTTCACACTTCTGCATGCCTTAAAATCATGACCACGATCAAAAGTGCTGTGGCATATAGAAGGTAGAGTCTCATTTGCATCAGGTTTTTGAGGCATGTTGTAGATCTGTAGTGAAATGAGGAGGCTGTGTTATATATGCAGCAGCAAAGTCTGAATGTCATTCTTGCAGCAACCGAGGACGGATGCTATTTATCGGCGTCGGCGGAGGCTGCGATTAGTGTATGCCATGACTGCGGCGTGAACGCTAAGTTCATTGTGGTTGCTTCTGCATCAAACGCCTCCGGCGTTCGAGAGGCTCTTTCTGCTTGGTCTGAGATACAGATTGTGCTGAGAGACACCGATTCCCTTGGGCAGCTTTATAACTCTGGTGCAGACGCCTCGGCAGGAGAGCTTCTTCTCTTCTTGCGGGAAGGCATCCTTTTGGAAAAGGATGCCTTACAAGCGTTGCTCAACGCACTTGTACTCGATGAATCTATTGCTGCAGTTGCGCCATTTACGAACCGTACAATCTATTCATGGCAGGATCTGAATGCTGCACATATGCAGGAGGGGGAGGAATCTCCTTCGGCGTGGCTGCGCAGACGTATCATAGGCTCGACGGACAGCATCTTCCTTGAAAACTTTATGCTGCTTATGCGGCGCAGTGTTTTTGAGCAGATTGGGAAGTTTTCTGTGGATTTCCAAGGGACTGGCGGAGAGGACATTGATCTCTCGTTCCGTTTAAAATGTGCGGGCTATCATTTGCTGCGTGTGCCCGTCTATTTGCCGCATGCAGGTGCGCAGCTCTATGATTTGCTTGCTGTGGAGCACACATCGTCACGTCCGCTGCTTTTAGAACGCTGGGGGCTTGATGTCGGTGTTCCGGAAAAGCTGTGGTCGGATGCGCTGATGGCGATTGACTGGCAGCAGGGGGCGGCGCTGATTCGGGCGACGTGCCGCAGTGCGCTTCTGTCAGCTCCATTGGTTAGTATCATGATACCGACGTACAACCGTCCGGAATACTTCCGTGAGACACTTGAGAGCGCATTGATGCAGACTTATCCGAACATCGAGGTGATCGTCTGTGATAACTCTACGGATGATCGCACGGAAATATTGATGCTGGAATACCAGAATGATATGCGTGTGCGCTATGTGCGGAATAAAGGTGCCAAAACAAAGGCAGAGAACTTTATGCCGTTTGAGCATCTGGCGCAGGGCGAATTTTTACAGTGGTGTATGGATGACGACATTCTCCTGCCAGATAAGATCACGCAGATGATCGACGCCTTCCTGTGTGAACCGACGGCTGCTCTTGTCACATCTGTGCGCGGCGTCATTGATGGAGATGGGGACTTCTTAGGGCTGTGGCAGGATGCACCGCCCATCCATGGAACCTATGAATGTTTTCGGGGGGAGGCTGTCGGACATGCGACCCTGATGGATTGTGCCAATTTCTTGGGGGAACCATCTGCGGTTCTCTTTCGGCGGCGTGATCTGACACACCATTATTGGCGTGCGGAATCGCGGGGGTATAAAACAATATCGGATTGCGCTATGTGGTTGGAGCTCCTCGAAAAGGGAGATGTAGTCATCTTTGGCAGACCTATGAGTCTCTTTCGTCGCCATGAAAACCAGGAGGGACAGCAGCCGGATACCATCGTTCTCAGTCGTATCGAGTGGAGACGGTTAATTGAGGAATACTGGCGGCAGCGTGTGTTTTTGATGGACAAAGAAGATTATCGATATGCGCTGAGAAAGTTAGAGGAAGAACGCGAGGAGATCGCAGCACTGCTTCCCTGCGTGTCCGCCGCGTTACGTCAGGAATATGAGGCCGCATTGCCCGATATTCATATCATGTTGATGAATCGCATTGAGGGATGCGCGTCAATTCGATTGGATGCACCTCTGAAGCAGCTGGAAGCCCGTAGCCTTATAACTTTGGGCGGGTGTGTGAATGTGGGCGATGTAGAGATTGATCTTCGGGATGTTGGGAATCAGCATGATAGTATCCTGCTTTTGGAGCGCTCTAGGATTGAATGCCGATCGGATCGAAAGCAGATGCTTTTAGCCCTTGCAGAACGGGGAAATATCCTCTTGCAGGAGTTTGACGATCATCCTGGTATCTCGAAGAAAATTGTGCAGGATGACTACTTCACGTTCCGTGCGGTCTCCGCCGTGCAGACGTCGACGCAATACCTGGCGGATTTTCTGCGTCAGTTTAATCCCTATGTCTATCTATTTGAGAATCAGCTGGAATCACTGCCCGAGCGACGCACGTATGACGCACAGCAGAAGCGTGTAACCATCTTCTTCGGTGCGCTGAACCGCCGCCCGGATTGGGAGCCTCTGATGCCGGCGATCAATGAAGCGATTCGGCGCTATGGAGATCGGCTGTATTTCCGCGTGATCTCTGATCATGGCTTCTATGAGGAACTTCGGACGGAGGCGAAGGCGTTTGCGGGCGGTATGCGAGACGCCTCTATCGTAGCTCCCTATGAGCGCTATACAGCAGCTCTGCACGCTTCGGACATTGCGCTCCTGCCACTCCGCGATACGGAGTTCAATCGTGCCAAGTCCGATTTGAAGTTCATCGAGTCGGCAGGACACGGCGCTGTCGCACTTGCCTCCCCGACGGTCTATGCGGGGACGGTACGCGACGGAGAGACGGGGCTGATCTACCACAGCCCCGAGGAGTTCGCCGAGAAGCTCGACCTCCTCATTGCGCGCGCCGATCTCAGGCGGACGCTCGCGGAGAACGCCTATCGCTATGTTGCGGCGCACCGTCTGCTCGATCAGCATCTGGGCGACTACATCGCCGCCTATCGGGAGATGTTCGCACGGCGCGAGGAGTTCGAGCAGGATCGCCGCCGCCGCGTGGAAGAATTTTTCCCGAAACTATAACAATATGTTTTTCTCATCGTTTCATGTTATCCCATTGACAGTGATACATGCGGCTCTTATAATAAGAAGAAGCATACGTGCGAGACTGGAGAAATGCTGTAGCGAGCAGATTTCTCTATCAGTGAAAGGAGAGCCGACATGACGGGCAAAGTGAAATGGTTCAGCGCGGACAAGGGATATGGATTCATCTCCCGCGAGGACGGCGACGATGTGTTCGTACACTTTTCCTCGATCCAGGGCGAGGGGTACAAGACCCTCAGCGAAGGTCAGGAAGTTGAGTTCGAGATCGTCGAAGGCGCGCGCGGTCCCCAGGCGGACAACGTGGTCAAAAAGGAATAAAAACAAAGGTTTGAAAAGCCCGGCTTACACAGCGGGCTTTTTCAATTGCGTAAATTGCAAGAAATGACCACATCACAAATGCGATCCACCGTTTCCGGCTCCAAGTCTGCATAGAGCGGAAGTGTCAAGACGCGGTTTGCAATATGGCGTGCGACGGGGGTCTGCTCCACATCATATTTCCCGTGGAAACACTCAAACGTATTCGTCAATGGATAGAAGTACTTTCTGCTGTAAATGCCCGCACGCTGCAGCGCATCATACACCTCGTTGCGCGTACTGCCGAACGCGGTCTCATGAAATACGACGGGGAAGTAGGCATAGTTCGGCGTGACATCTGCGTGGATCGGATTCAGCTGCACACCGCTCACGCCTTCCAGCCGCTCACGATAGCGCTCTGCGACCATTTTCCGCTGTGCAATATCGTCATCGACATGACGCAGATTGCACAGCCCCATTGCCGCACAGAATTCATTCATCTTTGCATTGGAGCCTACCGCATTGACGCACTCTGCGTCGCGAATGCCGAAGTTCTTTAGATCGCAGAGCTTCTGCCCAAGCTCCGCGTCGTGGTAGACGACAGCACCGCCCTCGATGGTATGGAAAACCTTTGTCGCGTGAAAGCTCAGACAGGACGCGTCGCCGTAGTCCGCAACGGCACGCCCCCTATACGTCTCGCCGAAGGTATGCGCGGCATCGTAGATTACCCTCAGCCCATACTTACGAGAAATGCGCTCGATCTCTTCCACCGCACAGACATTACCGTAGACATGAACGGGGAGGATTGCAGAGGTGCGGTCACTAATCAGATGCTCGAGCTTTTCTGCGTCCAGCGTGTAGTCATCTGCGTTGATGTCACAAAAGATCGGTGTCAGATTATTGCGCACAATGGCATGCGTGGTCGAGGCAAACGTAAACGGCGTTGTAATGACCTCACCCGAGAGATTCAACGCCTGAAGCGTAAGTTCCAGCGCCATATGTCCATTGACGAGCAGCTCGACGTGCTCCGCCCGCATATACTCCTGCAATGCCGCCTGAAACGCCTGATGCTTGACCCCCATATTGGTCAGCCATCGTGACTGCCAAATATCCCGGATCTCCGCTATATACTCTTCCATCGGCGGCATCGACGACCGCGTCACCATGATGCTCATGCCCTGCCTCCTCGCTGTTTCAGTAAGGGATTTCGATCATTGTTCCATCTCCCGAATCCATCTTCAATATGAGTGTCGTGTCGAGATCAAAATCAATCCGGCAATCCTTCCGAAGCGCATCCGCCATCGCTGCAAAAACACACAGCAGATCTTGAAATTCGGGAGTCTCCCAGAGTTCCGGCGTCATTCTCGCAAGGAAAAGAGCATTTCCTGCCAGCCTTAGCCATCCTATAATGACTGCTCGTCGTGTCTTTAGATCATGGATATACATATCGCGTTCAATCGCCTCGCGGATTGTCAACGCCCAACAAATGATGGCGCCAGCATGACACTTATATTGCAGTTGTTCATTTCCGTCATGAATGCGAAATTTACTGAGCGGCGTCGGAAAATACACCATAGGCCCTTGACTGAGCAGGCGAAGCCACGTGGGAAAATCCGATATGAGATATTTTCCCTCTTTGCCCGAAAAGCCCAAATCATGCCCATTCAGCAAAAATAATTTTTTTATTAACACAGTGCTTGGTTCACCGATAATGTTCCCCTGGTACACGAGAATATATTCACCGATTAGTTCTCCGCTGAACTTCGTGACCTCCTGTGCAATTGGACTTGTTACAGGAAGATCCGGCAGTTTGTTGCCATCTGCATCAATGCACTCCCGATAGGATGTGACAAGGCTCAGATCCGGGTTCGCAAAGAACGCGTCCATCATAACCGCAATCTTATCGGGCATAAAGAGGTCGTCGTCCATCAGCCAGTTGACATACGTCGCATTCGGGTTATCGTAGCTACGGGCGCACTTCCAGTTTTCCGCTTCTCCGTAGGAGGGATGATGCTCGTAATGAATGCGCGGATCATCGGAAAAATCACGGCGCATCATCTCCGCCGTCTCCGTATTATGCGAATTGTCCGTGATGAAGATGTCCAAATTGCGGTACGTCTGCGCGAGCACACTTTCAAGTGCGAGACGGAAGTAGTGCGGGCGCTCGAACGTCGGAATGATGATCGACACGAGCGGATAGATGTTCTTGGAATACATATCGAGAAATACATTCCGGCTCACTTCGTCATAGGAGATTTCCTTTGCGCTCGTGAGCAGCCATGCTTCTTCCTGCTGTGGTATAACCGTACGATAACTCTTACGCCGAAATTCGATGCACTGCGCCTCTGCCCAGAAACAATCCGTATGGAAAAGATCCCTGCGCCAGGGAATATCATACTGTGTAGCGACGAGATCGCCGCTCACCGCCATGACATCCTCCATGTCGCCCTCAATGTCCTCTCCGAAAAAACCGGTATCATCCGAAAACACCAGTCGGCCCTTGATAAACATCGACTGCACAAGCACCCCCGAGGTCGATAGCTGCTTTGCTCCAATGAGTCCAATGATACCGATCGCGGGATCTTGTGTAAATATGCGGAGCATTTCCTCAAAGAAATTCAGTCGGAGCAGAATACTCCCGGGCGACAGGTAGACCTTATACTTCGCGTCGCTTTGCTCCATCGCGCGCTGATAGGTATCTGCAACAGATCTGCCGGAGGGCACCTCGATCAGCTCCACCGCATAGCCCTGCGGCACATCGATCGCATCGAGATACGGGCGTATGGCAGAGATGCCATTCGCCTCACACTGCGCAATGACGGCAATTTTCTTGTCATTCATAAGAGGATTCCTCTCTATTGCCAAAGACCATGTTTCTTCAAAAATGCAATGGGATCATGCATCACGCTCAGATTTTCATGTATCGTCTCGATCGGCCACTCCCACCAGCGCAGCTGCAAAAGCGCCTCGATAACGGGCGGCGAGAAGCGATATTTTATCACGCGCGCGGGATTACCGCCCACAATTACCTGTGCGCACATCAAAATGCCTCCACCTCCTATTCAGAAGAATAGTAGTATTTCCACGATCATCAGACTTCATCCATCTGCAATACGGGTGTGGTATCAATATCGAATTCAATCCGGCAATCATTCTGAAGCGCCGCCGTCATTCCTGTCAAAACACGCAGGAAATCCTGAAATTCCGTTCCCTCCCAAAGCTCCGGAACTATGGTCGCAATGTGAAGAATGTGTCCCATCATGTTCAGCCATTGTACGATACTGCTTCGCCGCATACGCAGATCATGGAGATACGCATCGCGCTCAATCGCCTCCCGAATGGTCAGCGCCCAAGAAATGGTACCACAAACTCGAATCTTAAATTGCCCCTGTTCATTTCCGTCATGAATGCGAAATTTACTGAGCGGCGTCGGGAAATACATCATATTGCCCTGACTGAGCAGACGCAGCCACGTAGGAAAATCCGATATGAAATATTTTCCTTCCCTTCCCGAAAAGCCCAAATCGTGTCCATTGAGCAAAAACTCTTTTTTAAGCAATGCGGTAGTTGGTTCACCGACGAAATTGATTAAATACGTGAGAATATTCGCTCCGATTGTCTCGCCACTGAATTTCGTAACCTCCTGCGCGATCGGCTCTGTTGCAGGAATATCCGGCAGCTTGTGCCCATCCGCATCAATGCACTCCCGATACGACGTGACAAGGCTGAGATCAGGATGCGCAAAGAAGGCGTCCATCATGAGGGCGATCTTATCCGGCATAAAGAGGTCGTCATCCATCAGCCAGTTGACATACGTCGCATTCGGGTTATTGTAGCTGCGGGCGCGCGTCCAATTTTCCGCTGCTCCGTAGGAGGGATGGTGCTCATAGTGAATGCGCGGGTCATTCGAAAAATCGCGTCGCATCAGCTCCGCCGTCTCCGTATTATGCGAATTGTCCGTGATAAAGATGTCCAGATTGCGGTAGGTCTGCGCTAGCACGCTTTCAAGGGCGAGGCGGAAGTAGTGCGGGCGCTCGAACGTCGGAATGATGATCGACACGAGCGGATAGA
>ERZ773014.783-NODE-783-length-21099-cov-16.652347_pt1 | contig 21099 bp, 32 predicted proteins | sample MGYA00580841_ERZ773014 | MGnify/ENA primary metagenome ERZ773014 (study PRJEB29015, sample SAMEA2737989) | human oral metagenome | biome: human oral; feature: human-associated habitat; material: dental | place: China | collected 2067 ...
TGTTGCTAATAAATCTTTATTTTCATCTATAATATCAGCAATTTTATTTAAAATTCTTGCTCTTTCTTTTACTGTTGTTTTTCTCCAAGTTTTAAAAGCTTCTTTTGCACTTTTAACTGCTAAATCTACATCACTTTCACTTGCATCAGGAAATTCTGATAATAATTCATTATTATAAGGAGCATAAGTCTTTACCATAACCCCATTACTTGAATTTACCCATTCCCCATTTATAAACATTTTATATGATTTTTTTAATATATTTTCCATACTGTCCTCCTCTTTTTAATTTCAATTCTTTACTAATTTTGTCATAATTGATTATAGCATATATCTAAAAAAAATAAAAGAGAGATTTTGGCTGTAACTCATCATAATCTCTCTCTAATATTATTCATTATTCAAATTGGCTTTTATAAAATTTTCCTGCCTTATCACTAAGATTTCTTAAATAACGATAAATTTTTTCATGTTCATCTCCTAAAAATATAACAGGATTTAATTTATCTGAATTCAATTTACCATCTTCAATTAAATTAGAATTTACAACACGCTTTTTAATACTTGCAATTACATTTGCAGTTTCTCCATACATAACAATATTTTCAACTTTACATTCAATAGAAATAGGACAAGCAGTAAATAGTGGGGCATCAACAAATTCTCCTATTTCATATTCTAATTTACTTAAAGGAATTTTATCTACTTTATGAAAAAATCCTCCTACTTCAATTTCATTCATTAAATCTTCACCAGGTACATTTACAGTAAATTCTTTAAAATTCATAATTTGTTTAGCTGCATTGCTTCTTGAATGAAAACCTATAACCATCATATCTCCAAGTGTATATGATGAACTATTAGTTGTGAAATTATATTTAAAATTAGCATCCTTATATCCAAGTAAAATTACTGGAAAACCATAATATAGTTTTGAAGTTTCATAATTTTGTCTCATTTTGTTCTCCTTTATTTTTTAAATATTCTTAGTATATTCTTTTAAAAATTCCTTTTCTTTTTTGTTTAAATATGGACTTAATTTTTTATAAACTTCTGAATGATATTCATTTAATTGTTGTTTTTCTTCTTTTGTTAAAAGAGTTTTTACAATTCCATCTAAGTCAATTGGAGCATAAGTTATAGTTTCAAATTCTAAGAATTTTCCATGCTCAGTCTCACATACTTCTTTTACTAAAAGTTCATTTTCAATTCTTATTCCATGGCTACCTTCAATATATGCTCCTGGCTCATTAGTAACTATCATTCCAACTTCTAATCTTTGAGGATTATATTGAAATCTAATACCATGAGGTCCTTCATGTACATTTAAGATATGTCCTACTCCATGTCCTGTTCCACATTTATAGTCTATTCCAACATTCCATAAAAATTGTCTAGCTAATATATCTAAGTTTGTTCCTGTTGCTCCAAATAAAAATTTTGCTCTTGATAATGCTAACATTCCTTTTAAAACTAAGGTATTATCAGTTTTTTCTTGTTTATCTACTTTTCCTAAAAAGAAAGTTCTTGTTATATCAGTAGTTCCTTTTAAATATGTTCCACCAGAATCAAGTAAATATACTCCATCTTCTATTTTTGTTGAATTTTTTTCAGGTGCAGAATAGTGCATCATAGCTGCATTTTTTCCAAAAGCCGAAATAGTAGAAAAACTTAAATCTATATATCCTTCTATTTTTTCTCTTAAAGAATTAATTTTTTCTTCAGCAGAAAATTCTGTGATATTTTCTTTTTTATAGTTATTTTTAAGCCAATACATGAATTTAACTATAGCAACTCCATCTTGAATATGAATTTCTTTTGTGTTAACTATTTCAGTTTCATTTTTATGAGCCTTTAAGTATGTACTTGGATTCATAGAATTAATTAAAGTATTTTTACTGATAGCTTCATAAATTGCATAACTAATCTTATTAAAATCAACTAAAATATTTCCTTTTAATTTTTTTATATCTTCAAAAAATTCAAAGTATTCTTTGATTTCAACTTTATTATCTTTAAAATATTTTTGAGTTTTCTTATCCAATTTTTTTTCATTAATATAAAGGATGGATTTTTTTTCAGAAATTATTGTAAATGATAAAGCTACAGGATTATGTTGAACATCATCACCTCTAAAATTATATATCCAAGCAATATCATCTAAACTTGAAATAATATTATAGTCTGCTCCCTTTTCTTTTAAAGCTACTCTTATTTCTTTTACTTTTTCTTTATATGTTTTTCCAGTATATTTATCTTCTAAAATAAATATTTTTCCATCAGGTAATTTTTTTCTTTTATCCCAAATTTCTGCTAATAAATCAAAATCAACCATCTTGTATTTTTTCTTTGAAAGAATCTCGTTGACATCAGAAGACAAAAGAATTTTTGCATCTATACCAATTTTAGAATTTTCAGCTAATTTAGAAATTATATATTCTTTATAAGTAGGAACTCCAAGATTACCTTGTTTAAATAATTTTACTTCACTACCTTTTAGTTGTTTTTCTGCTTGAATATGATATCTTCCATCTGTCCATAGACAAGCTTCATCTTTGAATATAACTAACACTCCAGCTGAGCCTGTGAAACCTGATAAATATTCTCTACCTTTAAAATAATCATCAATATATTCACTTTGGTGATAATCAGAACTTGTTACTATATAAGCATCAACCTTATACTTTTTCATAACTTTTCTAGCTTCTTCAATTCTCTTATTGATTTCCATTTTAGACTTCCTCCACTTTAATGGGCTTTATTTTATTCCACTGTTACAGATTTTGCAAGATTTCTTGGTTTATCAACATCAAAACCTTTTTCCAAAGAAGTGTAATATGCTAAATATTGTAAACCTACAACTGCAAGTACAGGTGTTAATAGCTCTCCACTGTCTTTAACTTGAATTACATCATCTACAACTTCTGGGACTAAGCTTCCTTCTTTACAAACTCCAATAACATAAGCTCCTCTTGCCTTAACTTCTTTTATGTTTGATACAACTTTTTCATCCATTTCTAAATTAGTTGAAATAGCAACAACTAAAACTCCTTTTTCTATAAGGGCAATACTTCCATGTTTTAATTCTCCAGCAGGCAGTGCCTCAGTATGAATATAGTTAATTTCTTTCATCTTCAAGCTACCTTCTCTAGCTACTTTTTCATCTATTCCTCTTCCAAGATAGAAACCATTTTTTATATCTTTTATTTTTTTAGCAATATCATGAATTTTTTCTTTTTCACTGATTAATTTTACTACATTTTCTTTTAATAAACTAATGTTAGAAATATATTTTTGATAGTCTTTTTCTTCAATTTTTCCAAGTTTAGCTCCAATATATAGTGATAATAGATACATAACTAAAACTTGTGAACTATATGCCTTAGTTGAAGCAACTGAAATTTCAGGCCCTGCAAGAGTATAAATAACATTATCTGCTTCTCTTGTTATTGTAGAACCTAAAACATTAGATATAGCAAGAGTTCTTGCTCCTTTTTCTTTTGCATACTTCATTGACATTAAAGTATCAATAGTTTCTCCTGATTGACTTACAAAAATAGCCAATGTTTTATTTGTTATTACAGGGTCATTATATCTAAATTCAGAAGCTATATCTGTAAATACATCTATACCCAATAATTTTTTCATAAAATATTGTCCTTGTAAACCTGCATAATAGGCAGTTCCACAAGCTACCACATATATTCTATCTATATCATGGAAATTTATTCCTTCTAATTGTTCATCAAATTTTATATTTTTCTCTTTATCTGTATATATATTTAAAGTTTTTTCAATAATTTCAGGTTGCTCTTCAATTTCTTTTATCATAAAGTGAGCATACCCACCTTTTGAAGCTTGTTCAAAATTCCATTCAACCTTTTTTACTTCTCTTTTTACTTCTTTTTCATCTTTATCATAGACAGTAACATTGTCCTTAGTTACTAAAACAACATCTCCATCTTCAAGATAAATAATATCTCTTGTATATTTCAAAATTGCTGAGACATCAGAAGCAATAAAGTTTTGATGATTTCCAAGTCCAACAATTAAAGGACTGTGATTTCTACAACAAATCATTCTATCAGGAAAATCTTTGTGAATTATAGCAAAGGCATAAGTTCCTCTTATTCTTTTTAAAACTTTTTTAAGAGTTGAATATAAATCTCCATCATACAATTTTGAAAATAGTTGAGCCACAACCTCTGTATCTGTATCTGAACTAAATTTTACTCCTTGTTCTAATAATTCTTTTTTAATTTCTGCATAGTTTTCAATAATCCCATTATGAATAAGTGCAACATCTTTACTTTCACTATAATGAGGGTGGGCGTTTCTATCAGTTGGTACTCCGTGAGTTGCCCATCTAGTATGCCCTATACCTGTACAAGAAAGAATTTCAAAATTTTTCATATGATTTTTTAAATTTTCTAATTTTCCTTCTTTCTTTTCAATTTGAATTCCACTATCAGTTACAAAAGCAATACCTGCTGAGTCATAACCTCTATACTCAACCTTTTCAAGTCCTTCTAATAAAACCTCTACTGCATTTGTATTACTCCCAGAATAACCAATTATTCCACACATAAAAAAACCTCCTACAAAATTTCATTATAAAAATAGGAGACTGTTACTATTATCTCTTTGTTACACAAATTGCTCTGTGTTTTTGTTGATAATGGTTGTAACCACCTTTGGAATATCCGCCGAAAACTTCGATAATTCCAATCCTCGTCAACTCTAAAAAGAGTTCTGGCGCTTCTTTTACATAAATCTCCTTGGTATGATTATATTATAGTTTGAATAATTTAGCAAGTTTTTAAAATACTTAATTTAAATTTTTATATCTTCAGATGGAATGAAAGATTCTATAAAACTAAAAAAATAAAAAAATTTAAACTCATAAAATTATTGTTGAAAAAAATATTGCTTATGTTATAATGTAAAAAACAGTTATTAAGTTTTATAATTTAGTGTTGGTCAAGCAACCAAAAAACCTGAAGAGATATGCTAGACATAAGGGCTAGTTAGTTGGCAGGCAACCGAAAAACCTGAAGAGATATGCTAGACATAAGGGCTAGTTAGTTGGCAGGCAACCAAAAAACTTGACAAAAAGGCTACTTATAAGTAGCCTTTTATTATTGGAGGAATTATGCAGGGAAATCTTTTATTAAAAAAATTAAATCTTGCTCAAAAAATATATGAAGAATACTTTTTAAACAAAGAATTTTTATGTATTTATGAAGAACAGGGAATTTTAAAAGAATTTAAATTAATATTTAATTCTGGGCATTTTAAACATCTCACAGGAATTGAATTCTTAGAAAACAATTATAAAAGTACTGCTAAAAACTTCTATAAAGCTATTAAAAATGGAAGATTAGATTTATCTAATATCAAAATTGGAAACTTCACAGAAATTAAATTGAAACATTTTTCAGATTTACAAAATATTTTCTATTCACCTTCAATTTATTATAAATTTTCTCCAGAAAAAGGAAATAGTAATTGGCTTTTTATAGATTCTTTTATTACTAAAAATAATAGAAGTTTGAAATCAACTTCTTTAGGAATTACAGAAGAAAGCAGTAATAAATTTGTTCCTTCATCATTATTCCATGATATTCCAGAAAGGAAAGGAAAATATATTGGAAAAATATTACTTGTTGGTTTTAGGAATATCTTAAAAAAAGAGGATATTTATAATACTATTTTTAGAATAACTGATATTGAAAATATTCCTAATGAAATAAAAAATAAATTTAAAAATTTAGAAAATTATAATTGTTTTACAGGTAACATTTTAAAAAATTTTCAACATAAAAATGGAGAATTTAGATGGATAGCTAAAGATGATGTAATTGAGTTAGGCATTCCTAAAAAAAGTAATGCTGAACTAAAAACTTTAAATAATTCTAACTCAGATGAAGAAAAATTTTATAAAAGCCATCCAATAACTTATTATAATATTAGTGATTTAGAAATATCTGAAGAAATAGAGAAAAAATTTGTTTCATTAAAGCTAGAGGAAACTATAACCATCAAATTAATGAAAAATAAAGGTAAAGATTTTGAAAGATAAAAAATTTTACAAAAAATTAGATAAAAATATTACTCATAGAAAACTAATAAATTTGCTAGACAGAGAAAAGCTTTAGTTGAACATGAATATACAATATTTGATCCAGCATACTTTATCTATGTCTTTCAAAAAGAAAAAGATTTTGGTGAGTACTTTTTAAAATATTTTTCTGATATAAAAGAAATGTTTTCACAAATTACAAAAGAAAATCTTAACAATTCTTATTGTTAGTTAGTATAAAAATTTCTTCTGTCAATACCATTTATTATTACATTGATTTTCTAAATTAAATTAATGCAAACCATCTATAAATTAACCTTTTAATGCTCTTTTTAGAATTTTAAAAAAGTTGCTAAACTTGTGAAAAACTATAAAATTTTAACTCTATGTACACCATAATTTACACCACAAATTTAATATCATATTTTTAAAATACAGTGTTATTTTATTGTAAAAGTTTTATTGCTTCTTCTAATTCATCTAACTCAGTATGAGTGTAAATTTTTTTAGTAAATTCTTTATCTTCATGTCCTGCTAAATTTGATATTACTACATCATTCGCACCAGCTTTGTTTAACATACTTGCAAAAGTATGACGGGTGTCATGAATCGTATGATCCATTCCTAACTCTTCCATAACTTTTTTAAAATTCATTCTAAATGTATCATAATTAGCTTTTTTATTTACCCCTTTCCATGTAAACAAAAATAACATATTCTCACTCAAAAATGAATCTACAATATTTCTTATTTTATTGTGAATTGGGATAGCTCTAACTCCAGCTGATGTTTTTGACTGTTTTAAAAAGATAAAATTATTTTCAATATCCTCTCTTCTTAAAGATAAGAACTCCTCTATTCTTAATCCTGTGTATATTAAAATACACAGTACTTTACTTATTCTATTATCTAAATTAAATAATATTTCCCTTTCATTTTCTGTAAATATTTTTCTAGTGATAACTCTTTCTCTTTTAATTAACTCTACTAATGCAGAATAGTCTTTGTCAACTATTTCATACTTCAGAGCATATTTGTACATGCCTCTTAATACCACTTTCGCATGATATTGAGATGACCAAGTTTTAATTTCTTTATCAAAAAAATCTTGAAGATCTATTGTTTTTAATTCTGAAAAAATTCTATCTTTTATTTTTGAAATATACCTATTGTAAGATACTTGATAATGCTCTATTGTATTTGGTTTTATTTTTGGCTCATGAACAGCCCACCATCTTTCAAATATATCTTTTACAGTTAATCTTTTTAAATCATAAGTATCTTTATTCTTTACATAGTTAGCCAAAACCTCATTAGCCTCAGATATCTTAGTATAGTATCCTAAAACTTTTCTAATAGGGTTACCCGTATCTAAGTTATACCCTGTTACAACTATAACCTTATATGGCTTTCTTAATTTTCTGTCTTTAATTTTATATATTGTTCCTGTTCCATTTTCTCTACGCATTAAAAAAATCACACTCCTTTCAAAAAATTGACGTACTTAAATAGAGTGTGATATAATCTAAACAGTACAACAAAAGAGAAACCACACTCTTTTTAGACTCCGCAAGATATTGGCAGTATCACTGAGGGGTCTTTTTTTTATTATATTTAATTTCCTAATAATTCCCTAATCTTCTTAATAGTTTTCTTCCCTGCAACTCCGTCGGCTACAAGTCCATTATCTCTTTGAAACTCTGCAATAGCATTAGTTCCAGTATAGCCAAGAGTAGCTAAATTCTTTTTAATCTCTGCTTTAGACATTGTTTTATTACTTGTAGATTTTGGACTTTCATAAGGACATACTCCATTTGGGTGGTCGTGAGCAGGATAACCGTGATGATAGTGATATCCTCCATTCTTTCTATCTCTGTGTCCTCCGCTTGCATCAGTTCTTCCTGGATGTGAAAATGCTAATAAGCTAATTAAAATGAATAATGTAAATAGTTTTTTCTTCATAAAAATCTCTCCTTTTTTTATTTAAAATTTAAGTAATTGCACCAAATATAATTTATAATCTTTTGTATTTCATCATCATTGTCACAATCTTTATAATTAGCTTGTAAAAATATAGTAGCAAATAAATTTGCTTGTGTCTCTTCTCTTGAGCCTTTAAATGCTTCTATTTTACTAAACTGTCTTATAGAATCATCATGAAATTCATAATGCCCAACTTCATGAGCTATAACAAACTCTTTTTCAAAATTTGAAATATTTGAATTTATAAAAATAACATTATCAACTGATAAACCCCTAATACTGCTATCTAAATCTACATATTTTAATATAATTCCTTTATCTCTTATTAAATTATATATATTACCATATTCTTTACGAAGTTTTAGAGCAGTATCTATAATGAATTTTGAAGTCATAATATATCACTTTTTCCTTTGTGATATTAATACTTCTGCATAAGCTATTGCTAATGTTTCTTTATCTTTATCAGAAATATCATTACCTTCATTCATAAACATTACTGTTGACATATTATTGAATTTTTCAAGTTTTGCTAATTCTTCATCTGTTAGTTGAGAGAAGATATCGTTTTCTAAATCATTTTGTGTTTTATAATTTTTATTAGATAATAATTTATCTGCTTCTAAGTCTAATACATCACAAATTATTTTAAACTTATCAATAGGCATATATGTTTCCATTGTTTCATATCTTTGTAATGTTGAAGAACTTATGCCAGTTTTTGCTGATAAATCTCTTAAAGATAATTTCAATTCTTCTCTTTTATTTTTTATGATTTTTACGATATCCTTTATTTCATAAGGCATTCTAATACCTCCTCATATAAATTTTATAACTAATTATATAATTATTTTTTCATATTTGCAACAAAATTTAAAAAAATTTAAAAAAAAGTTTCAAAAATGGGTTGACAAAATAAACTTTATAGTTTATACTTGTTTCATATACGGGACAGAATGGAGGTGGTAATTTGAATATATTAAAATTAAAAGGAAAGATTGTTGAAAAAGGGAAAACACAAACTGAATTAGCTAAATTACTTAATTTATCTATTCAGTCATTTAATGCTAAATTAAATGGGAGAGCAAAGTTTGATATCGATGAAGCTAAAAAATTGGTAGATATATTAGAAATTGAAAATGTAAAGGAAATTTTTTTTAACTAATTAGTCCCAAATATGAAACAAAAAACAAAAAAGGAGGGCTATGGAAGAAAAACTTATTGAAGAAATTAAAAAAGAAGTAGCAGATATAAAAAAAGAATTAAAGCACTTATCAGCAATAATTTGTGTAAATACTATAACTATTTCAGTTTTAGCCACTGCTATTTTAATTTCAATTCTTAAATAATGCTATTACTGTAAAAAAAATTTTATTTAGATTATGACATAAATAGAGGGTAAAAGAAAGGAGAAATATGGAAGATTTATATTTTAAAAACAAAGAAGCAAGATTGATATTTGGACTTGCAGAGTTAGGAGGAAGATATCAGTTAGATTTACTAGGGATAGATTTTGAACACTATTCTAATAAGAAACTAGCGAAAGAGTGGTACACAGAAATAAAAGAGAATTTAAGAGGTTCTACACATCCAAAATTAGAAATTGCATTTATGAATTTGGAAAAATTATACAGAGGAATGATTAGAAGATAGGAAGGAAAAAATAGGAGGAAGAAATATGAAAGATTTAAAACAATTTATGGAACTATTAGAAAAGGATTATAGAAATGAATGTTGTTGTATAAGTTTGGCTAATTTTGGAAAAGATGTAAAAGAAGAAGAATATACAAAAAATTTGAATTTAGATTGTAGTTTAATTAGAAAGGAAGACGGAACAAAATACATAAAAACTGGGGACAAAGAAATAAAAATAACAAAAAATATAGAAGAATTAACAGAAGAAGAAAAAACAACACTAATAGATTTAATAGAAAAAGGAACTTTTGAACAGTTAAAATTAGAAAGATGGTTAGAACATAAAAAAAATAAAGGGATAACTCATTTTTGGAGAACAGGAATAGCAGATGATGATATGCAGTAAAGGAGGAAGAACTATGGTAGATATAAAAAAAATATGGAAAGATACTTATTTAGTAAAGGGCGAGTATCTGACACAAGACTATAACCAAGCCGTAATAATTGCCAACACTGGTAAAAAGATAAAAGGATTTGAAGTTTATTATATGGAACTAAGTTTAAAAAATTATTTAAAATTTAAAATTAAATGGGTGTTAAAAGTGCTTTGGTACTGCATAAATAAGCCCATAGAAATTTTATTAAAATGGACCTAAGGAGGAAAAAATGAGGAAAGACAAGATTAAAAAAGAATTAGAAGGAAGAATAGAGGGGATGGAAGAATTAATAAGAAAATATGAATCTGAAGGAAAGGATTCAACGTATTTTCAGGGAGCTTTATATGCATTTAAAGAAATTTTAAAAGGAATAAAAAATTATAAATTTGGTTAGGAGGTGAACAATGGAAAAGAATAGTTACACAGTTGAAGAAGCTGCGAAATTAAAAAGTCGTACTCCACAATTTATAAGAGAACAGATAAAAGCTGGTAAGATTCCAGGTTGTACTGCAACAAAGATAGGACCCAAAAATTGGAGCTACGATATACCAAAATTGGCATTTGATAACCATTTAAGAGGTACGAATGCCATAGATATAGAAGCTATAAAACAAGCAGTAAAAATAGCTTTTAAAGAAGTTATAGAAGAAATAGCAAAAGAAGAAGTGGAAAGGAGGTTAGCACAATGAATAATGCAACAAGAGGGTTAGTAGCTTTAGCAATGTTACTAACAGCTAAAAAATTAAAAGATAAAAAAGAGGAAGAAAATAAAAAAACATCTGCCAATACCGACCAAAGTAGCACAGATGTTCAAAACAAATAGGGTAGGTAAACCCATACTTACCCTTGATTTTACTACAAATAATAAAAAATATCAAGGAGGAATTTTATGCATAAAAATTTATTGATAGAAACAATAAATATTATAGAAAAGAATAATAAATCTTGGGAAGATGTTACAGATGTGTTTATTTCTGGGAAATATAATATAGGTAAAGATAAATTTTATAAATTAGCCGCTGCAGCTAATTATGTACTTGGGAATGACCTTATAAACGCAGGGTTAATAATAAAAGGAACTGATTTTGTTGTTGAGGTTAGAGAGGCAAACGGATATTTGTCGCATCTAAATTTTATAAATTTGGAAGTCCCAAAAAGAGTTGTAGAAGATCCTAAACTTTTTACTTTATTAAATTTTGAATATGTGTGGGATTAAGGAGTTGATGTAAATGTTAAAAGCTAGATTTATAGATAAGATTTTGGAAGTTATGCAAGATGAAGCTCACAGAATTTGGATAGATAGCAAAGAGGTTACTGTTTGCTTTAAAGATAGCAAAGATGTTGATGGTAATGCAGAAATACTTAAACATATTTATACTCTACAACTTAATAAAGTTGTTGGAAAGTACAGAATAAGAATAGATTACGAGTTTAAAAATATAGAAATTCATAAAAATAATAAGTTTGTATGTTTAAGAAACTTTAAGAGTTGTGATAATAAAATTTGGACTGCAATAATGAAAGAAATTGAAGAAGATAAGGTGAAAAATAATGATAAATAGATGGGAAGTGTTGATACAACTATTAAGTAAATTTTAGGAGATGACAATGCAAGAATATAAAAATTTTATTTTTAACAAATCCACATCAATTATAAGTAGTGGGTTTGATATTAGTAAAAAAGAACTAAATAAAAATTTATATGAATTTCAAAAAGATATAGTTAGATGGGCATTAAAAAAAGGAAAAGCAGCAATATTTGCAGATTGTGGTTTAGGTAAAACTATTATGCAACTTGAATGGGCTAATAAAGTGTATGAACATACTGGAAAAAATGTTTTAATTCTTGCTCCATTAGCTGTATCAACACAAACAAAAATGGAGGGGAAAATATTTGGTATTGATGTAAATATATGTGAAAGTCAATCAGATGTAGTTCCTGGAATAAATATAACTAATTATGAAAAATTAGATAAGTTTATAGCTAATGAATTTGGTGGAATAGTTTTAGATGAAAGTTCAATATTAAAGAGTTTTACTGGAAAAATAAGAAATCAAATAATTGAAAACTTTTCACATTGTCCTTTTAGATTAGCATGTACAGCAACACCAGCTCCAAATGATTATATGGAACTTGGAAATCATGCTGAATTTTTAGGAATAATGACAAGAAATGAAATGTTATCAATGTACTTTATTCATGATGGAAGTGATACATCAAAATGGAGATTAAAAGGGCATGCAGATAAAATATTCTGGCAATGGATGGCTAGTTGGTGTGTATTTATTGATAATCCAAATAGTTTAGGATATGAAATAGATGGTTATACATTACCAAAATTAAATATATTTGAAATTATAGCTGATGGTACTGATTTTTCTAATGATAAATTGACTCTTACACAAAGAAGAAATGTAAGAAAAGAAACATTAAATATCAGATGTCAAAAAGCTGCTGATATAGTTAATAGTTCAAATGAGCAATGGCTTATATGGTGTAGCTTAAATGATGAATCAGCTAAATTAAAAGAGTATATAAATGAGAGTTATGAAGTAAAAGGTTCAGATAATTCAAAATATAAGGCTGAAACAATGATTAAATTTTCAAATAATGAAATAAAATCATTAGTTACAAAACCATCAATAGCAGGTTTTGGAATGAACTGGCAACAATGCAACAATATGATATTTGTTGGACTATCTGACAGTTATGAGCAATATTATCAGGCTATTAGAAGATGTTGGAGATTTGGGCAAGTAAAAGAAGTAAATGTTTACATAATTCTTTCTGCAAAAGAAGGAACAGTAAAAGAAAATATCGCAAGAAAAGAAGAGGAAGCAAAATATATGCAATCTCAAATGGTAGAACTTACTAAGGAAATAACTCAAAAGGAATTACACTCAACATCAAGAATAGTAACTGAATATATACCTCAAATAGAAATGATATTACCAAAATGGGAGGAAATGATATGCAAACTTTAAATATATATGTGGCTCATCCTTATGATGGGTATGAAGAAAATAAAAAGAAAGTAGAGGAGTTTATAAAACTTTTAATAAAGAAAAATATTTTTCATAAACCAAATTTTATATCACCAATCCACAATTATGGATATTTATACAATAATATGGAATATGAAAAAGGGATAGATTTATGTTTAAATCTATTAAATGAGTGTGATATTCTTCTTATTCCAAAATTTGAAAAAATAAAAATGTCAAAGGGATGTTTAATTGAGTTAGGCTATGCAAAGCATAAAGGGATGGAAATAATTTATTGGGAGGATGTGGTGTCAATCAATGAAAGTAATTAATCAAATAGTAAAAGATAAATACTCAATATATCATGGAGATAGTGTAGAAGTTATACAAGGAATACCTGATAATTCAATACACTACTCTATATTTAGTCCACCATTTGCTAGTTTATATACTTATTCAAATAGTGATAGAGATATGGGAAATAGCAAAAATGATAAAGAGTTTTATAAACACTTTAGATTTTTAGTAAAAGAATTATATAGAGTTCTTATGCCAGGAAGATTAATAAGTATTCATTGTATGGATTTACCTATGATGAAATCAAAAGATGGAGTAATAGGTTTAAAAGATTTTCCAGGAGAAATAATAAGATTGTTTCAAGAAGTGGGATTTATATATCATTCAAAAGTAACTATATATAAAGATCCATTAGTTGAAGCAACAAGAACCAAAGCACTAGGTTTATTACATAAACAATTATGTAAAGATTCAAGTTTATGTAGAAATGGTTTACCTGATTATATTGTTACATTCAGAAAAGATGGGGAAAATCCTGAAAGAATAGAACATCCTGAAGGTCTTACTAGATTTTATGGAGAAAATGAACCAGAAGGAATAAAAGGAAATAGACCAGAACCTAATCCTGAAAAAGTAAAAAACAAAGAAAAATATAATGAATTGCCTGTTTATTCTCACCAAGTATGGAGAAGATATGCCAATCCAGTTTGGATGGATATTAGACAAACAAATACATTAAATAGAACAAAAGCAAGATCAGAAGAAGATGAAAGACATATATGTCCTTTACAACTTGATGTAATTGCAAGATGTATAGAACTATGGACTAATCCAAATGATATAGTTTTAGATCCATTTATGGGAATTGGAAGTACACAATATATGGCACTAAAAATGGATAGAAGAAGTTTGGGAATTGAATTAAAAGAAGCATATTTTAACCAGGCTAAATTAAATCTTGAAACATTAGAAGAGGAAAAAGCAAAAGTAAAATTAGAACAATCATCTTTATTTGAAGATACGGAGGAATAGATTATGATAGTTAAAGAATTAAGAGAAGAAGCAAAAAGATTAGGACTTGTTGGATATAGTAAATGGAAAAAAAATGAATTAGAAGAGCATATTGCTGCAGCACAAGCAGAGGTTATAGAAATGTCTAAAGAAGAGTTTCAAACCTCTCTATCAAGCTGTGGTGAAATATACGGCTATGATAATGAAGATGACTGGCATACTTTAAGAGAAAAAAGAATTGGTGGAAGTGATATAGGAGCAATTTTAGGAGTTAATAAATACAAAAGTATTATTGATGTCTATATAGACAAAACAGAAGGAATCCCATTTGAAGGAAATGAATCAACTTATTGGGGACATATACATGAATCTACCATTATGAAAGAGTTTGGGAAAAGGCATAAAGAATTTATTGTGTATCAAGCCCCTTATTCTGTTATAGATGATTTTCTTATAGCTAACTTAGATGGTGTTCTAAAAGATAAGGAAAATGGAGAATATGGAGTCTTAGAAATTAAAACCACAAATGCTTTTAACTACAAAGATTGGGATGGAGATATCGTTCCTCAATATTATTATGCTCAGGTGCAACACTATTTAATGCTAACAGGTTATAAATTTGCGTATATAGCAGTTTTAATTGGTGGAAACCATTACAAAGATTTTAAAATAGAAAGAAATGAAGAAGATATAGAACTTATTAGAAATAAAGCTAGTGAGTTCTACAATGAAAATATTTTGAAATTAATACCACCAATGCCAGATGGCTCTGATGCCTATATGGACCACTTAAAGAAAAAGGCAATGGAGATAGAAAATAATGAAGTTATAGAGTTTTCTTACTTAGAAGAAAAAGCACAAAAAGTAAAAGAATTAGGTAAACAAATTAATTCTTTAAAGAAAGATCAGGACCTTTTAAAAGAAGAAATAATGTTGGAACTTATAAATAATGGTACTCAAAAAGGACTTGCTGGAAAGTTTAAATTTAATATACAAATTAGAAAAACACCAGATTTTGAGGCTATGGCAAAAGAAAATTTAGAACTAATGGAACAATATAAAGAATTAGAAAGTAAACATCAAAAAACATCAAAATTTTTAATGGTTAGATAATAAAGGAGAGTAGATAAAATGGGAACAACAACAGCTAAAAACAGTTTAACAGGAACTGCTGGAACAGCAGTAGCAGAAAAAAAAGGAAAAACAATATTTGATGTAATACAAGCAGGAGCAAAGCAATTTGCAACAGCCCTTCCAAAACATATAAATTCAGATAGATTTGTCAGAATAGCAATAACAACTATTAGACAAAATCCAAAGTTAGCACAATGTAATCAAGAAAGCTTATTAGGGGCATTAATGGTATCTGCACAGTTAGGATTAGAACCAGGAGTGCTTGGACAATGTTATTTAATCCCTTATGGCAGAGAATGCCAATTCCAAATTGGGTATAAGGGAATGATAGAACTCCTAAGAAGAAGTGGACAATTAAAAGATATATATGCCTACTCTGTATATGAAAATGATGAATTTGAAATGACTTATGGTTTAGATAGAGATTTAAAACATAAACCAAACTTACAAAATAAAGGAAACTTTATAGGTTGCTACTGTGTAGCAGTTTTAAAAGATGATGCAAGAGCTTTTGAATATATGACAAAAGAGGAAATAGAAGCACATGGAAAGAAGTTTTCTAAAACTTATGGTAATGGACCTTGGAAAACAGACTTTGAAGCTATGGCACACAAGACAGTAGTTAAGAAAATGCTTAAATGGTTGCCAGTTTCTGTAGAATTTTTAGAAATGGCAAACAAGGATGAAAAAACATTCAAGGTTACTGATGAAAAAACTGGTGAGACAGAAGAAGTTATAGTATTAGATGATGGAATGGTTGTCAATGGAGAAACTGGAGAAGTTATAGAAGAACCAAAAGATAATGGTAAGGATATAGATAATGTTGTAGAAGGTTTATTTCCAGGAAACAATTAGGAGGCAATTATGAATGAAATGATAGTTAAAAATAAAGATAAAATAACAAGTTTAGAAATAGTAGCAGAAATAAATAAATTTAGAAAACAAGAAGGGAATAAAAATGAATTGAGACATGATAATTTATTACAAATCATAAGAGATGAATTTTCTGATGAAATTTCACTCCTAAAAATTCAGGAGTCAACTTATAAAAATGATAGAGGTAGAGAATACCCAATGTTTATTTTAAGTCTTAATCAAGCCAAGCAAATTTTAATGAGAGAAAGTAAATTTGTTAGAAAAGCAATGATTAACTATATAGAAAAGTTAGAAGAAAAAATAAAAAATCCATTTGCTAACTTATCTATACAACAAATGATGATAGCAACTTTACAGGAACAAGAAAAGATTGTAGACAGAGTAGAAGTCTTAGAAAACAAAGTTGACAATGAAATAAGAGTTGATAATGGAGAACAAAGAAAAATCCAAAGAGCAGTTGCTACAAGAGTATATCAGAGATTAGATATTGTTCCAGAATTAACAGAAGATAAAAAATATATGTTCCAAGCTATATATAGAGATTTAAAAGATAGATTTGGAGTAGCAAGTTATAGAGATATTAAAAGAAAAGATTTAAGAGATTGTTTAGAATATGTCTCTGCATGGATAGAACCAGCAGACCTAAGAAGCAAATAGGAATGGCACAAAGGAGGTAGAGGAGCTTGGAAGAAAAAGAACCTTATTTCCAAGTTCCTAAAAGCCTTTTTAGGTTACGGAGGAATGGTGGAATAAGTTTAACAGCATTTGATATTTATGTATTAATGTTAGATAGATACAAACTTTCTAAGAAAAATAATTGGAAGGATGAAGAAGGTATTTACTATATTTTTTATTCTTATGATGAACTTCTTGAGAATTTGTACACTAAAAACAAAAATAGAGTTGCTGAAGCATTAAAGGAGCTTGAAAGTTTAAATTTTTTAAAAAAGAGAAAAAGATATAGAAATTCCACTATATTTTATCTCAAAAATGAAAGTAACCAAAAGGATACTTTGACTCAAAATGAAAGTAACCAAAAGGATACTACTAGAAGTAACCAAAAGGATACTTTCATTCTTCAAAAAAATACCCAAAAAGATATTGAAAATAAAAAAGAAATTAAAGATGAAATTACTCTGAATAAGAATAACTATAATAAGAATAACATAAACAATAGTAAGAATAACAACGTTATAGATCCTGCTCTAAAAAATGAAATTCATTTATTATTAAAAGGCAGGAATATAAAAGCTAATCAAATAACCAAAATCTGCATTGATATTCAACGGATTAAAGAAGTTATTGATTATGCTGATAAAAAAGAATTAGGCAATGGATTCATCATAAAAGCTCTAAAAGAAAACTGGAAACTAGGTCTTGACATTCAAGCTAGTTCAAAAAAATCAGGTCTTGATATTCAAGCTGATAAAAACCCTGAAAGTCAGGGAAGGAAGGATTATAGTATGAGCATTGATGAGGCATTAAAAAGGAGCAGAAATAAAAAATGATAAAGGCTATAAGTGAGATAGCTTCTGTTTCTAATATAAAAAAACTGGAAATTCCAGAGGAAGAAATAATATTAAATGAGCATTCAAAAATACTTGAAAGATGTGAAATTTGTAAGGAAGTTATTAAATATAAAACTAATAAATATGAATTTATGAGAGATTGCAAGTGTATGAGGAAATACAGAGTTGAAGCTAAACTTGATAAATTCAAAAATTTATCTATAACTGATAGAAATTTTAAGAGTGATATTTTTATGAATGCAAAAATTGATAAAAATGGAGCAGAAGCTGAATTATACAGAAAAATTAAGAACTATGTAAAAGGTTTTGATGAAGTTTTAAACTTAAATGATGGTTTATTGTTCAAGGGAAATTGTGGAACTGGTAAGACTTTCTTAGCTAATTGTATCTGTAATTTCTTAATTGATAAAGGTTATGCAGTTCTAAGTTTCAAACTTGCTGATTATTTAAGAGTTCTAAGAGAGGATTTTGAAGAGAAAACAGGGCTTGAAGGTAAGTTATTAGAAGCTATTAAAGAAGCTGATATGTTATTCATAGATGACTTGGGCAGTGAGAAATTATCTGAGGATTGGGGAAAAGAGAAACTTTGCTCATTGATAGATACAAGATATGGAGCAAGAAAACCTATTCTAATAACTACAAATCTTACAGCAACAGAAATGGTGGACTTTCTAAGATATAAAAATACAGATAAAATCTTAGACAGAATTAATCAAATGACAAAAACTTTTGATTTTACTTGGGAAACTAAGAGAAAACCAAATAAAAAAAGTTTTTGGGAAAGTTAAAAATCAAAATAATCGTTTAGAGGTTGTTTTTAAGATTTTTAAAATTAAAAATGATAAATTATAGCATTAAGGTAGTTGAAATAATTTTTAAGACTATGTGGCTAACTCAAAATTTATTTTAAAACTTCTTTATAACCTCAAAAATGAGTTAAAGAAAAATTAAGGAGAAAAATTTATGATTTTTATAAGTGGGAACACTCCAAGTTCTAAGAATAGCAAGCAGTTTGTTACTTTAAAGAATGGTAAAACAATGCTTTTGAACTCTAAGACAGTACAAAATTATATAAAAAATTCAAAAGCAGATTGGATGCTGAATAAAAATAAATTTTTATCAATGGTCAAAAATAAATCAAAACCTTATAAAATTGAATTATTTTTCATCAGAGATAGTAAAAGAAAATTTGACTATATAAATGCTGCACAAATCATTTTTGACTTAATGCAAGAATATGGCTACATAGAAGATGATGATTCTACTAATATAATTCCAATTTTTAAAGGTTTTGAAGTGGACAAGGCTAGAACTGGAGTAGAAATAAGTGTAATTTAAAAGATTTTCAAGCATTTAAGGAGGAGTAATGCTTAATATAAATATTAATAAATATGGAGTTTTTTTTGAAGTAAATGGAGAAATAGTAAAGCTAGATGATAAAACTGTTGATGATTTAGCTAAAAAAATTGTTAGTTATATTTGTTACAGAGACAAAAAAGATATTATGATTTTTAGTGATAAAGAAAAAACAGGTTTGTAAACTAAGGAATAACGACTATTTCTATTTTGGAAACAGTCGGAAAATACAGAGGTTAATATGAGTAAAGATATGGAGATATTCTATAAAAAAGTATTAAAGAAAATATTAAATTTTAAAGCTAGTGAATTGAGTACAGTTGAATTTGAACAAGTAAAAAGAAATGCAGAAAAGTTAGAAGTTTATAGATTTGTGAGGAGGAAGTAATGGAATTCTTAAAAAAATTAAAAAATGGAAATTTTGAAATTGATAGAGAAACTTTAGAAGAGTTATTAAAATCACATTATATGTTTCAAGCATTGCAAGGAGCAAAAGTTGATAAGTGGGAATGGTACTATGATGCTAGAAGAAATTATTTGGAAGAAGCATCTCTTGGTGTAGAAGAGCCTTTTGAAAGTATTGATGAATTAGTAAATTTTCAAATAAACTCAATAGAATAATGGAGGAATAATGGAAAAAGAAAAGGTTTTAGAGATAGAAAGTCAAGAAGTATTTGGTGATATAGCAGTTAGAATTAAATATGTAAACATTGAAAGGTTCGAAAAAAATGAATCAAAAAAAGGAAATGGTTATACACGATATAAAGATGATGAATTAAATTTTGAAATAATAAAATCCAAAGATGGAATAAACAGAGAGAGATATAGATTAAATTTAGAAAGTGTGTCAGTTGATGAAGAATATTTTGTTGACATTACAAATTTAAAAATTAGCATATATTCAAAAAAAGTATTTGAAGAAATAAAAAAAATGATAGATTTAATCAATGAAAAATATGGAACACCTAAGAGATGGAGAGCAGAAAAAGAAAAAGAATATTTTTTTGTTACTGGAACAAGTGAAATTACAACTGATGAAGAATATTACAATGAAGCTGATAATGCTAGATATGAATTAGGAAACTATTTTAAAACTAAAGAAGAAGCACAAAAAGTTATAGATAGCAAAGAGTGGCAAGAGTTCTGGGCTAAGGTAAGAGCAGGAGAGATTGGAGGATAAATAATGTTAAAAGCTAGATTTATAGATAAGATTTTAGAAGCTTTGGGATATGAAGCAGGAAAGATAAAGATATTTAATAATACTTCTTTAATATACTTTTATGATGATAGAACTGAAGAAGAAAAAGAAAAAATAGCTGAAGTCATCAAATGTTTAGAATTAAAAAAAACAGTTGAAAAATTCAATTTATCTGAAATAACAATAGACTATGGACTAAAAACTTTAAAAGTAGAATTAAAAAATGGGAAAGTTATAACAAAGAATCTAGGAAAATATGGAACTACTGGATTATGGACTATGGTAATGGAAATATTGGAGTGATGAAAATGTGGAAGTGTAAAGAATGTGGAGGAGCCGATTTTAAAGTACATTTAGATAGTTCTATTCCAGCAGGAAAAACTTTAAAAAATAAAAATTTTGTTATAGACAAAGCTAATGTAATTGGTTTTGAATGTCAAAATTGTAATTGTTATCATGAGGACATAGAAGAATTAGCTGATTGGGAGGAAGATGATGAAATACTTAAAAATAAAAACAATAGATAAAAGAATAATTATAATAGATTTGGAAAAAGTTGTAAGTTATATGGTTGGA
>ERZ773014.785-NODE-785-length-21077-cov-15.914613_pt1 | contig 21077 bp, 22 predicted proteins | sample MGYA00580841_ERZ773014 | MGnify/ENA primary metagenome ERZ773014 (study PRJEB29015, sample SAMEA2737989) | human oral metagenome | biome: human oral; feature: human-associated habitat; material: dental | place: China | collected 2067 ...
TATGAAGAAAGTATTGATCGTGTCGGGACATACCGACATCCAGCACGGCTCCGTGGTGAACCGTCGCATCCTTGAGGTGGTGAAGCGAGAGCTGCCTGAAGTGACTATTGACTCGCTGAGCGAGCATTATCCTGACTTCCGCATCGACACGGCGGCGGAACAGAAGAAGGTGGTCGACGCCGACGTGATCGTCTGGCAATTCCCCCTCTTTTGGTACGCCAAACCGTCGCTGCTGCAGCGCTGGGAGGAAGAGGTATTTACTCACGGCTTCTCGCACGGCACGAATGGCAAGGCGCTGCAAGGTAAAAAGCTCATCCTATCCGTCACCACCGGCGCCCCGGCCGAGTTCTACGCCCGCGAAGGCCGACCCAACGGCGGACTGGAAGACGTGCTCATGCCCGCCACGCAGGCTACGGTCAGCTTGACCGGCATGACGCTCGTCGATCCGGCGGTCATCACCTACGGAGTCTCCTATGCGTTCCGCAATGATCCGGAACAGGCCAAGGAGTTGGAGCGCAAGGCCGACGATCACGCCGCCCGACTGGTGGCCCTGCTCCGCGACGCAGCCAAATAAACAGTGATAGAGACTTAGCGTACTGATTTGTCTTATTTGGATCGGTCGCTCCCGAAACCGCCCCTCATCGGGCGGAGGGAGTGGCCGATTGTTTTTTACCCCCTACACGTGGCTCGGAGCGAATGGCCGCGACGCGAGGAATCGTCTCAAAGAGTGTATCTTTGAGGCCGATAAAACAACATCTCGACCACTAATAGCTTAAAGAAATGGAAACAGAATCTTCATCCATCATCCGTAAGCCCGCCTTTCGGATCGCCATCGTGGCCGTAGTGCTCATCGGACTCTACGCTTTTTTCGCGGGTACTTACAACAGAATGGTTCAGCTCGACGAGAACGTGCAAGGCGCCTGGGGACAGGTCGAAAACCAGTACCAACGGCGCGCGGATCTGATCCCCAACCTCGTCAACACGGTCAAGGGCTACGCCGCCCATGAGCAGGCTACGCTCACCGCCGTCATTGAGGCGCGCGCCAAGGCCACCCAGATCACCGTCGACCCCAATCACCTCGACGAGGCCGCGCTGAAACGCTTTTCCGCAGCGCAAGGCGAACTCTCCTCCGCCTTAGGTCGCCTCATGGCGGTATCGGAGAGCTACCCGGAGCTGAAGGCGAACGAGAACTTCCTCATGCTCCAGTCCCAGCTCGAGGGAACCGAAAACCGCATCGCGGTGGAGAGAAAACGGTTCAACGAATTGGTGAACGTTTACAACGGCTACATCCGCCACTTCCCCAACAACTTCTTTGCGCAAGCCTTTGGCTTCCAACGCCGCGCCTATTTTGAGGCCGACAAGGAGTCGGAGAAAGCGCCCAACGTCAGCTTCTAACGCCGCAAAGGGATGACCGCGAGAAGGCTATACCTGGGGCTCATTGTCTGGATCGTGAGCTGGCTCTCCGTCGGCCTATCGGCCCAGACGAGAGACGTTTACAGCGTGGAGGACGTGCCGAACGTGCAACTCATCGACAGTACGCGCTTCGTCTCCGACCCGAACGACGCCATCCCCGACGACGACGAGGCCGCCCTCAACCGCCGCCTCGGTCAGCTCCGCGATTCGCTCTCGGTGGAGATCGCCATCGTCGTCATCCCGGCCTATGACGTGGAGAAGTACAGCTCAGCCCGCGAATTTGCCAACGAGCTTTTCAACACCTGGGGCATAGGTGACAAGGAGACGAACCGTGGCCTCTTGATCCAGCTCGTGACCCGCAAAGACCTCCGCGAGATCACTTTCGAGACCGGCTATGGTCTCGAAGGCGAACTGCCCGACGGCCTCTGCATGCTGATCCAGAAGCGTCGCATGATCCCGCCCATGAAGGAGGGCCGGTATGGCGAAGGACTCTTGGCCGGCCTCGAGGAGGTGCGCAAGGCACTCAGCAACGAATCGACCCTCGAGGCGGAGGAGGAGAAGAAAAGCAACACCCTCTCGGCCTTTGTCTGCTCCATCTGGTGGGCGCTCGGGCTGCTCGGGTTCGGTGGGATGCTCCGCAAACAGTGGCGCGCCGCCCGGACAGTCAAAGACTTCTCCGAGTTCAAGCGGATCGCTTGGGGGCATAACATCGCCGCGGTCTTTTCCGGCCTATTCCTCTGCCAAACGCCGATAGCGCTGCTCTACTTCCTGCTCAAGCTCATTCTCCGGAAACAATTGAGGCCCCAGATCCGGTGCGAAGGCTGCGGCGCTGTCGGTCGCTTCTATCAGGAGAAGGGCTACCCGATCAAGAAGCCGAGAACGAACGGCACACTCAAGGTCTACCATTATGTCTGTCGCAATTGCGGACAGGTGAAGGTCGAGAAAGTCTTTAAGCGGACGCCGGACAGGTGGAGCGGCGGCTCAAGCAGCGGCAGCTCGTTCGGTGGCGGCTTAGGCGGAGGCTTCTCGTTTGGCGGCGGAAGCAGTGGCGGGGGCGGAGGCTCCTGGGGCGGCGGTTCGAGCGGCGGCGGCGGAGCCAGCTCGCGCTTCTGACCAATCGACGCGCCGACCTCCTGCTGGCAGGAACGTAAAAAGGGTATCCACCTCCTTTTCTGGAGAGGGATACCCTTTTTCTCTGCCCTCGGGGCAACGGTAAGCCCGCGGTGCTGTTCGTTTTACGACACCGCGCCGGTCACCTCGTCGAAGTGTCGCTCGGCCCACTCGATCAGCGTCGCCAGCACCGGAATAAGCGAGCGCCCAGTCTCCGTAAGCGAATACTCCACCCGGGGTGGCACCTCGGGATAAACCACACGACGAATCAGGCGGCTGCGCTCCAAGTTCTTGAGCGTCGCTGCGAGCATTTTTTGCGAGCAGTCGGCCATGCTCCGACCCAATTCGCTGAAGCGGAGTACGCCCCCCGGGCAGTCGTGCAACGTCCAAAGAACGAGGATAGACCACTTGTCGCCGAAGCGACTGATGACATGCCGGATGGGACAATTGGGGTAATTCGTTTTAATGTCGATCATACGTTTGGTGGATGCTATGGGCGGACAAAGGTAGAGGCGCGAACAGTCGGCGCCAAGCCCCCTCGTTAATCTCGGTTAACCGTCAAAACTGCCCCGCTGATTCCGCCCCAATTCTTACCTCCCGGTAACTGACGCACCCTCCGGTGCCTTCTTTCACAGCCCGACAAACACGGGCACCTTTGCCTCGTCAAAGAGAGACGGCTTCGCGCCGCCAATCAGAGAATCAGACACAGTAACCCTATAAAAAGAGAAAGGATAACCAGATTATGGCAAATGTGATTTTAATCGGAGCGACGGGATTCGTTGGATCGGCCGTCCTCAACGAACTGGTAGAGCGCGGCCACCACGTGACGGCTGTCGTACGTAACGCTGCCAAGCTCCCTAAGAGCTCCCAAGTAGAGGCAGTAGAAGCTGACGTAGCCGATGTGGAGAAGGTGGCCGACCTGGCACGTGGCAAGGACGCCATTATCTCAGCCTACAATCCCGGATGGGCTAACCCCGACATCAAACGGCTGATCGAGACGAACTATCCGCGCATCCTCGAAGCAGCGAAGCGGAGCGGTGTGCCCCGACTGATCATTGTCGGCGGCGCTGGTACCCTCTTCGTTAAGCCGGGGCTGCGCGTGGTGGACTCCGGCGCCATCCCTGCCGAGATCATGGACGGTGTGCGCCCCCTCGGCGACTTCTACCTGAACACGCTCACCCGTGAAACGGACATCGACTGGGTCTTCTTTTCACCCGCCGGTGAGTTTGACGCTGAGGGGAGGAAGACGGGCAAGTATCGCCTTGGCCAGGACGACTTACTCGTGGACGCTACGGGCAAGAGCCACATCTCCGTGCGCGACTACGCAGCCGCCCTTGTCGATGAGCTCGAGCACCCCGCACATCACCGCACCCGCTTCACCATTGGCTACTGACATCACCAACATCTATCGGAGAGGCAACACCAAAGATCCGATGGCGAAGAGATTTTCCCCCTCTTACGCCACCGGATCTTTCTCGTTTCCGCCTATAACCTGCTACAAGAAGAAGGCGCTCGCCATCGTGGCCAGCAGTAGCGTGGCCAGACCGATGCAGACGGCGATGAGCAGGGCGTTGATGTATTTCGCATCTGGCTTGGTGGCTCGATGGGGGTCGGTCAGGTAGCGCTCCTTGAAGAAGAGGTACAGCCCCGGGATGGCTGTGGCCACCAGCACAAAGTCCTCGGGGATATGAAACGATCCGGCCTTCGTCAGCCCGATCAGGGCCCAGTGACAGAGCAGCAACACAAGAAAGAGGTTCACCCGACGGACGAAGAAGAGTAGCAGTCCGATGGTGAAGACCGACACGGAGCAAGGCATCACGGGCGAGGTGACCATCGGGAAGGTGAGCCCGCGCGCCAGCGAAATCAGCGGATAGACGAAGGACATGGTCAGCAGCACGCAGGCCACAAGGTCATATTTGTGCGACCGCTCGAAGGTGGTGTAGCCCGTGGCCAGATCCCACACCCAGATGGCCGCCAATAGTGCCCAGTAAAGCGCCATCACCTCGTTATAGTCGCGCTCGCGGCAGCAGACAAAGTAGTAGACCACGGCCACCCACAGATAGATCGCGGCCAAGTAGACCTTCATCGCCCACTTGACCCACGGGGCGGGACGCCGTACCAGCAGCACCGTCAGGCAGATACCCACAAGGAGAAGGATCAGCTGACCGGCCCAAGTGGAGGCGTTGTAATAGGCTATCGTGCGCCAGAATGTTTCCATAAGGCTTCAATGGCGCGTTAAGGAGAAGGCTCGACCGGGGAAGAGGAACATGGGGAAGGTGGCGCCAACGGCCAGTAGGAAGATGACCGTGACGGTGATCATCCCGTTGGAGAAGAACATCTCCATGTAGCGCCTGAGTCCTTCGGGATCGTTAACCCGCTGGAGGCACATGATGAGCGAGAAGACCATGTTGTAAGCGTATCGTCCGGGGATCATCGGCAGCAGGGCGGGGATGTAGAGCACCGTCATGGGGCAGTAGACCTTCTTGCCAAGCCACAGACTGCCGAAGCCGATGAGGAACGCCGCCGCCAGTGAGGCTGTGGCGATGTCTATCCCCGCATAGGTCATCAGGCAGAAGCGACACGTATGGCCCACCGCGGCCAGCAGGGCAATCATTTTGAAGGCCTTCAGGGGCGGATCGGAGATGGCCCCGAAGCCGATGCCCGCCACGGCTGCAAAGAGGGCGTCGGAGAGGATGTCGAGTGTGATCGTCAGCATATTCATAGCAGGCTACTCTTGACTAAAAGCAGGGTGAAGGAGAGTCCGATGGCGATGTTGACGATCAGCAGCGCGGCCTCTGTGAGGCGTGCGAAGCCCGTCAGGACGTGCCCCTCGACGACGTCGATCACGCCATTGATGAGCGGTACGCCTGGCACCAAGTAGAGCGCACTTGTGGCCAGGGCGATGTCGGACGTGGTGCTGAAGATGAGCGACGTGGAGGCACAGAGCGAGGCCACGAAGGCGGAGACGATGAACGTGACGTAGGGGTTGATGCCCCGCTGTTGCATCCGTTGCTTGAGGTAGAAGCCGGTCAAGGTGGACGAGAAGACGATGCCCATCGAGACCGCATCGCCGCCGAAGAGTCGGCAGAACGAGGCGTTGGCAAAGCCCACCAACAGCAGCACAAACAGCGGATGGATCATGGGCGCCGAGACGATGCGTGTGTACTCCGCCCACAGCTCATCGAGCGATAGGTGGCGGTCCGCCGCGGCCCAACTCAGGGCACTCAAGGAGGCGTTGTGCTCGAAACTGATCGGGTGCGGGGGCACCTCCACCACCCGGTTGCTTTGCTCCGACGTGGTGCGGTCGATCACTGTCAGAATGATGTGTTTGTGAAGGATGCTCATCTTCACGTCCGCCTCAAAAGAGCTGCCGATGCGCTTCGAGTTGCGCATGACACGCGACGTGTGTACCCCCGCCGCCATCAGGTGTGAGGCGTATTCGGCGATAAAATCGCAAAGCGACGAGAGGCTTTCTTGGGTGTGAGTCATACGGATTGCTATGCTGATCAAATTCTTCCGACCGCAAAAGTACAGCCCCCGCCTCCACCCTCTACTCTCCACCCTCTACTCTCCCCACCAATCGGGATTGCCCAGAAGCAGCCACAGTGCGTCCTTTGCAGTCGAAACATCAACCCCATAAACCGCAATGAACAAGAGACTGCACAACCTTTCACTGGCCGCGCTGCTGGCCCTCCTGCTCCTCCTCTCCACAGCCACGAAGGCGCACACGATGTGGATCGATACACCCTTCGAGGGGCACATCGGACAACCGCAAACCGTCCGCATCTTCTTCGGTGAGTTCTCCTTGAGGATGATCTCCCCCGCCGACCGCTGGTTCTCGGACATCGCCAACTCTCGCCTCACCCTCCTCGCCCCTGACGGCACGCCGATCCCACTCGAGAAGGCCCCCACCGACAGCTGTTACACGGCCTCGTTCACCCCAACCACCGACGGTTGGTACCTGCTCTACTTCGAGCACACCGTCCGCGACCTCTACGAGGGCATGCGCATCACCTACGGCGCCCAATCCTGGGTGCGCGTCGGTCACCCTGACGGGCCACCCACCGTAGCCTCGCCCTTCAGCCACGGCCGACTCTTCCTGCCGCCTGCTGAGCCTTTCCGACTCGACCGACCCGCTGCTGTCACCCTCACCGAGGGTGGCCAACTCGCCCCCTCACGCCGCCTCACCCTAACCTCCGACAAGGGTTGGCGCAAGAACCTCCGTAGCGACGCCACGACGGCCATCGCCTCCACGCCCCTCCTCTTCCCCGCCGATTACCTCTTCGAGTGGACCGACAATCCGCCCATCACAGACCCCGCCCAACGCATCTCAACCGACCATCAATCGGACTACATCACCCTCAACTACTTCTTCCGGCCCTGAGGGAGCGCTTCGGAGAGCCATTCGGGGTATCGCACAGCCCCGCGCAGGAGGCTCTCGCCCCGAAATGGATCAAGAATCATAACTCGAAAGGTTATGAGTTATGATTCTTGTTAGCCATAATAATCCCATCGTAAATGGTTTATTATCCTTCCCAGAAATCATAATCATTGTGCATTTGGCTAACGATCCTCAAAGAGAGATATTCAATCATGCGCAAAGGCATTATGATGCTTGGGAGGTATAATAAAGCATTTGCAAATGGATTACGATTCCCGGGAAGGATAATAAACCATCTGCAAAGGGATTACGATTCCTGTCGAGGGATCATAAACCGTGTGCAATCCAATCACGATTCCCACGAGGAATAATAAACTGAATACACATGACTTATTATTCCTGGTAAGCATGACGGCCGACGGGTGCTCGAGAGGCTATTCCGACCTTATTGCCACGCTCCCCAATAAATCGAAAACAGGTATCAGATTAAAAACAGCGTCTACCTTTGGGGCCGGTAACAATAAAGAACGTAAGACACGGAATGGAGTTTACAGCTAAACAGATAGCTGAGTTCCTCAACGGAACGATCGAGGGCGATGTGACAGCTAAAGTGAATGGCTTCTCAAAGATCGAGGAAGGGAAACCGGGTACCCTCACCTTCCTTGCCAACCCCAAATACGAACATTATATATATGGCACGAAGGCAGCCATCGTTCTGGTCAACGATGACTTCCATCCCTCGGCGCCCATAGAGTCCACCCTGCTGCGTGTGCCTAACGCCTACGCCGCGCTGGCCTCGCTGCTCCACTTTGTGGAACAGACCCAGACGCAAAAAGAGGGCATCGACCCCTCGGCCTTCATCGCCCCTTCGGCCCGGGTGGGCGCGGACGGCTATGTGGGGCACTTCGCTTACATCGGTGAGCATAGCGTCATCGGCCGCGGCTGCCGCATCTATCCGCACACTTACATCGGCGACAATGTCCAGATCGGCGACGACACGATCGTCTATCCGCACGTCACCATCTACAACGGCTGCGTCGTCGGATCCCGCTGCATCCTGCATGCAGGCGCCGTCGTCGGCTCGGACGGCTTCGGGTTCGCACCCGAAAACGGGACATACCGCAAGATCCCGCAGCTGGGCAACGTGGTCATTGAGGACGAAGTCGAAGTGGGCGCCAACACCACCATCGATCGCGCTGTGATGGAGTCCACCACCATCCATCGGGGCGTCAAGCTGGACAACCTGATTCAGATCGCACACAACGTGCAGATCGGCGAGAATACCGTCATGGCCTCGCAAGTCGGTGTGTCAGGATCGACGAAGGTGGGCCGTCATTGCATGATCGGCGGGCAAGTCGGCCTGGGTGGGCACATCCACATCGGCGACGGCACCCAGATCGGCGCCCAATCAGGCATCATCAGCAACATCGACGCCGGATCGCGCGTCATGGGCTCACCCGCCATGCCCCTCAAGACCTTCTTCCGATCCAGCATCACCCTGCGCAAACTGCCAGACATGTACCTCGAGATCGACCGCCTGCGTAAGGAGGTCGAAGAGCTGAAAAAGAGATTATGAACCCCCATTAAATAACGATCATACACCCACACATCATGCAAAAGCAAAAGACACTCGCGTCCGAATTTTCACTGCAAGGCAAAGGCCTGCATACGGGCCTCGACATACACATCACCTTCAAACCCGCCCCTGAAAATCACGGCTACCAAATCCGACGCACCGACCTGGAGGGTGCGCCCATCGTCGAAGCACTGGCTGAGAACGTGATCAACACCCAGCGTGGCACCGTGGTGGGAAAGAAGGACGTGCAGATCAGCACCATCGAACATGCCATGGCTGCGCTCTATGCCTGGGAAGTGGACAACTGCCTGATCGAAGTCGACGCCCCCGAGTTCCCCATCCTTGACGGCAGCGCACACCCCTTCTCCGAGGGCATCCGTAGCGTGGGCCTCACGGAGCAAAACGCCCCCCGAGACTACTATATCGTGCGCCACAAAATGGAAGTCAAGGACGAGAAGACCGGCTCGTCGCTCACCATCCTGCCCGACGACCGGTTCAGCATGAACGTGCTGATCGACTTCGATTCGCCTGTCCTCTCCAACCAATACGCCACCCTCTCCGACCTCAGTCAGTTCGCTGACGAGATAGCGGCCTCACGCACCTTCGTCTTCGTCCGCGAGATCGAAATGCTCCTCCGCAACGGACTCATCAAGGGGGGCGACCTCGATAACGCCATCGTCATCTACGACCGCGAAATGCCGCAGGCAGAGCTCGATCGCATCGCTGACGAACTGGGTCTGCCACACAAGAGCGTCTGCGAATTGGGCTACGTGAACAACAAGCCTCTGGCCTACGCCAACGAGCCCGCACGCCACAAACTGCTCGACGTGATTGGCGACCTCGCCCTCATCGGCAAACCCATCAAGGGCCACATCATCGCTACCCGACCGGGCCATAAGATCAACAACCAGCTGGCGCAGGTGATCCGCAAAGACATCAAGCTGAATAGCATCCAAGCCCCCGTCTACGACCCGAACCGCGAGCCGCTGATGGACATCAACCGTATCCGCGAGCTCCTGCCCCACCGTTACCCCTTCCTCTTGGTCGACAAGATCATCGAGATCGGCGGCGACTACATCGTGGGCATCAAAAACGTGAGCGTCAACGAGCCCTTCTTCCAGGGCCACTTCCCGCAGGAGCCGATCATGCCAGGCGTCTTGCTCGTCGAGGCTATGGCACAAACGGGTGGGCTCTTGGTGCTGAACTCCGTCGACGAACCGGAGCGTTACTCGACGTATTTCATGAAGATCGACGGCGTCAAGTTCCGCCAGAAAGTTGTCCCCGGTGATACGCTCATCTTCCGCCTCCAGCTCATATCGCCCATCCGACGCGGCATCTCCACGATGAAGGGCTACGTCTTCGTCGGCGAGAAGGTGGTGTGTGAGGCAGAGTTCATGGCCCAAATCGTCAAAAACAAGTAAGCCGACATGCACGCACCCACAGCCGTCATCCACCCCGAAGCCCGCATTGGCCAAGGCGTGACCATCGATCCCTTCGCATACATTGAGCGCGACGTCGTCATTGGCGACGGATGTCACATCTATCCCCACGCCGTCATCCTCAACGGCGCACGCATCGGCCGTGACTGCCGCATCTTCCCCGGCGCCGTCATCTCTGGCATCCCCCAAGACCTGAAGTTTGCGGGCGAAGACACCACCGCCGAGATTGGCGACCGCACCACCATCCGCGAATGCGTCACCATCAACCGTGGCACCGCCTCGAAAGGCCGCACCGTGGTGGGCAGCGACTGCCTGATCATGGCCTATTCGCACGTGGCACACGACTGCGTCGTACACAACCATGTGATTATCGGCAATGCCTCACAGATCGCTGGCGAGGTGGAGATCGACGACTTTGCCATCCTCAGCGGCAGCGTCCTTGTGCACCAGTTCACGCGCATCTCACAGCACGTGATGATCCAAGGCGGATCACGCGTTGGCAAAGACATCCCCCCCTACACGCTGATCGGTCGCGACCCGATCGTCTACTGCGGCATCAACATCGTTGGCCTACGTCGGCGCGGCTTCTCCAATCAGCAGGTCTACCTCATTCAGGACATCTATCGCACCCTCTACACCCGCGGCCTCAACAACACCGACGCCTTGCAGGCCATCGAAACCGAATACGAGCCCGGTGCGGAGCGCGACCTGATCCTTAACTTCATCAAGCATTCCAAACGCGGCATCGTCCGCGGATCCATCGATGAATAGAGGGTAGAGGGTAGAGGGTAGAGGGTAGAGCCGGGTACATGAGGCGACTCCCTATTCTCCACCCCCTACTCTCCACCATCTACTCTCCACCCCCTACCCTCTACCCTCTACCCTCTACTCTCTATTCTCCACCCTCTACCCTCTAACTATGGTTTACCGATTCCTACTTGTTTCTGACGAAGTCGAAGACTTCAAGCGCGAAATACAAATCGACGCCGATGCCACCTTCCTCGACCTCCATCAAGCCATCCTCCAGGCTGTCGACTTCCAGCCCGTGGAGATGAGCAGCTTCTTCATCTGTGACGACGACTGGACACGCCGCACCGAGATCACCCTCGTCGACATGGGCGCACCCACCGACGCCGACACGTGCCTCATGGAAGACACGCGGCTCGAGGAGCTGCTCGAAGACGAGCACCAGCGACTCATCTACGTCTTCGACTACATGTTCGACCGCGCCTTCTACATGGAGCTTCGCGAGATCATCACCGGACGCACCCTCCGGGAGGCCGTCTGCACACGCTCCGTCGGCGATCCGCCCGAGCAGGCCTTCACCGAAGAAGAGCTCGAAAAGGATCTCGGCAAGACGCTCACCCCGACCGTCTCCGCCACCGGCGAAGACTTCTACGGCGACTCCGAGTATGACGACGACGAGCTTGATCGCGAAGGCATGGGCGGCTTTGAGGATGGCGACAGCGTCAGCCTCTCCGACTTGGAAGAACGCTATTGAACGCACTCGAACGTCCCACCCTCCTCGTCCTGCTCGGCCCCACCGGCGTGGGCAAGACGGCGCTCAGCCTGCGACTGGCCGAACGCCTCGGTAGCCCCATCCTCTCGGCCGACTCCCGACAGATCTATCGCGGCATGCCCATCGGCACAGCCGCCCCCACGGCCGACGAACGCGCCCGCGTCACGCACTACTTCGTCGACCTCCTCGACCCCGCCGAACCGTACAGCGCCGCACGCTATGAAACGGACGCCCTCGCGCTCCTTACGACCCTTTTCACGACCCATCCCACCGTCCTCCTCACCGGCGGATCGATGATGTACATCGACGCCGTCTGTCAGGGAATCGACGACATCCCCACCGTACCCACCGACATCCGCGCCGCCGTCATGGCGGACTATGAGCGCCTCGGACTCGACGCCCTGCTCGACGAGCTCCGACAGGCCGACCCCGTGCACTTCGCCGAAGTCGACCGCCGCAACCCGCGCCGTGTCATCCACGCCGTCGAGATCTGCCGCACCGCCGGCCGCCCCTATTCCGACTTCCGCACGCGCACCGTCAAAGTGCGCCCCTTCCGCATCCTCAAGATCGGACTTGTCCGCCCGCGCGAAGAGCTCTTCCGTCGCATCGACGCCCGCGTCGACCAAATGATGGCCGACGGCCTCCTCCGCGAAGCCCGCGCCCTCTATCCCCAGCGTCACCTCAACGCCCTCAACACGGTCGGTTACAAGGAGCTTTTTCAGCACTTCGACGGCCAGCTCTCGCTCGACGAGGCTGTGGCCCGCATCAAGCGCAACACCCGCGTCTACGCCCGCAAGCAGCAGACCTGGTTCCGCCGCGACCCGTCCATCACCTGGTTCCACCCCGACGATGCCGTGGCACTCTTCCGATTCGTTGATGAAGAGGTCTTCTCCGAATGATTAATGGTTATGGGGGCGCCGTCATCTGGTGCGGGTAATCATTGATAATTAATCATTGCCCCCAAGGCGTTGTCCTGGGCTATTATTTGGCGCCCCCTCAGGTCGCACTGAGATACCTCTATTCTCGTAATTCATTTCCGCTTGGGTCATAATCTCTGTTAATCTCTCCAAGACAATTCCTCTCATCACTCCACAATTCTTACCTCTTGGTAACTAACATACGTGTCGGTACCTTCTTGCAGCAATCGCCGCACACCGTCATCTTTGCCTCCGTTCACTCGTAACAATAACTCCCCAATGAGACGCATCACATTAATCATCGCCGCGGCCGTGGCCTTTGGGCTGGCGGCCTGCGCACAACAATCAGTAAACCAAAAAGAAGAAAAGAAGATGAAGACCTTAGTTGCTTACTTCTCCGCTACGGGAACGACCGAGCGGGTGGCCAAAATGTTGGCCGAGGTGGCTGGCGCTGACCTCTACCGGATCGAGCCGGAAACGCCTTACACTGCTGCCGATTTAGACTGGAACGACAAGAACTCACGCAGCACCTTGGAGATGCACGACCCCAAGTCGCGCCCCGCCATCAAGGGCCGCTGCGAACGGATGGCTGATTACGACATCGTCTACATCGGCTTCCCCATCTGGTGGTACACCGTCCCCTCCATCATCAACACCTTCATGGAAAGCTACGACCTGCGTGGCAAGACGCTCATCCCCTTTGCCACCTCGGGCGGCACCGAGATTACAAAGACGGCGGAGAACCTGCGCAAGACTTACCCCGACCTCAACTGGAAGCCCGGCCGACTGCTCAACGGCGCGACCCGCGAAACGCTCGAAGCGTTCGTGAAGGGGCGATGAGCCGGGCCACCTCTTCTTTTACGAAGGCGCAACAAAAATGCCGGGTACACTCTGAATAGGATTCCCTCTCAATCAGAGTATACCCGGCAAACTTTGCTGCCGCACCGCCGGCCGCCCCTCCGCCCCTTATCTTTCCCCCCGACGGCCCATCCACCGTCGTCAAACGCTCATCCTTTCCGCTGACGGCCCATCCACCGTCGTCAAACACCCGTCTTTTCCGTCGACCGTCCATCGACCGCCGTCAAAAGCCCAACTTTCCAGCTGACGACACATCCGCCGCTGTCAAACGCCCATCCTTCTCGCTGACGGCCCATCGACCGCCGTCAAAGCCCTATGCCTTCGCCCGAGACGTCATCGACGCCCCGGGGTACCCGAAAATGTCACATGAAATGCGATCCATCTCTTGTTTGATTTTCCCGACCTAAAGTCGCAACGCATCGACAGTATGTCTGACCCTTATTTCTGACCTATTACAAATATAGGCAGTATGTAACACGAAACAAACTATCCGAGATTGCGCATAGACCTACTGATAGCCTTTTACAGCCGTTCTATTCCACGCTTATGCAGTATATCTATGATTTCCGACCTGATTCAATTATACTTAGGCATAGTGCATGAGTATTCTAGCCGTAAGATTTTACACATAGACACCATGAATAAGTCAGATTTCCACCTTCATTTATACCCATACATAGTGTATCAGATTAAAATCCGCTGTATTTTTTGATCATACACACTGCCTAAACATTGATTCCACAAGAATTTATAGTCATACACTGCGCCTATGTCATCTTTCCGAAAGCTCTTAAATCGAAACATAAACCCATACGCCTTCGTGTCGCATGAGGAGGCTCTCCAGCGAGGCTATGCGCTTTCGTGTCACCCGACAAGGCCCAGACGCTCTGGCATGTCTCATCGGTTCACCCGAGAAGGCGCCGACGCCCGCGAATGGTCTGCCTGCGTATCCGAGTTGGAGGTTTTGGTCTCCCGCCCTCCATTCGGCAAAAAAGGCACCCCCACACGCGGTGGAGGTGCCTTTTTCTTGACGCGCAACCCCTGGAAATGACGGAGCGTCACACGATGCCGGAGAATCATTCAGGGAAAACCGTCCTCAGGCCATCAGGATACGGAATGAGCTCCTATTGCTTGCTACACGTATCCAAACAGCCTCACTATAGGCTGCGCCAGCCCATGAACATCTTCACGGTCTCCGGGTCGTTGTGATCGAAGAAGAGGCTGTGAGCGGTGTCGAGCCGTTCGATGCGTGCCATCTCGTCTGACGTGAGCTTAAAGTCGTAGATCTGGAAGTTCTCCGCCATGCGTTCGCGGCGCACAGATTTGGGAATGATGATTACGCCGCACTGTGTGAGGTAACGCAGGGCGACTTGTGCCACGCTCCGGCCGTGTGCCTGGCCGATCTCTGCCAACGTGGGGTTGGTGAAGAGGCCATTGCGCCCCTCAGCCAGTGGGCCCCATGACATGATCTTGGTGTCGAACTCGTCCATGTACTTCTTGGCGCAAATCTGCTGATAGAAGACGTGTGTCTCCACTTGATTTACGGCCGGCACTACCTCCACGTTGCTGGCGAGGTCGATGAAGTGGTTCGGCTGGAAATTGCTCACGCCAATGGCGCGCAGCTTGCCCGCGTGATAGGCCTCCTCGAGGGCGCGGTAAGCGCCATAATAGTCGCAGAAGGGCTGGTGAAGCAGCATGAGGTCGATGTAATCCGTTTGTAAGCACTTCAGACTGTCATCGATGCTGGCTCGGGCGCGCTCGTAGCCATAGTTACTGATCCACACTTTGCTGACGATAAAGACCTCGTCGCGCTTGAGACCGCTCTTCTTGACGGCCGCGCCCACACCCTCCTCGTTACGGTAGGCCTGCGCCGTGTCCACCATGCGGTAGCCCACGCTGAGGGCGTCGCTCACACAGCGTTCGGCTTCGGCTGGTTCCACCTGATACACGCCGTAGCCCAGCTGCGGCATCTTTACTCCATTATTCAATGTGATGGTTTCCATTTCTTCTTTTACTCCTTTCTATGCTATGTCTATTTGCATCGCAATCGCGTCACACGATGCCGGAGAAGCCCATGAAGGCCATGGCCAGCAGGCCGGCGGTGAGGAGCGCGATGGGGATGCCTTTCATCACCGCGGGGACGTTCAGGCGCGAGAGCTGCTCGCGGATGCCGGCGAAGATGATGAGCGAAAGCGCGAAACCGATGGCCGTCGAAAAGGCGAAGACGATGGACTGCGGCAGGTTGTAATCCTTCTGAATAACGAGGATGGCGACGCCAAGGATGGCGCAGTTGGTCGTGATCAGCGGTAGGAAGACGCCAAGGGCTTGGTAGAGGGCGGGGGAGACTTTCTTGAGGATGATCTCCACCATCTGCACCAAGGCGGCGATGATGAGGATGAAGACGATGGTCTGTAGGTAGGCCAACCCGAAGGCGTCGAGGATGTATTTCTGGATCAAGAAGGTGACGATCGTGGAGATGGTGAGGACGAACGTCACGGCCATGCCCATGCCCATCGCCGTGTCGATCTTTTTCGACACGCCCAGGAAGGGGCAGATGCCGAGGAATTGCGACAGGACGATGTTGTTGACAAAGACGGCGGCGATGAAAATGATGATGTATTCCATAAGGGCGGGGGGTTATTTCTTCAGTTTATTGACGATGGCGATGAGGTAGCCCAGGGCGATGAAGGCGCCGGGGGCGAGGACGAAGAGCAGGGCGCCGTAGTGCTCCGGGAAGAGGGTGAGCGAGAAGGCGCGGCCGGTGCCGAGGAGCTCGCGGCAGGTGCCGAGCAGGGTGAGGGCGAGGGTGAAGCCGACGCCGATACCGATGCCGTCGCAAGCGGAGGCTACAACGCCGTTTTTCGAGGCGAAGGCTTCGGCGCGACCGAGCACGATGCAGTTCACCACGATCAGCGGGATGAAGAGGCCGAGGCTCTTGTAGAGTTCGGGCATATAGGCCTGCATGCACATCTGGAGGATGGTCACGAAGGAGGCGATAACGACGACGTAGACGGGGATGCGCACCTCGTCGGGCACGAGCTTCTTGATGGCCGAGATGGCGGCGTTGGAGCAGATGAGCACGAAGGCGGTGGCCAGGCCCATGCTCATGCCGTTGATGGCCGAGGAGGTGGTGGCCAGCGTGGGGCACATGCCCAGGAGGAGGGCGAAGGTGGGATTCTCGGTGATCATCCCATTCTTGATGACTTTGAGGTAGTTCATAGTCCGGAGGGGGTTATTTGCTGTGAGACGTTGAGGCGGTTGAATCGGCGGCCGTTTGTTGAGTGGCGCCGGAGGCACCGTCGGCTTTGGCGTCGCCCTTGCCAGCACCTTGTGCGTAGGCGGCATAGGCGCGGTTGATGGCGTCGAGGAAGGCGCGTGAGGAGATGGTGGCAGCCGTGATGGCGTCTACTTCGCCGCCGTCTTTCGAGACTTTCAGCGCGCCGCCCTTCATGTCGCGCCCGAGGACGCTCTGCTTGCCTTTATCCGTGCGGAACCACTCCTCCATCTTCGATCCGAGGCCGGGGGTCTCGTTGTGCTCGAGCACGGAGTAGTTGACGATCTTCTGGTCCGCGTCGAAGCCGACCATGATGCGGATCTCGCCGCCGAAGCCCTTCTTGGTGTTCGTCTCTACGGCGGCACCGACCAGCTTGCCGCCCTTCTTGGCGGGATAGATGGTGAGCGAATCGCCGTCGGCTGTGGCGGCCCTGTATTGTTCGGCCGAGGGATCGTTGTCGAACTCAGGCGCCACCTTCTTAATGGCTTCTTGCAGGGCGGCTGCTTTGGCGGCGGCGATTTTATCCTCGGTCAGCTTGTTGGCTACGGCCAGCGCGGTGCCTGCGATGAGGCAGAAGCACGTGAGCGACGCCAGAATGGTGATGAATGTGGATTTGATTTTTTCCATCGTTTATCTGCCTCCGAAATGTTTGGGTTTGATGTAGGTGTTGATCAGCGGCGTGAGGCCGTTCCAGATCAGAATGGAGAAGGACATGCCCTCGGGATAGGATCCGAAGATGCGGATGAGCACGGTCAGGAGGCCGATGCCCGCGCCATAGATCAGCGAGCCGCGCTTGGTCATGGGCGAGGTCACATAGTCGGTGGCCATGAAGACGGCGCCGAGCATGAGTCCGCCAGAGGTGAGATGGATCAGCGGGTTGTTGACTTCGGTCGGGTTGAAGAGGTACATGATGGTGGTGAACACAGCCACGGTGCCGATGATGGCTACGGGGATGTGCCACGTGATGATGCGCCGATAGAGCAGGTAGGCAAAGCCCAGGAGCAGCGCCACCTCACTCATCTCACCGAGGCTACCGCCGGTCAGTCCGATGGCTGACGGACCGAGGCCGGCTATGTCTTTCGTGAAATGGATCAACGAGAGCGTCGTGGCGCCGGTCTGCGCGTCGGTGTAAGTCAGGGGAAAGACGCCGGCCACGGGCCACGTCGTCATCTGCGCCGGGAAGGAGATGAGCAGGAAGACACGCCCCACGAGCGCGGGGTTGAAGATGTTATTGCCCAATCCGCCGAACGACATCTTGCCGACGCCGATGGCAAAGAGTGCACCCAGGATGACGATCCATGCGGGCAGGTTGGACGGCAGGTTGAACGCCAGCAAGACGCCCGTCAGAATGGCCGAGCCGTCGGCAATCGTAGGCTCGCGTTTGAAGAGGTACTTCTGAATGAGATACTCGAAGATGACGCACGAGGCGACGGATACGAGTGTCACGACGAGTGCGCCCAATCCGAAGCAGTAAAGCGACACGAGGAAGGCCGGCACCAATGCGATAAGCACGCCGTACATGTTTTTGCTTATCGAATCGCCCCCATGAATGTGCGGCGACGGAGAGATGATCAGTTTGGAGTCCATGTTATCCGGTTATTGTCTGTTCATACATTAAAACTAAGTCTGTTCGTCTCTCGGGGGGTTACTTCTTCCGCGAGCGGATGATGCCCATCACCGCGCCCTTGCCCATGCGGATATAGTCCAGCAGCGGGCGATATGAGGGACAGGTGTAGCTGCAGGAGCCGCACTCGATGCAGTCAACGATGTAATGTTCTTCGGCCTCGTCCCACGTCTTATGGAGGGCCAGGTTCATCAGCAGATAGGGTTCCAAGCCCATCGGGCAGACGTCGACACACTTGGCGCAACGGATACAGTCGCGCATGGGTTTGCGCACGGCCTCGGCGCGTGGGATAAGCAGGATGCCGGAGCTACCCTTCATCATCGGCACATCGTCCGTGATCATCGTGCGACCCATCATGGGACCTCCGCCGATGATCTTACCCGTATCCTCCGGGATGCCGCCCGCGGCTTCGATGAGTGTGCTGATCGGCGTGCCGATGCGGGCGATGAAGTTCGATGGCTTCACGACACTCTTGCCCGTGACGGTGATGACGCGCTCGATGAGCGGCTTATTCTTCTGCACGGCCTCGTAAACGGCGAAGACGGTGCCCACGTTTTGCACCACGGCGCCGACCGAGATGGGCAGCGCACCGCTCTTCACCTGACGGCGGATCACGGCGTCGATGAGCTGCTTCTCGCCCCCTTGCGGGTAACGCATCTTGAGCGGCATCACCTCGATGCCCTGCTCCTTGGCGGCTAGCTTCTTCATCAGCTTGATGGCGTCGGGCTTGTTGCTTTCAATGCCGATCACGGCGCGGCGAACGTCGATGGCGGTCATGAGGATCTTCACCCCGACGATGATTTCTTCGCCTTTGGCGAGCATCAGCGAGTGGTCCGACGTGAGATAGGGTTCACACTCGACGGCGTTAACGATCAGTATCTCGGCCTTGCTGCCGGGGGGGGGCGACAGCTTGACTTGCGTGGGGAAGGTGGCGCCACCCATACCGACGATGCCGGCGGCGGCTATTTTCCCGATAATCTCTTTGGCGGACAGCGTGCAGTCGCGGACGAGTGTCTCACTGCGGTCGATGGTCTCTTCCCATTCGTCGCCCTCGACGTTGATGTAGACTGCGGGCTTGGGCAGACCAGCGGCGTCGAGCATGGTGTCGATCTTGGTCACGGTGCCCGAAACGGACGAGTGTACGTTGGCCGAAACGAACCCTGCGGCCTTGCCGATCAGCGTCCCGACCTTCACCTTGTCGCCTTTGGCTACCACCGCCTCAGCCGGTGCACCGATGTGCTGCCCGAGCGGTATGACCACCTTGGCCGTGGGCGCGATCTGCTCGATCGGGCGCCCGGCCGATAACTTGTTTCCTGAGGGGTGAATGCCCCCTATTCTAAAAGTGTACATTATAGACAGGTCGTTGTGTGGGTGTGGGTTAATCTTTCACGGCTGGTTCAGCAGTGGCAACAGCCGTTTCAGCCAGAGCGGGTTTCGCCGCCGGGGTATTGGCGCGAGCGGCCTCCACGAGCGACAGTGCGGCCGGAGCAGCGGCCTTCGGTGCGTCGGGCTTCGGCTCCTTACGCGGCGGGAAGTTCAGTTCGTGGATGGCCTTCGTGGGGCAGACCACGACGCACTTGCGACAGAGGCGGCACTTCGTGTCGTCGATGTAAGCCAGGTTGCTCGTCACCGTGATGGCCTCAAAGGCGCACTCCTTGACGCAGCGTGCGCAGCCGATGCAGGCGTTCGAGCAGACTTTGCGTGCCACACCGCCCTTGTCCTTGTTCATGCAGGAGACGAAGATGCGACGCGACTTCGGCCCCTTCTTACGCAGCTCGATGATCTTCGTCGGGCAGGCCTTGACGCACGCCCCGCAGGCTACGCATTTGTCTTCTACCACCTCCGCGATGCGTGTCACGGGGTTGATGTGGATGGCGTCAAACTCGCAGGCGTCCACGCAGTCGCCCAGACCGAAGCAGCCGAACGAACAACCCGTCTCGCCCCGATAGAGTGAGGCGGCGATGGTGCAGTTCGATGCGCCGTCGTAGGTATTCGTCCGCGGACGCGCCTCGCAGGTGCCGTTGCAGCGCACCACGGCGATCTTCGGCGCCGCAGCCACCACGGCCACGCCCTTGATCTCGGCCACTTTCTTCATCACGTCCTGACCGCCCACGGGGCAATACAGCCCGTCGAGCGCCTCAGCCTTAAAGCACGCGTTGGCAAAGCCCCCGCAACCCGGAAATCCGCAGCCGCCGCAGTTGGCGCCCGGCAGGGCTTCCTGTATCTGCCCGATGCGCGGATCTTCATGCACCTCGAATTTCTTCGATACCGCAAATAGGATGAGCGCCGCAATGGCCCCCACCGTTCCTAATAAAATGATCGCTATATACATTTCGTGTAAGATTGATTTGGCGGTTAATAAGCAGCTGTGTCGAGCTGAGAGCCAGCTTCGAGCTTGGCGACGGAGAACGAAAACCGTCGCCCGATTTTCTCCCGGAAGGCGTACAGCAGGGCGTAATAGACGGCCAGGACGGCCAGCCCCGCGAGTCCACCGATGCCGTCGTCGCCTCCGCTCAGGCGGGCGCCGATAAATACGGCAGCCACCACCAGCACAAAGGGCACGGCGAACGCAAGGGCGACAGCCTGCATGCCGCTCGAGGATTGGGCCACGACCATGACCTCCTCCCCGGGAGCAAACTGACGGCTCTCGCCCTTCACCTCAATGAGTTTCTCCTTTTTGTCTGATGCGAGGCAGGCCGAACGGGCATGGCACGCAGAGCACGCGCTTTGCTGTTCGATACAGACCACAATACGGCCTCCTCCGGTATGTCTTACAATACCACGATGCTGAATAAATTTCTTCATAATAAACCCAATTGCTATATCGAGTTTGCAATACGGCGGCAAATGTAAGCAGCAGTTTCAATTCCTGAATGCAGCTATACCGCTCAAATTCATCCGCCCCTGTCATGCCCCGCGACACGACCGCGCCGATTCGCAAATCCCTCATTCTGTCCAACGACCCT
>ERZ773014.792-NODE-792-length-20986-cov-27.335435_pt1 | contig 20986 bp, 18 predicted proteins | sample MGYA00580841_ERZ773014 | MGnify/ENA primary metagenome ERZ773014 (study PRJEB29015, sample SAMEA2737989) | human oral metagenome | biome: human oral; feature: human-associated habitat; material: dental | place: China | collected 2067 ...
TGGAGTACGCCGTGGAGGCAAATGAGGATATGGAGCTCGTCGCCGTGTTCACGCGCCGCGATCCCGCGTCGGTGAAGCCGCGCACGAATGTGCCCGTAGTTGCTGCGGATAAGGCGGCAGAGTGGAAGGACAAGGTCGACGTTCTGATCCTCTGCGGCGGTTCTGCGACCGATCTGCCGAAGCAGACGCCGGAGTTTGCAAAGCTGTTCAATGTGGTTGACAGCTTCGATACGCATGCCAATATCCCCGCGCATTTCGCGGCGGTGGATGCGGCGGCAAAGGCAGCGGGGCACGTCGGCGTGATCTCGGTCGGCTGGGATCCGGGGCTGTTTTCACTCGCACGCGTCTACGGCAACGCAGTGCTCACGGGCGGTACGGACTATACATTCTGGGGACGCGGCGTCAGTCAGGGACACTCGGATGCGATTCGCCGTGTTCCGGGGGTCAAGGATGCCAAGCAGTATACCGTACCCGTTCCCACCGCGCTTGAGGCTGTGCGCAGCGGCGCGAATCCGAAGCTCTCGACGCGCGAGAAGCATACGCGTGAGTGCTATGTCGTGCTCGAGGAGGGCGCGGATGCAGCTGCGGTGGAGAAGGCGATCGTGACGATGCCGAACTATTTCTCGGACTACGACACGACGGTGCACTTCATCAGTGAGGAGGAGCTGCAGCGCGATCATGCGGGACTTCCCCATGCGGGCTTTGTCGTCCGCTCCGGCGCGACGGGCAAGGGGGGCGAGCACAAGCATGTGATCGAGTTCAATCTGAAGCTCGACTCAAACCCCGAGTTCACGGCGTGTGTCCTCGCTGCCTATGCGCGCGCTGCGCACCGTCTCGCGTCCGAGGGCGCGAAGGGCTGCAAGACCGTGCTTGACATTGCTCCTGCCTATCTCTCGGCAAAGAGCGGCGAGGAGCTGCGCAAGGCGCTGCTGTAAAATCTACATACCCCCGGCCTGCCCCGCTTGCGGGGAAGGGGGACCGCGAAGCGGTGGAAGGGGCACGAGCAGGGCTGCTGTACGAAGCGAAAGTTTCGACGAGCAGCCCTTTTCTTCATCAGAAAGGAGACGCAGTCATGGGCCTGCTTCGTAAATTTTTCAGCAATACGGGGAAACCCGAGGGAACGATGGGAAAGATTGTCGTCGCAATGATGAACCGCGGACATGCGGGAATTGCGGAGTGGGGGTTCTCACATCTCGATCTGCAAGGAAATGAGCAGGTGCTTGACTGCGGCTGCGGCGGAGGTGCGAACATCGCCGTATTCCTGCGGATGGTGGATGAGGGGCATGTGACGGGCCTCGACTACTCGGACGTTTCTGTCGAGAAAGCGCGGGAGGTGAACCGCGAGGCAGTTGCGGCGGGGCGCTGTGCGATCGTGCAGGGCAATGTGCTGGAGCTGCCGTTTGAAAATGAACGGTTTGAAGTTGTGACGGCGTTCGAAACGGTGTATTTCTGGCCGGATCTCACGCGCTGCTTTACCGAGATTCATCGCGTGTTGAAAGCGGGCGGCGTGTTCATGATTACGAACGAGACGAGCGGCAAGACGAAGAGTCACGAGAAGTGGATGAAGATTGTCGACGGTATGTCCGTCTACACAGGCGAACAGCTCGAGGCACTGCTCACGGGCGCAGGCTTTGCGCGCGTCGTCATCGACGAGGATGTGAAGCACGACCGCCTCAATGTACGGGCGTATAAGGCGTGAGGTTTATTTCTTTGCGCATGAAGAAAGCGTCCCGCTTGCGTGGGACGCTTTTGCTATTTCGTCAAGGACGTTTTTCTGTTATGATATACTCGGTTATTCCATCGGGATGATGGAGAGTGTATATCCCAGAGGCGTGAGGACTTTGAACAGTGTATCGAGTTGGGGGGTGCTCTTCATGCTCTCAAGACGTGCAATTTGCGGCTGTTTCATGCCGCTGAGCTCTGCAAGACCTCGCTGTGACAGACCTTTTTCTTCGCGTGCTTCGATGAGTTTGCCAATGAGTTCCGCCTCGAATTCGATACGATTTTTTTCGGCGGGGGGGACTTTCGCCTCGTCATTCATATAGTCCGAAAATGTGCGGAACTGTTCGCCGTTGATTTCTACGCTCATGAATTTCCGCTCCTTTCTAAAAAGTCCTTGAGTTTCAACTTTGCCTGTTGGAGTTCCTTTGTGGGTGTTTTCTGGGATTTCTTTATAAAGTGGTGCAGGAGGACGAATTGATTGTCTTTCCAAATTTATGATAATTAATTCGTTATCAAAAGTCAAGCCATGTTGTCAAATGATATGAGAAAGGAGTGCTGTTATGCCGATTACACCGCCGACACCGCCCACCCCTCCCGCGCCGCCGAAGATCACGCTCGGGGATGCGGCGCGCGACGCGCAGGCGAATACGACGCACACGACGGGCGATGCGCAGGCGGAGCAGCAGGCACGTGACTCCGTCGCGCAGGGAAACGGTGCACTCTCCAAGACGACGCACGAAACGCCGAAGGATAAAAGCGCCCCAGAGCGTCCGAATGCTGCCGCGCGCACGGACGCGGCAAAGGGCGACTCCGTAAGCACCTCCGCGTCGAAGGTGGATCACGGGACAAAGGTCGAGGGACAGACGGGCGCGGATGTCGCAAATGGGCTCGATATGGCGCAGGAGAATGCGATCCTTAAGCAGCAGCTTGGGAATACAGAGCAGAAGCCGCCGCAGGTACCGCAGTCCTACACGGCAACGAGCGGGCTCTACTGGGTGGGGATGATCGTTCTCGCCGTCGTGCTCGGACTCGTATTCTTCCGTCGCTTCTTTCAAAAGAAGCAGGCGCCCCTTGTAGAGGAGTCGTCGCTCGGAGAGCGCATCCTTGCGCGCGAGCAGGGCGGGGCAGGGCATGACGTCGATCGTGCACCGCAGATGGGAGAGCACGACGATCTCCTCGCGGCGGCGGAGCGCACACGCCGTGCACGTAATACGCACGGCGAGATCCTGCCTGAGTTCACGGGGCTGACAGCGGGCGAGGCACTTGCGCGTTTGACGAAGGAGGACGCGAAGGCGTCTCCAACACCGCCGAGGAAACCTGCAGCAGAGCCACCGCGCCCCGTGCATCCGCACGTGACAGCGACGGAGATACCGCCCCTGCCTCCTCCCGCACAGAAAACACCGGTGAAAAAACAGGAGAAGCAGGACGACGCAGAGGAGAAACCGCGCTTCGAGGTGCGTGTATAATAAATACCGTGCTCTCAAAATCTCCACCGTCGGTACGGGGGAGAGGGACCGCGAAGCGGTGGAAGGGGCGTTTGTTGTGTTTTGCTCGTATACACGAACGAGCAACTAAAACATATTGACAAATGTGTATGCGTGGGTGATAATAAAGGAGTTTTCCGTATTGAGAAATTCGCTTGTGACACGGCGGGGAGGAGTTTTTTCATATGAAACATGTGCTGTCCGTCTTTGTTGAGAACCAGACGGGGGTTCTGGTGCGCGTTGTCAGCATGTTTTCTCGGAGGGAATTCAACATTGACAGCCTGTCTGTCGGTGTGACGGAGTCACCGGATTTCTCGCGCATCACGGTTGTGATGCAGGGGGACGGGAATCTCGTCGAGCAGATGATCAAGCAGCTGGAAAAGATGCCCGTCGTGCGGGCGGTTCAGCGGCTGGACGAAAAGAATGCGGCGTGCCGCGGCATGACGCTCATCAAGGTGCGGGCGGACGATGACAATCGCCTCGATGTGCTCAAGATGGGCGAGCTGTTCCGTGCACACGTTGTCGATGTGGAGTCCGCCTCGATCATCTTTGAGATCACGGGCAGCGATGACAAGGTGACGGCGTTTCTGAAGGTAATCAAACCCTACGGCATCGTCGAGGTCATCCGCACGGGGCTCATTGCGCTCGAGCGAGGGGAACACACAATTTATGAGCATTGTGAGGAGCGGGAGTACTATGGCAAAAACTTACTATGATCAGGATGTCAACTGGAGCGTGCTCGAGGGCAAGACGGTTGCCATTATCGGCTACGGCAGTCAGGGGCATGCACACGCGCTGAACCTCAAGGAGAGCGGCGTCAATGTCGTCGTCGGTCTCTATGTGGGATCGCAGTCCAAGGCAAAGGCAGAGGCACACGGACTGAAGGTTGCGACGGTTGCCGAGGCGGTCAAGCAGGCGGACATCACGATGGTGCTCATTCCCGACGAGAAGCAGGCGGATGTTTACAAAGAGGAGATCGGTCCGAACCTCAAGAAGGGCAGTGCACTCGCCTTCGCACACGGCTTCAACATTCACTTCAAGCAGATTATCCCGCCGGAGGGCGTCGATGTGTTCATGGTCGCGCCGAAGGGGCCCGGTCACCTCGTTCGCCGCACATTCACGGAGGGTTCGGGCGTTCCGGCCGTTTTTGCCGTCGAGAAGGATGAGACGGGCAAGTGCTTCGATATCGCTCTCGCCTATGCGCGCGGTGTCGGTTCAACGCGTTCCGGCGTTCTCCAGACGACCTTCCGCGATGAGACGGAGGAGGATCTCTTCGGTGAGCAGTGTGTGCTCATGGGCGGTGTATGCCAGCTGATGCAGACGGGCTTTGAGGTCCTTGTTGAGGCGGGCTATCCGCCTGAGATGGCATATTTCGAATGCTTCCATGAGATGAAGCTCATTGTCGACCTCTGCTACGAGGGCGGCATGACGAAGATGCGCCAGTCCTGCTCCGATACGGCAGAGTATGGCGACTATATGATCGGACCGCGCATCATCACGGAAGAGACGAAGAAAGAAATGAAGAGGGTTCTGAAGGAGATTCAGGACGGCACGTTTGCCCGCAACTGGCTGCTGGAAAACCGCGCCGCCGGTCGCGCAAACTTCCTCGCACAGCGCCGCCTCCATCGCGAGCATCAGATCGAAAAGGTCGGCGCACAGCTGCGTAACATGATGCCGTGGCTGCGCGACAAGAAAGAACTCGAATTCTAAGGAATCGCTGATTCTCTATTCTATACGAAAAAGAAGTCTTTCCGCGCGGAGAGACTTCTTTTTTCAAAGACTTCGGGGATTGGAAAGCCTGCCATTTCGGAGGATTTTAGGAGGGCAATGAATGGGTATGAATATGAGCGAGAAGATTCTCGCACGCCATGCGGGTCTGGATCACGTCGAGCCGGGGCAGCTCGTGACGTGTCAGCTCGACATGGTACTCGCAAACGATGTGACGGGACCGCCGTCGATCAAGGAATTTGAAAAGACGGGACGTCCTGTCTTCGACCGTACGAAGATTGCACTGATTCCCGACCATTTCCAGCCGGCAAAGGATATCAAATCGTCGGAACTGGCGAAGATCATGCGCGACTTTGCACGCAAGCACAACATCCTGCACTACTATGAGCAGGGACGTGTCGGCATCGAGCATGTCATTCTGCCGGAGAAGGGCATCGTCGGCCCGGGGATGCTCACGATTGGCGCGGACTCGCATACCTGCACGTACGGCGCGGTGAACGGCTTCTCCACGGGCGTCGGCACGACCGATCTCGCGGTCGGCATGGCGACGGGTGAGGCGTGGTTCAAGGTACCCGAGGCGATCAATGTGCATCTCACGGGCAAAAAGCCCGCCGATATCAGCGGCAAGGATGTCATTCTGACACTCATCGGCATGATCGGCGTGGACGGCGCGCTCTATCAGAGCCTTGAGTTCACGGGCGAGGGCGTCGCGGATCTCACGATGACCGACCGCCTGACGATTGCTAACATGGCGATCGAGGCGGGCGGCAAGAACGGCATCTTCCCGTATGATGATGTCTGCAAGGAGTACGTCGAGGGACGTATGACGGGCGCGTTTGAACCCGTGAATCCCGACCCCGACGCAAGCTATGCGCGCACGGTGGAGATCAACCTCAGTGAGCTGCGTCCCGTCGTTTCGTTCCCGCATCTGCCGGAGAATACGAAGCGCGTTATGGACATCCCCGAACCGATCGAGATCGATCAGGTTGTGATCGGCTCGTGCACGAACGGGCGGCTTGAGGACATGGAGATTGCGGCGGAGATCCTCAAGGGGCATACGGTACATGAGCGCGTGCGCTGCATCATCATCCCGGGCTCGCCGTGGGTGTATCGGGAGTCGATGCGGCGCGGCTATCTCGAGATCTTCATGGATGCGGGCGCGGCGGTCTCGACGCCCACCTGCGGGCCGTGTCTCGGCGGCTATATGGGCATTCTCGCGGCGGGCGAGCGGTGCGTGTCGACGACGAACCGCAATTTCCGCGGGCGCATGGGGCACGTCGACAGCGAGGTCTATCTCGCAGGACCGCACGTCGCGGCGGCGAGCGCGATATTGGGGCGGATTGCGACACCCGAGGAGGTGGCATAATGTTCGAGGGAAAGGTCTGGCGCTACGGCGATAACATCGATACAGATGTCATCATCCCTGCGCGCTATCTCAATACGTTCGAGCCGAAGGCGCTTGCAGAGCACTGCATGGAGGATATCGACACGACCTTTGCAAAGGAAGTTGTCGCGGGCGATATCATGGTCGGCGGGAAAAACTTCGGCTGCGGCTCCTCGCGCGAGCACGCGCCGATTGCGATTGCCGCGTCAGGCGTGCCCGTCGTGATTGCAGCGAGCTTTGCGCGCATCTTCTACCGCAACGGCATCAACATCGGACTGCCGCTGCTCGAGATTGGCGATGATGTGGAGAAGATCAGCGCGGGCGATCGTCTGCGCGTCGATACGGCGACGGGGGCGATTGAGAACCTCACGACGGGCGATACATTCCACGCACATCCGCTGCCGGGCTTCGTGCAGGACATTGCACGCGCGGGAGGCCTCTTAAACTACATCCGTGAGAATGGAGGGTTCCGTCATGGCGTATAGGATCGCAGTTGTGCCCGGCGACGGCATCGGGCAGGAGATCACGAGCGAAGCTGTGCGCGTGCTGCGTGCTGTTGACGAAAAATTTTCGCTTGGACTTACATACGAGACGCGCGACGCGGGCGGCACGGCGTACGATAAGTTCGGCACGCCGCTGCCCGAGGACACGCTCAGCGTCTGTAAGGCATCCGACGGCGTGCTGTTCGGTGCCGTCGGCGGAACGAAGTGGGACAGTGTTGAGCCGTCCATGCGTCCCGAGCGTGCGATTTTGGGGCTCCGCAAGGGACTCGGTCTCTATGCGAATCTGCGCCCCGTGAAGGTCGCGGATGCGCTGATCGAACACTCACCGCTCAAACCCGCGCTCGTGCACGGTGTCGATCTCGTCATCGTGCGCGAGCTGATCGGCGGCATCTACTTCGGCGAGAAATGCGAGTCGGAACAGGTGGACGGCGCGGAGCGCGCATGGGACATGGAGAACTACTCCGTGCCCGAGGTAGAACGTATCGCACGCCTTGCGTTCGAGACGGCACGTCTGCGCCGCGGCAAGGTCACGTCCGTGGACAAGGCGAATGTGCTCGCAACCTCGCGGCTCTGGCGGCGCACGGTGACGGCACTCGCGCCCGAATACGGCGATGTGGCGCTCGATCATCTCTACGTGGACAACTGCGCCATGCAGCTTGCCGTGCGCCCGACGCAGTTCGATGTGATTGTGACGGGCAACCTCTTCGGCGACATCCTCTCGGATGAGGCGGCGGTGATCGGTGGCTCGATCGGGCTGATGCCATCCGCATCGATCGGTACGGGCACGAGCCTCTTTGAGCCGATTCACGGCAGTGCGCCCGACATCGCGGGGCAGGGGATTGCAAATCCGCTCGGCACGATCCTTTCGGCGGCGATGCTCCTGCGCTACGCCCTCCATGAGGCGGCGGCGGCGGACGCGGTCGAGGCTGCGGTGGATGCGGCACTTGCGGACGGCAAGCGCACGGCGGACATCTACATCGAGGGAAGCGGCTGCACGAAGGTCGGTACAGCGGAAATGACCGATGTTGTGCTTGCTCATTTGTAGAGACAAAATTTTCATTTGTTCTCAATGAAAAAGACGGCTTCTTTGCCGGCATGCGTACGCTTGACAATATCTTTTCCATTCCATAATATGATAGTATCAAAGAAAAAAGAGGTGAATCAATGAGTATGATTAAGCAAGAAGCGCGTGTCGAATATCTTGCGATGATCCAAAAGCTGCGTCTCATTGATGATACGTTTTTCAATGTCTGTTTCGACAACAATATCGAGGGGATGCAGCTCCTGCTGCGTATATTTCTGGCGCGTGATGACCTGACGGTAAAATGTGTCGTTACGCAGCAAAGTGCAGACAATCTCTATGGGCGTGGTGTGCGCTTTGATGTGTTGGCGGAGGACAGCGAAGGAAAGCTTTACGACTGTGAAGTTCAGCGTGCGAACGAAGGCGCGATTGCACGTCGGGCACGGTATAACAGCGCAATGCTGGACGCGCGTAAGCTGCCTAAAGGCGCGGAGTTTTCCGATCTGTCTGAGACGTGGGTTATCTTTATCACGGAGAATGATATTTACGGGGCAGGGCATCCGCTCTATCATGTGGAACGGATTGTTCAGGAGCTGCGACGACCCTTTGAGGACGGGGCTCATATCCTCTATGTGAACGGGGCAAATCGTGCAGATACGCCGCTTGGACGATTGATGCAGGATTTCTTTTGTGAGATACCGGAGCGTATGAATTATAAGGAACTTGCCGATAGAGCGGACTATTTCAAGGCAAAAACAGAGGGGGTTAATGCCATGTGTGAACTGATGGAAAAATTCGGCGAGAAGAAAATGGAAGAAGGGCGTATGGAATCGGCACGTGCAACGGCAGCGGCTTTGATTGCTTTGGGCAAGCTGACAGTTGCACAGATTGCTGCGGCAACACGGCTCCCGGTGGAAGAGGTCAAGCGACTGGCGGGCGTGGGCGGCACGTAATAGCCCATGCTATGCGTACGTCTTGATTCCTCCATCGGATGATCGATACCTATTCGGTGGATTTTCTCGGCGTTTCTCTTGACAACGAAAATGCGGTACGGAGATGCTTTGTCTTCGTACCGCATTTTTACATTTCTGTGCCTCTTTTGTGTATATACCTCCACCACACAAAGAGCGCGAGGACGAGCAGGAGACCGCCCACTGTGGGGAAGAGATAGTGCATGCCGAGATAGGTCGCGACCGCGCCGCCGAGCAGCGGCCCTGTGAAGCCGCCGACTTGCTGTGCGGCGAAGAGCATGCCGAACACGCTGCCCTTCAGCCGCGCGGGGGTATGCTGCGCAATCACGGCGTTCAGCGAGGGCTGTACGCCGGCAAGGAAGAGTCCTACGCCGAACTGCATGACAGCGAACGGTACAAGTGTATCGGGAATCCCCTGCAGTGTAAGCATTATGCCGGCGCAGGACATCGCGAGACACATTGCCGTAAAGTAGCTGCGCCGCGTTCCGAGGATGCCCCAGAATGGTGCCGCGATCGCGCCCGCAATCCCGCCGAGCGAGAACACAAGTCCCGCAACAAACACGATGTTCTCCATATCGCCCGCGAGATACTTGATGTACGTCGTGATGACGGGCATCAGGACGAAGTTTACCATCTGCGCGAGCGTGCTCACGACCATCATCGTGCGCAGGATGGGAATGTGCCAGAGATGCCATGGATTTTGCTCCTCCGCCGTGAGTGGCGTGGCATCTGTCGGCATCGGCGGCTCCTTGATGATGAAGGTGAACGCGAGGAAATTGATGAAGAGCGCGAGTCCACCGATGTAGAAGCTGGCGCGCATCCCGAACGCCTCCGCGAGCACGCCGCCGAGCAGAGGACCGACGACGCCGCCTGCCGTCAGTGTGCCCTGCAGTATGCCGAGGGAGAAGCCGAGGCGCTCGCGCGGCGCGTAGAGTGTCATGATCGCGAGATCCATCGGCCAGAGCCCCGAGGCAAAACCTTGAAAGAAGCGGACAATCACAAGCTGCTCGGGCGAGGTGACGATGCCGCCGAGGAGATAGCTGATCGAGATCAGGAGACTTGCGCGCATCGCCATGAGCCGCTTTCCCTTACGGTCGGCGATGCGTCCCCAGATCGGCGCCATCACCGCTGAGATGAGGAAGGTCACGGAGAACGCCAGCCCCGCCCAGAGATTGACCGAGGAATCGTCCACGCCGAGTTCGATGGTCAGATACATCGGCAGGAACGGAATGATCATCGTATAGCTCGCTGACATGAAGAGTACATTGCACGTGAGCAGAGCGAGTATTACTTTCCAATTCATGCGCAGACTCCTTTCCCCATACTCTGTATTCTATCACGTTTTTGAGAAAAGAAACAGAAAAAGATATGGGACAAAATACCTAGACGTTGATTTTCTGAAAATTTTATGCTATGATGTGTGCAACACAAGACGTTTCCTGTCCGAAACACGCGCCAATCGGCGGCGCCATAGAACACTGCAACACTGTCTGCCATGCGTCATTTACGGCAGATTTTTTCGAAAGTAAGGATTGCTCATGAAACACATCGTCGTAGACTTGGAGATGAACCCTGTCGCGAAGGAACACAGGGACATCCGCAGAAAACTCAACGGGGAGATCATCGAGATTGGTGCTGTGCGTCTGAATGAGGACTTTGAGCAGGAGGACGAGTTTCAGTGTTACGTTTGTCCCGAGTACGGTATGGTCAAGAAGCACATCACCGAGCTCACGGGCATCACGCAGGAGAAAGTCGAGGGGCGTCCTGTGTTCTCCGAGAGTTTTCATGCGTTTGTCGATTGGATCGGCGCGGCAGAGACGAAGATCTACTCGTGGAGCATGTCCGACATCAAGCAGCTGCGCAAGGAGTGCCGTCTGAAACTCCCCGCGTTCGACGTGAGCTGGCTCGATACGCGCTGGGTCGACCTGCAGCAGGCGTTCGACGATCGCCTAGGTCTCCACAACAGCCTCGCGCTGAAGCACGCGCTCGGCGCGATGGGGCGCAGCTTCGAGGGCAGTCAGCATTCCGCACTCGCCGACGCCATCAACACGAGCGCCGTCCTCGCACTCATGCAGGACGATGCGAAGTTTCGCGAGACCATGCGCCCCGTCCTTGAGATCCTAGAGCCGAGCGAGAGACTCTCCGACTCCATCGGTGAACTCTTCCCCGATCTTGAAAAGTTGAAAAAGAACCTGTAATCTATGTGTACTGCCAGGGGGGGCATGTCTTGTCCCTCCACTTAATTTTTTTATAAACTTTTCGATACATATATATGGAATAATCTTGGGTGGAGTGTGGTAGGCGTGATGACAAGGAACGAGCAGCGCAATCTTTTGGAGGTGCTTGCGAATCTTTCGGAGATTCTGCCGGGCATCGCACTGGCAGAAGAAGAACCTCGTCAGCTTTTCGTTGATTGTCTTGTATCTGCAGACACGCTCTGCAACAGTAAACTCTCCGTAGGTCGTGCCACATACTACCATGATGTTTTTGGCGGCATGATAGACGCTGTTTCCGCAGCGGGCTGGAATGAGATGACAGCGGATACGGAGCGGCAGATTCGGCAGCTTCTTACAGACATTTTGGCAGCAGCCATACGCGCCTTGCAGGAGGAACGGGAAGTCAAGAAGATCTTTGTCTTTCTTCCCTATAAAGCATCCATGTGGGACAGCCTTGAGAGCATATGGAAAGCTGCGGCGGAGGACAGCGAGCGTACCGAGTCGTACGTCGTCCCGATTCCCTATGCCGACCGCAATCCCGACGGCAGCCCTGCCGCGTGGCACTGCGAGGCTGAGGACTTCCCCTCCTACGTTCCCATACAGTCATGGACAACCTTTACCCTCGAAAAGCTCAAAGAACTGCGCCCGGATGCCATCTTTATCCACAATCCCTATGATGACTGCAACCGCGTCACATCGGTTCATCCGCAGTATTATAGCAGATCTTTGAAGGAGTGTACGGACTGCCTAGTATACGTGCCATATTTTGTATCGGGCACGACGGTTACTGAAGTTCTTACGATAGCGCCCGGTGTGCAGAATGCAGACTATGTTATTGTGGAGAACGAGCGTATCCGGGCACAGTATGCAGCCTATGCGAAAAAGGCGGGGATTGACGAGCAAAAAATCCTTCCGCTGGGCTCTCCGAAGATCGATGCGGTACTTGTTGCACGCAGAGAAGATCATGCGCTGCCGGAAGAATGGGAGCGCATTGTGCGAGGGAAGAAGGTTGTGCTGTTTGGCACAACCCTTACGCCAATCCTTGAAAACACCGAACACTTTTGCGAGAAAACAAAGGAAATCCTCGCTTTTTTTGAGGCACAACCGGATATTGCCCTGTGGTGGCGTCCGCACCCGCTCCTGCGGTCCACCTTGAAAGCCATGCGTGAAAGCAGCGTATATGAAGCATATTGTCAGATCGAGGACGAATACCGGAAGGCGGCATGGGGGATCTTCGATACCAGTGCGGATGTGGAACGGGCAATCGGTTGGGCAGATGTCTATTTTGGGGATGCCAGTTCGGTGTGTACCCTTTTTGAAGAAACGGGAAAACCCGTCGTCCTGCAATGCTATGACACCGCGTATCCTAAGATGGATACGTGGCATATTAACGTGGAAGACAATGAATTGTTCTTTCTGGATCACTTCCGCGGGATTTTCTATACGATGGATATGGAGACAGGAAGGCGGACATCTGCGATTCCTATCCCTCGTGCATATTGGAAGACGTGTGTTGAGTTCGGGACGTTTGCGCGAAGCGGCGATCAGGTTGTGCTCTTTCCGTTTGCAGGGCAGCGTATCTGCACCTTTGATCTGCATACGCGCCAAATGCAGGAGATTGGCAGGGTCAATAATACCTATGTGGCAGACGGATCGGGGACTGTGTTTCGCGTTGTTCGATATAGGAACTCTGTATACGGCTTTGGTATACGGAGCAATGAAATCTTGAAGTATGATTTCAGCACACGGACATTGACCCGTTTGACGGAGTGGTTTTCGCCTCTTCAAAAGTATCTTGGCGTAGCGCATAGTCATGATACGGAATGGGACATGTTTGTTGCACTTGCGGTTCATGACAACATCCTTGTGGCTGTCATAGCGCGCTCAAACCTTGTCTTCGAACTTAATATGGAGACGGACACATGGCGCTTTCATGCGGTCGGAGGAGCGGATCAGTTATGGCAGGATATTGATTTTGACGGACGATATTACTATCTCATGGGACGGACGCATGCGCCCGTCATCCGTTGGGACAGGGAAACGGGGGAACTGCGTGAATATGATGCGCACCTGCCTCTGATGAGTGGATTGCCGGACTTTGTTCCTTTTTATTTTCTTGAATGTATCGGAGAAGAGCTTCGTCTGCTGGGTGCGAACGCCGGCTCTTCGGTCTCCATCCACAAAGAAACCGGAGAGGTACATTTTCTTACGGATGAACAAGGGACGACGTACTATAAGCAAAAGATTGGATCGAATCAATATCTGCGTCATGTTGTGGAAGATGATATGGATTCTATTGTATTGGATCTGCCGGAAGAGAGACGCGTCTATCCTTTGACGCATGAATTCCTGCATGACGAAGTTCCGGTGGTGTGTGAGGGAACAGAACGTCATGTGTTCACGTATGTTCTTCCCCTTTCCGTGATGCCGTCGCTTCTGGAAATGGTTTGTGCAAACAGGGGGCATGATGTGGAAGGTGAAACAGCAGGAAGTCGTATTTACCGGTGGGCAAGGGACGGGCAGAAATGTATGTTGGATGTGGAATGAGGTAAAACTAGGAGGAGCGACGGATGAAACGTCCATTTTTTTCGATTGTGATACCGACGAAGGCAAGACCGCATCTGGTGTGGATGGCAATTTACTCTTTGCTCGAGCAGAGCTTTCAAGATTTTGAAATTATTGTGAGCGATAATGATTCCGCGCTCGATTGCAAAAAGAGTGTTCAAGCTTTTTCAGACGAGCGGATTCGATATTATCATACCCCAAAGGATTTGACTCTGCCTGATAATTGGAGGTATGGACTATCGTTTGCGCGAGGAGAATATGTTGGAATCATCGAAGATAAGATGTATTGTTACACGGACTCCCTGCAAACTTTTTATGACCAAATCAAAGCGAATTGTTTTCCTGCGACGGTGTTTTCAGGAGCGGACCTTGCGCATTTGAATAGCCGCTCAGATCAATATGAAGGAAGCGGGGTCATCTATCAACGGAAAGAGCGAACTGGGCGGACACGGATCTTTTCCTCGGAAGAAATGGTGGATTTCATTTTACGATGGGATGTCTGTGGGAATGAGCTGTATTGGCTTGCCTACGCCTCCATACTGGGAGGCGTTGTGCGCCGAGATGTTATTGACTACATTGAGAACAAATATGGCATGTTTCTTCTTTCCGAGGCTCCCGATTTCGGTCAGAATCTCATAACAGCAGCGATCGGAGAGAAACATGTTGCTCTTTACGATAATCTGTTCGTTCTGCACATAATTGATCCCAACAAGTCAAATGGAGCAAAATGTACGAAAAAATACTCCTGTATGCGTGACCTCACTGCAGAATTAATGCATGATTGCTGGAAATACGCCATTCTGCCAGGGTATCATGCGACCAATCTGAATTTGGTTACAGGGGAACATGAGTATCTGATCGACCGATGCGAGGAACTCCATGGAAAGAGTACCAATCGATTAAATGCCTTGATTGGAATAAGTCTGCAAAAAGAGATGTATGATCCGAATGATGCCCCGCCGGAACAGGAAGAGCAGATCTTCAAGGACGCCATTGAGTCACTTTCTGCGGAAGAAAAAAGAATCTACGAATCGAAACGAAAAGAGTACCAATCTTATACAGAGAACAGAGGAATATTTCCCAATGCCTTTAATGAGAAGGCAGTGTGGCAGAGTCAATACTATGCCGATATGAAAAAATCTGTTTCGTGGCAGTGGACCGCGTCGGTGGATACTTCCGTCAAGGAGTTTTGTCGCGGGAAAAAAGTTTACTGCTATGGTGCAGGAAAATATGGAGAGAAGGTCTTTTTGTATTTGCAGCATCTCGGCATAGAGATCGAGGGCTTCCTTGTGTCAACAACGCCGGAAATATCGTCCCTGCATGACCGGCCGGTGCTTCCTGTCTGCCGCATAGAGGATTGGAGCGATACGTCTGTCATTTTGGGATTGGACTACGTACATCATGAAAGTGTGCGACAGTTATTGGAAGAGCATGGCTGCCGCAGCGTGTTCGGCGATCTTTACTATCCTGAGCTGTATTAAAACTTCGTAGAAATAACAAACAGCAGGAAGCATTATTCTGGGGAGGGATACCATGAAACAGATTTTTACGCATCTTGACCAAACGGAATATACGCTGGCAGGAGGCGAAGGTGCATCATATGCTGCGCTTTTGGAGCAGTTCTTTCTGGTAAAACGTGAGCGGCGCATGGTGTATTTCATCGGCAATGGCGGCAGTGCCGGCATTGCTACGCACATGTCCGCGGATTTTCTCAAAAATGGTGGGATGCGGACACATAGTATGCTCGAACCGACAACCCTTACCTGTCTTGGAAATGATTTCGGCTATGCTTTCGTCTTTAGCAGACAGCTCGAAATCATTGCGGACGAAGGCGATCTGCTCGTTGCCATATCCAGCTCCGGCAACTCCCCCAATATCGTAAATGCAACGCAGGTGGCGCGGGAAAAGGGATGCCGGATTGTGACATTCACGGGGTTCAAGGGCGACAACAAACTACGCGGCATGGGCGATATCAACGTATACGTTCCGTGCATGGAGTATGGTCCGGTCGAATCCATCCACAACATGATACTGCAACAGCTTGTTGACGATATCGTGGCGCGGGATGGCATGGGAATGAAGTGAGAAATGCTATGAAATCAATCGTAACGGGAGGGTGCGGCTTTATCGGGTCGCACATGGTAGACAGGCTTCTTGCAGAGGGGCATGAGGTCGTTGTCATTGATAACTGCTCGACGGGGCGGCGTGAGAACCTTGCACATCATGAGGGAGATGCACGCCTTACCGTGATTGAGGCGGATATTTGCGATGCTGCGCGAATCACGCCGCTTTTTTCCGGTGCGGACTGGGTCTTCCATTTCGCGGCACTCGCTGATATCGTTCCATCCATTCAGCGACCGGAGGACTATTTTCATGCCAATGTGGACGGCACATTTGCCGTCCTGCAGGCGGCGAAGGCGGCAAATGTCAAGCGGTTTCTCTACACGGCATCCTCTTCCTGCTACGGCATCCCCGACCACTTCCCCACGGATGAGCAGGCGGAGATTCGCCCCGAATATCCATATGCACTGACGAAGCGTCTCGGCGAAGAGCTTGCCCTTCATTGGGCAAAGGTGTATCAACTGCCCGTCGTTTCTCTTTGCCTCTTCAATGTCTATGGGCCGCGCTCACGCACATCGGGGACGTATGGCGCGGTGTTTGGCGTGTTCCTCGGGCAGAAACTTGCCGGAAAGCCTTACACGGTCGTTGGGACGGGGGAGCAGACGCGCGATTTTACCTACGTGACGGACATTGTCGATGCATTCTACACGGCGGCGCAGTCCGATATTGTCGGAGAGCGGTTTAACGTCGGAAGTGAGCACACCTACTCTGTGAATCGGTTGGTGGAACTGCTCGGCGGAAAAGAAGCAGAGGTTGTCCATATCCCAAAACGTCCCGGAGAACCGGATTGCACGTGGGCGGATACAGCGAAGATTGCCAAGATGCTCGATTGGCATCCGAAGGTTACGTTGGAAGAGGGCGTCAAGCACATTTTAGCGAATATTGACTATTGGCGAGAGGCGCCTGTTTGGACAACGGACAAAATTCAGGAAGCCACAGCGGATTGGTTCAAGTATCTAGGAAAACACTGATAAACTTGACGCGACAATTCGCCATAAAAAGGAGACTGGATGGGAAACCCGTATAGTTCACTGAAGATCTTTCACCATAAGGATGCTCTGGATTCTTTGGAAAGCAGGGAGCAAAGAGCACCAATCTACATACGTTTGAAACCGACGAATTTCTGTAATCATCACTGTGCGTACTGTACCTATGGATCCGGCGATACCTACCAGAAGACAGAGAACCGCGACAGCATAGAGCATCGCGATATGATACCGTGGGACAAACTCCAAGAGATTATTGCCGATATGGGCGCGATGGGGGTCAAGGCACTCACCTTTTCCGGTGGGGGAGAACCGCTGACGTATCCGCATATCAGAGAGGCTGTGCAGCAAGTAAAAAGCAACGGAATCGATCTCTCGTTGATTACGAACGGTCAACTCTTAAAAGGAGAGATTGCAGAAGAATTTTATACGGCAAAGTGGGTGCGCATCTCGTTTGATGCCCCGTTGGCATCCGTTTATTCGTCCCTGCGCCGTATTCCGGAAACCTCCTTTCATAAGGTCTGTGAGAATATCCGCAGCTTTGCACAGAATAAAGATAAGGACTGCGTGCTCGGTGTGAACTTCGTCATCAGCAAGGCGAACTGTGACTATGTATATGAGGCGGCGGCACTGCTGAAAGACTTGGGCGTGGATAATGTCAAGTTTGCGGCAGTTATAGAGAATCAACCACACTATCACTTTGACATCAAGGATAAGGTGATCGAGCAGCTTCATCGTGCACAGGAGGAACTTTCCGTTTCTTCGGGAGAGCATACGTTTCGTATTGTCAATAATTATGAAAATGATTGGATGGATAAGCACTTTACCACGCAGCCTTTTGAGACTTGCTACACGTGCCGCTTGATCACGATCATAGCGGCGGATCAGAGAGTGTATCTATGTCATACGAGGGCATACGACTCACAGGCGGTCGTCGGAGATTTGCATCATCAATCTTTTCGTGAGATGTGGTTTTCGGAGCAGACAAAAAAACGGCTGAATGCACTTCAGCCGAAACGGGATTGCCGCAACTTCTGTGTATATGAGGAACGGAATCTGCTGATTCAATCCTATTTTGATACGGATATGCGGCATGTCAACTTTATTTAGGTATATTTCTATCTTGTAGTCTTAACAGGTACGGAGGACATCAAAATGTTAGATTTCTTGGTAAAAGAACCGAACAAGATGGCATCTTTGATTGAGAACTTGAAAAATCTCTCAGAGCCGTTGTACCTTTTTGGAGCAGGCAACTGCGGAGAGAATTACCTGAATGTGCTGGGAGAAAATGGGATATCGGTAGAAGCCTTTTTGGATGATGATATACAAAAACAGAAGAGTGGATTTTATGGAAAGCCAGTCCTCTCCCCGGAAGAAATGGTGGGGCGTGACGGCATAATTCTGATTTCTTCGTATGGACCAACCAGTCTTATGAAGCGCTTGGAGAACATTGACTCTAACTTACCAAAGCGTGTATTATGGTCGGAATTTTTCCTTTGGGAACACGGATTAGACTACTATTCCTATTATATGGAACATGGCTTAGAATTGGAGCAAGTCTATGGGCTACTTGAAGATGAGCGGTCTAGAGAAGTATTCCGAAATCTCTTAAACTATAAGGTCAGCAGAAATATTTCCTTAATTACAGATATCAATGATCTTGGTCATTGTGATCAGTACTTTGATGGGGCTATCGTTCGTTTTAGGGAAAATGAGGTGTTTGCTGATCTCGGGGCCTATATTGGTGATACGGTGGACTCCTTTGTCAAACATATCAAAGCAGCTGGTGTATCATATACTCATATTTATGCCTTTGAACCGGATCCAAACAACTTTGTGGAGCTAAAGAGACGCACCTCACACTATCCAAATATGACTTATATTAATAAAGGGGCATATTCTGAGAATACGGTCTTGCGGTTTTCGTCGGAAGGGACATGGACCTCTTTTTTTGATGAGCAAGGGGATATTGAAGTGCCTGTTTGCAGTCTCGATGAGGAGATCGGGAATAAGATCTCCTTTATGAAGGCGGATATAGAAGGAGCTGAAATGCAGGCACTTCATGGAGCGGAAAATATCATTAGAGAATATAAACCGACCATTGCGTTTTCCGTCTATCATAAAAAAGATGATATATTCAATATTCCATTGTACCTATATGAATTAAATAAAGGATATAAATTTTACATGAGGCATTATGGAGATATTCCTATAGATTCTATCCTCTATGCTGTCGATTCTACTAAGAGTTAAAGAATGCTACATAAGCCATTATTTTTATAGAATGTGTTGAAAGATAAGCGGAGGCAATTAAAGTGTTGGACTTCCTTGTAAAATCGCCTAATCATATGGTTTGCTTGTTAGAGAAGCTGAAAAAGCACTCGAAACCGGTGTACCTGTTTGGTGCAGGAAACTGTGGAGCGAATTACCTGAATGTGTTGGAGGAAAACGAGATACCTGTAGAAGCCTTTTTGGATGATAATGCTCAAAAACAGAAAAATGGATTCTGTGGAAAACCGGTTCTTTCGCCGGAGGACATGGTGGGGCGTGACGGCACAATCCTGATTTCTTCGTATGGACCGTCCATTCTTATGAAGCGATTGGAGAAGATCGATCCCGATCTACCCAAGCGCGTATTATGGTCTGAGTTCTACCTCTGGGAACATGGACTGGATTATTATTCCTATTACATGGAGCACGCCTCAGAATTGGAAAAAGTTTACAGTCTGTTGGAAGATGAGAGATCAAAGGAAGTATTCCGCAACCTGTTGAATTATAAAATCAGCAGGAATATTCATCATATTGAAGAAATCTGTGATCTCGGCAAGTACGACCAATATTTTGACATGTCCATTCTGCGCCTTGGGCAAGATGAAGTGTTTGTTGATCTCGGAGCGTATATCGGGGATACAGTGGATTCCTTCGTTAAGCACGTAAAAAATGCCGGCGGATCATACACCCATATGTACGCCTTTGAACCGGATCAAGGCACTTTTCAAGAGTTAAAAAAGCATACGGCGCATTATGAAAACATAACATACGTTAATAAAGGGGCTTATCATGAGAATACAGTCCTGCGATTCTCGTCAGACACCGGTATGCAAACCTCCGCGTTTAATGTGAACGGCGATATTGAAGTGTCCGTGTGCAGTCTTGATGAGGAAATCAAGTCAAAGGTTACTTTCATCAAAGCTGATATTGAAGGCTGTGAGATGCATGCGATCAAGGGTGCCGAAAATCTTATTCGGCAATACAAGCCAACGATAGCTTTCTGTATCTACCATAGAAAAGATGATATATTTAATATCCCGTTATATCTGCATAAATTAAATAACGGGTATAAGTTCTACATGAGACATTATTCCGAGATTCCTGTTGAATCGGTGGTCTACGCGATAGATAACAGCAGAGTCTGATCTCAAAAATGTATTCACGTGTACTGGCTTAGATAGAGGAGGTGTGAAGATGGCAATGGACTTGGAAAAAACAGCGCATGAGTTGAGATTGGACATTCTGCGGATGTTTTACATCTCTGGTACCGGACACATGGCCCCGGCACTTTCCTGTGTTGATATTTTCACTACACTTTATTTTGGGGGTGTCATCGCATGGGAAAACAGGTTTTCTGAGGAGCGTGACCGTATTGTCCTCAGCAAGGGGCACGCTTGTGCTGCTCTCTATGCCGTCTTGGCTCGCGCCGGGTATTTTCCTCGTGAGGAGCTTTTGACGTTTTATCAACGAAATACGCGTCTTGGCGGGCATCCTGATATTGCACTGCCGGGCATTGAGACTGCTACCGGTGCGTTGGGGCATGGCATTTGCTTTGCCACAGGAACAGCTCTTGCGGCGAAGGTGGATGGGCGATCATATCGCACCTATGTCGTTATGGGGGATGGTGAGTCTCAGGAGGGCTCGGTATGGGAAGCGGCGGCCTTTGCTGCGAATCAAGGACTCTCGAATATGACGGTTGTCATGGATTGCAATGGCTTGCAGGCAAGTGCATATATTGAGGACATTTCATCGATAGAACCTCTGAAGGCAAAATGGGAGTCCTTTGGTTGGACTGTATTGGAATGCTCCGGTCATGATTTCTCAGAACTTATACAGTCCTTTGAGCGTGCAAAGGCAACGGAGCGTCCAACCATGATTTTAGCGCGTACGATTAAGGGAAAAGGCGTTTCCCTTGCAGAGAATAATCCTGCATGGCATAGCCGCGCACCGAAAGGCGAAGAATGGGATAAGATATGTGAGGAGTATCGAATCCGGAAAGAGGAGCTGACGCGTC
>ERZ773014.797-NODE-797-length-20901-cov-8.066392_pt1 | contig 20901 bp, 16 predicted proteins | sample MGYA00580841_ERZ773014 | MGnify/ENA primary metagenome ERZ773014 (study PRJEB29015, sample SAMEA2737989) | human oral metagenome | biome: human oral; feature: human-associated habitat; material: dental | place: China | collected 2067 ...
CGTGAGCTGGGTTCAGAACGTCGTGAGACAGTTCGGTCCATATCCATCGCGGGCGGAAGAAACCTGAAGGGGGCTGCTCCTAGTACGAGAGGACCGGAGTGGACGGACCAACGGTGTACCAGTCATGGCGCCAGCCGTGCAGCTGGGTAGCTGCGTCCGGAAAGGATAAACGCTGAAAGCATCTAAGCGTGAAACCAGCCCTAAGATGAAGTTTCTCACGGAGTAATCCGGTAAGGCGCCTCAAAGACGATGAGGTTGATAGGCGGGGAGTGGAAGCGCCGCAAGGCGTGCAGCCGACCCGTACTAATACGCCGAGGGCTTGACCTAAGTTTTGCCACCTAAAATGTTCTTGTCTTCTGTATAGTTTTGAAGGTATGCTATGCAAACCTTCACATATCCAGTGGCGATAGCTGAGTGGTTCCACCTGTTCCCATCCCGAACACAGTCGTTAAGCACTCATACGTCGAAAGTACTTGGTTGGAGACGACCTGGGAGGATAGAAAGCTGCTGGTTGATGACGCACCCGAAAGGGTGCGTTTTTTATTTTGGAATCAAGGCATCTCTGTTTCGACGTTCAACAAGGGGTGTTCCGACATCTTTTGGAGCATGATGTTCGTATCGATTACGCTCATGTGATGGTCGAGGGCATACCACAGGATGCTGTCCCGCGGATTGCGGACGTAGAGTTGTTCCGCTCCTGCATAGTATAGAAGATACTGCGTCTCCTCCGGCGTCAGTTTCATGGCGAGGGCGAGGGAAATGACTTTGTTGCGTGAAGGATTCTTTTTGCGTCCGGCGAATATATGGTAAGCATAGATTCGTTCCAAGCTGGAAGTCCGAACGACATCCATCTTGCTCAGGTGTTTTTCCTCCAGAAGTTGATTCAGATATTCTGCCAGCGTGTATTGGCAAAAGTCTTTCTGATTGTCCACGAGAAAACCTTCCAGCCCGGAGGCCTGGCGCAGATCGTCTTTCAATTCCTCGGTGCTTTTCGGCATGATGCTGTCCTCCTGTGTGATTTGATACACATAGGATAATACGATATGGAGAAGAAAGCAAGGTGGTTTCTTGGATGCCAATATCGCCGCATATTTTGAGGAGGTTTTTCAAAAGATACAGCTGCTCAAATCCAGCGACAAGGGCGAGGTGTGGCTGGCATCCGAGAGATCGGGGCGGTCAACGTCAGCCAATCACGCTGCGCCTTCGGCTTGCGCTCTTGGGACGTTTTCGCATACGACCCATGACCCAATCAGCGGCGCCCCTGCGGGGCTTGCTTCTTGGATGGGTCAGCAGCGGTCAACGTCAACCAATCGCGTAGCACCTTCGGCTTGCGCTCTTGGGACGTTTTCGCAGCGGCTGGTTGTATTGAAACGCATCGCCTTGACGGGACTTCCCTATAGGATGCTCAAAGGGAAAGATTATCCGCTGATTCCCCGCATTCTGCATTGCATCGAGGACAATGGTGAGACGGTGGTCGTGGAGGAGTATGTGCAAGGCGAGTCCCTGCTTGACCGCATTGGACGCAAGGCGTATCTTTCGGAGCGCGAGACGGAGAGCGTTCTTTTGCAGTTATGTGAAGGTCTTGCGCCGATTCATGCGCAGGGCATCATCCATCGTGACATCAAGCCGTCCAATCTCATCCTGCAAAGCGGCTGTATCATCCGGCTTATCGACTTCGATGCTGCCCGCACCGTCAAAGAGCACAGCGGCGAGGATACGATGCACCTCGGCACCAAGGGCTATGCTCCGCCGGAACAATTCGGCTATGGGCAGACGGACGCGAGGAGTGACATCTACTCCATCGGTATCACTATGCGGAAAGCGCTGCCAGAGGAGTACGACGGCTATCTCGCCAAGATATTTGCCAAATGTACGGAAATCGATCCGGACAGGCGCTATCGGAATCTGCAGGAGCTTCGCCGTGCGCTGATCTTCCGCAGGTTTTGGGCCGGCAGGGGAAAGCCGGCACTGTGGACGCTGGCCATCGTATCTGTCGTAGTATTTTGCCTTCTGCCAAGGCTTGATGGGGTAGAAAACCTGCCGAGTGCTCCCGCAAGAGAATCGGGGGTCGATTCGCCAGCGGTTCGATTGCCGAGCGCTGCGGAAGAAAGCGCAGCCGCGCCGACACCGGAAACATCTGATGAGAAATTTTCCGTGCAATCGCTTGTGCCATCGGACAGCGAGTCTGCACAAGAAGTTGCCGTGCCAACGCCGACGTCATCGATCGAGCCGACTGCGCATGACAGCTACATGCCGCCGACAGTCAGCCAAGAGGAAAGAAAGTCCATAAAGAGCGTGGATGCATTCCTGGCAGAGTTCAAGGATGATCCGGAAAAACTTTCCTATTGGCAGGTAAGGAGGGAGGTATTCTCCTATTCTTCTGAGGAGGAACGGCTTGAGGCTATGAAAGGCGGCGAACTGGGGCTTCGAGTGGATGCCTTTATAAAAAATCTGCCGCCCATGACCGAGGCGGAACGCAATCGAGCGATCGACGAGTTCGTAGCCGAGCAAAAGAGATTGCTGGACCTGTAGAATCCGCTGCGACCGTACAACCGCAGAAACGTCTACGAAATCAAAATTCTTTATTTACCTAGCAGGTAACCAAAGCCGGCGAGGTTTTTGCTATAATGCGGGTCATTGATAGCCTTTGGCTGCAGCTGCTCCCACCTAGAAGCACTTGCTGCCCGAGGGCGGACAGCGGGAGGCAAAGCCGTTTCATTCATAGGAAGGAATTGGGAAAGGGGGAAGCTGTGTCAGACTTTTGTTGGCTTTTGGCTCGGTTTTCTTTGTTTCTCGCCTGATATATCCACATCATTCTGAGCTTGACAATATAGTCTGGGGGGATTTTTATATGGAGAAAGATTGGGTAAATTTCCTGAAAAATAAGCGTGATGAAATACTGGAAGATGGGAAAAAGATTTTCATTGTAAATGCCGGTCGTATGAATCATGGAAAAAGCAGCCTGTTCAATTCGTTGCTCAATAAGCCCATTTTTGCGGTTGATGACATTCGCACTACGATGACAAGGCAGGATGCAGACTTCAGCCAAGATGTGGTCATGGTTGACACCCCTGGCTTGGATGCAGACAGCAGTGATGACAAGGTCGCTTTCGATGCATATCGCCGTGCCAACTTGATTGTTTTTGTTCATACAGTAAAAACCGGCGCCGTGGAACGCGATGACATCGAAAGCCTCAATCGTATGGCAAAGGAAGCGGTATCTCCCGAATACTTCTGGCGGCATTTTGTGCTTGTATTCTCCAATATCGACGAGTACGATGCGGATGATGCTGAGGACAGCAAAAAAATGCGAATCATTGAGGAGGAAAGTCTGCGAAACATAAAGAGCGGTTGTGGTGAGCATGATTTTCCGATATTTCGGGTATCGAACGCATATTTTCAGGATGGCAATGAGGCAAACAGCGAGCAGCTGATTGCCATGAGCGGCATTCGGGAGCTTAAAGAGTATATTCTTGCCCATTTGGACGCATGGCGGCAAGAGCAGACGCAGCTGATGGAGCAACGCTTCTTGCAAGCTAAGCGTGAAATTATGGAAGCCATTCAGGGTGAGCGCAAAATTGTGGCTGACACTATGGCGGCGAAGGAGAGGCGTTTCTTCGATTGGGAAAAATCGGTGAAAGAAAAGTTGGATAAATTCCAAGCAGAAATCGAAGATACCCACAATGCTTGGTGTGAAGCGAAGGCAGAACAAAATAGATGGGAGCCGCTTTATCGCTTGGATAACGATGCCAAAAGCATATTTAAGTCGGCAAACTTGACCTGTATCAATAGTGTATACAAGCCCTTTATCGCTCCACCATCTTCCTACGAGGATGGTTTCAGTTCCCGTGATTCTGCCAAAAGCAGATTGGATAAGCTTCGGGAAAGGTATGTTGAAAAATATAATTGGTATTTTGGTCCCAGACGCTCCCCTAGCATTTGCGAAATTTTGGGAAAGGCGTATTCCGAGCAAATTTTCGAATGCTTTTCCGGAATAAAAACCAAATTGGAGAATGCTATCCGGCAAGCCGGAAAAACCGATATACTGAACGCCGGAATATCCATACGAACAGAAGTCTATATGGGCGGCGATGAGGTATCGTTCTATTTTGATCTTGACGGTAAATCACTTTGTTATGGAAAAGATTGGAGGGAAGGAGCATACGAGGAGCATTTCGATAGATTTATCACGCGATTTCGCGGAAAGGTACACCGTAGCGGTATAGATTGGTCCATTGACTCATATAACGTTTACGAAAGCGGTTGGTTCGGCGGCGAGAAAAAAGTGAGAAAGTATAGCTTTTCACTTTACGATGGACAAACTGCGTTTAATGAGGCTGTCGACAGTGCTTGTGAATTTTTGTACGAGGCAGCAAATCTTGACGAACTGCACAGGCAAATCATGGACGGCTTGGAGCGTTCGTTTCAGCAGGAAGTCATACAAAAATTGGCGAATCGTACGGGCACGGACGTTTCCGTTTCCTCAGCCTATGATAGCAAGCGCAGACAAGCAGAACGCCTGCAAAACGAACTGCAATCCAATTTTCGGGAGTGCCTTGACGGATTGTGCGCGCTTGAAAATGTCAGCGACCTTCCCACCGTTCAGGACGCGCAAAAACGTCCGTCGTATTACTGCGAGAATATGGAGAATCTCGTAAGCGGTGTAAAGGACGATATTGACGAGAGAACTCTGGTGGAGTTTGCCGACGATCGAGAGGAAATTGTTCGGATCGATAAAGTTGTTGCTGAGATTGAAACTATGCAACTGGATGGGTAAAGGCGCAGTACGCGGATCGTTACAGCAAAGAAAACGGTGGAGCATTGTCATTTGGGGGGATATTGCCAATGGGAACAGAATATATGCAACAGAGTGCAGCAGATTTTCTGAACAATCTTGACCATATCCAAGCGGAGTTAGCCGGATTCTCCGAGGAAATCGACGCCAAAAGCAACGAGGTAGCGAAATTGCTGACCCTTTTTGAACAGCAAAGCGAGGCGATCAAAGGGGGGTTCACGCAATATATAGACAGTCGTGATCGCATCGGTATGGCGCTTGCCGCCAATCTGACAGCTAAGAACGAGGTCATCAAGACATGGAAAACCAAGATAGAGAAAGACCGCAAGGGCAGAGAGTTTATGTCCAAGCATGAGAAGTATTTGGTCGTTTTGGTCTTCGGCGCGGTAAAAAGCGGCAAAAGCTCCTTGGGCAATTTTATCGGTGGACGCTATTTTAGAAACGCAGAGTTTGATAATGCTTACAAACACCTGCCTATGCCGATCTTTGAAACGGAGGAAGAAGCGCGTAAAAAGGGCGGCATCAAAGAGGATAGCAACGGTGAAATCTGGTTTGAAGAAGGTGTGACGGACACTACCGGCTCTATTCAGTATTTCACGTTATCCGGCTTGCGTTGGATGGACTCGCCCGGCACGGGTGCCGTGGGCAAAGAAGGTGATATGCGTTCCATGGATGAAATGGTAGATGAGTACATATCCTACGCAGATATGTGCATCTTCCTCATGAATTCAGCAGAACCGGGTTTGCAGAAGGATATGCACTATATGTCCAAAATGTCCCGTGAAGGACAGGAGGCCATCATTCTCCTGACACGTTCCGATAAAATAAAAACGGAAATCAGGGACGGAAAAATCACTCGGTACCTCATACCTAAAGATAGCCGCCAAAAACAGGAGGATGATGTTTACCGAAGGACGCTGGCCGATTATCCAAACATCAAGGAGAATCAATGCCGTGCAATAAGCATTTCCTCACGCTTGGCTCAACAAGGCATAGAAAATATGGATGAAGATGCGTATCGCGCAGGCAATCTTGATCAGCTGATGCAAATTTTGGGACGCAAGGCGGCGGGAGATGCCGCCAGACTCAAAGAAAAGCGTCCGCGCCGTGCATTCAATTCTTTTATCGAGGAAATATTAGGCGAGAATAGTGCCGAGGGTAATGAAGGAATAGACGCTTTGCAAACAAGCCTGTCCCGTATTCGTGAGGCAATTGCCGATAAAAAAAGAGCCTTGGATGAAACAGCTAGGTCTTTGGAACTTTCTTGTAAGAGAGAACTCAAGCGTAACATACTGGCAGAGCTATCTTCATGGGAACGAGAAGTACATCAAAGCGGAGGCACACTTTCTGCCGAGGAGATTTCACGGCGCGTTGTAAACATGATGCGGCAAGTTGTGCAGCAACGGCTTAACGAAACGGTAGGAAAGATACTTTCCGATTATGAAGAGCAGGAGATACAAAGTTTCGCCCTTCGGTTTAATATGCAGGGATTAGAAAACAAAACCGAAACATATACCTATGAATATTTTACCCTAGATTATGTAGAGCGCGAGCCAGAGGGATTCATAGAAAATCTGTTAAGTTTTGTCGGAAAGAAATATCATCGTCCAGTCAAGAAAAAGCATACCCAATCACAGGTCATTGATATGGGAACGAATCGTGAGGATGTATGCGATGCCTTGTTACCGCAAGTTGAGCAGGAGATTAAGCCTATTGTGGAGCGCGAAATAGCGCATTTGAGGGATTCTTACTTTGTGCCGCAAGAAAGTTATGTGCAGTCCATGACCAAAATCCTTCAAGAACTTAAAGCAGGTTTGCAAAAGTTAAAATTTGCAGAGTGATTATTATATCGGGAGGGAGCATTATGGAAGATTCCGTTTTGAAAAATTATCAAGCAGAGCTTGCAGCCAAGAGGGAAACTCTTCGTTCCATAACACAGCCGTATGTGGATAACGGAATGATTGACGGGGAACTTCAAAGCATTGACTCCTTGTATGACAAGGTGAAGAATGCTAAACCGGAAATTATGTTCTACGGCATTTACAATGCGGGCAAGAGCAGTATTCTCAACGAACTCTTGGGCAGTGATCAAGCCAAAGTGGACGATGTACCGACCACCGACAGGATTGACAGGTATGAATGGAACGGTTACTCCATCGTGGATACACCCGGGGTGGATGCACCGATCGAACACGAAAAGGTCACGGAAGAGCATCTTGAACACGCAGATGTGGTGTTGTTTGTAATATCCACTGCCGGATCTCACGAGTATTTGGAAAATTATCGTCGCTTAAAAGCTATTGCCCAGCGGGGTAAAAAAATCATTATTGTTCTGAATGATAAGGATGGCAAACTTGGCGGCTCCTCCGAAGATGAGCAAGATTTATTGGTTGTGAAGCGGCAGGTAACTGCCAATGCCAAGGCTGTCGGTTTAACCGATGATGATTATGTTGTTTTGGAAGTCAATGCCGATTATGCCAAAGCGGGACGAATTGAAGGTTCCGCCGAACTTCTGAAATTGAGCAAATTTCAGAACCTTGAAAAGTGCATTTTATCCGAGTTAAAACGTATGCCTACTTTCGAGATACTGCGCCGCAGTATTTTGGAAATAGAAAGACACTTGGATGTGATAATCAATGAATTGGGTAAAGGCGAGGCCGACGTCGATATTCAAGCCATGAATGAATTTTTGGAGAATATTCGCGAAGAGAAAAAAACAGCCCAGCAGGAGATTATATCCTTTATTGAACGACGGTCGAGCCGAATGGCAAAGGAACTTCCCCACATGATTTGGGAGCATCGCAGCGAAGGGCAAGAAGCGATCAATGCTTTGGCTCAGAAATATCAAGATGCCTTTTTGCAGGATGTAAAGAAACAGATGCAAATTGTCCTGCAAGGGATTTCCGAGAATTTAAACAGGGCTGCCGACAGCTTCTCGGAGCATGTGTCTGCTTTGCAAATGGACTCTGCAGCAGATATTCCACTTCCGATTGACGGCTCAAAAAATATCCCTGCTGTTCCTTCGCAGCAGGATGGTTGGAAAGATAAAATAAGCAATGTAGCCAATGAGTTGCAAAGGATTCTGGAAGAAGCTGAGGAATATAAGCGATATGTCGTCAGGGACGAAAATCCCCTTTCAGGAATGGTGAAAAGCGCTGGACAAGGTGCATTCATGGTTCCGGTAGCCGAACAGATTACCAAAAGCATAGGTAAATCCGCGATCGGCAAGGCGTTGTCTGGGACGGCCGTAGCTTCCATCATGCCGCAAATACCGCTGATAGCGGCGCCTATAATTTTCAGGCTATTGAAATCCCTTATCTTTGACGATGATGATAAACGCAAACGGGAGGAGGTCATTGCCGAAAACGAATATCGTCGGCGTGCAGCCGAAGCGGAGGCTCAAGCGAGGCAGGATTTGCAACAGCGGTGTTTGTATGCTGCGGAAGATATGGCCGATAAAATTCAGTTGCAAATGAATCTCATACTGAATCAGATTATAGAGGATTTGCGGCGTCCCATCAGGGAGCAGATGGAAACTGGCAAAGGCGAAAAAAAGAACCGTTTGTCTGCCCTAACAGATTTGCGGCATCTGTATGAAGAATATGAAGCAATTCGGTATGAGTTGGGTACTGTCAAATGAACTTTAGTATATCATATCGGTCTTGTAGGGAGGGCGATGTTCGGCTATGGATCGATATGCCTCTCGTCGATTCCTTTTGTGAAGAATGACGCCGCTTTTTGGGGGAAAAGATTTTCTTTTCGCGCTTTTGCAAGTTATTCGCGTAAGCGGCGGTTTCCCTTCATGAGATCTGGATATTTCGGGCAGTTGGTTTGATGCAGGAAAAGCCGCAAAAAGAGGCGGGAAGCAAGTCTCTGCGCTAAACAGCAGAATAGAAAGTGCGCGATGCAAGATGCTGCGGTTCTATGTTTTGATACAGAGATCCGCGGCCTTTTGTTTGAAGAGAGAGTTTTTTCCCAGAAAGAAGAAGAAATACATCCCAAAGTCGGATTCTGCCAAATATTTTTCTAAAGTACTTATATTTTATGGTCACTTTCACGATATAATGAAATATAGCGGAAATCTTTTTCATGTTTTCGTTTCGTGAGTGTGCAAAGCAAAGCATGGATGCCGTTGTTTCTTTGGAGTGCGTAAATAGAGGAGTTGTGTTTCTATGGTTTACCCCGATACGATCAAGACGGATCAAGATGTTTTGGATGCGTTCATTGCCGTCGCGCCTTATTTGGATCATGTCGTTCGCCAGGATGTTGCTGTTGGCGTAACGGATAAGGAGACGACCTTGGCATTGATACCGAATGCCAAGCTGGAGTTCTCGCCTGCGGTCGGCACGCCCATTTCGCCCAATACGAGGCACGTCATCGATACGGGGCGAGACTATGTTGGCTTGATTGATGAGAAGCTCTACGGACCCGGTGTCCGCAGCATGATCACGCCGATTTATGGCATGAACGGCGGCATTATCGGCACGCTTGTGACGGCGATGGATGTTGCGCAGGACATCAAGCTCGCCCATGCGGTCGACGAGGTCACGAAGTCGACGGAGACGGTTTACCATGCTGTCGAGCAGGTCGCGGAGAGTGCGAGCGAACTGGCGAAGTCGGGACAGGAGGCTGTGCAGCAGGCGGCCGACCTCAAAGAGCGCAATGCCGAGACGATCAAGGTCATCGAGTTCATCAATAACATCGCGCAGCAGACGAACCTCCTGGGCCTCAACGCTGCTATCGAAGCGGCGCGCGCGGGCGAGCAGGGCAGAGGCTTCGCCGTTGTTGCAGAGGAAGTCCGCAAACTCGCGGAGCAGTCGCGCGAGGCGACGGAGAAGATTCAAGCGACGCTCGCGGAGATGAACAAGGCGGTCGAGGCGATCTCGAAGACGATTGAGACGACGGGGGCAATCAGCCAGGAACAGGCGGCTTCGACCGAGGAGATCACGGCGAACCTCTCGCGCGTTACGAATGCGGCAGAGGACCTGGGCACCTTTGTCGTGCGTACGGATTGAAGATATTGGGCACTGGAAGGGGCGCGCATGGAAGCCATGTGCGCTCTTTCTTTGTATGCAGGAGCAGATGCCTGCAGATAGCAAAGTTTTTTGAATCATTGTCACTTTTTTCTGGATTTTTTTGCGTTTTCGCGCTATACTATATGTTAGAATAACTTCGCCATTTTGTAGGGACATTGTATGGGGAGTTATGGGGGAGAGGCATTGGTAGTTATGCTTGTCTATCTTGGGGAGGTTATATTATGGAAAGATATAAGACTCCGGTAGCAGGTTACGAGAATCAATGCGTAGAGCTGTTATTGGAAAAACTGGGTGTGGTCACGTTTGACTACGATATTGAGCACGATGTGCTTCTTTTGGCGAAAGCGCGCGATGGTATGACGGAGAAGCGCTTTGAGGGGTTCTGCCGCACCCTTTGCACCGAAAACCGCGGCATGATTCATCCTGATTCGGTCGAGCGGCTTGTGGCGCTTTTCCGTGGGCAGACGACGGGTGTGCGCGAGGTCTTGCTCGACATGGCAGAAGTGCCGCAGGGGCGCTATTCGTGGTACGAGGTCGCCGTGAAGCTCCTGCGCGACGAGACGGGGCGCGTGCAGCGCACGATCGGCATCCTCTGGGACATCGAGTCGAGCATGGGCAAGATGGAGCAGAGTTTCGCGCATTTCCGCTCGGAGCGCGATTCGGTCACGGGCATATTGAACGGTGCAGGGCTGGAGAAAGCGGTGCAGACGTACCTTGCAGGTCATGGCCGCGACGAGAGCAACGCTCTGATGGCCATTTCCTTCGACAATATCTGCCAGCTCGCAGAGCAGCGCGGCAAGCATTGGACGGATCAGCTTCTCGTGCGTATATGCAAGGCGGTCGGCAGTTTCTTCCGTGCGGGAGACGTGCTTGCGCATCTGGGCGATGGCCAGTTCGCCGTCTTTGTCAAGGATATGGAGCGCACGGAGGTCATGGATATGAAGGCACGGGCAATCCGCACGCTGTTCGGCGGCGAGAATACGCAGTTCGGCGGCTATGGCTTAGAGTGCCGCATCGCCGTTTCTTACTATCCAGAGGACGGCGCGTCTTTCCATGAGCTTTTGAAAACGGCGGAAAAGAGGCAGTCACTCGATCGCGGAGATAAGGCGGCTGCAAAGGTGCTGACGATGGCTTGAAACTTATAGGGATAGGAAAAAGCTGCCCGGCGGGGAAAAGAAGTTTCGCCGGGCGGCTTTTTGTTGTCCATCACCAGCAGAAATGCTATAGCATTTCTGCTGGCGGTAGTGTATAATGAAGCTGTATGATTGTTTCTCTTGAGGAAGGGCAGGGCGTATGGAGCAGTTCACGCAGACATTTTTGGAGTTCATTGATGCCTGGGGTTATGTGGCGGTCGCCGTCTTGATGGCCTTGGAGAATGCCTGTATACCGATTCCGAGCGAGCTGATCCTCGGATTTTCGGGCTATCTGATCTTCGCTGGCCGCATGGGTTTCGTCGGGGCGCTGGTTGCCGGCATGATCGGCGGCATGGCGGGGTCGATCTTCGCCTATCTCGTCGGGCGCTACGGCGGGCGTTCCTTTGTCGACAAGTACGGCAAGTATTTCTTCGTGAAGAAGTCGCACGTCGATATCGCGCAGCGCTGGTTTGACAAGTACGGCGTCAAGGCGGTGTTTTTCAGCCGCATGCTTCCCGTCGTGCGCACGTTCATCTCGCTTCCGGCGGGCTTCGCGCATGTGGACATGAAGAAGTTTCTCCTCTATACGTTCCTCGGCTCTCTGCCGTGGACGGCGCTGATCCTCGGCGTCGGCATGGCGCTTGGCGAGAGTTGGCAGATCATGCTCAAGGTCGGACATGAGGTGAGCATCGCCTTCGTCATTGTAAGCTGCATCATCGTCGCCGGTCTCTACTGGCGCTATCGCCGCAACCGTCAGCAGAAGGCAAAGGAAGCGCTGATAAAATGAAGGCGCCCAGATTTGCACAGATGCGCTGGTTCTATCGAGGAGACAAACCGCAGGCGTAGCGGTGCTACGTCGAGGATTTGTCGACGACGAGAGGACAGTGCAGATGTGCGAAGATGGGTGGCTGAATTTATCGGAGCTTCCGCAAGAAAGAGAAATATTCTAGGGAAGCTCAGATATCAGACCTTCCCTCGATTGGAGGAGTGAAGTTGAAGCTTCCGGAGCTGAAAATTGGCGAAAAGATAGCAAAGATTCCCATCATCCAAGGTGGCATGGCGATTCGCCTATCGACGGCAAAACTGGCGGCCGCTGTGGCCAGTCAGGGGGGCATCGGCCTCATCGCCGCTTCGGGCTTGAGCGATGCAGAACTGCGCTATGAGATCCGACTGGCGCGCTCTTTGACGAAGGGCGTCATCGGCATTAACATCATGGTGGCGGCGCGGGAATTCGCCCGGGTTGTGAAGACGGCAATCAGCGAGGGCATCGACCTCGTCGTGGCAGGCGCAGGCTTTTCGCGCGACGTGTTCGGTCTGGGCAAGGAGTCGGGAACGCCGATCGTGCCCATTGTCTCCTCTGTTAAACTTGCGAAAATTTCACAGCGTCTTGGCGCCTCGGCGATCGTCGTCGAAGGCAAGGAAGCCGGCGGTCACCTCGGTACGGACACCTCCGTGCGCGAACTGATACCCGACGTCCGCAAAGCCGTGGACATCCCCGTCATAGCGGCGGGTGGCGTTCTCACGGGTCAGGACATTGTTGATCTCATAAAGATGGGCGCCAACGGCGTGCAGATGGGGTCGCGCTTCGCCGCGAGCGAGGAATCGAATGCGGCTCCCGCATTGAAGGAGTTTTACTTGAAGGCGCAGCCCGAGGACGTCGTCCTCATCCACAGCCCCGTGGGGCTGCCGGGGCGAGCTGTCCGCAATCCTTTCGCGGAGCGCATCCTCAAGGGCAATGTGCCGCCCAAGAAGTGCGACAACTGTCTCAAGGAATGTGCGCACAATTTCTGCATCATTCGTGCGCTCATTCGTGCCGAACAAGGCGATGTGGAAACAGGACTCGTATTCACGGGCGAGTACATCTCCCGCATCAAGGAGATTCTTTCGGTCAAGGAGATCTTCCGCCGGCTGACCGCCGAGGTTGCGGCCATCGGCTAGAAAGTTTCATGAGACAGAGGAAATAGTTTTTATGGAAAGACAGAGTGAGGTGTCATAGCTTGAGCAATCGTGTAGTCATAACGGGTCTGGGCGCGATCACGCCGATCGGCATCGGCAAGGAAGCCTTCTGGCAGGCGCTTCTTGCAGGAAAGAACGGCATCGATAAGATCACGCATTTCGATGCATCGGGCTGCCACGCGCAGATTGCGGGCGAGGTCACGGACTTCGATCCTGCCGCGTACATCGACAAGAAGGAAGCGAAGCGTATGGATCGCTATACGCAGTTCGCTGTTGCAGCGGCGAAGCTCGCCATCGAGGATGCGAAGCTCGATCTCGAAAAAGAGGACAGGGAGCGCATCGGTACGTTCATTGGCGCCGGCATCGGTGGCATCGAGACGATGCACAGCCAGTACCAGAAACTTTTCGACAAGGGACCGTCGAAGATCAGCCCGTTTTTCATTCCGATGATGATTGCGAACATGGCAGCTGGACAGGTCGCCATCACTTATGGCCTGCACGGTCCTTCGGCGTGCATCGTGACGGCCTGCGCAACGGGTACGGACTGCATCGGTCATGCGTTCCGCGCCATTGAGATCGGCAAGGCGGACGTCGCCGTCGCCGGCGGTACGGAAGCGAGCATCTCGGAGGCCGCCGTCGCGGGCTTCTGTGCGATGAAGGCTCTTTGCGCCGATCACAACGACGATCCGGCGCACGCCTCGCGCCCCTTCGACAAGAACCGTAGCGGCTTCGTCATGGGCGAGGGCGCGGGTCTCGTCGTCCTGGAAAGCCTGGAGCATGCCGAAAAGCGCGGTGCGCACATCTACGCCGAACTTGTCGGCTACGGCGCGAACGCCGATGCCTACCACGTCACAAGCCCTGCGCCGCACGGCGAATATCAGGCGAAGTGCATGGCGCGTGCCATAGAGGATGCGGGACTCTCTCCTGCGGACATCGACTACGTCAATGCGCACGGCACGTCGACGCATATGAACGACCAGGGCGAGACGGAGGCGATCAAAACGACGTTCGGCGCAGCGGCGAAGGACGTTTCCGTCAGTTCCATCAAGTCCATGACGGGTCATCTCCTCGGTGCTGCCGGCGGCGTCGAGTGCATTGCGACGGCGCTCGCTGTTGAAAACGACATGCTGCCGCCGACGATCAATTATGAAACCCCTGACGAGGGGCTTGACCTTGACTATGTGCCGAACAAGGCGAAGGCGAAAAAGGTGCGCGCGGCGATTTCCAATTCCTTTGGCTTCGGCGGTCACAATGCCTGCCTCGTACTGAAGAAGTTTCCGTCATGAAGAAGGCGTCGGAGGTTTTGTCCAAAACGCGCCGGGAGGCTCTTCTAGAGCTTTCCGACCATCTCGGCATAGAGTTTCAAAACATCGTGCTGCTGCATGAGGCGCTTACGCATACCTCCTACGCGAACGAGTCGAAGAACAAGGGCGTCGTCCACAACGAGCGCCTGGAGTTCCTGGGAGATGCGGTTCTGGAGCTGGCGACGAGCACTTATCTCTTCGAGCGCTTTCCCAAGCGGCCGGAAGGCGAGTTGACAAAGGCGCGCGCTTCCATCGTGCGCGAGGCGACGCTCTCGCGTCGCGCGGCGGAATTGAAGCTTGGCGAATACCTGCTGCTCGGTCACGGCGAGGCGTCGATGGGTGGCGGACATCGCCCGTCGATGCTCGCCGACGCCTTCGAGGCGGTCATCGGCGCGATTTACCTCGACTGCGGCTGGCAAACAGCATACGACTACGTCCTCAAGCAGCTGCACGATGAGCTTCTGACCATCGACAGCGGCGAGAACATGAAAGACTACAAGACGACCTTGCAGGAAGTCGTGCAGAAGCACGTCGACAGCAAAATCGCCTACGAGCTTCTGACGGAAACGGGACCCGACCACGACAAGACTTTTGAGTTTGCCGTGCGCATTAACGATGCGGTCTACGGCACGGGCAAGGGTCGCAACAAGAAGGAAGCCGAGCAAGGCGCTGCGCGAGAAGCGCTGCGCAAGATGAAGAAGCTTTGAAACGTTCATATATGTCCGAAGGAAGAGGCTGTGCATGGGTCTGGAAAGACCTGTGTGCAGCCTCATTTGTTTTTCGCCGCGGAATACCTCCTGGATCTGAAGGGATTTTAGACAGATATATAAATATTATTTATATAAAATAGAAATAGACAACCTAAAAATATCAAAAAATTGGATAGAATATATTTTCAATTATTGCGACATAATTTGGAATAATGTATATTTATTGAGGATAGTTGCTTATTTTTATGGGGAATAGTTTTATTTCCTCTCAGGATGAAAGAAAAATATTCTCAAAAAAAGCATAAAAAGATATTGACAATCTTTATCCTCAATGCTAAAATACAGAGCATATCATTAATATTATTTATAATAATGAATGGCGTTCAAGGATGTACGCCGTTCACCTTTGCGAATGGAGGCAATGGAATGAGAATGGGGAACAGGCTGAGAAAGCGCAGGTATGCGGCACTTGGTGCAGCGATGTGGATGCTTTGGGGATCTTCAGCGCTTTGTGCAGCAGGGGGGGACAATGGTTCTTCTTCAGAACGTGTGACGACGGATGCCGTCAATGTCGAGGCGAACTATGAGAAGGAACTTCTCAAGGAGGAGCCGGAGACGAAGACCATCATCACGCGAGAGGATCTCGACCGCAAGGGGGCGCGCACGCTCTCCGACGCGCTGGCTGCCGAGCAGAGCATCCAGATGGGTACGGACAACATGGGGCGCAAGACGATCTCTATTCGCGGAGCGGAGGCTCGCCACACGCTGATCCTGGTCGATGGCAGGCGGCTTGCGGGCGGTCTTAGCAAGTATTACGGTGCGACGGACGAGGCGAACCGTCTCGGCGTCGACAACATTGACCACATCGAGGTCATCCGCGGCTCGGGCACGGCACGCTACGGCGCGGACGCCATCGGCGGCGTCATCAACATCGTTACGAAGATGCCGCATAAAATGGGCGCTACCCTGACGACGGAAGGATCGTGGATCGGTGAGGGCGGCAGCCAGTACAACCACAGCGTAAATTTTGCAACGGGAGAAATCGGCAAGGGCATTTATATGGACTTCTCCATCGGCAGGAACAAGACGGCGCCGTTCCTCTACGACAATGATGGAACGTCGATGCAGTACTACGGCGAACGAACACCGATGAGCGGGCGTGTGGAGTTTACGCTTGGCAAGGGGGAGACACTCACACTCGCCGCGGATCGTCAGACGGAGGATCTGCAGAAGGATACGACCCTTGGAAGGTTCAGTGGCGGTAAAAGTATAGGCATGGTGGCGACGGAAGACGCCTGGCGCAACAACTTCAGCATCGACTGGAAGAAGCAGACAAGCCTTGCGGACTACCGCGTGCGCTTCTATCAGACCGAGCATGATTCCGACGTGAACTATGATGTTTTCGGCAAAGGAATGCCCTATCGTCATTTCTATTTCGATAATTTCAATCGCAAGGACAATGTCTTGGAGGCGTCGGTCGGATTGATGCCGCATGACAAGCATTATATGACCGTCGGTGCGGAATACCATGATGAAAGCGGTGAGGGTACGCGCATTACAGTGCCTGGGCAGACACCACGCCAAGAGACGCGCCTATACACTTTCCCGAACCCATCGGATCCTTCCAATCCGAACAAGCGATCCTATCCTGGCAATATTTATGAAACTTCATTGAACTACTACAGCGCTTACGTCATGGACAGTTGGCAGGTAGGGAAGAACCTTCTCGTCGTGCCCTCGCTGCGCTACACAAATCACAGTCATTTCGGCGTGAATCTTTCACCGTCCATCGGTGCGACGTACAAGGTTCGTCCTGACCTGCGCGTCAAGGCGAACATCGGCACGAGCTTCGCGACAGGAGGCATCGCCGAGCTTTACCACAACTGGGAGATGTACGAGCCGTCGCTCAATGCGACGCCGCCGATTCGCAACGGCTGGCTGTTTGAGGGCAATCCCGAGCTCAAGCCGGAAAAGGCGCTCAATATGGACATTTCGGTGGAAAAGGAGTTCGACAAGAAAACGCGTGCAAAGCTCACGCTGTTCCGCAATGACTTTGATGACTATATGCAGATCGTCTATAAGGGAGAAAAAGACAGCAAGAATCTCTACGGGCGCACATACTTTGATAGGCAAGTACGTTATCCGAGCGAATATGGCTATTACGACTATGATACGCTCGCAGACATGATAAAAAATGCCCCGGATTGGCAATATATCGAGGACAATGTCATTGATGAAACCAGTATGGTGTCCGGCATTCCGGCTACGGATGACGTCTATACGTACAAGAATATTTCCAAGGCGCGCACGCAGGGCGTTGAGCTTGAGGCGTCGCACGATTTTTCCCGCGATTTCAGCGTCAAGTTCGGCTACACCTTCCTCGATGCCAAGGATCGTACGACGAATAAGCGTCTCGAAGGACGTGCCCGGCACATGCTCAACCTCACGCTCAATTACAACGACCGCAAGAACGGCTGGCGCGCGACGTTCTGGGGCGATTACGCCCGCAACTACCTCGATATCCGCGACCGCATCTTTACGGGACGTATCATTGGGACCGACGGGGTTCAGAATTTGACGCAGATTGAGTTCACAGACCCGAATACGGGCAAGGTCTATCATCTGTTCGTGAACGAGTCCGATGCAAAGAAGTATGTAAAGGGTGACATCGAACATAACTTCACGCGTGAAAAAGTCGCCCGCGAGAAAAACTATGGTGTTTGGAATCTGATGTTCGAAAAGGACGTCACGAAGAACGCGACGGTCTATGCGGGCATCACGAATGTCTTCAACACGTACGATCCCTATCTCGGTCTGGGCGGGCGCATCTACCGTCTCGGCATGCGCATGACTTTCTGATGTTTTAAGTTGGCAAGGGGCGCTGCATGATTTCGGGCGAAGCTTGACTTCATGCAGCGGCCAAGAATGTTTTTAATTTTTAAGGAGTGGTTGACAAATGGAAAACTTTATTCATCTTTTTAACAGCGGCGGTTTCGTCATGTATCCGCTGCTCATCCTCTCGCTGATCACATTGGCGATTGCGGTCGAGAGGTTCTATTATTTCCGCAATAATCGCAAGGGATCGAAGACCTTCTTCCATGGCGTCTATCATGCGGCTGCGGCGAAGGATTGGGATGTCGTGCGCCAGCTTTGCTCGGAGTTCCCTTCGGCTTTGAGCCGTGTCATTGGACAGGGTATGGCGCATGATCAGTCGGAAGCAGCGATGAAGAGTGCCTTTGAAGATCGCATGTCGATGGAGTCGATCAGTTTCCATCGTTACCTCGACTACCTCAGCGCCATCGTCACGATTGCGCCTCTTTTGGGACTGTTGGGCACGGTCACGGGCATGATCCAGACCTTCAGCGTCCTTGATAGCGGCGGCGGCGCAGGAGCGATCACGGGCGGCGTCGGCGAGGCACTCGTCGCGACGGCGAGCGGTCTTTGCGTGGCGATCATTGCCTTCTGCTTCTACACGTACTTCGATCATCAGCTCGATACGCTCGTCACGGACACGGAGCGCCTTTGCTCGACCGTCCTCGGGGCGAAAAAAGAAAGTTGGGATGAGGCATGAACTTCAGCAAGCATCGCAAGGAGAAAAAACCGGTCTTTATGATCATCCCGATGATCGACATCATCTTCTTCCTGCTCGTGTTTTTCATGATGAACAGCCTGCAGACGGTCGCGCAGAAGGCGCTTGCCGTGCAGCTGCCTCAGGCGCAGAGCGCGTCCGCGCCCGCACAGTTGCCGATCATCATGACGCTCGACGAGGAAGGACACATCACGATCGATAATAAACCTGTGAGCATTACAGAATCCTCGGATATTATGAAACGGCATATGCAGGAAAATGCGAATGCGGCTGTCGTTCTACAGGCGGATAAGCGCACTGAACACGGGCAGGTCGTCGTTGTCATGGATATGTTGAAACAAGCGGGAGTAAAGCGTCTGTCGATAGCCGCAGAACAGAAATGACGGAAGGAATAGCATATGGAGCAAAATCTTTCATGGATAAAAGCATATGGCGTTTCCGCCCTGCTTCACGTCGTGATTGCTCTGCTCTTCGCACTGGGGTTGGCACAAGTCGCTGCGGAGAAGGAGCAGCAGACTTATGTGCTTGATCTTGCCGCATCTGACTTCAGCCAGGGAAGTGGACATGAAGGGGGCGGAGGAAGCGGCTCCCTTGCGTCCTTCCCGGAGCCTCTGAAGGAAGAAGAGATGACGAAACGCGTGGAAACTGTGCAGCAGGCGCAGACGTTTGCTGCTGAAGCGGAAGCCGTGACCCAGCCGGAAGCCGTGCAGATGCCTCCGCCGGCGACGACTTCGGCTTCCGATGCGACGCCAGCGGCAAATACGTCCAGCACAGCTGCTTCGGCGGGTTCGAGCGCTGTCTCCGGCGGTGGTGATGGAAGCGGCTCCGGTACGGGCAGCGGCTCCAGCAGCGGCTCGGGCGATGGTACGGGCAGCGGTTCAGGCAGCGGTGACGGAACCGGCTCGGGACATGGTACGGGCAATGGCTCGGGCAACGGACAGGGCAGCGGTGACGCTAATGTCGCTGGGACGGGGACTGCGCCCTTTGATGAATCTGGCTTCTGGGCTGCAGTGGATGCAAACAAAGAATATCCGTATATGGCAATAAAACGACATTTGGAAGGGTCTGCTTCGGTAGGATGCACCGTGACGACTGGTGGAAGTGTTGTCGGCGTTTTTCTAAACGCTTCATCGGGGTATGATATGCTTGATGATGCAGCCGTTGCAGCTGTACGAGCTGTCGGGAGTTATCCGAATCCCACTGGTCACGATGTTCCGATTACAGTTCCCGTACGATTTAATTTGAATTAGAACATGAGAAGCGAGCGGATTTTTCCGTGTGCTGAAAGCAGTGTATATGGCGTTGTCATGGGAAATGGGCGAAAAAGCGCGTCATGCCGCTTCGTATGATGGCTGAACATATGCCCTGGAGATCAAAGAGATTTTACAGAATGGAACAGAAAAGGAGATGTCTACATGCGTACAATAGTAATTTATTCGTCCCTTACAGGAAACACAAAGAAGGTCGGTGAGGCGATTGCGAGTGGTCTGCCTGCAGGAACAGAGGCGGTTCCCGTCAAGGACGTGCCCGCCGATCTTGCCGACTATGACTGCGTATTCGTCGGCTTCTGGGTTGACCGCGGCACGGCGGATCAGGCGACGGCGGATCTTTTGCCGAAACTGAGGAACAAGCATGTAGCGCTCTTCGCGACGCTCGGTGCAAATCCGAAGTCGCCTCATGCAGCTGAGAGCCTGGACAAGGCGGCAGAGCTTCTGCCCGAGGGAAAGACACCTGTCGGCAAGTTCATCTGCCAGGGCGCCGTCGATCCCAAGGTCATCGAGATGATGTACAAGCAGTTCCCGAAGGGCCATGTCCACGGCCAGTCACCCGAGCGCGATGCGCTCCATGCCGAAGCAGCGAAGCATCCCGACGAGGCAGATCTGGCGGCGGCGAAGAAGTTTGCTGAGGAGATGATGGCAAAGATTTCGCGGGGAGAAGCGTGATGGCTTATCGATTGGAAGATATGTTCGCTGCCGACAGTGAGGAACAGCGCGAGTTGCAGTTCGGCAGGGCGGCGAACGATCCGTTGACGGAAGCGTTCCCGCGGAAACGCGTCGTTCATGCAGGCGTGCGTGGTGAGGTCGTGCCGCCCGCTGAGGCGCAGGAGACATGGCTGCGCATCATGAACACGCCCGCGAAGAAGGGCGAGGTGCAGACGGCGTACATTCACATTCCCTTCTGCAAGACGAAGTGCCTCTACTGCGGCTTTTTTCAGAATGCCGCGCAGCAGTCGGCGGAGGACGACTATGTCGAGACTCTGATCGAGGAGATCGAAGCGTCCGCGGACGCGCCGCGCCTCAAGGGAGGACTCATACACGCCGTTTTCATCGGCGGCGGCACGCCGACGTCGCTTTCGGCGGAAAACGCCGCGCGCGTCC
>ERZ773014.799-NODE-799-length-20898-cov-5.467495_pt1 | contig 20898 bp, 20 predicted proteins | sample MGYA00580841_ERZ773014 | MGnify/ENA primary metagenome ERZ773014 (study PRJEB29015, sample SAMEA2737989) | human oral metagenome | biome: human oral; feature: human-associated habitat; material: dental | place: China | collected 2067 ...
CTCTGCGTGAAGTCTGACAAAACGGCACACACGACGAAGCGATGATGGAAGCGATCCAAGAGTTGAGTTTAGAGGCAGGCGAGATGCAAGTGGTCATCTCAGCCTTGCAACGAGTAAGAGAAAGGATTCGAGAAGTATCGGAAACGCACCGGCCGCTCTTCAGCGGCGAACACTTCCTCACAGGCAAGGAAGTTTGCGAACGGCTTTACATCAGCCCTCGCACTTTGCAGGATTACCGCGATCGAAAGATCATCCCCTACACGCAGTTTGCCGGCAAGATCCTTTACAAGGCCTCGGATCTCGAAAGGATACTGGAGGAGAATTACAGGGGAGACGGGAAACGATAAGACACGAAAGGCGTATAATTGAATTGAAAACGGCACTTGGAAGCAGAGGTAGATCTGCGCCAAGTGCCGTTCGTTTATTGGTAAGTTCTTGCGTTTAACCATTTCTCTATTCTGCGGTAAACTGTTGTCCTTTATATTCTTCTTTAAACTCCGTAACCGTCTGTCCCGTTTGTTTTTTGAAGAAACGCATTAAATGTCCTGGCTCCGAGAAATTGAATTCGTATGCCAATTCACTGGTGGTTTTGTCAGTGAAGAGTATTTCATTCTTGATTTCTGCAAGCAGACGTTGTTTCAGCAGATGTACGGCCGTTTGCCCGTATTGTGCCTGTACAGAAGCATTCAATGTGATGCGGCTGATGTTCAGCATGGCTGCATAGTCGGCCACTTGCTGGTATTGGCGAATATGTTTTTCTAAGAGTTGTTTAAACTCAAAGGCATGGTGGTTCTTGGGGGCATCAAAAGGCAGATGGTATTGAGCAGAATACCTACGATTAAGGGTCATGAGCAGATAATGAAGCAAGGATACGATGATGTGATAGCTGTCGGCAAGAGGATGGTTGAGTTCTTCTTTTATCCGCACAAGCAAACGCTCGTATTCTTGTTGTTCCATAGCAGTAGCCGACAGATAGGGTGGGAAATCTGTTTGGTAGCAATAAAGCAAACGATAAGTAAAGAAAGGATCGGCAAGATAGGTTGAAAGAAAATCATCACGGAAAATAAGGAAACGATAATCCGTTTGGCTTTCATCAATATGCCACTCCTGATGGATGTGCGGCGAAAGTATCAGCACCGTATTGTCTTTCAACGCGATATGTTGAAAGCCATAACGCAGCCATCCGGATGCTTTCCTGAAGAAAAACAACTCGAAGAAGTTGGTTTTGAAAGACGGATACTTCATCAATACGCCCCGCAAACGTTCGTGCGTATCGGTATTGATGTTGAAGTCTACACCACATTCCGCTTTGCTGAAAGGAACTTGTGTGAGTTCTTGGGGATGACTCTCTAATTTCATGCAACAAATGCACGAATAATCAATGGTTTATCAAAATGGTAGAGCATATATCATTAATGGTAGAATGTGTCTTTGTTTTATGCACGACCTTTGCACTCGTAATCAAAACAAAATAGCATTATGAAAGGAATTCAAATTATAGAAAAAGGTGAGAACTTCACCACGGTGAACGTAGGTAAGTTGAATGAAATTAAGGAATATGAGTTGGCTATGGGCAATTTCTCTATCCCGGGAAAGATGTTTGCCGGACATGCACTACAAGCAACAGGCGCAGAATTGTCTTTCCAAAGTCTTGCAGCTGGGCAGGATTATGGCACACGCCATGCCCATAAAACGCACGAAGAGCTTTATTTCATTCTTAAAGGTGAAGGCATTTTCGATGTAGACGGCAAACGATTTCCCGTTTCGGAGGGAAGCATCGTGAGAATTGCGCCCAATGGCAAACGTGCTTTCAAGAACACAGGCAGCAACGAAATGCTCGTGCTTTGTGTACAATATAAGGCAAATTCGTTCTCTGATGATGATGAACCACTGAAGGATAGTATTATGCTGGAAGCCAATGTTAAACTTTAATTGTTAATAAACAATGAATATCCAGCAAATAAGAAATGCAACGATAATCGTTGAATATGGGGAAAGAAAATTCTGATCGAACCTATGTTGGGAAATAAAGGCTGCATGCAGCCTTTCCCCTTTAGTAGAAATCAACACCTGCGCAACCCACTTCATGAACTACCTTTTCCTGTAGAAGAGATATTAAAAGGTGTAGATGCGGTGTTGCTTACCCATCTACACGATGACCATATTGATGAGGCGGCCTATGAAATGATGCCTAAAGGTGTACGATTTTTTGTGCAAGACAAAAACGATCGGCAGGTGGTGATGTCGCATGGATTTAATCATGTGGAAGTTGTCGGCGACAATACAAGGGTCGGGGAAGTGAGCATACAAAAAGCCGAAAGCCAGCATGGTAATTTCATTATGAAGTATCCTGCCGGACATACAACGGGTTATGTATTCACTCATCCACAAGAAAAAACGCTCTATCACGCCGGAGATACCATCTGGTATGCTGGTGTGAAACGCAATTTGAAGCGTTTTCATCCCGAGGTTATCACTCTTAATGCAGGTGGCAATGGCTTTCGCCTGGGTGGACGCGTTATTATGAACGATGAAGATGTGGTAAAAGTTGCTGCAGCTGCACCTAATGCAAAGCTATTTGTGACGCATCTTGAAGGCGTGAACCATAATAGCGTGACGCGTGAAATGGTGAGAAAGAGTGCGGAAGTGGCAGGAATTTTAGACCGCGTCTTTATTCCTGAAGACGGTAAAACGGTAGAGGATTTATAAAGAATAAAGGAAGAAATATGGCAAAAACACTCATTGGAACGAAAGAGGTGCGTGGCATCATGACCAAGTCCAACCTCCCTGTTGGTGGCTATTCGGTGAATCCATACGTGGGTTGCACCCATGCTTGCAAGTATTGTTACGCCTCATTCATGAAGCGCTTCACAGGACATAAAGAAGAATGGGGCACTTTCTTAGACGTGAAGCATTGGCCTGCAATCAAGAATCCGAAGAAATATGCCGGACAACGGGTAGTTATTGGATCAGTGACCGATGGGTATAATCCCGAAGAAGCAACGTTCCGCAGGACACGTAAACTGCTTGAAGAGCTCAAAGACAGCGATGCAGAAATACTCATTTGTACAAAGAGCGACCTCGTGTTGCGCGACCTTGACCTGCTCCGGCAAATGAAGAAAGTCACCGTATCGTGGTCAGTCAACACGCTTGATGAGACATTTCGTGCCGACATGGACAAGGCCGTGAGCATAGAGCGGCGCATCGCAGCCATGCGAAAGGTCTACGAGGCGGGCATCCGAACCATTTGTTTTGTGTCGCCCATCTTTCCTGGCATCACCAATTTCAAAGCTATTTTTCATAAAGTGAAAGATATTTGCGACCTCTTTTGGCTTGAGAACCTCAATCTGCGGGGTGGTTTTAAGGCCAACATTATGGGTTATATCAAATCATACTATCCCCATTTGTTCCCACTTTATGAAGAAATCTATTTGCATAAAGACCGAACATATTGGAAGCAATTGGAGCAAGAGGCCGCGAAAATGGCGCAGGAGGCTCAATGTAAGTATGTGGATAATGAATTGCCTTACGAACGAAGTCCCAAAGGACATCCCTCGATAGTGAATTATCTTTATCACGAAGAAATCAGAGGGTCAGGAAATACGGGTAAAAGGAATGTTATACAATAAAACAGATGTGTATCTCTACTGTTGTTTGAAAAAGCCTGTCCAAATCATCTAAGAGTCTATCTTCTCTTATCTTCTTGTCAAAAAATTAATCTCCTTTGTATGAGCTAATTACATTATTTTTTGTAGTTTTGCTTTTTATTCATAATTTTGCGCCAAAATACACTTTCTTATGGACGCTAATACCCATACGCTCGGCGAAATGGTACGCCTCTATATTCAGCAAAATAACCTCAGCTACGGGCTCTATCGCGCGCAGCTGCCTACCCTTTGGGCTGAACTAATGGGGGCTCCGGTAGCTAAGTATACCTCGTCGGTAGTGCTGAAAGGAACTACCCTTTTCGTACAACTGACCTCCCCTGCCCTCGCCCAAGAGCTCAGCTATGGGAAAAGCAAAATAATAAGTAACCTCAACGAAGCCCTCGGTAGTGAGGTTATACAAAAACTGGTTTTCTTACACTAATACTATGATACGTAATGCTACTCCGTGCGATGCCCTCGCCGTTGCCCCACTGATGTTTCAGGCAATGGAGGAAATCGTCTATAAAATGATTGGCAAACCTCATAAAGAAGAGGCTATCGCCCTGCTAGCACAGCTGTTCGCCCAAAAAGGGAACCAATATTCGTACGAAAACGCTTGGGTATACGAGGAAGCGGGTAGCGTAGTAGGGTCGGTTATAGCTTACGATGGGGCGCAATTGCACGCCTTGCGCGCTCCGGTGTTGGCACTCATTCGCAGTAGCTATGGTATAGATATTGTACTTGAAGATGAGACCGCCGCCGGCGAACTGTACATAGATACGCTAAGCGTACTACCCACAGCCCAAGGGCGCGGGATAGGCTCGCAGCTGGTGCGCCACCTATGCCAGGTGAGCACGCAGCCCTTAGGACTATTAGTAGATGTGAATAACCCTGAAGCTGAACGCCTCTACAGTAGGTTGGGATTTGAATACACCAATCATCAGGAACTTGCCGGAGGAGTATATAAACATTTGACACTAAAAATATAACGCCTTATGAAAACCCTCATAAAAAACGCAACGCTCGTGAATGAAAACGAGCTACAAGTAGCTGACCTCTTGATAGAGGACGAGCGCATCAGTAGGATAGGTGCTAACCTTAATCCGAAGGGTGACTATCAGGTAATTGACGCTACAGGTAAGTATCTGCTGCCTGGAGTGATTGACGACCAAGTGCACTTTCGCGAACCTGGTCTTACCCACAAGGCTACTATCGCTACCGAAAGTAGAGCCGCTGTGGCTGGAGGAGTTACGACTTTCTTTGAGCAACCCAACACTGTACCCCAAACGGTAACCCTTGAGCGCCTCGAAGAAAAATTCGCTATCGCTCAGAAGAGTTCGTTTGCTAACTATTCGTTTTTCCTTGGGGGAACTAACGATAACCTTGAAGAACTTAAACGCTTAGACCCTAAGGCTTGTGCAGGGGTGAAGCTCTTCTTGGGTTCGTCGACCGGCAATATGTTGGTAGACAACGAGAAGACTATAGAGGCGATTTTTAGCAATGTGGATTTGGTAATTGCAGCTCACTGCGAAGATGAAGCAACTATTAGAAAAAATCTGGCTCACTATCAGGCGCTATACGGCAATGATATTCCGATAGACCTACACCCACATATACGCAGTGCGGAGGCTTGCTATCTGTCGTCATCGCGGGCTATCGCTTTGGCTAAAAAGACAGGAGCCCGCTTGCACGTGTTCCACCTTTCGACAGCTGCTGAAACGGAGCTTTTCGGCAATAATATTCCGCTAAAAGACAAGAAGATAACCGCTGAGGTATGCGTGCATCACCTTTGGTTTACGGCTGATGATTACGATACTCGTGGGGCGCTCATCAAATGGAACCCTGCGGTGAAGACAGCTGAAGACCGCACCGCCCTATGGCAAGCGCTCTTAGACGACCGCCTTGATGTTATCGCGACTGACCACGCCCCTCATACACTGGAAGAAAAGCAGCAGAAAGGCTATACGAATATCCCCTCTGGCGCTCCGCTAGTGCAGCACTCGCTGGTAGCAATGCTCGAAAAGGCACACAAGGGGGTTATTTCGCTTAAAAAAATAGTAGAAAAGATGTGTCATAACCCTGCTATCCTGTTTGACATAGAAGACAGAGGCTACCTACGCGAGGGTTATTACGCAGACTTGGTGCTGGTGGATATGAACGCCCTATGGACGGTACAAAAGCAAAACCTACTGTACAAGTGCGGCTGGAGTCCGCTGGAAGGACAGCAGTTTCACGCAAAAATAGTGAGCACTTTCGTAAACGGACAATTAGCTTATAACAATGGGCAGGTATGCCCTACCCCTTACGGACAACGCGTAACCTTTAACCGATAATATGAAGAAAATCATTTATATAATAGGGCTGCTGAGCCTTGTGGCCTGCAAAAAGAATATAGTGCCTAAACCTGACCACTTTTTGGACGAGCGCCAGATGGAGTCGTTATTGTACGATTTGGCGTTATTAGAATCGATGAAAGCAACAGAATCGCATACCTTAGACTCGCTGCAGTTTGACGCTAAAGCGTTTATCTATAAGAAATACGAATGCGACAGTACGGCACTGGCGCAAAATATGGTGTATTACGCTTCTTTTCCGAAGCAATACGACCAAATAGTGCATAGGGTAGATGAACGGCTGAAAGCACAACGCGACAGCCTTAATAAGGCAATGCAGACCGCTCCGCCCATCGAGCCTAACATACCCAAAAGACCGCCCCTACCGCCTTTGGATAGTATTCACCCCTAAAAAAACAAACACGATTGGAACCTATTACGCTACATCATTCGTACCTGACGTGGGTATTCCCTGCCTTCCTGCTTATCTTTGGGTTGGTGGCTTTCCTTCGTGCGTTTTATCCGAAGCACTTTGCCGACTATGAGCGTCTGTTAGTAAACAATAAATACATAGCTATTTACGGCAAAAAGGAGCGCAAGTTGCATCTTTTTACGGTGGTACTCTACCTAATGCAGTGTGTGTGTTTGGCGCTACTCATCTACGTAGGAATGAAACACTTTGGCATTAAGAAACTCTTTAACGAGCGGTTTATGTTTTTGGAGCTTACCCTATCGGTAATCGCGATACTAATGCTCAAGCTGGTAATACAGCAGTGGGTAAGTAGTCTTTTTGACCTTACGGACTTCTGCAATGACTACATTTTTATACGCATAGCCTACTCATCATACGCTGCTATAGGGGCTGTTTTGGTGCTTTTTATAGGTGTTTACTGTTCGTTAGTAAGCGTAGCCCTATTGGCAGTGCTATTTGCTATATTACTGATTATTAACGCTTTAAGCTGGATAGAAATTATTAAAAACAATCTAAAAGAAATAAAACCCTATATTTTCTATTTTATTTTGTATCTTTGCGCCCTTGAAATCGCACCCTACGTGTTTCTTATCTACGGGGCAAGGCTGGTGATAACTCATCAGTAGTAGTGTGTTTTTCTAAGTAAATTAAGGAGACTTATAGAGTGTAAAGAAATAAATTTATGAAGGTAAAATCAATTTTAGTATCACAGCCAGAGCCTAAAGCGGAGAACTCGCCATACTCTCAGATTATCGAAAACCACAACGTAAAGGTAGACTTTGTGCCCTTTATAAAAGTAGAAGGTATGACGGCAAAAGATATTCGTATGCAGAAAATTGACCTTACCAAGTTTTCTGCCATTATCTTGACCAGCCGCAAATCGGTAGACCACTATTTTCGTATAGCTGAAGAGATGCGCTTTAAAGTGCCCGATACGATGAAGTACTTTTGTCAGTCAGAAGCCATCGCATTTTATCTGCAGAAATATATTACTTATCGCAAACGCAAAATATACGTAGGCAAAAAAGAGTTCTCAGAATTATTGCCTATACTGAAGAAATACAAAGATGAGAACTTTCTCTTCCCTGGGTCTGACTCGCCTAAGCCTGAGGCTACCGCAGCACTGAACGACCTGAAAATAAAATGGGAACGCGTGGTTTTCTACCGCACCGTGTATTGCGATATTTCGGCTATCAAAAACAATAAATACGATATACTTACATTCTTCTCGCCTGCGGGTATCGAGGCTCTTTTTAAGAGTTTCCCTGACTTCTCGCAGAAGAAAACCAAAATAGCTGTGTATGGAGATGCTACCCTGAAAGCGGCTGAAGAGGCTGGGCTTGTAATAGACATCAAAGCCCCCTCACCTGAAAGTCCTTCGATGACGGTGGCACTTGACCACTACATAGGTAAGATGAATGGGAAGAAGTAATCGGATAATTAGCTAATTTGGCGATTTGCCAATTTGCCAATTTGTCGATGAGATGATTTTAAAAATTAATAACATTGCTAGCGTTTAGGTGCTGGCAATGTTTTTTTTATTATTTTTGCAGCTGATTTATTATAAAAAGTGATGAAACTAAAAGCGTATTTGTTTGAAATCTTACTACTCCTGTTTTCGGTAGCTATTCCGTTTGCCCTTGATATGAATTTGGCGGTGTATGGTATGCTAGCTACCTTTCTGCTGTTTTTGGCATTAAGACGTACTTACTACGGGTTGTTTTTAGTGGCTTTTGGCTTTATTGCGATTACTTGTGTGCTGTTTTTGCCTCAGATTATATGGTTTGGTCACCCCCCTGCTACTATGATAGGGGCGTTCTTTGAAACAGACTTTCGCGAAAGCAAAGAGTTTATGCAATCGCTGCCCCTATATGCCTATGGGGTATCGGTGCTGACGCTACTCTTCAGCCTTTATATACTATACTTAGGAAAGAAAAAACGCTATGTGCGCACGCGTAGGCATTGGCTCATCACAGGGGTAATGGCTCTGGTAGGTATAGGGCTAACGGTATATCGCCCTTTAAAAAAGATAGAAGAAATAGGTAGTTTTAGCTGGGAAACCTCGCGCTCTGCCCCTATTGCTTTTTACGCCTCGATTTACAATAATATAGAGCGCTATCAGCAGTTGCGCCGAGAGCTAAATGAACAGCTAACAGGTGAGCCTACGTGGCAGATAGAAAGCAGCGCGCCTGCCTATCGCAACTATGTGTTGGTAATAGGCGAGAGTGTGCGCCGCGACTATATGTCGGTGTATGGCTTCCCGATAGAAAATTCGCCTTTTCTGAAGCAAGTGAAAGGCACCATATTAGACGGCTATACCGCAGCAGCCCCTAACACTACTACTGCCCTGCTACGTATGTTTTTACAGCGCAAAGGCGAAGAGGAGTTCGTGTATGAAAATAACCTCATCAGTTTGGCTAAAGGGGCGGGATTTGAGACCTACTGGCTCTCGAATCAGGGTTCGGTAGGCACGTGGGATACGCCTATCAGCAAGATAGCCTCGCTCTCGGACTATCGCACTTTTACTAAAATGGGCGAGTACGACTCGATGAACATCTATGACTCTGCCCTACTGCCGGTGCTCAAGCGCTATTTGCAGCAAAAGAGCCATAAGCCACGCCTACTAGTGGTGCATATTATGGGGTCGCATCTATACTTCCCTGAGCGTTTAGAAAACCCGATACACTACGATTATTACAACCGCAACTTTTCGGCTTATCTGCAGACTATAGAGCAGACTGACCATTTGCTATCAGCGATATACGCAGCACTGCAAGCCCAGCAAGAGCCTTTTTCGCTGCTCTACTTTGCTGACCACGGGCTGATGACCAAAGATAGAGGCTCTTATTCCGCTACCCTTACCCACGGCGATACTCACCCCAACAAAGCGTGCTACCGCGTGCCTTTTGCCCTTATAAACAGCGATGACACTGAGCACAAGCAGCTGAAGGTAAATAAGTCGGCTTTTCAGTTCTTAAGTGGGTATGCGCATTGGTTGGGCATTAGAGAGCGCAGTTTAGACAGCCATTACGATTTCTTGTCGCCTACCCCCGACTCTCTACAGGTATTTGACCAATACAAGAATGTACCTTTTGCCGATTTGGCAGAAGATGAAGTAATAAAGTAATGGGCATTTGGTTATTTAGACGGAAATACCTATCTTTGTAGCCGCAAATCATCGATACACCGGTAAAAGATAATTAACTAACACATTATCAGCAATAATAAGATGCCATTAGCACTATTTAATTCTATCACATCGTGGTTCCTCAAACGCCGGATAGACCAAATTCAGGAGTTTGTACAACACCCCCATAGGGTGCAAGAGCGCGTATTGCTCGAGCTGACTAATACCGCTAAAAACACTGAATTAGGCAAGGCTTATAACTTCGGCGAGGTAACCAACTATCAGCAGTTTATACGCAATACCCCCCTTACTACTTACGAATCATTTGAGCCTTTTGTAGAGCGTGCAAGGCGTGGCGAACGCAATATCTTTTGGCATACGCCTATCAAATGGTTTGCTAAGAGTAGCGGTACTACTAACGCCAAGAGTAAGTTTATACCCGTAAGCGAAGAGGCTTTGCAGCAGTGCCATTACAAATCGGGTAAAGATATGCTGTGTTTGTACCTCAATAACAACGAGGATTCTAATCTTTTTAAAGGGAAAAGTTTGCGCTTGGGTGGTAGCAAAGAGCTATATGAGCAAAATGGCACTTATTTTGGCGACCTATCGGCTATACTGATTGAAAATCTGCCTTTTTGGGCTGAGCTTAGTTGTACCCCCAGCAATAAGGTATCGCTGATGAGCGAGTGGGAAAGCAAGCTAAAAGCTATTATCAGAGAAGCTAAAAACGAAAACGTTACCAGCATAGCAGGGGTACCTTCGTGGATGCTCGTACTGCTCAATCGGATATTAGAGGAAACGAAAAAAGAGCATCTGTTAGAACTGTGGAATAACTTAGAGGTGTATTTTCACGGAGGTGTGAGTTTTACGCCTTATCGGGAACAGTACAAGCATATTATCCCTTCTGATACTTTCCGTTACTACGAAATATACAATGCTTCTGAAGGCTTCTTTGCTATACAAGACCGCAATAATTCTGACGAGATGTTGCTGATGTTAGACTATGGTATTTTCTACGAGTTTATTCCGATGGATACCTTTGGAACTCCTGAGCAAACTATAATCCCTCTTAGCGAGGTGGCAATAGGCAAAAACTACGCCATGGTGATTACTACTAATGCCGGTTTATGGCGCTATCTGATAGGCGACACGGTGCGCTTTACCTCTGTGAGTCCGTATAGGATAAAGATTACAGGACGCACCAAGCACTTTATCAATGTATTTGGGGAAGAACTTATCATAGAGAACGCCGAGCGCGCCCTTGAGAAAGCCTGCGAGCAGACGGGTAGCCATCTGATAGAATACACCGTAGCCCCTATCTTTATGCAAGATAAGCTAAAAGGCGGACACGAATGGGTGATAGAGTTTGATGCCCCTCCGGCAAGTCTTGAGCATTTTACTGAGGTATTGGACACTGAACTTAAAAAACTTAACTCGGATTATGAGGCCAAACGCTATAACAATATGACCCTAAATATGCCTAAAGTGCACCAAGCGCGCACAGGGCTCTTCCACGATTGGCTAAAAGACAAAGACAAACTAGGCGGGCAGAACAAAGTGCCGCGTTTATCTAACAGCAGGGAATATGTAGAGGAACTGCTGAAGCTATTATAAATTTATTTAGTTTTTCAAAAAAGGATTGCCAGCACTTACAAGTACTGGCAATCCTTTTTTGTTGTTTTGTGAACTATTATTAATTGTTACATCTTCACCTTTAAGCCTACAAAGACTGTACGAGGCAAAGCAGGTCCGTAGATATAGTCGGCATCGCGTTGAGCTCCTTTATCGAAGTCGTTTTGGTACTGATTGAAGAGGTTTTTCACTCCGCAGCTTACTTCTAAGGGGAAGAAGTTGCTTGCGTTGATTTGATATGAGGTGTTTAGCCCTATATCGACTAATCCTTTAGTAGTTTCTAAGCGGTTTTCAGCTATATAGCCTGCTAAGTGTGCTACTTTCATACTGCCGGTGTACACGGTTACAAGGTTGATGTCCCAGTTAGGGCGTGGCTTGTAGGTTGCCAATAGGTTGCCATATACATTAGGTGTTTTGAGCAGCTCATCAGTAAAAATATTGTCTTCAGGATTTTGGGTGCTGTTGTACTTAGCACTTTGTATAGTAGTAGCTAACTGAAATATAAATTGCTTATTAGGGCTATACTTCAACTCGATATTAAGTCCTTTTACGATTGCCCCATCGGTATTGAACTTCTCTTTTACTTTCAAGCCGTTTTCTTCACCTATATCACGATAGTCGAAACGATCGTGTAGAGCCGTGTAAAAGCCTTCTATCATTGCTACAAACTGATGCGCTTCGTGCGTATGGTTGTACTCGAATGAAGCCATAAAGCTATCAGAAGTTTCTTTTTTGAGGTCGTCAGAGAGTTTTACACGGCGTACCTCGCCACTAGGCAATTCGCTGTGTACATCTTCAGAATAGAAGAAAGGAGCGCGGAAACCACGTCCGTAAGAAGCACGCGCTATAAAGTTCTCATCGATATTGTACAACACACTTGCACGTGGGTTTAGCACTGTAATGCTGCTCTTGAGGATATCAGAAGTTACATTGTCTAAACGAAGTCCGCCTAATACCTTTAATTTAGGCGAAATACGCCAGTCAGCTTGGGTGAAAGCACCAAAAATATTAGACTTTTGATTTACCGCCAAGATAAGAGGATTTACGCGTTTTTCAGATATTTTATCGTGTTGATACTCTACCCCTGAAGTCCATTGAAGATTGCCTTTGGCTATAGGCACATAAGCTGTGTGCTGCCCTCCGAACGCCCAAATGTGCTCTTTGGTAAGTCCGTAGTTGCCGGTTGAAGCCTCGATATCATTTCCTTCTAATCCACCGTAATAGTTATCGGCACGAGTGCGTTCGCCACTGGCATAAGCCGTAAACTTATGATTATAAGCAGGCGAGAAATACTCGTAGTTAGCAGTACCCCCTACCATTTGGGTACGGATACTTTCGGCTATATCAGCAAGGTGTTCAGGCTCGTCTAACTTATTACCTCCGCGTCTGTTTTCATTGCTCATATTTACTTCACCGGTGAGCTTATGGCGGTCAGTAAAATCATTGAAGAGTTTAGCTCCTACGTTTAGATTGCGCAAGCGAGTTATCTCGGTAAAATCATCGCCATTAGCATCGTAGCTTTGACGGGCGCGGTGTAGTGCGTGGAACGAAATCCCTCTGGTGTAGTTGTCGCTTATTAGTGACCCATTTAGCGAACTTACCACATCGGCAGCTTTGCCCGCGATAAGGCTACTCACTACCCCTGCTTGCGCTTCGTTTTTAATAGGGTTTTTAGTGATAACATTTATAGTACCTGCAATAGCATTAGAACCAAAAAGCGCTGAGCCCCCACCGCGTATCACCTCGATGCGCTCAATCATATTAGCAGGAATCTGGTCTAAACCATACACCCCATTAAGCGACCCAAATATAGGGCGACCATCGATGAGTATTTGCGAGTAAGGCCCGTCTAAGCCGTTGATACGCACTTGGGTGGTACCGCAGTTCTGACAGTTTACCTCAGTGCGTAACCCAGGCTGAAATACCAAGCCCTCTACTAAGGTGTGCGCCTTGGCAGTAGCGAGTTCTTTGGTGCCTGTTACGCTTACCAATATGGGAGCCTCTTTGCGATTTTCTTTGGTTTTGGTAGCGGTTATCACCACCTCGTCAATACCTAAGACGTCTTCTTTTAGATTGATAGGGAGTTGAAGAGTTTGGTCGGCAACGATAGTTATTTTATCGTTATGAGGTATATACCCCAATGATTGTACTTTTAGGCGATACTCTCCTGCAGGCAAGCTAAGCGTATATTGCCCGTTGCGGTCGGTAGTCGTCCATTTTTTGATGGTTTTGTTTTCAAGCTGAATAGAAACAGCCTCTAAAGGTAGGTCTGAAGAAGTAACCTTACCAGTAATAGTGCCATTCTGCGCAAAGCCAACAGCACCAATAAGCATAGCAATTGCTACTAAATACGTTTTCATATATTTTATCTAAATTGAATTATTCGGGGCAAAGATAAAACGTTTTTAGATAACACGAAAATTTTTAACATATTATTTTTAGACAAATTGAATTTCTATATTTTAGACATACAAAAAAGGACTACCTATAGGCAGCCCTTTTTATCTTTAAATTTCCTTTTTTAATTGCTAATTATCAATTCAACATTCATAATTATTTAATGTGTAGGCAATAGCTCAGCACGAAGTCGCTTATAAAATGAAAAAACACTTCATAGACTGTTTTCTCTACCTTTATCTCAGTACGTGTATCTGTAGGAAAGAAATCGCGTACTTTGATATCGTTGAGAGTTAGGGCTGGATTGCCGTGTACTTTGAAGCCCACCTCTTTAGCGCACCAAATCATAGTGAGTTTCTGTACTATATTTTCGAATGAGAAGGCAGCTGTACGATAGTCCCACTGAGTGTATTTAGGGGCTATGCGGACGATTTTATCTCTCTTTTTCTCTATATCTACTCCTACCCCTCTGTTGCTGATAATCACAGCTACTTTGTCAAACGAATGACTAATAGAAATCTGTTTGCCATCGCTTAGGAAGGGTTTGCCATTAGGGTCATAAAATAGTGCTGTAGGGGGATAACCTAAATTCTTAAGCAAAAATCTTGTTGCTAAGAAATTTTTCTTACCCTTTTCGTTGTGTATTGCCTGAAACATCTCATTTTGCTGAGGTGTAAGACTCACTCCCTCTTGCAAAGTAGCAAGAGGTTCTTGAACATCCCAGACGTATAATCGGGATTTCTGATCAATGTCTATTGTTTTAATTAAAGCCATATTATTATTATTTCTTTCATCTGAATTTCACTACAAAAGTAGAGATTTTTTGATTTCTACACAAATGTACAAGAGGTAGGGTTCTTTATTTAACATAAAAAATTTACTAACAAATGTATTAATTATATTAAAATTTGGCTGTTTATTAATATTTTGGATACGTTTATTTATTAAATCAATGCAAAATAGTTCGTTGTAAATTTAACATTGAAAAGTTACAAGTTTAACATCGCATTAACAGTAATACTGACAAAAAAAGTCCTTGTGGAAGAGAGACCACAAGGACTAAAAAAATAAAATATAACTTTAAAAAAATAAAAATGATATGCAAATTACTTATTTGTAAAGTACTTTTTTCACTGCTTTTACTACATCGTCAGCGTTAGGCAACCATTCTTTTAGCAATTCTGAAGAGAAAGGCGCTGGGGTATCAGCTGTAGTAATACGTTGTACAGGTGCGTCTAAGTAATCGAAAATGTTCTCTTGTACTTGGTAAGTGATTTCAGAAGAAACACTGCTGAAAGGCCAAGCCTCTTCAAGGATTACTAAACGATTTGTTTTCTTCACTGAGTTGAAGATAGTTTCAAAGTCCATTGGGCGGATAGTGCGTAGGTCGATGATTTCGCACTCTATACCTTCTTGAGCCAAAATATCGGCTGCCTTATAGGCTTCTTTGATGATTTTACCAAATGACACTACGGTTACGTCTTTACCTTCGCGTTTGATATCAGCTACTCCTAATGGAATTGTGTACTCTTCTTCAGGTACTTCACCTTTATCGCCATACATTTGCTCTGACTCCATAAAGATAACAGGGTCGTTATCGCGTATAGCTGATTTTAGTAGCCCCTTAGCATCATAAGGGTTAGAAGGAACTACAACCTTTAGCCCTGGGCAGTTAGCATACCAATTCTCAAAAGCTTGAGAGTGAGTAGCAGCTAGCTGACCTGCAGAAGCGGTAGGACCTCTAAATACTATCGGAATATTAAACTGACCGCCAGACATTTGGCGCATTTTTGCTGCGTTATTGATAATTTGGTCAATAGCTACAAGCGAAAAGTTGAAGGTCATAAACTCTACTATAGGACGGCAGCCATTCATAGCAGCTCCTACTGAAATACCTGCGAAACCGCCTTCAGCTATAGGGGTATCGATTATACGTTTAGGACCAAACTCATCGAGCATTCCTTTAGAGGCTTTGTAGGCACCGTTGTATTCGGCTACCTCTTCACCCATTAAATAAATAGACTCATCGCGACGCATCTCTTCACTCATCGCTTCGCAAACAGCTTCTCTAAATTGTATCGTTCTCATTTATATGAAAATTATAAAATTAAAGTATATAACTAAAATTGTCTGTTATTTTTCTTTTGAAAGCACAAAAGTAATAATAAATATTGAATATCCTACATTTTTGCGATTTTTATTTCGCATTTTTTTCTTAATGTATTGTTTTATAGCTATTTATAAAATTTAGTTATTTTTTATTTGTCATTACCAAATAATACGCCTCTACTGAAATAGAAGAAGCCCTAAAAGTTATCACCTCTACCCGTTTCACCGTATAAGCAGCTGTTTCATAAAGCGTAACCTTTTCGCTCTTTCCGTCTTCTAAAGGCAAAGAGGTAGTTTCGGGCTGCTTTAGCACAGGGGTTCTTTGTATAAAATCGTAGGTATAACTGCTCTCATAAAGGGCAATGCCGTGCGATGAGATTAGCAAAGACTCTTGTAGCTGATCGTTCTTAAATAGATGCCCCTCTATCACCAAAGGGCGGTCGGGAAGCTCATCCTCAGCAGCGACCTCCCACGTGGGACTGATACGCTTCAGCGCCTCCAACACCTCAGCAGGCGAGGTAGCAAAGAGTGTATTGAGGTCTTGCAGCTGTAGCTTTCGGTTCTGCCGCTCTTGGTATCGCTCTATGTTTTCCCCTGCCATAAGTCTGAAGACAGTAGGCTGCTTAGGCAGGTATAGCACCTTTAGGCGCTGCCCTTTGTAAATCATACTAAAGAGCTCTTTGGGGACAGCCGCGCTAAAAGTATACTGCTTAGCCGTCTTGGCATCAGCAAACGACACTTGCACCTTGTAGTTTTCTGACGTGCTGCCTATACGCTTTATAAGTTCTTGCTGTCCTTGCTCGATAGTAGCCTCAGCATATAGCCCTTCGGTCTTCAGCAGGTAGTCTATGCGGTAGTTTATCAGCTGATAAATAACAAAGCCGGCAACGATAAGCACCATAACTGGTATAAAAGCATTCATTGGGGTATTAGTAGGCGCTTCTTTGTCGAGCATAGCCGTGCGCAGCGCACTAAAAGTTGTTATTTCGGCTATGGCTAAGAAAGAGAGCAAGCCTATCAGCACCCCCATCAGCAAAGCGTAGTATATACCCCCTTTTTCAAAAGCCTCTATGGGGAAAAAGACCACTGCAGCGGCAACTGTCAGCAGAGCGGCTATTATCCAGAAAAGACGGGTACGGCTCATCTATTTGCTAATTTGCAAATTATCTAATTGTGCTTTCAGCGGTTTGATATACTCTAAGTAAGGAGCTTTTAGCTTGTCGTCTATAGGCACAGCATCGGGTAGTTTTTCTTTCAGTGGGTCTACTTGCACACCATTCTTCCAAAAACGATAGCACACGTGAGGACCAGTAGCTAAGCCGGTGCTACCCACTAACCCAATTACCTCGCCCTGCGCTACGTGCTGCCCCTTGCGAGCTATAATTCTCGACATATGTAGGTACTGGGTAGTATAGGTGTTGTTATGGCGTACTTTTACGTAATTGCCATTGCCTGAAGTATGTCCTGCCTCTATCACTGTGCCGGCTGCCGTTACGCGTATAGGGGTACCGGTAGGAGCGGCGTAGTCGGTGCCAAAATGCCCTTTCATACGGTGTAGCACGGGGTGAAAACGCATTCCGAATTTAGAGGTAATACGAAAGATATCTAATGGCGATTTGAGGAACATACGCTTCATCATATTTCCGTTTTCGTCGTAAAAGCCATTTGTACCTTTGATAGTGTCGGTAGTGTAGTTAAAGGCGTAATACTTTTTACCTTCCCACTCGAAGTAAGCTGCTTTTACCTTTTCGACCCCTGCAAAAATAGTATCTTCTACATAGCGCTCGTCATAAATAATCTTGAAAACATCGCCTTTTTGTAGGCGGAAGAAGTCGATAGTATAGTCAAAAATCTGTCCTAACTGATAGGTAGCGTTTTGGCTAATACCTGCCGCTTGTGCATCGACGGTTAGGTTGTTTTCTATGCTGCCCGCAAAGGCTTTTTCTACCACCGACACTTTGCGCTGAGCGGTATAAGCATAGATAGAGTCGGTTAGGTGTACCACTATATAATCTACCACATTAGGCTGATATACAAAACTATGGGGCGTGTTGGGTTTCTTTTTGTCGTACAGAAAGGCGTACATTTTGCCTACGTGAAAGTTCTTAGGGTTAATGAGCTCTTTGGTTTGGGTGGTTATGTTATAGATGTCGCCCACAGCTACGCCCTTCTCTTCCAAGAGCTTGCCAAAAGTATCGCCCTGCCTTAGGGTATCTTTGTTAATATTGTAATCATTGAGGTTAAAACCGAATTCATATACAGGTGCTGGGGTAGCTACTTGGGTAGTAGCGCTAGCAGTGCCGGTGCTAATAGTATACTGCTCGCACGAGGTTAGTGCAAGGGCACTAAGAGCCATATAAAACGCTTTTTTTATCATTTTTCTCTTTTGTTAATATCGGGCAAAGATACTATTTATTATTGACAATTTGGTCATTATCAAAAAAAATATTAATTTTGCTCGTCTAAAAATATTTTTAATACTAATAGAACTTATATGATAACGCTTACTTTAGCCTCTCTTGAGAAAGGACAATCAGCAGTGATTACGGGTTTTGCTCCCGAGTGTAGGCAAGAGGTACGCCAGCGCTTGTTAGACTTGGGGTTCGTGCGCGGCACTACCATTAGGGTAGAGAACGTAAGCCCGTTATCCGACCCTGTGGCGTACAATATCCACAATACCCAGATAGCCTTGCGAAAAAGCGATGCTTTATGTGTACTGATAAACTTAGAAGAAAATGAAAAATGTATGTGATACTTGCGAACTAAACCCTGCTGCCTCGCTCAAACGATTGGGCGAAGAGCAAGGCGATTATAGCTATACTATCGCCTTAGCAGGCAACCCTAATACGGGCAAAAGTACCGTGTTCAACGCTCTTACAGGGCTACACCAACACACGGGCAACTGGACGGGCAAGACCGTAACACGTGCCGAGGGGAGTTTCTCTTTTGGTGGCACACGCTATAAGATGATAGACCTCCCTGGCACTTACTCGCTCCTCTCTACCTCTGAAGACGAAGAGGTAGCCCGCGATTTTATCCTCTTCGGAAAGCCCGATGTTACAGTAGTGGTAGTAGATGCCAGCCGATTAGAGCGCAACCTCAGCCTTGCGCTACAGATATTAGAAATAACTGACAAGGTAGTGCTATGCCTCAACCTGATGGACGAGGCGCGCCGCCATCACATCAGCATCGATACTCGCACCCTTTCGCGCGATTTGGGCGTGCCGGTAGTAGCCACCAGCGCGCGCACTAAAGAGGGGATAACCGACCTACTACAGGCTATAGAAGCCGTAGTAAGTGGGGCTTTTCAGACTAAGAAACAAACTTTTATCGACCTACCGAAGCAGAATGCTGAAGCTATTGGTCAGCTTAGCCAACTGCTCAGCGAGCTAAACCCTGCCCTACCCAATACGCGCTGGTTAGCGATGCGCCTTATCGAGGGCGATGAAAGCGTAAAGAAAGGGGTTGCTGAAGGAGTATTTTCTGAAGTTAATACTCCAGAGAAGCAAACACGAGTGCTACGGATAGCCGATGAGTATCACCGCTTATTGGGCGACAGCTATCGCAACGATTTAGTAGAGGCTATTTATGCCAAAGCTAATGCTTTATGTAGGGCTTCAGTAAGCACTGATTTTTCAGCGCGCTCTTTTCGCATCGACCGCACTATCGACCGCATCGTTACCCTCCGACTATGGGGCTTCCCTATTATGTTGCTATTGCTTTCGGCAGTACTGTGGATTACCATTGTCGGGGCTAACTACCCTTCGCAATGGCTCTCCGATTTGTTTATAGGGTGGCTATACCCTTTGCTAAAAGAAGGTGCTACGGCTTTGCACTTCCCTTGGTGGCTGAGCGGCTTCCTTATTGATGGGGTCTATCTGGCTACGGTATGGGTAGTATCGGTAATGCTGCCCCCTATGAGTATCTTCTTTCCGCTCTTCACCCTACTCGAAGACTTTGGCTACCTACCGCGTGTGGCCTTCAACCTCGACCGTATGTTTCGCACCGCTGGCGCACACGGCAAGCAAGCCCTAACGATGAGTATGGGCTTCGGCTGCAATGCCGCTGGGGTGGTAGCTACCCGCATCATCAACAGTCCGCGCGAAAAGCTCATCGCTATCATCACCAATAACTTTTCGCTATGCAATGGGCGCTGGCCTACCCAAATACTTATTGCTACGCTCTTCATAGGGGCATTAGTACCCAAAGAGTGGTCGGGTACTGTATCGATGTTGGCTGTGATAAGCATAGCCGTATTGGGGATTGCCTTTTCGCTTTTCACCTCGTGGTTGCTGTCTAAAACACTGCTGAAAGGGGAATCATCTTTCTTTGTGCTTGAGCTACCCCCTTACCGCCCGCCGCGTTTCTTTCAGACGCTCTACACTTCGCTTATCGACCGCACCCTTATTGTGCTATGGCGGGCTATCGTATTTGCCGCTCCCGCAGGGGCTGTTATCTGGCTTATTTGCCATATACCGGTTGGCAGTCAGCCGTTAGCTCTTTGGCTCATACAAGGGCTCGACCCTATAGGTATGTTTATCGGACTCAATGGGGTGATACTCCTTGCCTACGTGGTGGCGATACCTGCTAACGAGATTGTTATCCCTACGATACTGATGCTCACCACTATGGTATTAGGGCAAGCCTCTGCAGCCGAAGCAGGCGTACTAATGGAGGCTACCAATAGCGAAGTTGGCAACCTACTACACGCCGGTGGCTGGACGCTCCTAACGGCTGTAAATCTGATGCTTTTTAGCCTTTTGCACAACCCTTGTAGCACTACTATCTACACTATCTACAAAGAGACTAACAGCAAGAAATGGACGCTCATCGCTACTTTTCTGCCTATACTATACGGCATAATAGTTTGCTTTTTAGTAAAAACGATTTTTTAAAGACGAGAGAGAAAATACAAAAGACGAAATGCGAGTAACACCCGTATTTCGTCTTTTTGTATTTTGGTCTTTATTTTTTTAGAACTGATAGCCTACGCCACCTAATACACTGATAGTAGCTGCTGGCATAATACCTCCCCAAGCATTGTGGCGCGTAGTGAAGTATTTGCGATTGAGCAAGTTAAGGGCATTGAGGTTGAAGTTCCATTGCTTGTAGCTATAGCTAGCCGTTGCATTGAGCAAGAAGAACCTAGGAATAGCTCCCACATTGCCATTAGCTGAACCT
>ERZ773014.800-NODE-800-length-20882-cov-4.711048_pt1 | contig 20882 bp, 17 predicted proteins | sample MGYA00580841_ERZ773014 | MGnify/ENA primary metagenome ERZ773014 (study PRJEB29015, sample SAMEA2737989) | human oral metagenome | biome: human oral; feature: human-associated habitat; material: dental | place: China | collected 2067 ...
TAACTATATGCCCTTTAAGATTTAAAAGTATATATGATATTAAAATAATGATTATGCCGGCTATTATTATCCAACGAATTTTATACTTTCTCTTCATATTTACATCCTTAAAAAATTATTTTACAAATAAAATTACTCTATCCTAATAATATTCTATTTGAACACCTTGTTCGTATTTGAGCTTTAGAGAAAAACCTTCAGGTAATATGATTTTATTCAGTTTCGTACATCTATCAAAAAGATAACCCTCTGCATCTATATATTTCAATGATTTAGGGAATTTTATTTTTTCTAAATCATCAGCTCCCATAAAAACCTCACCACCTAAATATTCTAAACCCTCAGGTAATTCTGCACTTTTGATACCTGTATAAGAAAAAGCAAATTCACATATTTTTCTAATACTATCGGGAAATTCTATATATTCTAAATCAGTACATCCGGAAAAAGCCGCAATTCCAATTGTTTCCAGATTTTTATTTAAATGCACTTGACTCAAATGTTCGCAACTTTCAAAACAAGAAAATGGTACTTCTATCAGATTTTCCGGTAGTTCAATTTCTGTTAGATTTTTACACCTGGCAAATGCACTTGAATTAATTTTAATTACACTGTCAGGTATAATTATTCTTTTTATTTCAGAGCAATTGTTAAAAGCATACCTCTCAATTTCTACTACATTATCAGGAATTATAATCACCTTCTTTGGCATTATATCCGCAAAAATACCTCTTTTATATTTAATTAAAATATTATTTTTAATTATAAACTTAGCTTGAAAGTTTATAATTATATAACCCACAATACCTATAAGCAGAATGATACTGATATACTTATATACCTTCTTACCGTGCATTCTATTGTCCCCCATCTTATTTTTTTAATTCATTTCTTCTATATTTGATGAATTTTTTAGTTTATTAATTAGGTCTTTAGGATCTTCATCCGAATCAAAATTGTGTAATAATTCAAAACTTCCCTTTTCATACTTAGCTCCTTCTAATTGTCTGCCTATATCTAATTCCGAATATCCTGAAAATTTATAGTGATAATAACTATGTCCTATTATTTGTGTATCTGCATCATAAATCCATCTATCAGCATAATAATTGCTTCTTATCTCAATTTTTATACACTTATTCTCCGATCTTGCTTTTCTCAATTTACTTGAAAATGATTTCCAATCAATATCATATACATTGTCTATTATTAACATAATACTTGAAAGCAATACTCCGGCTTCTGTCCACCTAGCCCCAATGGCAATTGAAGCTCCATTTATAATATTATTAATCCATTGTGGTATTTCTCTTGTAACTATAATTTCATCAATTAAGTCTTGTAATAAAATTGCATACCATGAGTCTAGATAATATATTCCTCTTGTAACTCCTTGATTATTCTCCTTTACAACATTTTCATAATTACCGGGGTACATATTTTCATGCTCTCTATTAATAATCCAAACGCCTGCTATTTCCTTTTTTTCACTAGTAATATACCTTAATCTATGTGTATCTAAGTTTCCCTTCAAAACATACTCAATCTTATCTGTATTTGGTGTATCTATCTCAAGGTAATAATCTACTCCTTTGTCAAGAGCTATATCTATATAAAAATATCTTGTGCTATCTTCTTGTAGTATATTTTCTATCTTAAATGCTCCTACAAATAATAGTTTCCCCGTTAAGTATTTTTTATATATAAAAATAGAACCTTTATTTTTATTTATCCTATTATTAAAAACTATATTAAATTTATATATTCCTGAATTATTTACCTTTACATGTCCTAAAAAATCTTTTCTATCACCCTTCCTAGTCCAATTTCCATTGACATCTTCTACTATTTCTACAGCATTTTTTATTTTTGTTTTATCATAACTTGGGGATGCCTGACCCGATGTATTAAGTATAATGATTCCACCCTTTTTGCATGTTACAGTAGCATTTCTCTTTACAGCATACTCTCGGTTTATCTTCATGTCAGAATTTCCATAAGATTCCCATGAACCCAGTTCCGGGACACATGTACGAGGATGTTTCCTGTCTATATTACATATTCCAAATCCACTTATATTCCCAGGCTTGGTGTCACTTACTGTAATCAAAGGTCTTCCATCAGAAGTATATACTCCATGGTCTTTAGGAAGATTTAGAACACAAGTCTTGCTTCCCTTCCCACAAAAAACCTCAGCACCCCTTACAACATACTCATAACCGGATTTTCCCTTTAATTCCTGATATTCATACATTTTCTGTAATTCATTATTTCCGGACATAGTATTCTCCTTTACCATTAGCTGCTTTTTCTAACTTTCCATATCAGTCATCTTATTAACTTACTCACTTACATAAACTATCTCATCTTTACTGTTCATTCTTATATTTCTAGCCTTTATACTTATCTTTCCGGCTGCACTTAAGCTTACAGCGCCGTTTCCGTTTAGTTTTAGGCACTCATCTTCAACAAATATCATATCTTCAGACTTAAAAGACACTCCTTCGCAAGATAAACCAAAAACTATTTTCCCGCTTTCCATCATCTTTTGCTTTGCATCTTTTCCTTTAGAGGCAAAAGTCCTAAGTATATACATCTCTCCCGGCTTAACTCCCGATACATAAAGTTCCGCTTTTTCTCCGACTTCAGGTACTGCATATAGTGCATTTCCGGTTTCCGGATACCACTCAAATCCATACTTTGCTTCCTTTTTATCACAGTCAAGACTTATGTGTATTTTTTTATCCTTATACTTTTTGATTTTTCCCATAAGGCTTAGCCCTATGATATCTTCATTATAAAACGGCTTTATCAGCTCTTTAGTATACGCTTTTTCTATTCCCTGAAAATTAAATATAAGTTCTCCTTTTGTAAATTCCGCTTCTTTTTTATATAGCAGCAAAACTTTATCCCCCACTCTTACCTGATCTCCTATCTCATAAGAGCCGTAAGTTCGTAACTTATATTCGCTTCTTTGTGTGTTTCCTTTATCCTTTTTTATCTCTCTGCTCTCACTTATGATATCTTTAGGCTCAACAAGCCTTCCCTCTTTTAACCCCATGGAAATGCCGGGCTTGTTTGATGCCATATCCGGGTATATAAAAGTTTTTAAGTTTGCAGCCATTCTTATTGCAAGATCCCAAGCACTTTCTTCATAACAAAGTAGCGGCTTTTCAATCCTTTTATCATTCACATCATAGGTTGCCATGGTGCCGGGACATTTTTTCATTATATCCTGTGTGATACTTATATAGGTCTCATCTATATCCTGAAAAAGTTCTGTATGTTTTTCCTTGTCCAACTCTTTACTGTATGAGTATGCACTAAGTTGAAATCTATGTACATCTGCATCTGAGTCTACACTAATCTCCTCTACAGATCCCCTAAATAAAGTTTTTCCCTCATACTTTACATTGATATCTATATCCTTTTTATCCGTAAAAATGTTTTCTACCGGATTTACTGTAAGTACTCCAAACATATCAAGGCTTGCATGTCTGTTCGGCTCTGTTCTTATAATAAAACCCTCCACCATGTAAATCGGCAGTTTTACCTCTATTTCTAAATTTTCTATGATCAGCATAAATACGATCTCCTCTAATTATTATAAGATAAGCATTAAAGCTCTGATATCTTACAATTAACTTATGTGAACTCCGTCTCCGCTTACACTTATTCCGTCTTTTAAGATGATCTGCGTGCCGTCTTGTAAAAGCATGATTCTCTTACCGGCTGCTATGGATATGTTTGACTCCTCACTGCTTATCTCAAGAGTATCCTTCGCTTTTATATGTATACTTCCGCTGCTTACTATCTTTACTCCTTCATCATCCTTTAATTCTATATAATCACCTGTGCCTGCACTTATTCGTATTCCGTCCGGTTTCAGTCTTATTTCTTTTCCGTACTTATTTCTCCAGATCTTATTCTCGGGATCGGTTCTTACTCCGCTACCTTCATTTTCATGTATTGCACTGCACACATAGGCATTTTCTTCATTTTCTGTAGGAAAATAAAGCCTTACACTGTCTCCCTTTTCCGGCATGCAATACCATCCTGCTCCGTCCTTTGAAGAATATACGGTAGAAAAATCAAACCATCTTCCTATTTCTTCGTCCTTATTTTCTATTTCCTCTATTGCTATCTTGACCTTTTCTTTTTCTACCTTTGTAACTTTGGCATAAAGTGATGCTCCTATTATTTTCAAGTCAAACTTACTTTCTTTTTTTACTATATAGTCTATATCCTGTGTTAAATAATAGGTATGATAAAGTTCACTTCCTTCAGTTTTGGATACTATTTTTACTATACGGTAATCTTTTCTGTTAAAACTTACCCTGTCACCTAAACTGTGTATCTCTCTTGATTTAACTTCATAAACTGTATATTCTTTATTTACAACGATTCGTACATCTTGTGAAGTTAAGACTTTTGTATCTCTTTTTGGCATACCAAAAAAATACTTTACTCCCTTACTCTGATAGTCCGGCATTACTACTGTCTTCTTAAAAGCGGCAATTCTTCGTATAAAGTTCCAGTCATTTTCTCTATATTGAACCAAAAAATCGGGAATTACACCTTTTCCTTCTTCTCCTGTTATATAGTGTGTCTCTTCATACCCTTCTTTTAAGATATTAAGGATATCTGTATATTCTCCGGCGCCTTTAGAAAAACTTCTCGTATGTACTTTTTCTTCCATCAATGAGCTTCCTGTGATCAGTTCAAGTTCAACAAGGAAACTACCGCTTTCTTTAAAAAAACAGATCTTTTCTAATAATCCGTAAAATATAGTACTCTCTTTATCCGCTTCATCAAGGGCATCGACCCTTACCCACCTTATGTTTTTAGCAGCATTTACATACTCTTCTTCTCTTTTTTCTTCTATAATGGCTTTTATGCTTGCTCTTCCATGTCTGCCTGTTTCATGTTTTGCTTCATAACTTGTTACTGCAAGTACATCAAAAATATCAAGTTTTATAAGGTTTTCTCTCATAGATTTTGATCCTCCACTTCTATAAACTCTATTCCTCTAACTCCTCTTCGTATAAGGCTTTCCGCAAAATCAAGGCTTACAATAAACTTTATCTTTTCATCCTTATCCCTAACCGCTTTAAAATACTTGTTAAAATCGGCAGCTAACAGGTTGTCGGTATATAACAGATAGTAGCTTTTTATCGCCCTACTGTTTTTATCTATCAGCAGCACTCTTTTTATAAACACTTCTATATCAAAAAGAATCAGCACTTCTCTGAATCTTTCTGATATAAGAGGATATGTATTCATCATCAGATCGGGAAATATAAAGGCATCCGTTTTTTCTATTTCAAGTATAAGCTCTTTGGTAAGCTCATAAAATCTTTCATTAAGAGTCTCTATATTCCTTGGGATATCATCTGATGTATGTATCCGTATCCCCCTTGTATTTTCAAGGTTTTCTTCTATATAAAAATAAGGTAACCTGTTTTCCATAAGCTCTCCATACTTTTTTTCTTATTCAAAGTTTTCTACCATTGGTGGTATTCTCTTGCAAAATCAAAATAAAAAAACTTACTTTTACCGATCTCTAAGATATCTCCTTCTTTTAAGTCTTTTGATGTATAGATTGCAGTTTCGTTTAATCTCACAAAACCCATAGACTCTTCTCCAAGAAGTGTGCCTTGTAAACCTCTTATATCATATGCTAAAACCGCATGTTTTTTATCTCTTATATCTTCATCACCAAGAACTTGTATGTTCATAGTGTCATTTTGTCCTATATAGTTTTTTCCGGCTGTAATATTATAGGCTTTCCCCTGTCTTTTCCCTTCTATACACACAAGCCATGCATATATAAATTTTTCTTCTTCCATAGAAAGATTTTTTCCAATTCTTTTGTTTTTGTGTTTTTCTTCGTCAGTAAGATTTTTTCTTTTAAGCATTCTATATTTTTTTTTCTTTTGAATCAGCTTCTCTATATCTTCATTATCTGTATTTTCATATTCAAAATTTTTCAAGTACTTACCTGACACAGATAAAAAATCAACATACATAAACTTGATATCACCCATTTCCAAAATATCTTTATTTTTAAGTACATACTTATCGTATACAGGTTTATTATCCATATATACAATTCCGTCCGCTCTTGCCGGAATCAAAATTGCTTCCCTTGTTTTTCTATCAAAAAATATTAAAGTGAATTTGCCAACCAGTTTCTCATCTCCCAGCACCTGTATCTCATTATCCCTATCCGTTCCTACAAAGTTTTCTCCAAAGCTTATGACATAGCTTTTTCCCTTTCTTGCTCCCTCTATGCATACAAGCCATGCACATACAGGCCTTTCTTCTTTTAGGGAAAGTCCGCACTCCTTCCTTAAGTTCACATAGACCTTTTCAGGTGTATCAAGATCAAAACCGCACTTTGGACAGATGCTTCCGTTCCTTGTCTTAGAAAACTTGTGTCCATAAGGGCAATCCATTATGTTAGACATTCTTTCCTCCTTAATCCACCAAGATCTTTCTCGGACTAAATCCTGTGGCTTTATGCCCGTCCGGATCCTTTGCAGTGCTTAATATATCTAAAAGTCCGGTATAGATCTGCTTATTGCTAAGGTGCGTTCCATGTACCCTTCCTTCCTTAACTGCTATATAGTTTTCTATAACGGCTCTGGATATTCCTTCAACGCTGTTTAGTACCGTATAACAAAAGGTTCTGTCTATGTCTTCACACTTTTTTGTATTAAGGTATTCTTTGGCATATATCTTCAATACCTCTATATTGAAGGTTTTTTCTTCGTATCCTGCATAATCCGCATTCATCAAATGTATTGTGTCATACTCAGACCTCATATCTGTAAAATCAAGGTAACTGTCCCTTAATACAAAGCCTGATTTTAATAAAAAGTCGCACAGCAGGATCTCGTCATCCGTACTTTCTTCTTCTGTAGACAGGAAAGCCTTTATTTTAGTTACCTTCCAGTCTTTATCTACCGATTCACCGCTGCACTTTAGCCTCAGATACTCTCTTTGCTCTGTATGAGTATAGGTTACTCTTATTTCTTTACTTATCTGATATACCTCTCCCTTAAGTTTTACAAGCCCTTTTCCTATAATAAGACTTCTGTTTTCATGATCGGAACTTATTCTTAATCCCCTTATGACTCCGTTTGTATATCCCTCATAAAGTATGGACAGTAAATCTTTCGGATAGTCTCTTATTACTTCGAGTGCCTCTTTTTTTAAGATCCTTCCGGTCTCAAACAAAGGGTATCTGTTCTCCATTAGCTTCTCCTTATGTCTTTAGTGTTCTCCATCAAAAAAATCACAGATCCATTCGTCCGTTTCAAACTTGTATTCCCTTCCTTCACCTGCATACAAGGTATCTTCAAGTCTGTATACCGGCACGATCTGAAATCCCCATTTTTTATAGTCTACAAAGGCAAATATCTTAAGCTCCTCGTTTTGTATATCATCTGTATCTTCCTGTTTTATATATCCGCTGTATCTTCCTGCAAGCTCCATCCTGTCGGTTGCCCTAGCCTCATCTTTTTTAAAATGAAACAGATACTCATAGCGTATACTTTCGGAAGCATCATATAGATACATTCTAAGCAGTATGTCTTCAAGACTCCTAAGTAAACTCCCTGTCATTTTATTGCTTTCAAATCCGTCAATAAGTACTTCTTCCTTGCCGGAGTATGACAGTGCTTTTATTTTATAGGGAATAAGCGCCTCTTCTTCCCTTATGTCAAATCCTGCGTATCCCGTTCGCTTATCATAAAGATATCTCATAAGTCCGTCTACACAGGCGAGTTTTAACTCTTCTTTTTTTACACTTCCTCCACTTTGCATCATGTTGCCGGGTACAAACTCTTTTAGAGCATCTCTAAATAACCCTATCTTGCAGGACTGCCCTGTAAGCCTTATCATGTCAAAGTTATAAAGTTCTCCGTTCTTATAAAGTCTTTCCATAAAGACCTTCATAACCGCATATATTTCCCCTGCGATCAGCTTTTCCGCTTCATAGCGGTTAAAACTTATCTTGGGCATTCCTTCCAGAATTTCAAGCCTTTCTTTTCTAAATACCGATAACTTAAAACGATCCGCCTCCAGTCTTAAAAGCCCTGTCTTTGCATTTTTACCTTCAGGTACTTCTATAGCGATATCATTTCCTGAAAAAAGTTCCTGTTTGATCTCATCTGCCAAGGTAAATAAAAAAAAGTAATTATTTCTTACCCTGTAGTATCCTTCCTTTCCGTAAGTCTCAAAATTCTTAAAAGCTGTCGGAAGAACCTCTTCCACCTTTTGGTAAGCCTCCTGTAATCCCTTATAAAAGCTTTCAACACCTTCTTCATCTATATATCTGTAAGGATCACCGGGCAGATCGTTGATAACTTCACTACCCAGATCTTTATCGCTGCCAAGCAGTTTGGAGACGATTCTGAGTTTTAAAAGCTGCATGATCCTATATGTGATATTGTTGCCTCCAAAATCCGTATTACCGTTTTTATAACTGTTTTCCATCGTGTAGGTCTGTATATCACCTTTTGCACGCACCTTGAATTTACAGGCACTAAGATCTGTTGTTCCGCCTCCACAGTCCATGATCAGTGCCTTATAGCTTTCCCCGTCTTTTAAGCTATTTTTCTCCCTCATCTTACTGATAAAACTGTAAAGTACGGCAGTGCTTTCATCCAATGTAACACTTATCTTTATGGAAAGCATTTCGGAAAGTAACTCAAGCATCTGCTCATATACATGCTTTTGTTTAACCGGTACGGTGATATACACTTCTTTTATCAGACACTTGAAATTATCTCTTGTGATATTAAGCACATATCTTAAATACTGTGCTATGATCTCTATTCTTCGTACATACCTGTACCTTCCCTTGGCATCTGTAAGCTCTTCCTTTCTTTCAAAGTCCCCTACCCATCTTTTGATGTCATAAAAGACCGAAAAACCCTTATCCGTATAACTTAAGTTGGCAAACCATAAAGCCTTTCTGCCAAAAACATACTCTATACCGTCATTATTGACATCTGTTACGGCTACAACTGTGGGTATCATGTTTTCTATAAAAGTTTCTCCTCCTACCGACTCGAAAAACAGGGTATGGCAAATGGTGTTTTCCTTGATTCCTCTTTGTTTTGCCGTATGTATCTGTCTATAGTAGCTGCTGTCCGCATACATAGCTACCGTTGTATTGGTAGAGCCAAGGTCAAGTGCAATAGGCATATGAAGCTCTATTAGAGGAAGGATCTCAAAGTCCATTAAAGGAATTTTATACATCCTATACTTTGTAAGATCCTTCTTCTCCTCTTCTCCCATATATATGCGGTATACAAACTTTGATGCTTCTCTTTCCATAAGATAGAGACTGTAGTCCTTAGTATCTGTAACTATACCTGAAAGCCTAGCTTCTTTTACTAAGTATAAAGAGTCTTTTTTATCTCCCATTGCAACTACATTGAATACGGCACAAACTTTATTTTCTCCACTTACTATCAGTGCATTGGTATTTAGAAATTTGTCTTTGTATTCTATTTTGTAGTCATCTAAAAAGTTTAGTGCGGCTCCTTCGTAAATACTTATTTTACCGGATATGCGAAGCTCCTCTTTCTCAGGTTCTTTGACGCTGAATTTGTCAAAGCACCCTTCGATCCTCTCTCTTCCCCCTTCTTTTTCTTCTCTGATAAGATCTTCGTCAAAGGTTTGGCAGTAGGAAAGTATCATCTCTATAAGCTCTTCATTTGTCATGCTTTTATCAAGCCCCTTTACGATATGCTCCCTAAGGCAGACTTCTCTAAGTCGATATTCACTCATTAATTCAAGTTCTTTTCTTGTGTATGCCGCTGCTTGTTCTTCCCTTTGCACAACCCTGTTAAGCTTATAGCCCATCTTGTTTTCCTTCCCGTTTCGGTTTCTTTATTCTTAAAATCTTTAATATAATGCCATCTTCCCTATTTTCATACTTTCTTTAACTCCTACAATACCAAAGTGGTATTTCCAAAAAATATCCGTCTCATAGGAAATAGGTAAAAAAAGCTCTTTTAACATCTCTATTCTTTCCATGTCTTTTTTTGTCTTATCCACTCCTGTAAAAAGAATAAGTTTTCTTAGATTTTCCGAGTGTATGTAAAGATTCGCCTTCGGATACAGTTCTTTTAATGCTTTCCTAAAAATCGTTATATAATCTTTACACTTATATAGATCAAGCAGGCAAAAAATAATCCTTTTGGCTTTATTAAATTCAAGGTCCAGCAAGGTTTCTCTTATACTTTTTAAAAACCTGCCTTCTTGTATTTCATTTAAGATATACATTGCCCTTAATTCTTTTTTATCTCCTCCACTCCTAAGATCCCATATCGCTACATAGTGAAGCATTACATCTAAAAACATTGCTCTTACATTCTCATATCCGACCACATCCGGTAAAAAAATCTCTCCAAGTTGCGTAGCAAAACGATATAGAGGATTTATCTCAACTTCCCTATCTTCAACAGTGTCGGAATTAAGAAAATCAAAGGAGCTTTCTGTATAGGGACTTGGACTTTGACTGTTTATAAATCTAAGTTCTTCCAAACCATATCCGCTTTTTTTTGCCTTCAGTACAACCTCCCATACACAGTTCATACTTTACTCCTTTTTCGTACTATTTTTTATTGCTCGATCCCCTTTGCAAGGTAAGTGTTTTCCAAAACTCCTATACAGATGTATTCATCAAAGTTCATCTGTAACTGAGAAACTGCATACCTTACCATTGCCTCACAGAGGTTACTGTCGCTGTTTCTTAAGAACCTTAAAATAAGTTTAGGACTTTCATTTGTTAACTGAAAATCATCACTTGAAAAGTTATTCATATCCGGAAGTATTTTACCGGTCTCCAAAAAATCCTTTTTCATCACCAATCTTTCACAGGATTTAAGTGATACATACTCTTTAATATCCAGTTCTTCGATGATTCTTTCTATTTCCGCTTTAGTGTGGAGTTTATCCTTGCTGTTAGCCGACAGCCTTCCAATCAGGCTTTCTTTTCTTTTATTACTTATCAAGCCGGCAGGTAATTCTTCTTTTGTGTATCTTATGTCAAAAATATGATACCCCTCCAAATCGGCATAACTTTCTTCATAAGATTTTACTATGATTTTTTCTTCTTCCTGCCTTATCCCTACCATACCGTCTGTCTTTTGTACCAGGCACAAAATAATTTCCTTATCCTTTTGCCTGATCATTTCCCTCTCATAGTACAATCCGTCTTTGCTCGGACTTAAAAAGGTACTGCTCTTAAATAAGGTTTTTTCTACATTCCACACAGGATAAATATTCTCTTTTATCATATCCGAATATTTCCCATAATCCACTTCCACATCCCTTGCATTTTGTAAGACCGTAGATAAATCAATATCAAAAAAACGATCAAGGTAGGCGGTATTTACCGTATTCCACCTAAGCCCGTTATGGGAAAAGGTTTCATTCAGTTTACCCAGCTCCTGCCTATACCTTACAGCTTTTTTAGGCTGTACTGAAGTTGAGTTTTTTTCTCCGTTAATTGTGAAACTTACACTTATTTTTTCCTTTGCAAAAGCCCTGCATACACTGTCAGGCGCATTCAAGTATATAGTTTTTACAGTACTTGTTCTTTCTTTAGAATCTTCTCTTATATCCCCGGCAGAATCTTCCAATACATCCGCCTCCGATACCGGAAAAAACATCCTCAAAAATACATTGTCATTTTTAGAAAGTAAAAGTACTGCAATCTCATAGCTTTCTTCTTTGCTTTCAAGCTCATCATATACTTTTTGGTGCAGGGACTTAAATCTTTCTTCAAAAACCTCACTCATCTTGTAAAGACCGTCATATAGAACACTTTTTGCCAACGCATACTCGTCCTCATCCTTTATTTCCAAAAGCCTTTTCTTTACATATTTTTTTACATCAAATTCATCTAAGTACCCTGCATCCATCTAAAAATACCTCTTTTATCTTAATTTGACGAAGACTCCGCTTCGCTTGTCTGTGGCTGTGTAGTTTCCGCAACTGTTTGCGGTATCTTTAATTCTTCCTGCTTTTTTTCATCAATTCTTTTTTGTACATCACTGATTTTTTTGTCCATTTCTATGGTGTTTATCTCATCTTTTAGTTTTACATACAGTCTTCTGGCATACTCATAATTATCCCTTGCTGTTTCAAAGTCTCCTCTTAAAAAGGCTTCATCTGCGTCAATAGCATAATTTTGTGCAGCATTTTTTTCTTCTTCACTTAGACCTATTTTTTCATCTGCTGTGGATATCTTTTTCTCCAGTTCCTCAAGTCCTGCACTCTCACCGGTTTTTTCCAAAAGATCTTTTGCCGTGTTATAATTGGCTCTTGCTGATAGGAAATCTCCGTTGCTTAATGCTTCATCTCCGGCACTTAACATATCGCTGGCTGATTGAAGGTTTTTTGTCTGTTTATCGGCTTCGTCCTGTTTTCCTTCCTCTTTTTTAGCAATAGCTTGATCCACTGCCAAGAGCTTTGCTTCGGCTTTTAACTTTCCTTCTTCATATCCGATCTTTCTTGCTTCTGTTTTTGCATCCACATACCTTTCTCTGGCTCTGTCATATATTTCAGAATCAAAAAGTATATCTCCGTTATCAAGGCTTAAGTTTACACTTTCATACCCTGCTATAAAATCAAGCTTTCTTTTTACATAAGCAAGTCCTGCATTATCAGCATATGGAATTTCACTAAGCATAAGCTCATATAAGGCTTTCGCATCCTTATAGTTTTTTGCATCATACTTTTCATCAGCTTCAAGTATTCCCTCTATAACCTGTTCGTAATGGTATAAAAGCTCTTTCATTTCTTTATCTCTAAGACTCTCCGCCTTTTTGATGGTCTCTTCGCATTCTGTGCCGGCTTTTGTATAATTTTCCATCTCTATGAACTGAAGCATTTTTGTATAATGCATATTCATATCCTCTCTAAGTTCTTTTCTATAACGGTTATAAAAGTAAAAGGTTATACAGGCTGCAAGTATAACAAGCACAGAAACAATTGATACTATTAAAATAAGCTTTCTTCTTTTCCTCTTCTTTGTATCTGATTCAACAAATACCTTATCAATATAAATGCCTGCGATTGTATAATTATCAACATACTCCGGATTTTTATCCAGTAGTGCAGTTTCCACCCTTCCAAGACAGTCAGCAGGGTCTTTTCCGCTGTCGGCAAAAATACTGTCTATTTCTCCTTCCGATACATTTTCCCAAATTCCCTTAGTATAAAGAATTAAAATATCGGTATCAACAAGTTTTATCTTGCCTGATATAACAGGTGAAAAACCTTTTTGACCTAGGAAAGTATAAAGATTACTTCTTTGTTCATGTCTTGATAAGGCATCTTCACTGATTATCTCCTTTGATACCATTTCAGTACTTAAGGATGTATCTGTGGTTTTATAAAACGGCTTATTATTTCTGTAAAGCTTTGCTCTTACATTGCCGGCATAAGCAATGCGTACATTCTCATAATCAGTTACCGCAACTACAATTGATGCTTTAAGCTTCATGTATTTTTCCGCTTTTAAAAGCACTTCATTGGCATAACTTAGATACCTGTGTATTCTTCTTTTAGATATGGACGGCTTTTCTGTAAACTTTGCAATTATACTTTCTACCGCTTCTTTTGCCGACTCGGTGTCTGCAACATCTTCAATACCGTCAGCAAGTACATAGCAGGCGAATCCATCAAGCTCGGCATAGGCAAAAAAATCACTGTTTTTTAATGCACTGCCTTCTTCTGAAATAAAATTTGTATTAAATTTACTGTTTTGCTTACGCATTCTCTCCTCCTAAATCCCAATCAGTATTAGTCCAAGATTATCCAAACCTTCATTATCTTTCCTTTTTACTGTCTCAATAATCTCCCTTGCCGTTTCCCTACACCTATGTCTCTTTACAAGAATATCTTCCAATTCTCTGACAGAAATATTTTTTTGAAGTCCGGCAGTTGTCATTACAATTATGTCTTTTTTCTTTAACTTTATTTCTTCCTTGCTGACAAGCGGCTTAACATAATCATCTCTTCCTATACAGTTATATGCCTTATCGGTATCTGCAATTCTAAGAGCTGCTTCTTTGCTTAAAAGTCCCTTATTTACCTTTTCTTTTATAAGTTCTTCCATTACCTGACCTTTACTGATAAGTATAAGCTCTTTTTTACGAAAAATATAAATATTCATATGTCCTGCAATTCCATAACTCAAACGATTTCCGCTCAGTATCAGACAGCCTGCATATGCCCTGCCGTTTTCTCCTCTTAATGCATTTAATACATTGTTATTAGCCACCTCAAATACTTTGTCAAAAAAGTACTGTGTACTTTGGTTGTCCTCATAGCGGTTATAAAGTTTAGTAAAAGTTCTCACACTTGTCAGTGCTGCTACCTTTCCTGCATACTCTTTTCCTTCTCCTGAACTAAGAACTGCCATAAGCTTATTTTTTTCATGTTTAAACCCATATGCATTTGCCTGCACTTGCTTTTTTCCTATATCAAGCAAAGCCCCTATATCGAATATTTGGCTTTTTTCTTCTTTAATCCATATCCATACTCTCCATGTCAAAACCCCAAAAGCGGTTATGATAAGAATTAAAGCCATCCAAAAAGCAGTTTCCATATTTATTTTCCCCTTAGTATTTTTTTCTTTCTACCATGAAAACTGCTTTCCACATAAAGCAATATATAAAAATTCACTCTCACCCATGGTAATAACATCGTAGGTTTCCAAAACCTGCGGCGTATAAACAGCCTTTCCGTTCAGGTAGGTAATTCCTCCTCCTTCCGTACAGATAAGGGTTGCCTCCAAGTCTTTTTCATCAAATGATAAAATAGCATGATTTTCCTGCTTTATAGCATTGTCCCCTATAATCTGAATATCCATAGCATCCGTTCTTCCAATATAATTCTTTCCGAATACCACACGATAATCCTTTCCATATCTTGGTCCCTTGATACACACTATCCATGCACACACCGGTTTTGTTTTTATTTTTATTAAACTTTCTTCCAACTCCTTATCATCAAATGATTCTTCAAGTTCTTTTCTTTCCGTCATGTCCATGTTGCAGTATGGACAAATATTTCCATATCTTCTTTTTGAAAACATATGTCCGTTTTTGCATCGTATTAAATTTCCCATGATAATATCCTTACCTTATCTGTAGTTTATTAAGTCCTATAAAAATATAGTCTTTTTTTGAAAGCTTGCTTTGTCCGTCTTTAATGTTATAAAGCTTATCTTCTAAAAATCCTTTGATCTGTGTTCCGTTCTTGCTTTGCATATCCTCTATATACCAAGAACCTTCAACATAGTTTAATACCGCATGAACCTCACTTACCGTTCCCGCAAAGTGAGTCCCCGATAGATCTATATCTATCTCTTCTTCACTGTTTTTCTTTCCTATCACTATGGAATTCTTTCCTAAAATATTCCAAGTTTTTACCGCTGTATCCTCTTCACTTAAAAGTACAAGTTCAGACAAAAATGTATCTTGTATCTTTTCTTTTTCAAGTAAAAAGTCCTTTATAGAAAAATAGGTCAATGAACCTACAACTAAAAAAGAAAACATATAAAATATATATCTGCCCTGCCAACTTTTTCCATAGCATAGGGTAACTATAGCACATAAAACAGCTATAAGTATTCCAAAAATATCAAGTAAAAATCGCTTATTCATAATCCCTGCCAATTTTATAAAAATGGGCTGCACGACAATAAATGTCTTGCAGCCCAAACCCCTAACGACTGATTTTATGTTACTCGGCTGCGTATCCGCCTTCAACTATCAGACCTGCCATCTTATCTTTTTTCTGTTTTATTACAAGAGTAAAGTTTCCTACTCCCTCTTCATCTCCATGTCTTTCCGTATAAGCAACTACGAATGCATTTGGAAATACATACTTTCTTTTGGTAATTCCCGCTACGATCTGTTCTACAGTAACCTTTCTGTAGCAATCTTTATTTTGAGCCGGAACCATAGACCAAAGTGCCATATTTCTTGTAGAGTCAAAAGGATCACCGTCTACTGCTGTTAAGATCTTTCCGGTAATCTCCATAGTTGCTCCGGCATCATTGGTACGGGCATTGGAATCAATAGGAATGTCTGTAGATAAAAATACGCTGTTTACGCACTCCTTTGCAAGTTCAAAAACTTCATTTCCTTCTATTTTTACTTTGTATGCCATGCTCTAATCCCTCCTATTCCTTTATTCTCCGGCATATCCGCCTTCTACAGCCACCTTCGCATTATTATCCTTCTTTTGTCTTATATGGATATAGAACTCTCCGGTACCGTTTACATCATCTGCTTTTTCAGAATACTCCACCACGAATGCATTTGGAATTACATACTTTCTTACAACAGAGCCGGCAGATACCACAGTTACTTCCGCCACTCTGTAACAATCCGCATTCTCTGAAGGGATCTAAGACCATTTGGCAAGTTTCAATACATCATCAACATCCGCTCCAACATTATACAACACTCTTCCCCAAACCTTTACACCAAGACCATAGTCTGTTGCTTTGGCATTGGAATCCTTTGGAGACTCAGACAGAAACTCTGCATTTACTATACTTCTTTCGTCAAAGTCTGCCACTTCTGAACCGGTTACTCTGAATCTAATTCCCATTGTGCTTTTCCTCCTATGAAATATATTATTTTACACTTGCACCGACATCCTGATATTTGAACTAATGCTTTTGCATATTTTATATGCCATAAGATATACAAAAACTTATAATCAGCTAAAATGCCATTAGGTCGATACACTACTCCAAATATATAAAAATATTTTTTGTACTTACTTAAAAACCAAGATTTTATAATAAACAACTTTGTTTATTTTTTTGAAAAAGTATAAGGCTTGAACTGTTACAAGCTTAGCTTTTTTAAAGTTAGAATATCAATGTCATTTACTATATTTAACATAAATGCACCCTTTATTCTCCCGCTACACGATTTAGCGGTACTTCTACTCTCTTTACGGCATTTCCAAAGCTTATTTCTATCGCACATACACCGGCTGTTTCGTCCGCTTCGTAGGTAATATCATCACTGCTTCCCAGTATACCGTTAATATTGTTCTTTTTGGATAACCATATACTTTTTTGACTCGAAGGATTATTGGAAAAGAACTTTGCAATATTTTCCTGCTTAAAATCTCCTGTAGCATGTCTTAAAATTCTTTCAATATAGTTAGCGGTCTGTGTTTTATAAATAGGCTCATAACTTCCACCGGAAAGTTTTAAGTTTCTAGCTTTATATACCATTATATGGCTGATATTTTCTCCGTCTAAAACTGCATTCTCTGAAGAAAATACAAAACCGAATCCCCTTTTATTGATATCGTCTTTTACGCTGTTTGTAAATCCTGTAATCTCTTTTGACATAGTAGTATGTATCTTAAGAGAATTATTCTTTGCTTCAATGTCAAACCTTACACCCGGTAACTCAGTATCCACATCCTTCTTAAAATACTCTTTTAAATATTCCGGGGACTGATAGCTTGCTACAAATCCTGCCGCCACATAAGCTGCACCTATATAAACTCCGTCTATCCAAAGTTTCATGATATCTTCTTTTGCCTTGGAAAGCTCAGCCGCTTCATTCTCATTGACGATCATCCTGCTTTCAAGCTTTACTCCTGACTTATCCTTTGGAATAATAGTGAAATTCGGCACACAAGGAATCAGATATTCGGAGTACGGCTTGCCGCTAAGGCTTGCACATCTGTCATCAAAAAATCCCACACCGGTCATTGCCATGCTGTTAAAAGTTGTCTTATCTCCCGTTTCATAGGAATAAAAGCACTGTACACCGTAATCTTTTAATGCATCCGCAATCCTTGCCAAAGATTCCACACTTACATTCTCAGTCTTTACACTGTCTTTATTGCCCTTAAATCTTTCTCTTGTAACATTCATCTTTGATTTCTCATCTAAAGATACTCCTGCAACGATTCCATACCATACGGTATTGCTGTAATCATTTTTTTCATTTACGGTATTTAGATAAGCACAAAGCTTAGGCACATTTAAACTGTTTGCCATAACTTCATTCTTTACATTGGCAACCAAAAGACTTGGTCTCATTCCCTTGATCTGCTTTGGATACTGTTCAAAAAACGCCCATACTCCTAAAATCTTCTCTACCAAAGGTTTTACAACCTTTATAAAATCATCCTTTGCATTTTTATAAAACTCAAGGTATGTATTGTAGTTTGCCACTTCTTTTTTAACATCGATCTGACTTTGCATGGATGAGTTCAACGGACAAAAAGTTCTTACTACCAACTGTTTTACATAACTGTTTCCTTCAGCATTTAGAGCATCATAGTCTTCTTCCAAAGCCTCAATAAGACCTACATTGGCATTATCATCAGCAATCATAAGCACATCTTCTTCTACCTTCGGAGCCTCTATTACTGTCAGCTCTCCCTCGGAAGACATGGTAAGAAGTCCTAATGTTAATGCATCGTTACTTTCAGACTCTTTAGACTCTCCAAGCAGTAATCTTGTCTTTATATCTGAGATGGCAAGCGGTATCATAGCCATAAGATTTTGGTAATTGGCACTGGCTTCTTCAAACATAGAATTAAGTTTGTCCCCAAGATCCAACTTATGAGGATCTCCATCTTCCAGTTTTGCATACTCCGTATAAGTATACTGAAGTTCTTTTCTTACCTGTTTAATGTCATCCATGACCTTTGAAGGTGAAATCATTTCCGTAAGTTTTTCAAACTTAAAGTCTGCATTTATAATTCCTTGACTTCTTTTTGTTTCAACTAAGGTCATAAGCATCTTTAGAAAGTCATTATGTGCATTAAGATGCACTATGCTTAACATATTTTCAGGAACACCTGCCGGCTTTTCTTTTGAATATACGATTTTTCCAGTTGCGGCATTAAAAAAAGAATATACTGTAGGATCAAACTTTTCTAAAAACTCTTCAAAGTTTCTAACCAGCAGTGCCTCATTGATTTCTTTTATCTTATCATCACTTAAGCTGTCCAGCCCCCTTACATCACCCACCAAGGTAAGTAGGTTAAGCTTTTCAGGATTAATTTCTTCAATCAACAAGGTACGGTTTGTTTGCTTTATAATACTCTCTGCCATCCTGCATCTCCTTAAATCTATAAAATTTATCTAAAACATTAAGTTTTTTACATTTAAAACAAAGGAACACACATAGTAGACTATCTACAAGATACAAAACCGACAAATTTTCTCATCGGCAGTATAGAATCGGAATAAGTAGAAAAAAGTAAGTGGCATTGTACTGTTTGTTTCTATCTGAACCCTCTTCAACTGCCAATAGTTTTGTATTTGGTTAAATTGCATAAATTATCTTTGGTTTTAACCGATTTATATGTAATAATCACATTAATATAGCTATCTTTACTTACAACTCTTTATATCTTTTTTTACCAGCTCATAGTATCATATCAATAAGATATTTTCAAGGTATTTTCAAGATATTTTAATATAATTTATTTTTTTAGCATAATATACAAAAATCACTCCTTTAATTAATCTATTTAACCGGTCAACAGCAATAGTCAGAGACTTGTTAGAAATATAACTTTTATTGCACTGCATTTGAGAGTTTTTTTATTAAAAATTCTCACATAAATAGGGCTGTTGCATTTTAAGATTTTTGCACAAGCGAAATACAGCACAGCTTGTACTCAATCTCTGTTTTGCAACAGCCCTATTTATTTAAGTTTTTAAAAGTCTTCTTCTATTATGCTCCAAACTGCATCTATGCTATGTTTTTCCTTTACATAGCTACTTGCTTTTTGGCTTAAGTTTTCCAGTCTTTTCGTATCTTCATATAGCTCTATGACATTGGTTGCGAAATCTTTGGCTGTATCTGCCACATTAAGTATATCATCAGCTCCGATTATGCCTTCAGCACCTATGGAAGTGCTTACCATAGGCAGTCCGTTATACATTGCATCTATAACCTTACCCTTGATTCCGGCACCGAATCTTAGCGGAACTACAACAAGTCTTACACTTTGGTATATCCTTGCCAGCTCCTCATCAGATACATAGCCCTTTACTATTACGCCCTCAGCCTCATTATGCAGATCAACTATCTCTTTTGGAGGATTTGAGCCTACTATGTAAAAGTTTACCTTAAGCTTAGCCCTTATTTCTTGCCAAATCTCCTCCATAAACCACTTTACGGCATCAATATTGGGCGTATGTGCAAATCCTCCTACAAAGAGTAAGCCTTCACGCTTGTTAAAATCTCTTTCTATATTGTCTAAAAAGTTATCATATACATAGGCGGTAATAGCCTTTACATTTAATTCCTTATCTATATTTTTATGTATATAATCGACTTCCACCTGTGAAGGATAGTAGGAAATATCGGACTTGTGCATAAGCTCCGTCTCTACTCCTCGCCAATACTTGCTTGCCTCAAGTTTCTTTTCATCACCGTTTAGTTCATATTCTCTATATTCCCTTAGCATGTGCAGGTCATGACCGTAATATATGATCTTGATATCCGTTCTGTCTCTTACAAAGTCTATGTACTTAATGGTAATGTGCGGTCTGTTGAAGTATACAAGACTTATATCCGACTTATGTATCTCTATCCAATGCCAGATATCATTATACATATTGTCTCCGTATAAAACCTCTATACCCATTCTTCCGAGCAAAGTTGTATAAGGTTCCTGTCTAAGGAAGTTATCTGTCAAAAACTTTACTACATAGCCCTTTTTCACAAGCATCTGCAAATATTGATAGGTGGTTTTTGAACCGGCATCCTTATCAAAGGTAGGCACATAGTGGTCTACAAAGAGAATTATCTTTTTACCCTTACTTCTTTCTCTTGCCCTGAAAG
>ERZ773014.802-NODE-802-length-20846-cov-23.246789_pt1 | contig 20846 bp, 20 predicted proteins | sample MGYA00580841_ERZ773014 | MGnify/ENA primary metagenome ERZ773014 (study PRJEB29015, sample SAMEA2737989) | human oral metagenome | biome: human oral; feature: human-associated habitat; material: dental | place: China | collected 2067 ...
CTGGTGGTCTGCATCATCTGCCCCGCCCACGAGTTGATGTAGATGCTCGCCCACGTCGCGGTGCACGCCCCCCACCCGAAGGACAGGAACCAGATGAGTGGTTTCTGGGGCCGGAACCTGTCGAGCCAGATGAACAGGACCGTGTACACCAAGGCCGTCCACATCGCCCAGTACGCCGCCATCCGCAGGGATTCGTTGTTCAACCCAAGGGCCACGGTTCCGTCGGGATAGGTGCGGTCAGGGCTCAACATCTGGTACTGGTCCACCAGGTTGTAGGTGAAGAACGGGACCAGAACGAGGGTGATCCAGAACAGAGGGCTGCGCAGAATGCGCTGCCACCAAGGACGATGGGAGGCGGTGGGAAGGCCCGAGAGCCAGCGTTGCCGATCTACAACCTGAGTCATGATGACCTACAGGGTACTTGGCGCCCCAGGCAGGACTCGAACCTGCGCACTACAGATTAGAAGGCTGTTGCTCTATCCACTGAGCTACTGGGGCCTGGAGGTCCGTCGCACAGGAATCGCTACTTCAGCCATCCCAGCGTTCAGAATCTCTTGACCGCAGATTCTACGCATCTCGATCGGTTCTTGCTGTGCACGGTGCAGGGTTTGGGCAATACTCTGGATCGGTGAGCGATGAACTGGTGTGGATTGACTGCGAGATGACCGGGCTGGACCTGGAACGCGACGCGCTGATCGAGGTTGCGGCACTCGTCACGGACAAGGACCTGAACGTGCTGGGTGAGGGCGTCGACGTGTTGATCAAGCCTCGTGAAGAGCAGCTGGCTGGGATGAGCGATTTTGTCCGCGAGATGCACACCAAGTCGGGGCTCCTGGATGCCCTGGCCAACGGAACCACAATGACGGAGGCCACTCAGGTGGTCCTCGACTACGTCCGGGAGTTCGTGCCTACCGCCCGCAAAGCACCCTTGGCGGGCAACACCATCGGGACGGATCGCGCATTCCTGGCCCGGGACATGCCCGAGCTGGAGGCCCATGTCCACTACCGCAACGTGGACGTCTCCTCCTTGAAGGAGCTGGCGCGGCGCTGGTTCCCGCGGGTGCTCTACCAGGCTCCTGCCAAGCAGGGAAACCACCGGGCACTGGCTGACATCCAGGAGTCCATCGAGGAGTTGCGCTACTACCGTGAGGCCATGTTCGTCGCTGCCCCCGGCCCCACCACAAACCAGGCCAAGCAGATCGCGGCCCGCCACCGCGGTAGCTTGACGGGTCTGGCCGCCCCGGAGGTCGAGTCTGTTCAGTAGCGGCTCAGCCGCTCCCCGACCTCCAGGACGAGATCGTCCTCGCCCCGCCTGCCGATCACCTGAACCGCCAGGGGAAGCCCCTCCGAGCTGATACCGACGGGCACGCTGAGGGCCGGGTGGCCGGCGAGGTTCCAGTACGAGGTGTAGGCGATGACCTTCGCCGAAATCTGCTGGCTCGCGAGGTAGCCCATCCGGTGCACACGCCGGATCGGCGACGGCAGCGTGGGGGTCACCGGGGTGAGCAGCACATCGATCCGCCGGAAGATCCGCTCCATGGCCCTTTCCACCCGGGTGGTGCTGCGCTCCGCCCAGCGCAACGCCCCCGGTGGCAGCATGCGAGCCATTGCCGCTATCCGCTGCGAACGTTTCTCAATGCGTTCGGGATGTTCCAGCCTGCGCACCTCGTCGAGCACCCCGAGGTGGAACTGCACCATGAACGTGAGTGGGGTCTCTGCCCAGCGGATCGATCCTCGGGTGACCTCGTGGCCTTCCTCCGCCAGTCTGTCGGCCGCCCGCGCAACGGCACGGGCCACCTGAGGATCGGGTTTGACGCCTGGCAGGCAGGAGCCGAGGCTCCATCCCACCCGAAGTACCCCATCCGACCTCGGGCCGGGATCCTCGGGTGCCGTGACGGCCATCGCCAGCCGGAGGTCCTCGACGCTACGGGCCAGGGGACCGTAGGTGCCGAGCCTGTGCCACAGGTGTGGGTGGGGGGCCGTGCTGACCCTTCCCCGGCTGGGTTTGATGCCGAACACGCCGTTCCAGGCGGCGGGGATGCGGATGGAACCGCCGGCGTCGCCGCCGAGGGCCAGCGGAACCATGCCGGAGGCCACCGCCACGGCGGATCCCCCGGACGAGCCGCCGGGGCTGCGGGTCGGGTCGCAGGAGTTGTGGGTAACACCCCACTCCCCCTCCGTGAAGGGTACCTGCCCGAACTCGGGCATGTTGGTCTTGCCGATGATGATCGCGCCCGCTGCTCGCAGCCGAGCCACCACCTCCGAGTCGACGACCGCGGGAGTCGTGTTTCCGCGACCTCCGAGGGTGGTGACGAGCCCGGCCACCTCGATTTCCTCCTTCACGGCAACCGGAACCCCGAATAGTGGCAGCACTTTCCGTTCACGCGCCGGCGTGGCGTCGAGTTCCCTGGCACATGTCAACGCTCCGGGGTTCAGCTGGGAGAACGCGTTCAGTTCCGGGTCGCGTTTTCTGATGCGTTCCAGTACTCGCTCAGTGTGGTCCTCGACCGTTGAATCCCCACCACCGAGTCGATGGCCCAGGACAGCTGCTTCGACGTCGAGAAGATCCATGCCGTTCATCCTTGCACGCCCAGACAACAGGCGCTGAGGGGACTGCTGCCCTCCGTGGCACACACAACGACCGCCGTATTGAGGGGACCAGACACGACGAAGGAAGCGTGCCATGAGGTACTGGCCCTGACTACCTTCACGACCACCTATCTGACTGAGGAGGAGCCCCGGCCCGGCAGCTGATTGCCCCACGACCCACCAACGCCTACGTGATTCTGATCCGCTCGCTGGAGCGTCAATCCACACACGAGGAAATAGCGAGGACGAAATCCTCCCTCCTTGCCCTCACCGCACAGTTCCGATTCGGAGAAGATCCAGGACCTCTCGCACGGCGATATTTAAGAAACCCATGACTCCAAACGATCCCCCCGACAAGAAAGAAGGATCATTCCTCACCGCTGGAGGCGATATCAGCGACCACTCCAGTTCGCGGCCAACGCCACAAAGTAAAAGGCGCACCAGACCAACACAACCGCTCAGCCTCTGCACCCTTCCCCGTGCCCCACGCCCCCCGCGGAGCAGGATAAAACTGTATCCTATCCCTCACACCATCCGCATACCGAACATCCATGAAAGCACCAATAGCACGACCACCCTTACCACGGGCTCTAATCTCCGGATTGAAATGGGTACACACAACTCCGTCGCGTCTTTCAGGCTCTGAGCTCAGATCTCCCACGATATTCACACTGCTCTGAATCCCAACCGCCAAAGCCCACACCCCCACAAACAAAAGCACAAGAGCCACAAACCCGCCGAGCTGCGAAGCCCTGTACATCCAACCCCTGAGATCCACATAACGAGGATAGAAACGCGTCACCCACATCCACCCCGGCCCCAGACACGCAAACCCCACAAGAAACAACCCAACAGTCTGGAGCACCACAGCACGCATGGCCGAATCCCCAAAGGGGGCATGGAAATACACATCCCATACCGACAGAAAAATCACATACAGAAATGCGCCAATAGGCAACACTCGAGCCGCCAAAACATCAAGCAACCGAACCATACCACCACCCCCCACCCCAAGAGGCGCGACTTGAATCAAATAACATCTTCATCAGACATCACCAACCCGAATACCAACATTTGGAGAACGGATCACTCTTCACCGCTGGAGGCGATATCGGCGACCACTCCAGTTCGCGGCCAACGCCACAAAGTAAAAGGCGCACCAGACCGACACAATCGCTCAGCCTCTGCACCTTTCCCCGTGCCCCACGCCCCTCTCGGGGCAGGAGAAAACTCTATACTCTCGCTCACGCCATCCGCATACCGAACATCCATAAAAACACCAATAGCACGACCACCCCTCCCGCGGGTTCTGATCTCCGGATTGAAATGGGTACACACAACCCCGTCGCGTCTTTCAGGCTCTGAGCTCAGATCTCCCACAATATTCACACTACGCTGAACCCCGGCCAGCAAAGCCCACACCCCCACAAGCAGAAGCACGAGAGCCACAAACCCGCCGAGCTGCGAAGCCCTGTACATCCAGCTCCTGAGCTTCACATAACGAGGATAGAAACGCGTCACCCACATCCACCCCGGCCCCAGACACGCAAACCCCACAAGAAACAACCCAACAGTCTGGAGCACCACAGCACGCATGGCCGAATCCCCAAAGGGGGCATGGAAATACACATCCCATACCGACAGAAAAATCACATACAGAAATGCGCCAATAGGCAACACTCGAGCCGCCAAAACATCAAGCAACCGAACCATGTCGCCGTCCCCTATACCAGGACACGCAACTTACTCTTGAGGAGGTCTGTACGTTTCATCTCGGGTGTAGGCGTCGAGCCCCTTTGCGGCTTTCGACGCACTGGACGCCCGCGGCCCAGCCGTATCCTCGAGGAAGTCACGACCCTGTTCATAATTCTCCCAGTCGGGAACCCCTGCAGCTCGACGCCCGCTCTCGGGATCCACGACATAACCCGCATGTTTCATGAGCCTGTCACGCTGCTGAGCCTCGGGGAGAGAGCTGAAGAAATTCACCTGATCTTCCCTACTCATACGCCGAAGCAGGAAATCGCCGGCTTCACCTCCCGTGAGCCCACGAGAGAAAATTACTCTCTGATCATACGTGAGCGAACGCGACCACCCCGCCAGGTCAAAAGGTCCATCCTTGTCGATCCCATACTTGTCGAAAACCTCTTCCAATTGCTTCGGCCCCTTGGCTCGAAGGATATCCTGGGTCGCCTCGGGAGGGATCCTGATTTTTCCTTCCGGCGCATCTGGAACACGCGAAGTTTTTGCAAATCTGCCCGGCAACTGATCTTCTAGCCCTTGGAGCGCGTCTTTATTCTTGACCTTGTCCATCTGTTTGAGAGTGGCCCTAATATTGGCCGCCCTCCTTGAGGCAACCATGGATTCGGGGAGCTTGTCCGCGAGTTTCTCCCCGACACGCCTGCCGGCCCCCTGGATCGCCCTATCCTTCCACTCCCCGGGCTTTCCCAGGACCTTCAACAACTTGCTGCCCCACTCCCCTAGTTTGCGAAGGGCCTGGACGAGTTTGGCGGTAATCTTGCTCAGTTTGGCGAACGCATCAATCGCCTTGTTCACCCACTTGGTGATCTTGGCGACTTTTTCTCCCACCCAAGTCGAGATCTGCGCGACCACGGCAGGGGTCGCAAGACCAAGGCTGAAGACCTCCTCGGCAACGGATTGCGCGAACATTCCCAGCGCTTCGGCGATCATGTCGCGAATCATTTCGTAGATGAACTTGACAATGCCCATCTGCCGCTGCAGCACTCCCGCTATCTGCTCTGCTGCGGCCTGCTGCGCCTCGAAAACCTCTTTGAGTTGGCCGACCCGCGCCCTGTAGGCGTCCAAGGTGCTTGAGACCTGCCCCTCGATCTTCCCGAGCAGCGACTCGAGATTTTCCGCCTCTTTCTGGGCGGCCAGGGAGATGTTGTGCCAGGTCGAAGCGCCCGCTTCGATTTCCTCCGGGTCCCCGGTGAACTCCTGCAGCCAGTCCTGGAGAGGATAAATGTGTTCGATGATCCACGAAGCCACCCAGCCGGTGGCCGTCGCGATCGGATTGAACGCGGCCGAGACGACGTTGGCCCCGAATGACGCGACGGCAGCGAACTCGCCCAGCCATCCGTCATTCCCTAGCTCGTCCGTAAAATCGATTACGTCCCCCACAGGGCCAATCTTCGCCGCATCTACCGCACGCCCTTGGCCACCAACCACAAAGCCAATCCCCTGGGGATTTTTCTCGGTTACAAGCAGTTCACTCATGTCGCACCCCGGTTTCAGATGCTGCTCATCAGCTTGTCGAATTCGTCTTTGAGCGACATTTCCATCTCATGGAAATCGGCAGCGCTGTCTTCCAAGGCTTGCGCAGTCGCCTCGAGCACTTTCCCGAGGATGGAGTTCGTGGTCTTGAAATCGCCGCTGAGCTCTACATATCTGGGTTGAAAAATCGGCGTGAGAAGAACACCGTAAGGATTTCCCGACATCGTGTTCATTGCGGCATCGCCGATTTCCGCGACGGCAGAGCCGCTGTCACGCAACCCCGCGCCCTGTTCACTCCAGCTCGGCAGGGAGATGTCGATGTCGGTCACGACCTCCTCCCGACGTTCCACGGCTGCCTACCATCGTTGCCGGAGGAGTCATCGGCATCGCCTCCGGAGGGCGCACCGAATACGTCATACGAGGAAAGAGTCCGGGCGGTTTCGGGGCTCTCGTCCCCCCAGGACTCGCGGACAGCCTCCCCTACCGACTTCCCCACCTCTTGCCCGGCCTGCCTGATCGTTTCCAGCACCACGCGCGACAGCTCCTGCCCCGACAGTTCTACCCCGCGATCCGAGATCTGCATATCGGTCACACGCCCCCCGTGGTCAACGGTGACCGTCACCTCTTTCCTCCGCGAACTCACTGTTGCGGTCATCGCCTGCACCCTGGCCGCCAGTTCACGATCTCGCTCGCCCCGCTCCAGCGCCTTGCGAGCCATGGCCTCGAAGCGAGCCTTCGCGGCTGCTGCGGCCTGATCAATGGCACCCTGAGTCTCATCCATCACGATCCTCCAACACTCCCCGCAGAGGATCCAACCGAGCTGCTCCGCGGGTTACGGTTACCACAACGAAGCGTAACACCTGTCGGGTTCTGTCGCCCCATGCACAACCGTTGGATACTCACGCCACCGGACCCCTTCCCAGAAGCCACGTAGCCCGACGGGAGAAATCCACGAAGATTTCCCAAGGGAGTCACCGATACGCTATCGTTTGTCAGTCGCCACTGACGCAGTGGCCCGTGGTGGGTATAGCTCAGTTGGTAGAGCACCTGGTTGTGGTCCAGGATGTCGCGGGTTCGAATCCCGTTACTCACCCTCATGGCGGCGGGAATCGCTGCACTGCATGCAGCAGAGAGTTCGAAACGCGCCAGCAACTGCTCCATAGCTCCCCACACAATTCACGACATACATACCCCGCCAGCAACAACGGCAGGCACCGTTCGATACATTGCTGTATCCTTTGCGTGCAGGGTTCAATTCCATCCCTCGATCTGATCGGAGAATCGCATGGTTTCCTTGAACCGCCGCAGTTTCGGACGAGCCGCCCTCGGCTGTGCCACTCTGGCCGGCGCTTCCTCGCTCATCCCCGGCATTGCTCCGGAGACATCGGCCTCGGCATTGGCCATTCCTAGGAAACGCCTAACCGGTGCTGACATGTACACCGCGGCCAACTGGCGGGTCGCGGGAACGGATCTCGGCATCCCTTATGTTCTCGAAAACGGCTCGATCGGCTATCTGATGGGCGACACGTTCGGTGGACCATGGCCGGAAGGCGGAGACGACCACCGGTCCCCAGTGATGCTCCGATCGGCCTCCGATCCCGGTTCTGCCGAGGGAATCGTCTTCGACAGCGCCGCCAAGGTGGCGGGAAACGGTCGCGCACCGGAACTGATGTACAACGCCCACGGAGGAATGGTCGGAGGGACCCGAGAGCTCACCGTCATCCCCAACGATGGGATCTCCTTCCCGGAGACCGGTCGACAGCTGGTGTCCTTCATGAGCATGGAGAGCTGGGATGACCGGGGCGCCGACGGCATTTTCACATCCGGTTTCGCAGGCCTGGCCTACTCCGACAACGGAAACGATTTCCACCGCACCAATCTGCGGTGGAACAACTCTGCCGACAACAAGGACCCTTTCCAGATGTGGACGATGCAGCGTGACGGCGAGTACGTCTACATCTTCTCGGTGCGCGCAGGGCGGCAGCACGGTCCCATGATGCTGCGACGCGTGAAATGGGAACGCATGTTCTGGCCCAACGAGTACGAGGGTTGGGGGTGGAATGGCACGGACTGGGGCTGGGGTCGCCCGTGCACACCAATCCTCGAGGAGCAGTTCGGGGAACCATCGGTCAGGAAACTCCGCGACGGAACCTGGGTGATGGCGTACATGGATTACGCCCGCAACCAGCTCGTCACACGCACCGCGGATCGCCCTGACGGCGTGTGGAGCAACCCGAAAGTTCAGATTTACGGTGTGACCAACTGGAATCTCTACGGTGGTTTCATCCATCCATGGTCCACTCGCGGGTTTGGGAAACTGCATCTTATTGTGTCGCGTTGGTCAAAAACCCCTGCTGGCGTGTCCACGACATATCACATCGAGCAGTACCAAGGAACACTCTGACGGTGCGAGGTTCCCGGCACCTTCTTCGGCAGTCTCTCCTGCCCTGCTGTACCCCTGAGCCACAAGATGGACGGGCCGGCAGGATATGTCCTGATTTTGAGAACATGGCAGGACCCCGGACATGTAGGCATCCGCATGCATGTGCTCCCGGGACAGTGGGGACACCCCGTGAGGAGCAGAAGACATGGAGCGACTTGCAAGGGTCGGACGCTGGATCACCGCTGCTTTTGGTCTGAGCGCGGGGGCCGTCGTCGGGTACACGACCTGGGCGCTGAACGCCCCGAGACGTCCCTGGCCGCCATACACGTTCACCCCCTTCGAGGTGGGGGTACCGGCCACGGAGGTCTCCTTCAACACATCCGATGGAGTGTCGCTGGCGGGTTGGTGGCTGGACAACCCCGGCTCCCGGAGCGTGGTGATCTGCTGCCACGGTCACCGGGGCAACAAGGCCGACATGTTGGGAATCGGTCCCGGTCTGTGGCGCGAGGGCCACAACGTCCTGCTCTTCGACTTCCGAGGCAGCGGTGATTCCGGGAATGGAAGACAATCCCTGGCCCACTACGAACAGGCCGATCTGACCGCAGCGCTGGACTGGGTGGCCCGGTCCCACCCCAGGGCACGGATCACGGTGATGGCTTTCTCCATGGGCGCGTCAACCGCCATCCTCACGGCTGCTCAGGACCCGCGCATCGAGGCTTTGGTGCTCGATTCCCCTTTCGCAACCATGTCAGGGGTGATCGCAGCGAATTACAGGCGTTACCGGCTTCCCGGGCGCCTCCTGCTGCCAGTGGCTGACCTGGTGAACCGGATTTTCTGCGGCTACACGTTCGAGCAGGTACGTCCCATCGACGCCATGAGATCGCTGTCCCCTCGCCCGGTCCTGCTGCTGCACGGCACCAAGGACCGGATCATCCCTTACGAACACGCCCAGCAGCTGGTAGATGCGGCCAGCCCGGGAGAGGTCGAGCTCATTACCTTCGAGGGTGCCGATCACTGTGGCGGCTATTTCGTTGACCGCCCCGGATACATCGCCAGGGTGGCCAGATTCCTGGAAACGGTTCTGGGGTAGAGCCCGGGCTTCGCTCCAAACAGATCACGCATGGGGAAGAAACTCCTGACGACTGTGCCCCTGTCATGGCGGCCTTTCAGAAAATTTCTTGCCGCGGGGAGATAATAGGGAACACGTACATCCTGTGCAGTTCGCCACCGAGGAGGCATCATGCGAGCAACCATCATGCGGGCACCTGGCAATGTGGTCGTCACCGAGGTGGACCACCCCAAGATCATCGAACCCACCGACGCGATCATCGAACTTGCCGCCGCATGCATCTGCGGCTCAGACCTGTGGCCCTACCGGGGGTATGACAAGGCTGAGAACCGCGCCATGGGACACGAGTACGTCGGTACCGTGGTGGAGGTCGGTTCGGACGTGACCGAGGTGAAACCAGGTGATTTTGTGGTCGGCTCCTTCTGCATCTCGGACAACACCTGCGAGATCTGCAATGCCGGCTACCAGTCCCGTTGTGTCAATGGCGGGTTTGTCAGCGGCACCCAGGCGGAGTTCGTCCGCATACCGCAGGCCGACGGCACCCTCGTCGTCGTGCCGGGCGGGCGTCCCACGGACCCCAACGTGCTGGCCTCACTGCTGGCCACCTCCGACGTGCTCGGCACGGGCTGGTTCGGGGCCGTCGCCGCAGAGGCGGCTCCGGGCAAGACCGTCGCGGTGGTGGGTGATGGTGCAGTTGGTCTCCTGGCCATCCTGGCAGCCAGAGAGCTGGGCGCCGAACGGATCATCGCGATGTCCCGCAACCCACAACGCCAAGCATTCGCCACGGAGTTCGGGGCCACTGACATCGTCGAAGAACGCGGCGAAGAGGGCGTCTCCCACGTGAAAGATCTCACCAACGGGCTGGGAGCGCACAGCGTCATCGAAGCGGTCGGCACCCAGCAATCCATGACACAGGCCATCGGAGCCTGCCGCCCGGGTGGGCACGTTGGTTTCGTTGGGGTCTCCCACGATGTAAACCTGTCAGGTGGCCTGCTGTTCGGCACCGAGGTACACCTGCATGGCGGGCCCGCCCCCGTGCGCCGTTTCCTGCCGACTCTGATCGAGCGCGTCCTAGCCGGGACGATCAACCCCGGAAGGGTTTTCGACCAGCGGATTCCGCTCGACGAAGCGCCCGCAGGTTACAAGGCCATGGACGAGCGCCGCGCCATCAAGGTGCTGCTCGAACCGTGACCGCTGGGCAGCCGCCCCACGAGAAATCAATCGGGGCGGCCATCCCTCGTTTTTCGACCGTCAAGGAACGGCACAGAGCGCTTCGTTGCCCGAGACCAGTTCCTGCGAGGCGGCGCTATGCCGAGTCTCTGCGGCAACACGAAGAACAACCCTGGCGATTCGGGCGCCAGCGTCCGGAACACCTTTGAATCCGGGGAAACTGGACAGGTCCACGATCCACGGCCTGCCCTCGTGTTCGATCACGTCCACACCGTAAACCTCGGTGCCCAGCAGCCGTCCACATTCCATCGCGAGTTCTCTGGTGGCGGCGTCCAACTGGATCAGCCGACCTTGTTTCTCCTCTGGGGTGACCGGAGGCCACACTCGCTCAACACAGAAAACGTCGTTTCCAATCCGATAAATCTTGCGGTCCAGGGTCTCGGGTTCGTAATAGCGCTGCGCGAACATCTCCTCCGCTCCCCACGATGCGGGGACATCCATGGAATCACGAATGATCCGGATTCCCCGCCCCTGGGAACCACGACGTGGTTTGAGGATCACAGAGCCGTCCATAAGCATCGATATCAAGTCCTCAGCCCCGGTCACCGAACGGCATTCGGGAACAGGTAGACCGGCTTGCGCCAGCACCTGATTGGTTCTCAATTTATCCCTACACAAAGAAGTGACCGGGTAGGGAGTCACCGTGGGAATCCCCGCCTCGTGTAGTCGCCTCCCCCATTCCAGGCCAGCCGGTGTCTTGTCCTTGAGAACTGCCACATCAGCTCGAGGGAGTGGAGCGGTTGATTCCATTTCCGCGGGAAACAAGGAGATGGTAGTGGCCTTGGCCAGACGCAGCTCCGCTTCAAGCGCATCCAGCAGTGGGGCGGACTTTCCAGACGACCCGGACCACAGAAGAACGACTCTCATGCCGCGGATTTTACGCCGATCTACGGGGCTGTATAGGGGCTTCCGTGTCAGACTCTTGGCCGGAACGATCATCGTCGATTTTCATGTGACTGGCCAACCACCAAGAGTAGATTTCGGTCGCCGTCCCGGCACACAATCTGACCACCAGTACTGCCGGCAACCCAAATGTCGTCCAGATGAACCCGGCCAGAATGGGCGCCCCGAATTCCCCGGCGTCCTCCGCGGTGCTCATGATCGCCAGTGTCCGAGTACGCCGCACCGGATCGAGAGCAGCCACCTTGGCCATGACCGCACCCCATGCCGGCCGGAAAGCGGCCTTGCCTGCATCATCTGCCACCTTCCCGACAACAAGGCCCGCATAACTTGGGAAGAGCAACCAGACCAAGGAGGAGAAAACGTTACCGATGGCCCTGACCCCCAACACCAGCTTCAAGCTCACCCTGTCCGCTAGCCACCCCCACAGCGGCCCACTGAAGGACATCATGGTGGAGAAGACATACAGCGACGACGCGGCTGCTTCTGACAACCCCATGTACGACACGGAGAGCAGAGGAAGCAGATTCGCCATGAGATAGGCCGTACCGTTCATGGCCGCTCCCAGAAGCGCGTAGGGACGGATGAGCCGACGCAGTTCCACAGGAACCGGCGTTTTTTTCTCCGGTTTACGAGTCAGGTCAGCAACCTGAGGACCTCGAAGCCCGAAGAGCACCAGCAACATGGGAAGCCCGGACAGGATGGCCGAGACAGCAAAAACGAAAGCGTGATCCCCTGCAAGAGCGGTCAGCAGGATCCCGGCGGAGAACCCTCCAGCAGACCCGGCCACTGTCTTGACGGTCTGATACCAGGAGAAACGCTGAGCCACCGCTTTCTTGCCTCCCAGGGCCGCCAGGATCGTTGAGGAGGATGGATCACGAAGGGAGATCGCCACCCCGTGAAGTCCGCGGACGAGAAACAGGTGGAGGGGAGTCTGGGCGAACACCAGGGACAGCACCACCACGGTTCGCAATCCCACCGCCACGATGTAGGAGGTTCGCACCCCGATGCGGTCGATGACGGTACCCATCAAGGGTTTCAAAAGAATGGCGACGGCAGTGTTCGTCGCCAGCAGAACCCCTATGTTCTCGATGGACATGCCGAGTCGATGTGCATACAGCGGCAATGAGAAGCTGATCATTCCGAAAGCCAGGCGTGACAGGAAGCCTTCCGCCACCACCACTCCCAGGGGACCTCCACCATCATCCTTGTTCCGGATCGCACGCCTGGGCGCCCGGACGTACCGACGGGTGGCCCAGATCGTCAGGGCCGTGGTCATTCCGACGATCAGAAAACCTCCCAGAACCAACCACAACCTGTTCTCAGGGCTCGCCCACTCCCAGTTCCCATCCATCAGGAGCACGGCTACCGACGTTGCCGCGGTGACGACGACCACCACCGCCCAAGCAACCCAGCACGCTCGGCGGCGCCGCCGTCGAAGCTCGGGGGGTAGGGTCGATCGACGGGTCATGAGCCGCGAGCCACATGATCGATGGTGGCTGCGATCCCAGGAGCCGGATCGGGGCATCCTTTGTATCCGGGAAAGTAGTTGACGTCCACCACCCTGGGGCCGTCCGGGGACTCAATCACGTCGCATCCGAACAGTTCCAGACCAAATCCAGAACGGATTCGAGTGGCGATGTTCCTGATCTCTTCATCGACGGGAACGGGCTGACCGAATCGGGTGAACGACTGTGGGTCGAAGGGCTTACGCACCGCCCAGACATTCTCCCCGGCAACGTACACCTTGAGGTCCTCGCCGGGTCCCGGAACATAGCGTTGGGCAATCAACGGCCCGGATGACTTCTGCATAGAGGTCAACTGCGCAGCTTCCTCGACCAGATGAACCCCCGCCCCACGGTGTCCTCTGTGGGGTTTGATGATGAGAGACCCTTCCGCCAGCAGTTCAGTCGCCTGCTGAGGGCTGTCGATGAGCCACGTGTCAGGGGTGGGGACGCTCAGCTCACGCATGAGTCTTCCCGCAGTCACTTTGTCCTGGGCGGTCAGGCAAGCGCTGTATTCATTACATACCGCAATCCCCTGCCCATGAAGTGCGCCAGCGTAGCTGAGTGCCAACTCAGTATGGCTCTTGAGCACGTAGAGATCAGCCTCCGGCCTCAGGACATCCGTACGCAACAGGCGATCCTCAGGGATCCAGCCAGTCACTTCATGCCCCATCCGTTCCAGGAGCCGTTGGACCTCCAGCACGACGGGGCTGGGAACATCAGGAACTCGGCGGGTCAGCAGGAAACAGATTCTCATATCGAAAGGCTCATTTCTGGAAGTTGGAGGAATGGTGCACCGGTTGACTCTTCCTGGGCGAACTCACCCCAGGCGCGAGCCACCATCTGGGTGACGACATGACGACGCCCTACGCCCGTCACCCGGGACACCTGGGCGCTCATCCGTTCTCGAGAAACGAGAAGGTTCGACTCACTGACGAAAGCCGCAGCAACCGCCCTCGTCAGATGGATCGGCAATACTTGCCCTTTGACGGCCAGCCGAGCGGCCCCAACCAGGCGTTCCCCTCGGCCGAGCTTGCGCAGAGCGTCCCGCCCCACCCGGTCGACCGTGTCGCCCAGGACCGCATTGCGGAACCGACACAGAATGGCTTCCAGGTCTTCACTGGTGCCGGAGACCTCTTTCCCATAGCGCACCGCAAGCCCCTGCCTGCCCTCTTCCATCGCCCCCAGGACAGCCTCGGCTATCTCCGGATCCATGGCCGCGGCGTGCAGAAATCGATATCCCTTGAGTTTGCCCAGATAGGCCGTCGTGGCGTGCCCAGCCGAGAACCGATAGAGCTTGCGACGATAGTAGGCTCGGAAATCATCGACCGGGATGAAATCTCGGACCAGTGGGACAGGGTCCACCAGCGCTGGACCATCAATCACGACCTCGCTCGGCGGGTCTCCCACGACCCGGACATGACCATCCTCGGTGAACACACGATGAGCCACGGCCCGGGCGATAACGGCTCCGGTGAACCCGTGCCGGTCCACACCCGGCCCTAACCGCATTCTCAGACCTTTCCGGATGATCCGGGCAGCGTTCTCGTGGTTCTCGAAGGCGATCACGTTCACGGGACGAGCTGCACGTTTCAACCCTTCGGCAAGGAGGTCCAGTACCGCTGGCAACGTCCGTGCCCCTACCGCGGTACCCACCACATCGGCGCTAGCGATGGATTTCACAGCCGCAATGCGGTCAGCCAAGTCGACGGTTCGCACCGGCACCAGAAAACGTTCCGTCTCCCACCCATCGGTCAGTTCGACCTCCACGGCCCGACAAAGGCGTAGAGCCGCGGACACAGAACCACGACCCAACACCGTCACCTCGTAGCCCGATCGGTGAAGCCGCTCAGCGGCAAGCCCCAAGGCGATACGCCCTGCACCGATGATGGCGGCTCTCACCGGCGGACTTCCTCAGCGGTTTCCATTCCGCGGGCGTAGATGTAGTCGGCCAATCTCAAAGCCGCATCCGGGACTCCGCTGAGCCGAGGAAAGGGAAACACTTCCACCACATGGAGACGCCCCTCGACGCTGACCAGCTCTAGGCCGAAGAGCTCGCTTTTGAAAACGTCCGCCACCCGATCCGCGACGTCACACATCTCCTCGGTCACCGACACGGGCTCTTCTCGCGTCTCGCGCGGGAAAACCATCCAGAAGGGCCGTTTCACCGCGAAGGTCTGGCTCCCAATCCGATACACCCGATAGACGTACTGATCGTTGGGATGGATTTCCTGAGCAATTGCCTCCCCATCAAGAAGAGGTAGATCGATCACCTCGTCGACGTTCCAGAGAACCTTCGTCCCCGCAGAGCGGCTCACATCCGCCGATCTGAGGACGACAGGGCCGCCGCGGAGAGGTTCAATCAGATCCGCAGCGCTTCCAACCACCCAGGTTCTGGGGATGGGCACTTTCGCGGAGGACAGTAGCTTCACGGTCCGAACCCGGTCCCGGCAGATCCTCAGCATCTCAGGGAGGTTCAGGCATCGAGCCCCCAAGCCCACCAAATCTGAAGCCAAGGAAACGACCGCTGGGGATGGGGACACGAGAAGATAGAGATCATGCTCCACTGCCACTTCCCCCAACTCGGTGTTTCCAATGGCATGTCGAGCATCGACATGCACTCCCCAGCTCACCAGCAGATCCAAGCATTTCCGGGTGATGGAGTCCTGCTCGGGCACACACTGGGATGTCAGCAGGGCAATCCTCACGCAACTGCCCTCCTTAGTACATGCTCGGCAAGCAGCTCGGACGCGTTGGGGACGGATGAATAGTTGGGAAAATCGTTGACTTCAAGAACCTCCAGTCGCCCACCCACTTCAAGGCAGTCGACGCCAAAGAAGCGCAGCCCGAAAGCCACGGAAACACGCTTGACGATATCTCGCAGCGCATCATTTACGGGCACGACCCCCAAGGACCGCGCCGTACACCGGCTGATCGGGGAAGGCCGCCTCACAGCAGCAATAAAATCATCAATTACATAAAGCTTAAGATCCACCCCGGAACCTGGCCGGTACTCCTGAACGATCACCTCGGAATCGCGCCACCGTAATCGCTTCAGATCCGCAGGCTCATCAAGCACGACAAGGCCCTCAGCATTGTCCCCGAACACCGGTTTCACGATGATGGGATACTCCAGATCAACGTCCGCGAGATCCTCTGGTGAGCAGATCGTGGTCCGCGGCCTGGCCAAGCCCGTACTCCCGAGAAGCCTGGTCATGATGCGCTTGTCGCGGACCCGCTCAACCGCAGCTGCCGTATCAACCACAGGCACCCCTGAAGCAGCGACATCCGCGAGAACAGCCAAGGTTCCAGGCAGCCGACCACGCGCCACGGCGACATCCACCCGCATGAGGACGTCTCGCCACTCGTCGGTCGCACACTGGGTTTCATCCAGTTCTTCAACATGGGCGCCATGAGCCCGCAAAGCAGCAATCATGCCGCTCGGCTGTGCCTGGAACCGATATCGTCGGTCCACCAACGTGAGGACTCGTGTGGTCATGAGCGCAGCTTAGAAGATCAGGCAGGGGCACACCATGAGTTCGCCCGAAAATAAGGAGGTTGACCAAAAGGAGGTCACAAGCAGGAAAGTAGTTCACGCACGAGCCGCGAAACCCCGCCCAGAACCCCCATAACTTTCAGCAATCATCTTCCGCTCGGAACGGGGAATCAGGTCCCCCATACGACACATCCCCGCCAGGGAATTCAAACAACACGGCCACCTTTTGGAGAGAAAGTGGGAATAGAACACCCTCCCCTTTGAGCCGACGAGGTCCCACCCATCCGCCCTACGGCCCCGAATCACGACCACACATGAATGCCGCCCCGGGTTAACGGGACGGCATTCCTTGTTATTTCTCGGCGGACCCTCAGGCCTTGCGACGTACGGCAGAAGCCACCAGCTGTTCGACGAGCACCTGCAGCTGTTCAGCCTTGCGCTCGTGGGCGACCACAGCCCCCTCGGCGATGTCGGTGAACAGCGACAGGGCGACGTTGGTCCGCACGACGTGCATATTGAAGTTGGCAAGGATGGTGCGCCAGTGCTCGACGGAGCGGATACCACCGTCGGAACCATAGCTGACGAAGGCTGCGGACTTGTTCATCCACTCGGGAGCGAGCCAGTCAACGGCGTTCTTCAACACCCCCGGGACCCCGAAGTTGTACTCGGGGCTCACGAAGATGAAGGCATCGCACTCATCAATGGCACGACTCCAGGCATTAACGGCCTCGGACTCGTACTGACGGTTCGCCATCGCCGGGGGGATGGGCGCGTCATACAGAGGCAGATTGAAACTGGCCAGATCGAGCAGAACGAACTCGACATCCTCCCGCTTCGGGGCTTTCTCCAGAACCCAACGGGCTACCGGCGCGGCGTTACGTCCCTTGCGGATCGACCCTTCGATAACACCAATCTTCACAGTGACTCCTTTCGTATTCAATCATCCTACGTGACTCAAGCCCGCTCCCCCGCATTTACACGACCCAAGTTTCCGAACCACAAATGTTAGATATATATAACTTGACAAGCGATATACCACTCAATATGATATAAAAATCTAATATATAGGAAGCGCTTTGCTCATCACCCACATCAGACGCCACCGCATCCTGGCCGACATGAGCCAAGCAGATCTAGCCAGGCTCGTTGGCGTACGCAGGGAGACCATCGGACATCTGGAGAGGGGCACCTACACACCATCGCTCAAGCTGGCCTGGGACATCGCAAAGGTCTTCGACACCAGAATCGAGGAACTGTTCGACTTCCAGAAGGAAGTCGATTAACACGGTTGAGAGAGCGCAACAGGTCGGAACCCGAGCCGGGGTCATAGCCCTGGCCGCCACCGAGATCGTTTTTCTCGCATTGGTCCCCTTCGTTCTGCGATAGCTCGCCCGCCAGGATGAACACCTGTTTCCCCCAGCCTCCGGAGTCACGACGACCTCCAGGAACTCCTGAGCCCCGTCACATCCTGCGACGGACATGCCGCTACGCGCCTCGACATACACTACTTGGCAGATCGAGACCTTGGGCTTCCTCAATCTGGACATTCACGACATGATCCTGGACAGGAAAGTGGTGTCCAGGCGCTGGCACCTGGTCGGCTCCGGAAAACGCTGGAAGCTCTGCGCACTAAACCAGAAGGACGAACCCACGCGGACGGACACCCCCGGGCTTCGTCCGACACAACGGACTGAAGGAATTTCAGCTGGACGGGGTCGTCTACCACCTGCAACGCCGCATCCGCCGACATGGAACCACACCTCGTCCATGACCGGCCACTCTTTGAGGTCGGGGCGATCTGCTAGCTTGAACATCGTTCAAAACGTCGCGGAGGAGAGACCATGGACCTGAACAAGCTTGCCGACGACATCATCGCTGGCCGCTCCATCACCCCCGAGGAAGCCCTCACAGTGTTGCAGCTGCCGGATGCGGAAACCCTCGCCCTCGTGGCCGCGGCAGGCCGGGTGCGACGCCACCACTTCGGTACCACGATGAAGGTGAACTACCTCGTCAACCTCAAATCAGGTCTGTGCCCAGAGGACTGTTTCTACTGTTCCCAACGCCTCGGTTCCCAGGCCGACATCCTGAAATATCGGTGGCTGAAAAACGAAGACGCCGTCGCCGCTGCGAAGGCTGGAATCGCGGGTGGCGCGAAGCGGGTATGCCTGGTGGCGAGCGGCCGAGGACCATCCAACCGCGACGTCGACAAGGTGGCCGAAATCATCGGGGAGATCAAGGCCGAGCACCCGGATGTGGAAATCTGCGCCTGTCTCGGGCAGCTGAAGACAGGGCAACCGGAACGATTGGCCGCCGCGGGTGCAGACGCCTACAACCACAACCTGAACACCGCGGAATCGCACTATGACAACATCTGCACCACCCACAGCTATCAGGACCGCACCGAGACCGTTCAGCACGCCCGCGAACACGGGCTGAGTGCCTGCTCGGGCCTGATAGCGGGCATGGGCGAGAGCGATGAGCAACTGGTGGAGGTTGCCTTCGAACTTCGGGAAATCGGTGCGGACTCAGTTCCCGTGAACTTCCTGATGCCCTTCGACGGCACCCCCCTAGCGGGTCACGCCGACCTGACTCCCCAGCGTTGCCTGCGCATCCTGGCGATGATGCGGTTCGTCCATCCGGACAACGAGGTGCGAGTCGCGGCGGGCCGGGAGCAGCACCTGCGCAGTCTTCAGCCGTTGTCCTTGGAGATCTGCAACTCGTTGTTCCTCGGGGACTACCTCACCAGCGAGGGACAGGCCGGAGCCAAGGACCTGGCCATGATCGCCGACTATGGATTCACGGTTCTCGGCCAAGAGGAGACCGGCCCCAAGGTCGACGTCCGACCTGTGATCAGGAATCGTGGGGTCGGCACCCCGGAGCCGGCAAACGCCTAGGACCACTTTCGAGGCAGGGCCTAGGCACGGCGTTTGAAGAACGAGCGGATGCCCTCCCGGTGGACCGCCGCCACTGCGGTGAGCGGCAAACCGGCCGGGCAGACCTCAACGCATTCGCCGTAGCTGCTGCATGGCCCGAACGATGCCTCCAACGCATCAATGACAGCCCGGGCGCGGCGGGTGCGTTCTACCTTCCCGTGCGGGAGCATAGCCAGGTGCGCCAGTTTCGCACCGGCAAACAAATGGGCCGCGCCGTTGGGGCAAGCGGCGACACACGCCCCACAGCCGATGCAGGCAGCGAAGTCGAGGGCCAGTTCTGCGTCCTCGTGACCAACCAAGCAGTCATCGGCGTCCGGGGCGGTCCCGGCCATGACGTCGACGTGACCACCGGCGCGGATGACGGAGTCAAGGGCTGCGCGGTCCACCACCAGGTCCCGGACCACGGAGAAGGCCCCCGAACGCAGCGGCTCTATCCGCAGCTTCGTGATGCCTCCGAAGGCTCGCAGGTGCTGCCGGCACGACGGGGTATTCGGGACCGGGCCGTGGGGAACGTCGTTTACGGTGACCCCGCAGGCCCCGCACACCCCTTCCCGGCAGTCGGACTCGAACGAGATGGGTTCCACGCCCTGTTCGGACAGCTGGTCGTTCAGTCGGTCCAGTAATTCTAGAAGGCTCATCTCAGGGGTTGCATCCGTCACGACATGGGTCTCGAATCGCCCCTCGGACATCGGCCCGTCCTGTCGCCAGATCTCAAGTTCGACCCTCATCGGTAGTTCCTCACCTGCAGTTTGACGCTCTCGAATCGCAGCGGCTCCTGGTAACGGCGGTGTTGGCCGGCCAGGTTGGTCTCCCACGCCGAGACGTTGCACCAGCGTTCGTCGTCGCGTTTGGCCTCCCCGTCCGGGAGGGCGTACTCCTCACGGAAATGCGCCCCGCAGGACTCCTGGCGGTCCAGCGCATCCGTGATCATCAACTCCGCCAGCTCCAGAAAGTCGGCAACCCGCCCAGCCTTCTCCAACTCCTGGTTGAGCCGGTTGTCGGTGCCGGTCACCCGCACGTCGCGCCAGAACTCTTCGCGCAGCTCCTGTACCTGTTCCAGGGCCCGTTTCAGCCCGGCCTCGCTGCGTGAAACCCCGCATCCCGTGTAGAGGATCTCGCCGAGACGGCGATGGAATGTAGTGGGTCGGCTGTGTCCGGGGTTGTTGACCAGATGATCGATGCGCTCGCGCACATCTGCCAGCGCATCCGTGGCCTCGGGGGCATCCGCGTCGAGGAGAGGTTGTCCCGACAACCCGGCCAAGTAGTTGGGGATGGCCAGAGGAAGCGTGAACCAACCATCGACACAGGCGCTGAGCAGAGAATTGGCCCCGAGCCGGTTCGCGCCATGGTAGTTGTTCCCCGCCTCCCCGCCGACGAACAGCCCGGGGACGCTGGTCATCTGGTTGAAGTCGCACCACAACCCGCCCATGGTGAAATGGGCTCCCGGTGCGATGCGCATCGGTTCCTTGTAGGGATCCTCGCCCGTCGCGTCCCGGTACATCTCGAAGAG
>ERZ773014.803-NODE-803-length-20844-cov-18.071143_pt1 | contig 20844 bp, 18 predicted proteins | sample MGYA00580841_ERZ773014 | MGnify/ENA primary metagenome ERZ773014 (study PRJEB29015, sample SAMEA2737989) | human oral metagenome | biome: human oral; feature: human-associated habitat; material: dental | place: China | collected 2067 ...
CGCGTGGCGATTGGCGAATGCCCAGCGATGCAACGGCCAAAATGTGGCTCGACGAGTGCGAGAAGCTGTAGCGAAACGGCAACACGACAACAGGCAACAATATCTTTTCCTGCTTATTTCAACACATACAACGGGAAACGTGGAACACCCTCTTTCGCTATCACCCCCGCGTTGCATAAACGATTGAGCCATTTCTGCGCTAGATATTGGGTTAGTCCAAATTGCGTGCGCATTATCTTGCAGGTGATATAATTGTGTTCTTTCAGGTAAGCCTTAACTTGCTCCGACATCTGTTGCTCCGTGTATTGGCTAGACTGGTTTGAATGTTTCGTACGAACAAACCGAACGCCCTGCGACACCTCTTTTACCAAACTTGCCTCTGGGCGGAAATTAATTCCGGCAATGCGCACATCATTGCCGGTAACCTTTCTGTCCGCATTATTGTCGTCTACATTTAAGCTAGCCGCCAAAGAAAGATAGCCTATCTCGGGAATGTAAAACCTACGGCCTTCAATAAAAGCCTGAACGCAGAGGTCGCGCAGTTCGGCAAGAACGGCAGCCACATCTCCCTTGGTCAACGAGCATCTTTTTTCTATGGCTGCTTCCAGTTCGCGGGCCGTCAATGGTTCTCGCAAAATCAAGCGAACATACTGCCGGTTTTTGCCAGAACCCATTGCATTGTTGATGGTGTATAAGTCGTATTTCAGCTGCATGTTTATAATTTGTTGGCTATTGTTACATCTAGGTATATTCTGTCGTCATGTGTTTAGGTGGGCCCGCCAATGCTTGTGCGCCCGAAACAAGTGCGCCCAAAAGTGGCAATCGCCGTTTGGGGGGGGTAGCCATTTAAGTGGCATCATGCAGACCTGCAACGGCCACGGCATGCACAACCAACGTACAAAAGTCGGAAAAATACTTGATATACGCAAAAAAAATGGCATGTTAACAGGAAAATTCTCCATGCTGTTTACCTGTTAGCCACTGGCTTTGGCTGCAACAAACACGGCTTGGCTTAGGCCACATCCGCACTTAAACAGCAAACATCTGCACTGTTGCAAGCCTGCGGTTAAAGGCAAACGGCAAGTTCATAGCAGGTCTGTTACAATCTGTTTTATCAACGTTTGGCAGTTGTTGGCAATAGCCATGAACGTTTATGGCAGATGCCAAAAAGGTTCATGGCAAATGCCATAAAGGCACATGGCAAATGCCGAACAGTTGTAGGAAACCACAGATCAGCATGCAACCTATGGTGTATCATGTCGTGACATATTAGCGTTACACATTGCATTTCTCCTTGAAGCCATGCAACTTTGCACTTGTAAAAATCTTGATTTCGTGAAATTATAGGCGCGTACCCCCCAGATCTCGCAACTGGAATGAGGGTGCGAACCTCTCGCCCCATTTGCTTTCCGCTAGCAACCGCAAAAGCCATAGCATTTTATTTTTCGCCTATCGTGGTGGCGGTTCTCAATGATTAGGAAGGCCACAATATAATTATAGTCGCGTTTGGTAGAAAAACGGGTGCCAGATATTTTAACCGTCAACTTATAATCCTTGTTCACATACAAATAGGTTTCATCGTTATTGGCCACAAGCGAAAACTTTTCTAGCTTGCCGTTTACCATCACATACGCGTTTTCCGCCGAGTCATTAGTCAGTACATACCGTTCTTTCTCCACATCATCAAGAGTCTTGTAGAACGTACAAAGCCCGCCATCAATCTCCGCGGGAAGTGAATCTAAGTAACCAATCTCAATCCCCACCCTTCCTTTCTTCGTTGCAAAGCTGTCGACAAAAGCCCATGCTACAAGGCAAACAATAAAAAACACTCTTAATTTGCACATAACAACATGCTAAAAATAATAAACCAACAAACCAACAAGCCAAACAGATGAGCTGGAAGACTTAGAAACGCACAAATCTATAAACTAAAAAACAACTCATAGACTCACCCACACAGGCAAACTATGGCTCTATTAGGAGATCGTCTTTCGTCACCAATTTCAGCGTTGTCTTTTCTCCTTTAATCACGGCACGATACATACCATCCCGCTTAACGCATATCAGCACCAACTGTTTAGCATCCTTGTTTTGGCATCTATCCGCTTCTATCACGCAATCGAACCTATTGGCTTGCAGCATCTCGGCAATGGCGCGGTCGTCTTTTGTGCCTAAATAAGACTTCCTTTCATCACCTCCTTCATCTCTATTTGCAAGATTATCAACCAAAAAGTATCGCAATTGGTCATCGTAAACATACACCTTGTGCCAACACTCGTACACTTTGCGAAGCCAATCGCTAACTGTAAGCGAAGCGATACTGTCTGTGGGGACGGATTTTTTCTTGGTCGTGAGGTCGCATACGTAAATATACGCTGTTGCATAGAGCTTCACCCGCTTCGGAATATTGAATATCCTACGCATCTTAAGGATGGTTTTTTCTCCCATTTGCTGAAATTCCCCAGTGTTCCACGTTTGTGCCGAAACACGCGTTACAAACAAAACAAGCAACAATAAGATTATCCTTTTCATACGCCAATCTATTTCGTTTTATGCGTTAATTCTCTGAAAGAAGCCTCATTACAGCGGTATTGAAAAACCAATGCTATGCCATTGCGCCATTGTAGACCAGCCAACGAAGTGGATTAGCCCTTAAAAAGGCACGCGCGCACCAAACACTCGCTTTACGTTCTGGGTGGTTTGGCGGGCTATTTCGTCGGTGGTGGTGGCGTAGGCATTGGCCATTACCTCCACAACATGGGTGAGATAACTGCTCTCGTTGCGCTTGCCTCGCATGGGAACAGGGGCCATATAAGGGCCATCGGTTTCGAGAACGATACGCGAAAGGGGAATGTGGGGCAACACCGAGGGCAGGTTCGACTTCTTAAAGGTAAGCACACCACCAATGCCCAGCACGAATTTGTCGAACTGCAAGAAGGCATCGGCCTCGCGTTCGTTACCCGTAAAGCAATGGAAAACACCGCCTGGCAGTTGGCTTTCGTACTTTTTGATGATGTGTACCATCTCGTTTTGCCCCTTCCGACAATGTATCATCAAAGGCAAATTGTATTCGGCCGACCAGCGCACTTGCTCTTCGAAAGCTTCAAGTTGTTGCTTTTCGAACTCGCGACTCCAATAAAAGTCTAGCCCCACTTCGCCAATGGCGATAAAGGGGTGCGGCTCTTCAAACCGCCGTTTCATGCGTTTAAGCACCTCAGCATAGTCGGCCTTCACCTCTTCGGGATGCAAACCCATCATGGCGAAGGCGTAGTTGGGGTAACGTTGAGCCAGCAAGAGGGCGGCATCGCCACTTTGCTCGTCGATGGCAGGAATAAAAACCTTGCTCACTCCTGCCGCTTTGGCACGTGCAACAACCTCGTCTAGGTCGTCGCGATAGTCGTCCACATCTAGGTGGATGTGCGTATCTATAATGTCTGTTGTCATGTTCTCGTTTTACATTCTGTTGGCCTTGAACCCAATTACAAAAGCCCCAAAAGCCTTGCTCCCCACTACTTATGGGGAGAAAACCGCCAACATACATGCGCCGAAAGCAAGTTGTCCCAATCCTTTTGCATTGGGACAGAAACCCGTTCGGTGCCTCGGTTGGTTCTATAAACTGGGCAAAGCCGCATGGGATAGCGACATCCAATTTACAGAACCAACCCTAACGAGAAACGATTAAGGCATGTTTTGCACCTGCCTTAATACAGATGTTCCTCGTTGCGGCGGTAATAATATATCACCCCCAGCTTTCTACACTCGGCGAAACGCACCTCTGGCGGTTCGTGTTCGAAGTGTTTCTCGATTTGGTTCCACAAGTCGAGGATGATGTTGTCTGTTTCAGGGCGTAGCGTGTGCAACGTGTCTACGGCCTTGTTCGTTCGGGCTTGCAGCGACTTTTGCTGTTTGTAGGTCTCCATAAAGATGTCGTAATGCGTGGAAACCATCCCGATGGTGGGGTTGTAAATGGGTCGCCCGCCTTGCTTAATACGTTCTTTCTCGCCCTCAATGACGCGTTGGCCAAACTTGGCTAAGCCCTCTTGGGTTTTAAGATTGGGCAATGACGTGGCATGTTCGCTAAGTCCGTAAAGTTTCAGAGCCGACTTTTTAATCTCTCCGCGCTCAACACACATGAAGAGCACTTGCAGAAAATGGCTCACATACATTACGGCATTGCGCTGCACGCGGTCAATCTTGCCCGTCTGTCTAGCTTGCGCCGTAAGCGAAGTTCGATACTGCTGGGCTGCCGTCAGTAGTCGGTCGTAGGCAGGTCTAGCCCTGTTAATCACGCTCCAATCGATAAATCGATTTCTTGCCGCATACACACTCTCGTTTTCGAGTAGCATTTTCAATGCTTTAAGTCGTGCGGCATCTGTCTTAGGTAGTCGTCGGTATGGCATGGTATTGTATTTAGGTGAGAGGTTCTAGTATTTTCTGTTCATCATTTTCGAGGCATAGTTAATGAGGTTTTCTTTTCTTTCGGCAGGCACGTTCACCTCATCGAGGTAGCGTTTGCCACATTCAAAGTAATGTTCTATTCGCCGTTCGGCCATCTTGTCGATGCCCATAGCGTTGTAAAGCTGGGTTATGGCCGCAATTTTTTCTTGCGCATCGCATTGCTCTTGGCCAACCCAGTGTTGCAGTTCGGCCCGTTGTGCGGCATCGGCCTTGTTGAAAGCGTTGATAAGCATGTACGTTTTCTTGTTGCTAACGATGTCGCCGCCAATGGCCTTGCCAAACACTTTGCTGTCGCCGTACACGTCTAGGAAGTCGTCTTGCAGCTGAAAAGCCAAGCCTATTTGCTCGCCAAACTTATATAATAGGTCGGCATCTCGCTGTGGAGCATCGGCCAACAGCGCGCCCATCTTCATGGCACAGGCCAACAGCACGCTGGTTTTTAGGCGTATCATCTCGATATATTCGTCTTCGGTTACATCGTTACGATGTTCAAAGTCCATATCGTATTGTTGCCCTTCGCCAATTTCGAGTGCCGTCTCGGTAAACAGTTCCATCACGGGTTTCAGCTTTGCGGCATCGCATTGTGCCACCAGCTGATAAGCCAAAACCAGCATCGAGTCGCCCGATAGTATGGCCGTATTGGCATCCCAACGCTTGTGTACGGTAGGTTTACCGCGTCGCAGGGCGGCATTGTCCATCAAGTCGTCGTGCAAGAGCGTGTAGTTATGGTAGGTTTCCAATCCGCAAGCAGGTGCAAGAATGCTTTCGGGGTCGTCCTTAAACAGGTTATAGGCCAGCAAAGCAAGCGCAGGCCTAATACGTTTGCCCCCGATGGAGAGCACATAACGTATGGGTTCGTAAAGCGATTGCGGCTTACGATTGAAGGGCAAAGCTTCTAAATATGCGTTTATTTTGCTGAGAATTAGATCGTCTGTCAACATGTTGACTAATTTTTAAAGTTTAAATACGATAGGTATGGCAAAGAGCGTGCGGCATGGTTTGCCTTTGTCTAGCCCAGGTTTCCACTTGGGCATGTGGCTGATAACGCGTAGAGCCTCGGCATCTAAGTCTTCGTTTACGCCGCGAACCACCTTTTGGTCGGTAATGGTTCCGTCTGCATTGACGATAAACGACACCATCACACTGCCTTGAATGCCCTGTTGTTGGGCTGTTGGCGGATAGCGAAGGGTGCGTTGCAGCCACTTCATAAACTCCACAATGCCGCCTGGATACTCAGGCATCTGTTGCACAACACGCGGCTTATCGTCGTTGGCTATTGGTTCGGGAACAGGCTGTTCGATGGCCGTTGTAGGCGTTTCGTTTTGTTGTACGGTTGCCTCCTCGCCTTCTTTTTCCTCGTCGTTGCGTTCGTTCAGCTTGTCGGGCAATGCCACGGGCGTGTCCACCGCCTTAATTTTCGTGGTGATAGAGGGTGCGGCAGTGGGAATTGCGGCGGCCACCATCTCGCTTTTCTCCACGTCGGGCAGTATTTCCATCTCCTCGAAGAAATCGTCTGGCACCTCATCATCAAAGTCAAAGGTACGCGAATTGCTGTTGTACTCCAGCGCCACAAACAGGAACGAGAGCACTACAACAAGCCCAAGCAAATAATTGGTTACGCGCTTGTTCTCCAAATTGGCACTATGTGTCTTCTTTACCTCCACACGATTGAAGTTGTTGCAACAAAGTTAGAGCTTTCACGGCGAATGAAACTCAATTCACCTACAAATATAATGATATAATTGGAAAAAGGTGTAACTTTGTAGATAAAACAGAAAGAAGTTGATGAAAAAAGTTATTTTCGCCCTTATTTTGTTCTTTATGGCGGATAAAATGGCGGCACAAGAGAGCCAAACGGCTTATAATTTCTTGCGGCTGCCTGTTAGTGCGCACGCCGCCGCGCTAGGTGGCGACAACGTTACGCTCATTAACGACGATGCTTGGCTGATGTTCAACAACCCTGCGTTGCTGTCGTCGGTGAGCGACAAAACGCTTGCATTGAACTACATGAACTTCATGCGGGGTGTTAATTTGGCCGGTGTGGCCTACAACAAGGTGATAAAAGAGCGCGCCTCGGCTGCCCTTTCGGTTAACTATGTGGACTATGGCAAGATGCGATATACCACCGCCGACAACCAAGATTTGGGCGAGTTTGCCGCTAGGGACATCGCCGCAACGGTCTATTTCTCGTACATGCTTACCGATAAGTTGGCTGGCGGCATCGCTGCAAAGCTGCTGTCGTCGAGCATCGGACACTATACTTCGATTGGTGTGGGCGTAGACCTTGGCCTGAACTATTACGATGCCGAACGCGAATTGTCGCTATCGGTGGTGGCTAAGAACCTAGGCGGACAGCTTAAAGCCTACGAAGACGACTACGAAGGCATGCCGCTCGACGTGCAGATGGGCATCAGCAAACGCTTGCAGCATGGGCCTTTCCGCCTGTCGGCAACGTTGGTAGACCTCAACCACTGGCATTATGCGCTGATGAAACATTTTGTTTTTGGCGTAGATGTAGACCTTTCGCCAAACATTTGGGTGGGTGCAGGATATAGTTTGCGGCGTGCCAACGAGATGAAAGTGGGCGATGCCGAGAACGCCAGCAGTCATGGAGCGGGCTTGTCGCTGGGTGCAGGTTTGCAACTGGAACGGTTTAAGCTGAACTTGGCTTACGGCAAGTACCACGTTTCAAGCTCGTCGGTGGTGCTTAACGTGTCGTTCGCAATGTGAGTTGTGAGTTATCAACTCATAAACTCATAAACTCACCAACTCATAAACTAAAAAATAAACTTACAAACAACAATACACTATGAAGAAAATAACCATCGCCATCGACGGATTTTCGTCGTGCGGAAAGAGCACTATGGCCAAGATGTTGGCCAAAGAAGTGGGATATATCTATGTAGACACAGGTGCAATGTACCGCGCCGTAACGCTTTTTGCCATGCAAAACGGTATGATTGCGCCCGACGGCCACGTTGACCGCGAGGCCCTGAAAGCGAAAATGGACACGCTAAGGGTGGAGTTTAAGCTAAACCCAGAAACAGGAAAGGCCGAAACTTACCTCAACGGCGAGAACGTTGAACGCGAGATTAGGGGCATGGAGGTGTCTGGGCACGTTAGTTCAATTGCTGCAATAGACTTTGTTCGCACGGCTCTTGTGGCTCAACAACAACGCATGGGACAGGATAAGGGTATCGTGATGGATGGTCGCGACATTGGTACAGTGGTGTTTCCCGATGCCGAACTGAAAGTGTTTGTCACGGCTTCGGCCGAGGTTAGGGCGCAACGCCGCTTTGACGAACTTGTAGGCAAGGGCATGGAGGCCAACTACGACGAAATTCTTCGCAACGTTCAAGAGCGCGATTATAAGGATAGTCACCGCGAAGTGAGTCCGTTGCGCAAGGCTGACGACGCCATTGAGCTAGACAACGGACAGCTAACCATCGCCCAACAACTGCAATGGCTGGTGGATAGGTTTGAAGAAAAGGTGGGGAAGGAATAAGGAGAGAAGTGGGGAGTAGAAAGGAGAGAAGTAGTAAGGAGTAAGTGGTAAGGAGGAAAGTAGAAAGGAGTAAGCGGTGAAGGAGTAAATAGGTAAGCCGTGAAAGAGCTGAAATAATAAAGTTACAAAGGGTCTTTCTTTTCAGGCAAATGGCTGGAATAGTGCCTTATCAACAGCCAAAACCCGCTTATCATCTTTCCTTTCTTTCAGCTTTTCGCCCTTCCCTTTCCGCCAAAAAGGATTAAAAAAAGAATTAATAAATTTAAGAAACCTCAATTTTTGTCACGATAAAGTTTGCATTTTCAAATATCTTGCCTATCTTTGCAGTGACAAGTTTAGGTCACGAGGATTGCTTATTGTAAGTTAGTCCTCATAAACTAATGATGAATATCCTAATTGTCAGTAAAAATAGATTATAAATTTTGAGTTAATTACTGTTTTTGGAGGAGGTTCTTCGCGATGAAGGGGCTCCTTTTTTAGTGCCCAGTTGTGAACAACAAGCAAGTGTGCGGCCGCGGTTATAGGCAGGTTCTAAAAGTTACCTTTACTGTATTTTTAGCTTTTAGCTGAGCAGTTTTTGCTTACTTCTTGAAGGAGTATGGTGCACTATGCTTTCTGAAAGAGAAAGCAAAAGATGCCAGATAAAAACTAAAAGACAATGAAGAGCAATACAAGGAACAACAATTGAACACCTTTACGGGAACTTTTAGAACATGCCAATAATAAACGCAAGCCCCAAAAGAACCACGCTTTCGAGGCCTTTCTCCCTTTCTTAGCTCGCCCTTCACGGCCTTATTGCCTTTAAGTTGCAAACAACAGCATGAATACAAAGTCCCTTGTAGTGGCACTACAAGAGGCTTGTACGGACACTACAAAAGCCTTGTAGCAGCACTACAAGCGGCTTGTAGCCCCAGTACAAGCAGCGTTGTACAGCACAGGTTGCCAGAAATTTGTGGGTAAACGACGACGAAACCACGAAAGACAACAACATAAACCACTAAAAAAGCAAAGGCACGACCCGCAACATGTGTTGCAAGCCGTGCCTTCGATGCTATGTTTTGGGCTTATGCCCGATGTCAAATCCTTATTGTGCGCGCTCGATGTAAGCCACTACATCGCCCTTATTCACCTTGCTACCCTGCTTGGCGTTGATTTCAACTAGCTTGCCACCAAGTGCGGCAGGCACAGTAACAATCTCGCCCCAAGTGGCAACAATGTAGCAGAACACTTCGCCTTCCTTGTATTCCTTACCAATGTAAGGCTCAACGGTAGGTGCGCATTCGCCGTCGCCATTAAATTCCCAGAACAGTTGTCCCTTAACAGGAGCAACAAGCGCATCGGCCTTGGCGTGCTTAAAGGCGGCGAGTTCTTCAACCGACAACTTGCTACCCATTTTGGCATCCTTAGCCTTTTGCAAGTCGGCCAAGAAGTTCTTCTTTGCTTGTCCGCTCTTATAATTACGATATTGTTCGGGGTGCATAGCCAGCTCGAACAGCTCTTCATCGTCCTGTCCATACTCCCAACCGTTCTCGTCCATCTCCTTCTTAAACTCATCCAAGCTGTTTGGCAGCAGCGTATGTGGGTCGGCATCGGTAAATTCGAGTCCTTTTTCCTTGGCCAAAGCCACCAATTCGGGTGCGATTGTTCCAGGAATTTTGCCACTCTTGCCCAAAATCATACCCCACATAGAATCGTCCATCATCACGAAACGGCCCTTGCCTTGCTCCATTGTGAGGAGGTTCATCAGGGCAATGTTCTTCACATACTGCGAGAATGGCGTTACGAGGGGTGGATAACCCACGCGTGGCCAAACGTATTCCACCTCGTTGAAGAGGTTGATAAGCATGTCGTCGGTAGACAATTCGGGCTCGCCCTTCTTCGCACGGATACTATTGATGGTGCTATGTATGCCCGCAAGGTCGGCCATCATACTGCCCATCATACCGCCAGGCAAGCCACAACCAAGCAACAACGAGCTCATCAGCTTGTTGGCGGGGTTGATAAAGTAGCCCAACCACTCGTCGATGAACTCTTGTGTCAATGCGCGCGCCTTCATGTAAGCACTCATGTTGATTTCAGGAACGTCGAAACCTTCGTTCTTCAACATGCTTTGCACCGAGATAACGTCGGGATGAACCTTACCCCAAGATAGCGGCTCGATGGCCGTGTCGATGATGTCGGCACCGTTGTTGCACACCTCCAAGACAGAAGCCATTGACAAACCGGGGCCTGTATGGCCGTGATATTCGATGATAATTTCGGGGTGTTTGTCTTTAATGGCCTTCGTTAGCTGACCCAACAAGGCGGGTTGGCCAATGCCGGCCATGTCTTTAAGGCAAATTTCCTTTGCTCCGGCCTCGATAAGTTGGTCGGCAATGTTGCTATAATATTCCAGCGTATGCACGGGCGAAGTGGTAATACAGAGCGTTCCCTGCGGCGTCATGCCTGCCTCGGCCGCCCATTTAATGCTGGGTATGATGTTACGAACGTCGTTCAAGCCGTCGAAAATACGGGGTATGTCCACACCTTGCGCGTGTTTCACCTTATACATCAGCGCACGAACATCGTCGGGCACGGGGTACATTCGCAAAGCGTTCAGTCCACGGTCTAGCATGTGGGTCTTTATGCCCACCTCATTAAAAGGCTTACAGAATGCTCGCACACCCTCGTTGGGGTTTTCACCTGCAAGCAGGTTTACCTGTTCGAAGGCACCGCCGTTGGTTTCCACACGCGAGAAACATCCCATCTCAATAATCACGGGAGCAATGCGCTCCAACTGGTCTTTACGTGGCTGAAACTTTCCAGAGCTTTGCCACATGTCTCGATAAACAAGACTGAATTGTATTTTCTTTTTCATAAGTTGCTTATACAAATTACTATAAGTGGATAATATAGCGGTGCAAAATTAGATAAAAAAAATCAAATACGGCCCATTGCTTTGAAGTTTTTGCAGATAGTTAGCATTGCTTGGCGAGCAAAGGGGGCGGCAAGCATGCCACCAAATGCCACGCGTTGCACCGCAAATAACACCCGCCCTACCCCATAAAAGCAGCGCGAACAAGTGTTAAAAAGGGATAAGAGCAAGAAGGTTCACCATTTATTCGTTAATTTTGTAGCCTAGAATGCGAAGAAAATCGTTAATTGCCTTGTTGCTGTTTGCCGTCATATTTGTGACGGCGGGGGTTTATACACCCTACGCACAGCGAAAAAAAACGCCCAAGACGGCTGCCGAGAGGCAGGCCGACTCCATCAGGCGCGACTCGTTGGAACGTGTGGCCAACGACACTACACGCATGGATTCGCTGCAACGGGCCATCTACCGACACAACAAGCAGGTGGACGACTCCATCCGTCTCGACTCGATTAACCGACAAAAGAAAAACGGAATAGATGCGCCCGTGGTGTATTCGGGTAACGATTCGCTGGTTTACAACGCCGATTCAAAGATGGCTTACCTCTACGGTTCGGCCAAAGTGAAGTACGAAAACATGGACTTGGCCAGCGAACGCATACGCATTAGCACAGACAGTAGCGTGGTACATGCCACTGGTGCGCCCGACAGCACGGAGAAAAGCGGCGTTAAAGGCAAGCCCGTATTTAACATGGGGTCCGACAAGTATAGCAGCGACACAATGGCCTTTAACTTCAAATCGAAGAAAGGAATTATCAAAGAGGTGCACACACAGCAACAAGAGGGATTTCTTTTCGGGCAAAAGGCCAAGCGCGATGCCAACGGCGACGTATATCTTCAACACGGACGATACACCACTTGCGATAAAGATTGCCCCGACTTTTACATTGCACTATCGCGTGCTAAGGTTCGTCCAGGCAAGGATGTGGTGTTCGGACCAGCCTATTTAGTGGTGGCCGACGTGCCATTGCCGTTGGCCATTCCCTACGGTTTCTTCCCCTTTACCAAGAAATACAGCAGCGGCTTTATCATGCCCACATACGGCGACGAGAGCGAACGCGGCTTTTACCTGCGCGACATTGGCTATTATTTCGCCCTCGGAGATAAGTGGGACCTGAAGCTTTTGGGCGAAATATACACCAAAGGTTCGTGGGGGATATCGGCCGCAACCAACTATCGCAAGCGCTATCGCTACAACGGCAGCTTTTATTTTAGCTACCAAAACACCAAAACGGGCGACAAGGGACTGCCCGATTACTCGTCGCAAACCAGCTTTAAGCTGCAATGGAGCCACCGACAAGACCCAAAGGCCAACCCTTTCAGCAACCTTTCGGGAAGTGTTAACTTTGCCTCCACCAGCTACGAGCGCAACAACATGAACAGCCTTTACAACCCCCAAGCGCTTACACAAAGCACCCGAACATCGTCGGTTAGTTGGAGTACGGGCTTTTCGAGCATCGGACTAACGCTCAGCGCCACCGGAAACCTCTCGCAAAACATGCGCGATTCGAGCATCGCACTCACCTTACCCGACCTCAACATCTCCATTGCGCGCTTTAATCCCTTTAAACGCAAGCACGCCGCAGGTAAGGAGCGCTGGTACGAAAAGATTTCAATGAGCTACACCGGACAGCTAAGCAACTCGATAAACACGAAAGAAGACCGCCTGCTACACTCGAATTTGGTAAAGGATTGGCGCAACGGAATGATGCACAGCGTGCCTATCAGCGGGTCGTTTACGCTGTTCAACTACCTCAGCCTCAACCCCTCGGTATCGTTTACCGACCGCATGTACACCAATAAGATTAACCGTTCGTGGGACATCGCTCAGCAAAAAGAACGCCGCGACACCACTTACGGGTTCCACAACGTGTACGACTGGCGCATGAGCATATCGGCCAACACCAAGCTTTACGGCTTTTGGACACCCAGCCGCAAGCTGTTTGGCGACAAGATTGTGGCCATTCGCCACGTCATCACGCCGCAAGTGAGTTTCAGTTACGCCCCCGACTTCGGCTCGGCGCGTTACGGCTACTACGCCACTTACCAAAAAACAGATGCGGCGGGCAACGTTTCGCTTGTAGAATACTCGCCCTTCGAGGGCTCGCTCTTTGGTGTGCCCGGCCGAGGAAAGACTGGTAGCGTGTCGTTCGACGTAGGAAACAACCTCGAAATGAAGATACGCTCCGACAAAGACTCAACGGGATTTAAGAAGATAAGCCTCATCGACGAGCTGGGCGCATCCATGTCGTACAACATGGCGGCCGAAAGCAGACCGTGGAGCGACCTGAGTATGCGCCTAAGATTAAAGTGGTGGAAGAACTACACGTTCAGTATGAACGCCGTGTTTGCCACTTACGCCTACGAGCTAGACAAAGACGGCAACCCCTATGTGGGCACGCATACCGAGTGGGGACGTGGTAGGTTTGGCCGTTTCCAAGGCATGTCGCAAAACGTTTCGTTCACCCTTACGCCCGAAAAACTGGCTAAGCTGTTCGGCAAAAAGACGAAAGAAGACGACAATAAGAAACCAAGCAAGAACGACGAAGGCATTGATACGAACATAGAAAGCAACATCGACGACGACATGGTTGAAGGACAACGCGGCGCAAGCAACCCTAACGACGGCGGAAAGACCGAGACCGACGACGACGGATACATGAAATTCTCCATGCCGTGGTCACTAACCTTTGGCTATGGAGTAACGATGAGCGAGAATACCGACCGCTCTAAGTTCAACTACAAAACCATGCGCTACCCCTATAAGTTTACGCAAACGCTCAACATGAGCGGCAACATACGCCTTAGCGAGGGATGGAACATCAGTTTTTCGTCGGGTTACGACTTTGAAAACAAGAAAATATCCATGACCACGGCCTCGCTACAACGCGACCTTCACTGTTTCAGCATGAGCTGCTCGGTGGTTTTGGCTCCATACACCAGCTACAACTTCACCTTCCGTTGTAATGCCTCCACGCTTACCGATGCCCTTAAATACGATAAACGCAGCGGCTACGGCAACGCCGTACAATGGTATTAAGCAAGTGTAACAACCACAACTAAACATATAATAATGAAGAAAACAACGCGCGCCATACACCAAGCCTACAAACGCCGCGATGCTTACGATGCCCTGAGCATGCCCGTTTACAACGCCGTGGCCTACGAGTTTGACAATGCACAAACGATGTCCGACGTGTTTTGCGGACGTATCGCAGCCCCCGATTACTCGCGCGTGGGCAACCCAACGGTTGAAAACTTCGAACGTCGCGTAAAGGGTATCACGGGCGCAACAGACGTTGTGGCCTTCAATTCGGGCATGGCGGCCATCAGTGCGGTGTTTATTGCACTGGCCGAACAAGGGAAAAACATCGTCAGTTCGCGCCACATGTTCGGCAACACCTACTCGTTGCTCACCTCCACACTCAAACGTTTCGGTGTGGAAGCACGCCTCTGCGACCTCACCAACCCGGCCGAAGTGGAACGTTTGCTCGACGACAACACCTGCTGCGTGTACTTAGAGATAATGTCGAACCCCCAATTAGAGGTGGTAGACCTGCCTGCGTTGGCGGCATTAGCCCACGCACGGGGCATCCCCGTGGTGGCCGACACCACGCTTATTCCCTTTACCGAGTTCTCGGCAAAGGCTCTCGGTGTGGATGCCGAAGTGGTTTCTAGCACCAAATACATCAGTGGTGGGGCAACGTCTTTGGGCGGATTGGTTATCGATTACGGCACATACGAACGCCTAGGCCGCGCACTGCGTGGCGAATTGCTCTTTAACTTCGGCGCCTACATGACCCCCCAAGCGGCCTATCTGCAAACAGTTGGCCTAGAAGTTCTCGATGCACGCTATCGCATTCAGGCCGCCAACGCACTACAATTGGCAAGCCGCATGCAGGCATTGCCGCAGATAAAACACGTGAACTACGTGGGACTGCCCGACAACCCCTACCACAACTTGGCAAAAAAGCAGTTTGGCAACACGGCCGGTGCCATGATAACCATCGACTTGGAGAGCAAAGCGGCCTGTTTCAACATGATAAACAAGCTTAAGCTTATTCATCGCGCCACCAATCTTTTCGACAATCGCACACTCGCCATTCACCCTGCCAGCACCATTTACGGCTCGTTCTCGCCCGAAGAACGCCAAAAGATGGACGTGTTGGACACAACTATCCGACTGAGTATAGGACTGGAAGACGTGGACGACCTACTGGAAGACATCCAACAAGCGTTGGGCTAACTCTTTGGCAAGGCTGTTAAGCGAGGGTATGACGAAGCCGTTAAGGCAACGGCCGAATTGCATTGTTCGCCCCCGCTGCTTGTTAACCCCAAAAGCAAAATACGAGTAAGGCTTGTAGGCTTACAACTCATTAATACGCAACCATAATTATTAATCCATAACGATAAGGCACATCACTCCCCCCTCACGTTGGAGAGTGGGCGGGGATGAGGCCAACATTTATTATGCAAAACTACAACTTCGACCAAATAATCGACCGCAAAGGCAGCGGCGACATCAAGCACAACGCGCTGCTACCACGTTGGGGGCGCGACGACCTTTTGCCCCTTTGGGTGGCCGACATGGACTTTGCCACGCCTCCATTTATCGTTGATGCCTTGCGCAAACGATTGGAACATCCCATCTTTGGCTACACAGCAACACCCGACGAGTTATGGCAGAGCATCATCGACTGGCAGCAACGCCAACACCAATGGACGGTGCAACGCCAGTGGCTAAGCTATATTCCCGGCATTGTTAAGGGCATTGGCTTTGTGATAAACGTGTTTACACGCCCTGGCGAAAAGGTGATTATACAGCCGCCCGTGTACCATCCGTTCCGCCTTACGCCACTAGCCAACGGGCGCGAAGTGGTGTTCAACCCACTGAAACGCAATGCCGAAGGCTATTACGAAATGGACTTCGACAACCTTGAGGCCGTTTGCGACGAGCAATGCAAGGTATTTGTGCTATGCAACCCCCACAATCCGGCAGGGCAAACATGGGCTAAGGAAACGCTGCAACGCTTGGCCGACTTCTGTTACGAGCGCAACATCCTTGTGATTAGCGATGAAATTCACGCCGACATGGCCTTGTTTGGCAATCGCCATACGCCCTTCGCCACCGTGAGCCAGCGTGCGGCAGACATCTCCATCACCTTTGGCGCACCTTCTAAAACGTTTAACATGGCCGGCATTGTCAGCTCGTTTGCCATCGTTCCCAATACCGAATTGCGCACCAAATTTTTCCGTTGGCTCGCCGCAAACGAACTGAACGAACCCACCATCTTTGCACCTATTGCCACCATTGCGGCCTTTACGCAAGGCGACGAGTGGCGCAAGCAGATGTTGAAGTACATTGAGGGCAACGTGCTTTTCGTTGAAGCGTATTGCAAAAAGCACATCCCTGGGGTTAAACCCTTACGTCCGCAAGCCAGTTTCTTGGTGTGGCTCGACTTTACCGAACTGAAACTAGACCACGCCCAGTTGCTAGACCTATGCGTAGACAAAGCCCATTTGGCCATGAACGACGGCGAAATGTTTGGTCCAGGTGGCGAGTCGCACATGCGATTGAATGTGGGAACACCCCGCGCCATACTTCAACAGGCCCTTGAACAATTGGCCCAAGCGGTGAAAAACATCTAGAAAACCATCCTAAAAAGGTACATATACAAAAGTGGAGGGCTGCGTTGGCAACCCTCCACTTTTTGTTATCCCCTCTTAACACGTCACCCTTTGCGCATCAGGTGCTTACGCTCTTCGGGCGAAAACTTCTCAATGGCATAGCGCAACATGGTTCGGGGCATCTCCAAGCGATGGCTTTCCACAAACAGGCGAAGTCTTTCCACATCGCGTTTGCCTGCCTCGCGCAACATCCAGCCAATGGCTTTGTGCATCAGGTCGTGCTTATGCCCCACCATTTTCTCGGCCAAGGCGAAGGTATCGTCCAATTGTCCTTGCCTGATAAAGGCGTAAGTAGACACCATCGCTATGCGATTTTCCCACAACAAGGGGCTTTCGGCTAGGCGATAAAGCAAGTCGCGCGGCTTATCCAGCAAATAAGTGCCGATGGTTTCCCACGCGGCTAGGTCCACGAGGTCCCAATTGTTGATGTATTGGGTATTGCTTAAATAGAAGTCTACAAGCCTTGTGCGTGTCGGTTCATCGCCTTTGTTGAACTGAATAGTAAGAATGAACAAGGCGCAAAGGCGCACTTCATGCCATTCAGACTGAATGAGTTGTTGCAAATCGGCCATTTCCACACCGGCATGCGCCTTAGCCACACGGCGCGTTTCGGGTACGGTAACGCCCAAAAAGCGGTCGTTCTCGCCGTATTGTCCCTTGCCCGTCTTGAAGAAATAGCTTAAATGCGCCGCCTTCTCTGCACTTCCTTGGGCTTTCAATTCGTTGGTAATGCTGTCTGTTATGCTCATCGTGTACGTGTATTTAGTTCGCTATCTGGTTGAAAACATACCACAAAGTCTATGGCGTAGTCTTTACTTTTAATCTTTCTATCAATTGAGAGGAGTTTATTGTACTTGTGCCACTAAACGTAGATAAACGCCCCACTCATGTACAAAGCTTTAGACAAAGATACGATAAAATCTGAAATTCTACTGCATTTGCCTGTGGCAAAAACGTGGTTATGCCTTGAAAAGGTGACCTGGCGAGAGAACTTTCAATACATGCTTTGCAAGTTGAAAGTATCTTTCCAGTGGCATATAATGAGAAAAAACAGAGAGTACTTCATTATGTTTCTTATGTTCTTATGTCAACATGGGCGTGTTTATGTCGAAACACGAAAGATGAACGTTTTCGTTAAGCCAAATGAACAACGTCGAGCTTGCTCGAACATTGTCATGGCGAGAATTGGAAATCGCCGACACGGAGCTTTGAGCGAAGTGGAAAGGCAAAACGCACTTTTCGAGGAACGAAAAAAGAACCATTTAATAAATTAATGAGTATGAAGAATAGACAAAAAACAAATTCGTTTGCAGGTTATAAGTACCTGCTTTTCGTGCCATTGGCTGTCGCCTTGGTGTTTATGACCAGCTGCAAAAGAAAGACGAAAGTGCAGGAACAAGTTATGGAGGGCACAAAAGTTGAAGTGAAAGCAGAAACGGGCGAGGACACTGCACAAATAAAGAATGCCGAACCAACGGATAAGGCGTATGAGGTGGTTGAGCAGATGCCTACTTTCAAGGGCGGAGATGCTGCATTGATGAAGTATCTCTCGGTGAACATTAAGTACCCCGAAGCAGCAGAGAAAGCAGGAGAACAAGGTCGCGTTGTGGTTAATTTCATTGTAGAGAAAGGTGGGGCGGTATCTAACGTAAAGGTAGTTAGGTCGGTAACGCCGACACTCGATGCAGAGGCGGTAAGAGTGATAAAGGCCATGCCCAAGTGGGTTCCCGGCAAACAAGACGGCAAGTTAGTGCGCGTTAAGTATAACGTACCAGTGTCTTTCAGATTACAATAGCATACATCAGATTACAATAGCATACAGCTAGACTGGTAATATTGACGAGTTAATGGGTTGACAAGCGAATGTGGGGGTGGCTAGTGGCTTACTCCCATCCTCCTTGTCGATCCATTAACTCGCTGGCGAAAGGCCTTTTATCCTGTTAATGGTTGGTTAATCCGTTTCCTTAATGAGAGAATACGTTGCACCTAATAAATAAATGAGTATGGAGAATAAGCAAACAACCAATCTGTTTGCAGGCTTTAAGTGTCTGCTTTTCGTCGTTTCGGCCCTCATATTGTTGGTTATTGTCATCACTCCTGCAAGGGCGAACGCGCAGGATAAAAGGGAAAAGACCACCCAAACGCGTAAAGACACCACCACAGACGATAAGGTTTACGATGTGTGTGAGCAGATGCCCGCCTACGAAGGAGGGGATGCAGCACTGTTGAAATACCTTAGAGAGAACTTGAAATACCCAGACAAGACTAAGGACAGAGGGGTGCAAGGGCGTCTTGTAATAGGTTTTATTGTCGAGAAAGACGGCTCTCTAACCGACGTTAAGGTGTTACGACCAGTGGATATAGACCTTGATGCCGAGGTATTAAGGTTGGTTAAGGGCATGCCCAAATGGATTCCTGGCAGGCAAAACGGCAAACGTGTGCGTGTAAGATACCTACTGCCCATACATATATGTTTGCAATAGGTACTATTATATCTTTTTTATCCTTGCTTATCATCCAAGAAATTAATATATTTGCAAAGTGACAGCAATGCAAGACTGCTGTAACGTATAACCATTTAAATAATCATGAGTATGAATAACGAACAAGCACCTAATCTGTTTGCAGGCTTTAAGTGTCTGCTTTTCGCCATTTCGGCCCTTGTCTTGTTGGTTATTGTCTTCGCTCCTGCAAGGGCGAACGCGCAGGATAAAAAGGAGAAGACCACCCAAACGCATAAGGACACCACCACAGGCGATAAGGTTTACGAGGTGTGTGAGCAGATGCCCACTTACGAAGGCGGTGATGCTGCACTGTTGAAATACCTTACGGATAGTGTGAAGTATCCCGAATTGGCTAAGAAACATGGGGTGCAAGGGCGCGTTGTAATAGGCTTTATTGTCGAGAAAGACGGTTCTCTCACCGACGTTAAGGTGTTACGGCCAGTGGATATAGCCCTTGATGTCGAGGCTTTAAGAGTGGTTAAGGGCATGCCTAAATGGATTCCTGGCTGCCAAGACGAGCAACTTGTGCGCGTAAGATATAACGTACCTGTATCTTTTAGGCTGAAACCAATGGAGTGAATGACTGGCGGCTTAACGAAATGATGTGCTAATTGGGGGTTGATTACAGGTTGAAAGTAGGCAGGTTGGTAATAGAACGACCGAAAACCGACGGCTAAGTCTGTCTGTTTGTCAACCCACCTACTTGCTAATTTGCCTATTTTATCCTTGCTTATCATCCAAGAAATTAATATATTTGCAAACTGACAGCAATGCAAGTTAGCTGTAACGTATAACCATTTAAATAATCATGAGTATGAATAACAAACAAACACCTAATCTGTTTGCAGGCTTTAAGTGTCTGCTTTTCGCCGTTTCGGCCCTTGTTTTGTTGGTTATTGTCGTCGCTCCTGTTAGGGCGAGCGCGCAGGACAAGAAGGGAAAGACCACCCAAACGCGTAAAGACACCACCACAGACGATAAGATTTACGAGGTGTGTGAGCAGATGCCCACCTACAAAGGAGGGGAAGAGGCAATGATGAGATTTCTTTCGCAGGTAACAAGGTATCCACAACGGGCCCAAGACTTCGGCATACAAGGCTGTGTTGTGGTTGGCTTTATCGTTGAGAAAGACGGGTCGCTAAGTGACTTTAAATTCATACAACGGGTGGATCCTGAACTTGATGACGAGGCTTTAAAGACTGTAAAGGCTATGCCTAAGTGGAATCCAGGTAAACACAACGGTAAAAATGTACGCGTGAGGCATAGTGTACCCGTTGGTTTTAAGCTTATATAAATGAGGTGCGAACCAGCGGTTGACTTCTCAACTAACCAACTTCCATCGCCTGTCGTGCGATAAATCTCTCTGCATGTTAGTCAAATTCAATGTTAGATAACCTCAATACACAATCATAAAAATAGAAGAATGAAGATGAAGAACAAGCAAGCCTGCAAGCGGTTAGTAGACTTTGATTGTCGGCTTTTTGCCGTATTGGCCTTTGCCATTATGGCTATTGTCTTCGCGCCAGCAAGGGCGAATGCGCAGAGAAAAGCGCGAAATAAGTACGTACAACCCAAACGGATTGAGGTAGACGATAAGGTTTACAATGTATGTGAGTTGATGCCATGCTTTAAAGGAGGCGATGCAGCACTGCTGCAATATCTTGGTAAGACGGCCAGATACCCCCAATCGGCGCAAAAAATCAAAAAGGAAGGGTGCGTAATCGTGAGTTTCATTGTAGAGAAAGACGGTTCGCTGTCTGACTTTAAGGTTGAACGGG
>ERZ773014.814-NODE-814-length-20739-cov-2.874541_pt1 | contig 20739 bp, 16 predicted proteins | sample MGYA00580841_ERZ773014 | MGnify/ENA primary metagenome ERZ773014 (study PRJEB29015, sample SAMEA2737989) | human oral metagenome | biome: human oral; feature: human-associated habitat; material: dental | place: China | collected 2067 ...
TTTATCTATGAAACATTTATATAGGGCTATGTTAGAAATTATTCTGCTTTTCTGTATCTTTCTTTGTTTTTCTGTCCATGACTCTCGATTAAGTTCTTCAATAAGAATACTTATTTTCTTTTTATACTCTGCATCTATATCCTCTAATATATGTTCAGCTAATATTCCGGAATAAAATCTTTTATATGTCATAATCACTCTCCTAATTTCCATCCTATTGCATTTTCTCGGATTTCCACAAATCGCCGATAAAGTCCTTTCTGATGCATAAGTTCCTGATGGTTTCCTTTTTGGATAATTCGTCCGTTATCAAGAACAAGAATCTGATCTGCTCCTCGCACTGTATTCAGTCGATGAGCAATCATAAGAAGCGTTTTATTTTTTGTCAATTCCGAAATAGCCTGCTGTAATTCCCGTTCATTTTCAGGATCTACACTCGCAGTAGCTTCATCTAAAATGATAATAGGTGCATCTTTCAAAATAGCTCGTGCAATAGATATTCGCTGCTTCTCTCCACCTGAAAGAGTTGCACCTCCTTCTCCAATCTTTGTTTGATATCCATTAGGAAGTGCAGAGATAAAATCATGGCAACATGCTTTTTTTGCTGCTAAAATCATTTCTTCTCTTGTTGCCTGCGGTTTTCCAAAAAGAATATTATTTTCAATGGTATCTTCAAAAAGATATACCTTTTGAAATACAATGGAAAAATTCTTAAGGAGACTGTCACAGGTATAGTCTTTTATATTATGGCCACCTAAAAGAATTTCACCATTTTGTACATCCCAAAACCTTGCAATTAAATGGCAAAGAGTTGTTTTTCCTGAGCCTGAAGGTCCTACAATCGCGCAGCTTGTTCCCTGAGGAACAGAAAAACTTACATTGCTTATAACTTTCTTTTCATCGTATGCAAAAGAAATATCTGAAACAGTAATATCATAAGCTTTCGGAGTAAGATCTATTCCACGTTCATCCAAAAGCGGCATTTTTGATACAGCTTCCAATCTGTCTAAAGAAGTATCTATAACTCTTGCAACAGCAGCCGTACTTCCTGCCAACTCTACTGTTGTATAAATCATAAAGCTTGCAACAATAAGAAGCAGGCACTTTTCAGGTGTAGTTTCTCCTTTCATAAGCAAGTATGGAGCAGTAATCACAATAACAAATCTTGAGAATTTGAACACCATTTGAAACACGGCAGCTAAGCTGGAAAAAACTTTTTCCAATACAATGTTTGCCTCTTCACTTTCATTAATTGCATTATCCACAGATTTATTCGAACGATCAGCAAGCCCAAACGCTTTAATTACAGCCATGCCCTGTAGATATTCCAAAACATTTGTCACAAGACCGACCTGTGCAGCCTGCCTACGTGGAGAGTACTTCACACCGGCTTTTTGTGTTTTTGCATATATTAAGAGAGAAAAAATAAGTCCAATAAACATTAAAACACCTATTCTCCATTCATAAAACAAAAGCCATATTCCTATCACTACAGCATGAATAAATCCTCCAAATACCGCTTCCATAACAGTAACTGCACTGCTTTCAAGATCTCCAAGAGTAGTAGTAACTGCTGCCGTGATATCACCAAGCCGATGCTCATTAAAATATCCCATGGGTACACGTTTTAATTTTTCTCCAAGTTCCATACGCCATTTTGAACACATAGAAAAACTTCCAAGAGTTCTTTTTACAGAAGAAAGATTCGTAAAGAGAATACGTCCCAAAACACTTAAAAGCATAATTCCAAATGAGATACCTATAGTTTCAATTGGCATGATACCCTTTGAGAGTGATAACAGTATTCCATTCAAAACCGTAAGTACAGCCATAATAGGAAGCATCTCAAATACAGAATTACACATATGAAAGATAAACGATAAAATCAAGTTTTTTCTTTCCCTTCCGGAAAAATCCAAAAGCCGTCTAAACAGCTGAATCATGCTAAGACCTCCTTAGTATCAAGTGCACTGATGTGTGCATTCCAAAGTTCTCTGTAAAGAGTACAATTTTGAATAAGCTCCTCATGTTTTCCTTCCGCTTCTATTTTCCCTGCATTCATGACGATAATCTTATCGGCTGATGTGATAGTAGATAATCGATGTGCAATGACAATCAGCGTTTTTCCCACTACAAGCTCGCTGATAGAGTGCTGAATGATTGACTCATTTTCAGGGTCTGTAAAGGCGGTAGCTTCATCTAAAATAACTACGGGACTGTCCTTTAATATGGCTCTTGCAATGGCGATGCGCTGCTTTTCTCCTCCGGAAAGATTGCTTCCGCTGTCTCCCACGACGGTATCGTAGCCATTTGGAAGTGACATAATAAAATCATCAATCTGTGCTTTGCTTGCAGCCTCCCTCACCTGCGTAAGAGAAGCATTCATTCCCATGCAGATATTATCAAAGACTGAGTCCTGTGTAAGAAAGGTCTTCTGAAATACAATAGATATATTCTGAAGGAGAGTTTCATATCTAATGTTTTTGACATTTTTTCCTCCAATCATAACCTCTCCGCCATCCACGTCATAAAAACGTGCAATCAGAGCTGCAACCGTACTTTTTCCTGCTCCGGATGCACCTACAACGGCAATCTTTTCTCCATCCCGAATGCACAGGCTGCAATTTTCAAGCACATTTGTCTTCCCGTCATATGAAAAGCACACACCTTTTAGTGCGATATCATGGTTTTTTGGAAAAGCATCCCCGCCCTCAAAGATCGGAAGTTCCAGTATTTCTTTTGCTTTTATAATGCCGCTAAATGCCTGTGCAAAATTGCTTGAAAGCTGTTGAAGCGGGAGCAATTCCGTCAAGTACAATGAGCCGATATAGGCAAACAAAAGAAATACGCTTGCTGTGATAGACCCCCGCAAAAACATCCGTCCGCCCAGGGGAACAATCATCAAAAGCCCGGACTCCAGCAACAGGATGAATACGGCATACAAAGGAGCAGTCTTTTTCGAAATCTTGTTCCACGCCCTATTTTCATCAAGAATGGCTTCTCTGAACTTTTTAAATGATTTGCTGCCCATCCGGTATGCCTTGATCAGGCGCATTCCGCGTACATATTCAACCATGACGGAATTGAAGCCTGTAAGGGATTCGTTCGCCTCCGGCAGCATATCCGACATTTTCTTAAACACCGCCATCATAACCGGAATATCAAAAAGAAGAGGAATCAAAGAGATTAGTGCCAGAGGAACATTCACTGTCATAAGATAAACAAAAATAATGATAGGACCGGTAAGATAGCTGACAAGCTCCGGAATATTATGTGCAAGACATAACTCCAAATTCTCAATGTTCTCATTCAAGACTGTTTTGATCTCACCTGTGCTCCTCTCATTGACGTATCCAAGCGGAACTTTCGCCAAGTGTTCTGTAATCATGCAACGCACCTTAAACAGAGCGTTATAAGCACCTTTATGCGAGAGCACACCTGACAGACCAAGCAGGATCATGCGAAGAATTGTTGTGACGGTTACCAACACAATACAGTCCGCCAATATCCGCTTTTTCAGCATTCCAATCAGAACGGCATTCATCAAGTGATAAATTCCGACATACGGTCCGATTACAAACAGTCCGCTTAAGAATGCACACAAAACAGAGGCAAACAAATACCATTTGTCGCTGCCTGCCCATTTAAGAAGCAGTTTGACCGGCTTTTCCTGACTCTTATTCAAACAGATCACCTCCCTTATTTATCCCCACGGCAGAAAAGAACAATTGCTTCATCTGTGCCTTGTTATCCGCACGGAATTTTAAATCGTCGCTGATGTCACCATCGGAAAAAACAAGTATGCGGCTACATGTCCTGCAAAGAAATTCATAATCGTGTGTCACAACAAATATGATTTTCCCCTGTTCGGAGAGGTTGCGGATTATTTTGGCGACGCTTGTCATGCTCTCATAATCCAATCCGCTGGTAGGTTCATCAAAGACAATCAGTTCTTTTTTACATATCTGTCCCACAGCGACGGCCAGCCTTTGCTTTTGTCCGCCGGAAAGCGTACCGGGATGTTGTGCGGCGAAGGGGGTCAGATCCAGCGTGTCCATCGTTTCTGCAATCAGAGCTGAATTCGGGTTACGAATGCCGAAGGAGCATTCTGCCTCTACGCTCTCTGCAAAAAGTTGAAAATTCACATCCTGCATGACCATATAGGAGATTTTCTGCCGTTTTTTCTTTGAGATGATTTTGCCATCCCGGAAAAAATCTCCTTTGATTTCTGGATGCAATCCGCAGAGGGCTCGCGAAAAGGTCGTTTTACCGGTTCCGTTTTTCCCGACAAGTGCAATTACCTCACCCCGTGAAAATTTCGCGCTGATATTTCTCAGCACAGGTTCTTTCCTGTAGAACAGGGAAACATTTTTGAACTCCAGACTGTTTTCCTGTTCTATCTTCGCAATTACCTCGGGAAGCTCTTTTTGCAAGTCAGTGGTTCGGAGCCCCATTCTTCGGCGTTCTTCTTCTGTCAGGGTCAGGAATTCTTTGGCAGAGTAATTTTTTGTTATCTGCCCTTCATCCAATACAAGGATGCGGTCAACGATATCCATCAGGTAATATAGGCGGTGTTCGACAATCAAAATGGTTTTTCTCTGAGACTTAAGCTCTTTGAGATGAGTTCTTAAAGCATCAACTGTCTCCATATCCAGATTGGAGGATGGCTCGTCCAAAAGGTAAACCGAAGGATTCATGGCATATACAGAGGCAAAAGCGATCTTTTGCTTTTCTCCGCCGGAAAGAGAGAAAAGATTCCTTCCGCGCAGATTTTCAATTTTCAGATTCCTTGCGGCGGCAGCCACTTTTTGCGCAATCTGTTCCCTGGGCAAGGCCTGGTTTTCCACGCCAAATGCAATCTCGCTATCTGTATCCACATTGAAGAACTGTGTCTTTGGGTTCTGAAACACCGAACCGACAAGGGATGCGATTTCGTACATCGGAAGTTCCGAAAGGTTCTGTCCGTCAAGCAGAACATTCCCGGTCAGCTTCCCGGGATAGATATTGGGGATAAGTCCGTTTACAAGGCGCGTCAAGGTGGTTTTTCCGCAGCCGCTCTTCCCGCAGAGAAGGACGCATTCTCCATCATTCACCGTGAAATTGATGTCATGCAAACTCGCTGTTCTATGTATATTCGTCTGCGCCCTGTGTGAGTCATATGAAAAAGATACATGCTGAAATGTAATCATGGTGACACAATCCTTTCCCAAATAAGACCCAGCACAAGAATGCAGACTGCAAGAACTGTGGCAATCCGGTCTCTTCTCCGGAAGCGTATCTCAAGAAGGCAGGTACGTGGCGTTGGGTTCTCTATCCCGCGAGTCACAGCGGCGGCAGAGAGTTCATCTGCCGCATTGGAAGCTGTCATCAGCAAGGGGACATAGAGACATTCCACCGTCATAACCGGATTTTTCAGAAAGCCGAACAAGGAGGGGGTTACATCTCTGAGCCGCATGGCGTCCTTGATATACCCCCAATCCTCACAAACTGTGGGAATGTACCGAAGCATGATTGCCAACGGAATAATCACCTGCTTGGGAATATGTGCCTTGTTCATCGCGGTCAGGAATTCATTGACCTTCGTCGTGGAAAGAATAATGTTTGCCAGAAAAGCACAGGGGTAGACCGTATAAAATAAGCCGAGCCAGGATGTGAATACGGTGTAAAACAGGCCTTTTTCAAGTGACATAATTCGTGTTGTCAGCAGGTAAAAGACGCCGTAAAGTGCCGCCGGGACAAGTGACTTTCGGACTTTTCCGCTTGCGCACCCGAATATGGTAATCGCAAAAACGAGTAAGTTCTCATAGGAAAGAGAGGGCACAATCATCGCTGAAATCACGCATAGAATCAGCAGAATCATTTTTGTGCGGGGATCAAACGACAGCCCGGGACGGCTTTCTGTGTTCGCACTTTGTATCATGCTGTGATTCCCGCTTTTTCAAATTGCTTCTTTAACAGTTGACTGCCGATAAAACCGCTGAAAAGGGCGACTAAAACAGTGCCTGCCAACATGGTTATCAAAATCCGCTGGTTGACGGTTGCTGCCATTGTATCCAGGTATTCCTGCGGTGTGCCCTTTTCCGACATCCTGCTTACCCAGGCCTGCGGATTGATGAAATATGCAAGATAGGACCCGGTTCCGCCGAGGCAGAAAACAATATAGGATAGAATGTTGATTTTAATATTCCGATAGCGTCCGGTCCTTGCTACCAGATCGGCCAGTGCGCTTCCGGCCAGATAGCCGATGGTCATTCCGATATGCATGCCGGTCACATAGCAGAAGATTGCCATCATCAGCCCCGCAATAAAAATCGGTCCCGGTTTTGGCACTTTTGCGACCAGTAAAAGATATACCGGTCCGGCAAGAAGTGCCGCGCCTACCGGAAAATAAAAGGTCAAGGTCGGGAACATTGCAAAGGGGCCCCCGCTCAAGGAAATACATATCAATATAATGGCGGAAAAGACACCGACAGTAATGAGATCCTTGACTGTAAGTTTCTGTTTCCTGCGGTTTGATTCACTTGTCATAACAAAGGCCCTCCCTTTCAGTGTACACATTGCAGTGCAAAAGACGCGGTGGTAGTATAGTATTAGATTCAACTAATTATAAAAACAGTATAGAAAATCAGGAAAAGCAAAACAATACGGTTGAGAACGGTTTGTCTGATGCGTATGAAATCGCGTCCGATATGTATGATTTCGAGGGGATTATGTATGGAAATCGACGAATTTTACAGAGAATGGCTTACCAGCAGCGGTTTTGTTGAGAGTAAGTCAACACACAACTTCAGCCCTGCCGGAAAAGTGTACCTCGCTCCAAAGGGAGTAGCCTGCGGATATTACTGGGTCTACGGAGAAAAAGATTTATTTGATATTAAAATCCACGATTTCTATTTTTTCGAGGATCATTTGATATCCCTGACTACGCCGGAGTGTTTAAGTATTACCTACTATGACTCTGTGTCCGGGGAGGAGTTGACCCCTTACCGCCGCTTAACCGCAGGGTGTGTCAAAACCTTTCACGGAGGACATGAGGTATATCAATCTATGATGCACAAGAATATTCCGATTCGTTCTGTGGGAATTGAAGTATTTCCCGCATATTATGAAAAGTATCTGCGGGAAAGCTATCCGAATGATTATGTTCCTCCGCAGGAGGCATTCAGTCGCGTTGGGCAAACACTCGACTTCCCGAAAATGTCACAGCTTTTGCGTCAGGTTTGGGAGTATAGAGGAGAAGGCATACCGGCAAAGTTGTTTTATGAGGCCAAGGTTGCGGAAGCAGTCTCTCTTGTTTATGAACGTGGAAAGAACAGCAAAAATGATAGCTGCGGAAGAATATCTAAGCAGGACATGGATGCCTTGAACAATGTCGCATCCTATATCAATGACCACTTCAATTCGGAACTTCCGCTGGATACGCTTGCACGAATCGCCTGTATGGGCATCACAAAGTTGAAGACCTCTTTTAAGCAAACCTATCACTGTACGATTTCCGAATACATCCAACAGCGGCGCATGCGACACGCGGAAATGCTTCTGGTCTCTACGGACCTTGCAATCGAGCAGGTTGCTTCAGCTGTCGGGTATTCCAATGCCGGAAGATTTGCGGCAAATTTTAAAACCAATGCAGGGCTGTTTCCATCGGAATATCGCAAAATGGCACGCAGGAAATACGACAGTTCTCTCGGATGAAGAGAAAGCTGACTTTTCGGAAAAGAGAGGAGGTATCCTCATATTGCGGTGCCTATGACATTGTGAGGCGTCTGATAAAGGGACTGAATTCGTCGGCAACCGGGGATGAGAGGATGTGAAGGCGAAGTTTGAACAGGGGGTGCTGAGACTTTCGATTCCGAAGAAAGAAGAGAAGAGGCTTCCCGAGAAGAAGACAATCTTGATTGAAGAATAATCGAAGCGCATGAGATGCAAGTTTCAGCTTGCTTGAATACTGCTTTGACAAAGGTTGTCGCAATGTTGAAAAAGCCCCGCCGAACCGTTATGATACACAACAGATTGATAACTATGGATGTAATTATGCTGCAAACCGTTCCACAGGAGAGTTTGGTCTGATTTTGTAGGCGTAGTTGCTTTGCCCCGGCTGCGCGCGGTTGCAGCCGGGGCTTTGTATTTCCGAGAAAGTGTATGGGAGGAAGATGAGCAGAGTATTGGTGACCGGCGCATACGGTTTTCTGGGACGCTATGTGGTGCGGGAGCTGCTTGCGCACGGCTATGAAGTGGTCGCTTTCGGGCGCAAGCGGGATAAACTCGAAGCGCTGCGCGCGGACGGTGCGGAAGCCGCAGAGCTCTTTGTCGGGGACTTTTGCCGGCAGGAGGACATCACGGCGGCGACAAAGGGCGTGGACTTTGTGATTCACGCGGGGGCGCTCTCTACGGTCTGGGGCAAGCGCTCGGACTTCATGGAGACCAATGTGCGCGGCACGCAGCGGGTGGTACGCGCCTGCAAACAAAATAAGGTGAAGCGCTTGGTCTTTGTCTCATCGCCGAGCATCTACGCGGGTAAGTGCGACCGCCTTGACATACGCGAAACGGATTTCAATGCCTCGAATCGCCTGAACTACTATATCGAGAGCAAGATTTTGGCGGAAAAAGTACTGCGGGAGCAGCGGAGCGTTCCTTGCGTAATCCTACGCCCGCGGGGTCTCTTTGGCATCGGGGACAGCAGCATCATCCCGCGGCTCATCAAAGCAAATCGGCGGAGCGGCATTCCGCTCTTTCGGGGCGGACATAATCTCGTGGACATCACCTGCGTGGAAAATGCAGCGCTCGCCCTGCGGCTTGCCATCGAGAGCGAGGCCGCGGCAGGAGAGGTCTACAACATCACGAACGGAGAGCCGCAAGAATTTCGGGCAATTCTGGAGGAGCTCTTTCGGGCGCTCGGCGAAACGCCGCGGTATCTGCGCCTGCCACTCGGCCTTCTCTACGGCGTCGCGACTTTATCGGAACGGGTTTACCGCCTGTTCCGCCTGGACGGGGAGCCGCCGTTTACGCGTTACACGATATGTACGCTCGGCTACAGTCAGACCTTAAACATCGAGAAAGCGGAGCGGGAACTCGGCTACAGGCCTATTGTCAGCTTACGCGCGGGGATTCGGAAGTATGCGAAGGGGGAGCGATGACAGCATTCAAGTCCGTTGAGAGTATCCGTTACTATGCCTGCGGGTACTGCACCAATGATTTGCACACGGTGTTTCGGGGATATCCGCATGAAAAGCGGCGGTTTCCGGCGGGAGTCTTTTTAATCCGGCATGCGAAAGAGGGCTATATCCTTTTTGACACCGGCTATAGCAGCGAAATCTCTGCCTTAGGGTTTAAGGGGAGGCTCTACCATCTGTTGAATCCGACTTTTGTGCGCCCGGCGGATGAGATTCAGAATCAGCTCATGGCGGACGGGATTCAGCCGGAGGAGATACGCTATCTCTTTCTGTCGCACCTGCATCCGGACCACATCGGCTGCGTGAAGCACTTTAAGTCGGCTCGGATCGTGCTGAGCCGGGACGCCTTTTTGCGCTACCGCCGCAACCGGCTCGGAGATTTGATTTTCCAAAGACTCTTGCCGCCCTGGTTTGCGGCGCACTGCACGGTGCTTCGGCGGGAGCGGCTTCGGGAAGAGAAAAACGCGTATTTTTCCTACTGCGATTTTTTCGGAGACGGGAGCCTTCTCTTAACGCAGATGGACGGGCACGCGCGGGGACAGCTCTGCTGTCTGGTGGAAAATAAAATCTTTCTCGGGGCGGATGCAAGCTGGGACAATGAATTCGTCGGGAAATCGGATGAACTCCGCTTTCTTGCGCGACTTGTGCAGGACGATATGCGCGCCTATCGGGAGAACGATCGCATTCTTTCGCGCATGCGCTCGGACGGCATACGGCTATGCTTTAGCCATGACCGCGGAATCGAGGAGGTCATCAAGGGATGAGAGAGCGTTTGGCGGTTGTTTGGTACTTCATTCGGGCGCGCTACTTACAGCGTTTCCGCACGAGAAAGGCGCTGCGTCGCTATCAGAAACGGCGGGTGCTCAGGCAACTCGCTTATTTGAAAAAGCATTCCCCGTATTTTAAGGGGCTTTCCGTTCATAGCTTCACAGACTTTAAGAAACTGCCCCTGATGAACAAGCAGTTCATGATGGAGCATTTCAATGCGCTGAACTGTGTCGGCATAGACCGGGATGAGGCGCTTTCCCTTGCAATCGACAGCGAAAAGCAGCGTGAATTCTCGGAGAAGCTCGGCAGTATCTCCGTGGGGCTGTCCTCGGGAACCAGCGGGGCGCGCGGACTTTTTTTGGTGAGCGACAGGGAACGGGCGCTCTGGGCGGGAACGGTGCTCGCCAAGTTTTTGCCGAAGGGCAGACTTTTCGGCCATCGTATCGCCTTCTTTCTCCGCGCGGACAATAATCTCTATGAGACCATAGATTCCAAGCTGATACGGTTTCGCTACTTTGACCTTCTGAAAGACATGACGGAGAATCTTTCGGAACTTGCGGCCTACCGCCCGAGCTTGCTGGTCGCACCGCCGTCGGTCTTACTCGACATCGCACGGGCCATAGAGCGCGGAGAACCGAACATTCGTCCCGAGAAAGTCATCTCGGTCGCGGAGGTGCTGCGCGCGGAGGATGCCGCCTACCTAAAGGCGCAATTCGAGCTTCCCGTCATCCACCAGGCCTATCAGTGCACGGAGGGCTTTCTCGGATATGTCTGCGAATGCGGGAACTTTCACTTAAATGAGGAACTGGTGTTAATCGAACGGGAGTATCTGGACGAAACGCGCTTTGTCCCCATTGTCACGGACTTTACAAGGCAGTCGCAGCCCATCGTCCGCTACCGCCTAAATGACATTCTGGTTGAGAAAAAGGGTCATTGCCCCTGCGGGAATCCCGCAAGTCTGATTCGGTACATCGAAGGGCGAGAGGATGATATCTTTTACTTTGCGGGCATCCATCGAAACGAGGTGGCCGTTTTTCCGGACTTCATAAGCCGCTGCGTGATTTATGCGGAAGGAGTAAAGAACTATAAGGTTGTGCAGGACGGCAGCGCGCATGTGACTGTCTGTCTGGAGCGGGAAAGTTCCGATACCGCAGCGCAAATTCGGCGGGAGTTTGCGCGCCTCGCGGGAAAGATGAAATTTCACTGCCCGGAAATCGCGTTCGCGCCCTATGTGCCGGATTTTCACAGAAAGATGAAGCGCGTGGAGCGGAAAATCGGGGGTTGAGAAAAGATGTGTCGCCGGATCACAAAGCGATTCCGAGCGTGTTTATCGTGGGTTTTGCGTAACAACGATACATAATACAATCGATGAGAGATCAAGTTGTATGCGAAGCAAAAGTTAAAAAGTGAGCACTGCGGAACGAGACGGAAGCGTTGGACTTGGAAAGGAGAGCAGGCAGAGATGAGAAACATCCGAATTGCGGGCTACGGGAAGTATGCGCCGGAAAACACGATGGAATTTCACGGGGAGTGCCGCTACCGCGCAAACGGCAGCGAGACGCAACTCGATATGGCGGTCAAGGCAGCCAAGCGGGCGCTTGCGAGCGCGAAGATGCAAATCGAGGAGATGGACTGCATTGTCTCTGCGAGCGCGGTCATGATGCAGCCCATTCCCTGCAATGCGGCGTTGATTCACGAGCAGCTTGCAAAGGGCAGCAATATTCCGGCAATGGACATTAACTCGACCTGCACGAGCTTTGTGACGGCACTCGATACGATGTCTTACTTAATCGACGCGGGGCGTTACCGGAATGTCCTGATTGTTTCAAGCGACATTGCCTCCGAGGGCTTGAATGACAAACAAGCGGAGAGCTATGAACTTTTCTCGGACGGCGCCGCGGCCTTTGTCATAAGCCGCACGGAAAACGAGAAGCAAGGTGTCGCGGACAGCATCATCCGCACCTATTCGGAGGGGGCGCATTCCACCGAGATTCGCGGCGGCGGAACCTTGCGTTCCGCCATGAAATACCGGCCCGAGGACAGGGCGGATTACTGTTTTGACATGAAGGGAAAGAGTATCTTAAGTCTCAGTGCCAAAAAGCTCCCGGAACTCTTCCGGGAGTTTGAGGCGCAGAGCGGCATAAGCTTTGCGGAGGTCGATATGATTGTGCCGCACCAGGCAAGCAAAGCACTGCCCTTTATCATGGACCGCCTCGGCATCCCGGCGGGAAAGTATGTAAATCGAGTCAGTCAATACGGCAACATGGTCTCGGCCTCGATTCCCTATGTGCTCTGTGCGCTCCTTGAGGAGGGCAGGCTTAAGGAGGGAAATCGTGTGCTTCTCTGCGGGACGGCGGCGGGACTCACTTGCAACCTGCTGCTGTTACAACTCTGAGGCAGAAGATGCAAAGGACAATGAGAGACAAACGGGTGGTCTTTTTTTCGACCCCGGCGTACGGGCACCTGCAGGCTGTGTACCCGGTGCTCGCGCGGCTTGTCAGGGCGGGCGTTCGGGTCGACTGGCATTGCACCGAAGCGTACAGGGAGTTGGTCACGGCGACGGGCGCGCACTTTCATTCCTATTGTGTGGATTTTTCGCGCTATCCGCTCGACCGGCTGACGGCGGACTTTTTCTCGCTCTACCGCGGACTGCTCGCGCTGAATCGGCGCTGCTATCTGCGCTATAGGCGGGAAATCCGAGAGAATCCGCCGGATCTTTTGCTCTATGATTCGATGTGTTCGTTCGCAAAGAACATTGCGAAAAAGTTCAGCATTCCTTCGGTCTGTCTCTGTACGACCCTCGCCTACAATCTGCCCGTGCTGCTCGGGACAAATTTGCTGTTCCCGAGTCTAAAGCTGATCGGACGGCATCTGCCGCAATTTTTAAAGCTATACCGGCGCGAACAGCACTTTCGCAAGCGGGAAGGGTTGCCGCGCTGTCATCTTTTGGATCTCTTTGTCAATGCGGGCGATAAGACGATGGTCTTTACGCCCCCGGAATTTCAGCCCTTTGTGCGGAGCTTTCCGCACTCCTTTGTCTTTGTGGGAACCACGATTCGAGACCGCTTGAAGCCCGATATCCGCTATGAGGACTGCGATATCTACCTCTCGCTCGGCAGTATTTTTGCGGCGCGCACAGGCGAACTGGAGAGGATTCTGGAGACTCCGCTGTTCCGGGGGAAAAAGGTGATTGTGAGCGCGGGATATGCCGCAGCAGACTTACAAAAACGCCTCGGGCGTGAGCGGCTTACCTTTGTGCGCCGCACGAATCAGCTTGCCCTGCTTCCGAAGACCGGTCTCTTTGTGAATCACGGGGGCTTAAACAGTGTCTATGAGAGTCTCTACTTCGGCGTATTTCAGATTTGTATCCCGCAGCAGGAAGAACAGCGGCTCACCGCGCGTTTGGTAGAGAAAAAGAAGCTCGGACTCTGCTGCCCGCGGCCGCGCGGATGGAGCGAGGCGGAACTAAGGCGGGTAGAGTTAAAATACCGCCCGCGGATAGAGCACTATCGGCGCATCCTAAGATCCTATGACGGGACTGCGAGGGCGCTTCGCTGTATTCAAGAGCTCCTGCGATGATGCGCAAACGATTGAGAAAATCTCTGAGAATTACTTTGAGAAAGAGCCTTTTTCATTTCCTCCGCGGAGATGGGAAGGGCTCTTTTTGGTTTCTCCAAGCTCGAAACGGGACAAAGTTGGAAAAAACAGAAGAAAACGCGACAGTGAAAGGCGTAGAAGATAGTCATTTTCTTATAGCGCTCGGCGGAATGCGAACATAGGTTTTGGAAGGAAAAACCTGTAATTCAACCACTATGTACAAAAAACAGAGGGAAGAATTGTGCAATATTACGAAGTGTATACAGAAAAGCTCATTTAGAACAGTTATTATATACGACTAACTCAGCGAAATCATTGCCAGTGTGGGGAAAATGAGTTATTATCTCTGTAGCACTTGTTTTGTATGTGTACCCAGTTCAGGGAGGATGAAAATGAAGTTCAAAGAGATGCAATACGAGCGAATTTCGGTGGAGAGCATCGCCGAAGAGGAAAAGAAGCTTATAAAGACATTGAAAGAGGCAAAGAGCTTTGCCGAGGCAGAGGCGGCTTTCCTCGAAGAAGATAAGCTGTCGGGACATGTCTCAACCATGTCGGCACTTGCTTCGATTCGCCATTCGATCGACACAACAGACAAGTTTTACGACGACGAACAAAACTACTGGAACAATGCGTTCCCGCAGATTCAGGTGTACAGCCAGGAATGGACGCAGGCCCTGCTTGCATCGCCCTTCCGCAAGGAGTTCGAAGAAAAGTACGGCAGCATCATCTTCGTGAATGCGGAGATGGAGTTAAAGACCTTCTCGCCGGAGATTATCCCGCTCTTACAGCAGGAGAACGAGCTGGTCACCGCTTATGAGAAGCTGCTTGCGAACGCAGAGATTCCGTTCGAGGGAGAGCACTACACCATTTCGCAGATGACGCCCTTTAAGAACGACCCGGACGATGCGAGACGCCTCGCTGCCTGGAAGGCCGAGGGACAGTGGTATAAGGACAATCAGGAGGAGCTGGACCGTATTTACGATCAGCTCGTAAAGCTCAGAGATGAGATGGGCAAAAAGCTCGGTTACGAGAACTTCCTGCCGCTCGGTTACTACCGCATGCAGAGAAACTCCTACGACAAGAACGATGTCGAGAAGTTCCGCGCAGCGGTACAGAAGTATGTGGTGCCGGTGGCGGTCAAGGTCTACGAGAGACAGGCAAAGCGCCTCGGCAAGACCTATCCGATGAGCTATGCGGACAACGCGATGGAGTTCCGCTCCGGAAATCCGAAGCCACAGGGCACGCCGGATGACATTGTCGCGGTGGCAAAGAAGTTCTACGAGTGGCGCTCCCCGGAGACCGCGGAGTTCTTCAACCATATGATTGAAGATGAGCTTATGGATTTGCTCTCCACGAAGGGCAAGCAGGGCGGCGGCTACTGTGCGGGTCTTCGCGACTATAAGACGCCGTTTATCTTTGCAAACTTTAACGGTACCCAGCACGACGTCGAAGTCGTGACCCATGAGGCGGGACATGCCTTTGCGGATTACATGAACCGCAACCGCGTGCCGATCGGAACCTGCGGACCGAGCCTTGAGGCCTGCGAGGTGCACTCCATGTCGATGGAGTATTTCGCAGAGGACTTTGCGGAAGAGTTCTTCGGACCGGACGCAGCGAAGTTTAAGTACTCTCACCTGAGCGGAAGCCTGGTTTTCATTCCCTACGGGACCATGGTGGATCACTTCCAGCACATTGTCTACGAGAACCCGCAGCTCACGCCGGCGGAGAGACACGCAAAGTGGAAGGAGCTCCTCGCAATTTACCAGCCGTGGATGAAGCTGGACGGCGAGATCCCCTTCTATGCGGAGGGACAGAGCTGGCAGAGACAGCACCACATCTATTCGATGCCGTTCTACTACATTGATTACTGCCTCGCGCAGACCGTCGCACTGCAGTTCTGGAACCGGATTCAGAAAGACCAGAACGACGCGTGGAAGCACTACATGGCTTACACTTTGCAGGGCGGAAGCGCGGTGTTTACGGAGCTCTTAAAGAACGCAGGCCTCGACAGTCCCTTTGAGGGCGACTGCCTGAAGGAAGTCTGCGAGACCGCGGCGAAGTATCTGGATGACTTCGACCTGACGGGAATCGAATAATGGGAATGTTCCGAAGCCCCTATGACCGAAACGGGGTGCTCTCGGAGGAGGCCATGCAAGACAGGGCGAAGCGCTACCGGGATATACGCCCGGAGGCGCTCGCCGGACGGGAGAACCGCATGCTGGGCATGATATACCCGGCACTGCTGCCGTTCACTCTGCTTCCGGGTTTCTTGCCGCGGGTCGCGGTGGCGCGCACGGCGCTTCTCATCATACCGTATGCGCTGGAAGCGGTAGCGGTACTGCTCACCGGCATTGCCCTCGTCGCCTTTCTCAGGAAGGGGCGGAGAGAGGTAAACGGATACGTCTATAAAAATACTTTTATGGGCCTGCAGATCAGAGCGGCGCTGTCCGGCATATTCGGGATTCTGTTCTTTGTTTCACAGCTCGCGTGGATGCTGCGGCATTGCACGGAACTGCAGCCGATTGAGGTTGGTATCCTACTGAACCAGCTCGCATTTCTGCTGGTATTGCTGTTCTTTTGGCGCAAGCTCGGCCTGATAATGGACAACTGGCGCTTGTCGGCCTAGAGAACTTGCTGTATAATAATTCATATTTCTGGATTTTCTAGCAATCTTTGGTAACGCCGGGATGGCCTGTAGAGGGCGGGACATCTCGTTTTAAGGAGCCGCGCACATGGATGTGCGGCAGCCCAAACATACGAAGGAGGAAAAGGGTATGAAAAAGACAAGACGGATCGTTGCCTCCCTTTTGGCAGCGACCATGGCAGTTTCGCTTCTGGCAAGCTGTTCTTCGAAGAAGGACACCGGTGCTTCGGACGGAACCAAGACCTCAGGTGAGGCGGGCGCAGGAGATGCGACCGGAAGCCTCGTCTATGCGGGCGGTGAGTTCACCGCGAAGTTCTCGGCATTCTTCTCGGAAGTCGTTCCGGATTCTGACGTGGTTGCGCAGTGCACGGCAGCCCTCCTGACGCAGGACAGAAACGGTGCAATGGTCTTAAAGGGCATTGAGGGAGAGACCCGCGAGTACAACGGAAAGCAGTATACCTATAAGGGTATCTCCGATCTCGTTGTCACCGAGAACAGTGACGGCACGGTCTACTACGATTTCACCCTGAAGGACGGCCTCAAGTTTGAAGACGGCGAGCCGCTCACGGTTGACGATGTCATCTTCTCCATGTATGTCCTCTCGGATCCGACCTACGACGGTGCTTCTACCTTCTTCGCACTTCCGATCGAGGGAATGGAGGCTTACAGAAGCGGTGTGGATACCCTCTTTAACCTGATGGTCAAGGCAGGCGAGAACAACACGGACTTCTCCAAGTGGACCGAAGATCAGCAGAAGAAGTTCTGGGCTTCCTACAACAAGGCCGCAGAGGCATTTGTGAAGGAAATCGTGGACTCCAACATTGCAAACGGCTCCAACAAGGAGGGCGACTCGATTGCGGCTGTCGCGGCAAATTACGGCTATCCGGATCTCAAGGAAGATGCGACCGCAATGGATTTCTTCAACGCGATGCTCGCAGCTTACGACGGCAGCGTGAAGGATATGTCCGCCAAGGAGAGCGCGGGAACCCAGTTCTTTGAGCTCATGGACGATTACAACGAGTTCGCGGTCGGTGTCGAGACCGGAACTTCCGCGCCGAACATCACGGGTATCCAGAAGACCGGCGACAACACCTTCCGCGTGGTTGCAACCAAGGTCGATGCGCAGATGATTTATCAGCTCGCTATCTCGGTTTGCCCGCTTCACTACTACGGTGATAAGGCGCAGTACGACTACGCAAACAACAAGTTCGGTTTCCCGAAGGGCGACCTCAGCTTGGTTCGCGCAAAGACCACGAAGCCGGTCGGCGCAGGCCCGTACATGTTTGAGAAGTATGAGAACGGTGTTGTCACGATGAAGGCAAACCCGAACTACTTCCTCGGTGAGCCGAAGATCAAGAACCTTCGCATGGCTTACATCAACCAGTCCGACTATATCAACTCGATCATCGCGGGCACGGCAGACGTTGCGAACCCGTCCTACACGAACGAGATTGCGGATGCGATTAAGAAGGCAAACAGCAACGGCGAAGTTTCCGGCGATAAGATTTACACGGTTGCGGTCGATGCATCGGGCTACGGCTATGTCGGCATCAACTCCCACAACGTGTCGGTCAACAAGGAGCCGGGCAGCGACGCTTCGAAGAACCTGCGCCGTGCATTCGCGACCATCTTCTCGGTATACCGCGATCTTGCGGTCAGTACCTACTACGGCGACAGAGCAAGCGTCATCAACTATCCGATTTCCAACACCTCTTGGGCAGCGCCGCAGCCGACCGACGAAGGCTATGAGATTGCATTCTCGAGAGACGTAAACGGCGATCCGATTTACACCTCCGGCATGACGGACGAAGAGAAGTACGCGGCGGCTAAGAAGGCAGCGCTCGGCTTCTTCGAGGCGGCAGGCTACAAGGTTGAGAACGGCAAGATTGTCTCCGCTCCGGAAGGTGCGAAGATGGAGTACGTCGTTATGGTCCCGGGCGGCGGCACCGGCGATCACCCGTCCTTCATGCTTATGACCGAGTCCCAAAAGGCACTTGCTGACATCGGTATGAAGCTCACCATCAACGACCTCACCAATGTCGCGGATATGTGGAACAAGCTTGAGGCAGGTCAGGCCGAGATTTGGTGTGCTGCATGGCAGTCCACGCCGGATCCGGATATGTATCAGATTTACTACTCCGACGTTGCAAACGGCGGCAAGCAGCCCGGCGGCTCCAACGATCGCTATCAGATTGAGGACGCAGAGCTTGACAGTATGATTATGACCGCAAGAGAGTCCACCGATCAGGAGTACAGAAAGACCATCTACAAGGCTTGCCTTGACAAGATTGTTGACTGGTCCTGCGAGGTTCCGATTTATCAGAGACAGGATGTCACGACCTTCTCGGCTGAGCGGATTAACATTGATACGATTACACCGGATATCTCCACCTACTACAAGTGGTACGGCGAGATCGAGAACATGCAGCTGAAGCAGTAAAATCTTACGGAAATCCGTAAATGTAGTTTTCGGGACATGGCCGCATCCCCCGGTAACGCGAGGGATGCGGTTTTCCCGATATATAGCAGCTGTCGCGCTTGTCGGCAGTCTGCCCACCTGAGAAGAGCGGGTTTTTTATGAAAAAATATATTATCAAGCGACTCTTGTGGTCCGTTGTAATTTTGGGCATTGTTGCTTTTCTGCTCTATGTGCTGATGCGGTCGCTGCCGACTTCCTATCTCGAGCAAATTGCAAGACAAAAATCGCAGCAGCCCGGATCCAGAACTTTTGAAGAGTGGATGCAGCAGCTCTCGGCAACCTACGGCATGGACAAGGGCATTATCCCCGGCTTCGTTGCCTGGCTTGCGAAGGCGGTTCGCTTAGACTTCGGTGACAGCTGGAAGTACACGATTCCGGTCACGCAGAAGTTTGTCCAGGTCGTCAGCATTTCGTTCTGGATAAGCCTCATTGTCATGATACTCGAAGTGGTCATTTCGATTCCGCTCGGCATCATCGCAGCGACCAAGCAGTATTCCATGGCCGACAACGTGATTTCCATCGTTGCACTGGCTGGTATTTCGCTTCCCACTTTCTTCCTGGCTTCACTGTTAAAGCTGATTTTTGCGGTCAATTTGAAGTGGTTTGACTTGAACGGTTTGGTCAGCAGAAACCACGACTTCCTCTCGCCGGCGGGGCAGAGATGGGATATCGCCATGCACTTGGTGCTGCCCATTATGACCCTGACCATTGCGAGCGTCGGTGCTTACATGCGATTTATCCGCACCAATATGTTGGAGGTTCTGAACTCCGATTACATCCGCACCGCTAGAGCGAAGGGACTCTCCGAGCGCCGCGTCGTGTTCCACCATGCATTCCGGAACACTCTGATTACGCTCGTGACCATCTGGGGCTCGTCCCTGCCGGCGCTGTTCTCCGGCGCCATGATTACGGAGCAGCTGTTCTCGATTCCGGGTATCGGCTACACCTCCTACCAGGCCATGGTATCGGGCGACATTCCGTTCTCGATGTTCTACCTGGTATTCATCGCAATTTTGACACTGATCGGTAACCTGTTGACAGATATCCTGTACGCCGTGGTTGATCCGCGCGTGCGCATCGCGTAAGAGAGGAGGATCCGGTATGTCTGAAAACGAGAAGAAGCTGGACCAAAATCAGGACCAGCAGAAAACGACCTACTCTCTGAACGATGATCGCCGCGTGAAGACCCTGTCGCCCGGCGCCATGGTCACCAAGCGTTTCTTCAGGAACCGCATTGCCGTGATCGGCATGGTGATTCTGATCGGAATGTTCCTCTTTTCCTTTGTGGGCGGTGCCATTTCGCCCTACGGCGAGTCGCAGCTCTTTTATCGCACGGACAGTCAGGTCCAGAAGTACGCCGGCGTCAAGGTGAATACGGAACTTCGCTACCAGCAGGTTGAGAAGAATGCTTTCCCCTCGCTCGCGCAGGCGCAGTTCGTGCTCGCAAAGGGCAAGGGTGAGACAAGCTTTGCCGCGGGCGGTGTGCAGTATACCTACGAAGTGGCGGGCAAGGATTTCTATATCATTTCGAAGGCGGGCGAGGCTGAGCCCATTGCCTTTGCCTCCCTCACCACCGTGAGTTCCGCAAACGGCGCCGAGAGCCTTCCCTTTGCGGAGCAGCTTGCCATCCTGAAGGCTGTTACCAATGAGGAGACTTCCTTCACCTTCGGCAACGATACCTACGAGGTCGATGCGGAAGGTACGGTTACGAAGGACGGCAAGGACTATGCCTATGCGAGCCGCTACATCATCAACGCGATCATGAGCGATGTCAGCTTCTCGAAGCAGTTCAAGGAAGAGCTGATTGAAACCATCGAAGCGGGCAAGAAGGAATTCAACTTCAAGGATGCGGACGGTACAGAGGCGAGCTACACGCTCGAATACGATGCGCCCTCGAAGGCATACAATATCATGCAGGTCAAAGAGCAGCGCGTCTATGACACCTACTCTTCGCCCTCTAAGGCACATCCGCTCGGAACCGATAAGAACGGCATGGATATGCTGACCCGACTCATGTACGGCGGCCGCGTTTCGCTCTACATCGGCTTCATCGTCGTGATTATTGAGACGGTCATCGG
>ERZ773014.816-NODE-816-length-20720-cov-2.438374_pt1 | contig 20720 bp, 22 predicted proteins | sample MGYA00580841_ERZ773014 | MGnify/ENA primary metagenome ERZ773014 (study PRJEB29015, sample SAMEA2737989) | human oral metagenome | biome: human oral; feature: human-associated habitat; material: dental | place: China | collected 2067 ...
TGCACGCTGATAAATATTTCTCTGCATGCTGATAAATATTTCTCTCCACGCTGATAAATATTTCTCTGCGTGCAGATAATTCGATACTCCTTATATATCTCATCTCGGAGATGTACTGTCTTCGGGCCTGCATTCCCTCTTTATCGGCCGACGGACCACGCTTACAAAGCCCGTCTCCCACGTTCCGACGGCCGGACGCGCCCCGTATCGCATCGACAATCCTACCGAAACAGGGCGATTTAAGCGCAGACGACGCAAATTTGTCGGCTCCTTCAGTGCATAATACGGATTTTTTCCGTAAGTTTGCAAACATGATTAGCAAAGCAAAAGTCAAATTCATCAAATCGCTCCGACTGAAGAAGAACCGCGAGCAGGCTCGTCTCTTCATAGCCGAGGGACATAAAGTCGTGGGCGAACTGCTGGCTTCGGGCTGCGCACACACGATAGTGGCCACGCAGGAATGGCTTTCCGCTCACCCGGCTCCGCCGACCAATGAACTCATTGCCGTAGACGAGGAGGAACTACGCAAGGTGAGTCTCCTGCAACATCCGCAACAAGTGCTGGCCCTGTTCCCTTTCTTCGACGATGCAGCAAGCGATGTCGTCGACACCACGTCGCTTTCGCTGATGCTCGACGGCGTGCAAGACCCCGGCAATCTGGGCACGATTATCCGCATAGCCGACTGGTTTGGCATCGGCAACATCTACTGTTCTACGGAAACGGCCGATGTCTACAATCCCAAAGTCGTGCAGGCCACGATGGGGAGCATTGCACGCGTAAGGCTGCACTATGGCGATTTGGAAGCGATGCTCGACCGGTTGCCCACCGACTTTCCCGTCTACGGAACCATGCTCGACGGCAACGACATCTACCGCGAACCGCTTTCCTCTCACGGGCTCATCATCATGGGCAACGAGGGCAACGGCATCTCCGACGAAATCGGCAAGAGGGTCGGCCACAGACTGCGGATTCCCTCTTATGCCGAAGGACGTGCCACGGCCGAATCGCTGAACGTGGCTGTCGCTACGGCTATCACTTGCGCAGAGTTCCGCCGAAGAAACAGCTAAAACCATCTTTCGATATAGACACATAAGAATGAACTGAAATGAAGAGACAGAAATTCCTATTCATCGACCGCGACGGCACGCTCATCGAAGAGCCCGCCGACGAGCAGATAGATGCTTTTGAGAAGCTACAGTTTAAGGAAGGCGTGTTCAGAAACCTTGGCTTCATCTGCAACAAGCTCGACTTCCGCTTGGTTCTGGTGAGCAACCAAGACGGTTTGGGGACGGCTTCCTTCCCTGAAGAAACGTTCTGGCCCGTCCATAACCTTATCCTCCGAACCCTTGAGGGGGAAGGCATCACGTTCGACGACCAACTCATCGACCGCCACTTCCCCGAAGACGGCTCGCCCATGCGAAAGCCTGGCGTCGGCATGCTGAAGGACTATCTGAATAATCCTGCTTATGATATAGAAGGTAGCTATGTCATAGGCGATCGGGAAAGCGATGCGCTGTTGGCAGAGAACCTTGGCTGCAAGGCTTTGATATTGGGAAAAGACGGTATCACATGGGACAAGATTTCTGAACTGCTCTTTGCCGGTGAGCGCATCGCAGAAGTTCATCGCCAAACAAAAGAGACCGACGTGCATGTCAGGCTTTGTCTTGACGGTACGGGGAAATGCGATATCAACACAGGACTTGGTTTCTTTGATCACATGCTTGAACAAATCGGCAAGCATGGCATGATGGACCTCACGATACGCGTAAAAGGCGATCTCGAAGTAGACGAGCATCACACGATAGAAGACACGGCCATCGTGCTCGGAGATTGCCTCTTGCAGGCATTAGGAGACAAGCGGGGCATCGAGCGTTATGGCTATTGCCTTCCCATGGACGACTGCCTTTGTCAAGTTGCACTTGACTTCGGAGGACGCCCTTGGCTCGTATGGGACGCAGACTTCCATCGGGAGAAGATCGGCGAGATGCCCACGGAGATGTTCTTCCACTTTTTCAAGAGTTTGAGCGATGCCGCACAAATGAACCTCAATATCAAGGCTGAAGGCACCAACGAACATCATAAGATAGAGGGGATATTCAAAGCACTTGCACGTTCACTGAGAATGGCTGTCAAGCGAGACATCTATCATTTCGAACTTCCCTCAACCAAAGGGAAACTCTGACAAAGGAAGCGTTAATCTGCGTTAAAAGCCACATAATTGTCACAGGCCCGATGTAGGGTTTCAACAAAAAAGCGTAACTTTGCACCGATTTAGTCCGTTTTAGGCTCGGAAGAAGTATCGGCAAATGTCGGTCGCCTTGCGGAAAAACCCGTTTAATAAATAAATAATGTACGCAATCGTAGAGATTAACGGTCAACAGTTCAAAGTTGAAGAGGGCAAAAAGCTCTTTGTGCATCACATTAAAGATGCAGAGACAGGTAAGACTGTTGAATTCAACAGAGTCCTGCTTGTTGACAACAACGGAGCAGTGACAGTTGGTGCACCAACAATCGATGGTGCAAAAGTAGTAGTAGAAGTAGTGAACCCCCTTGTGAAAGGTGACAAGGTCATCGTTTTCAAGATGAAGCGCCGCAAAGACTATCGTGTCAAGAACGGTCATCGCTCACAGTTCACGGAAGTAACAGTTAAATCAATCAACGCTTAAAATTCAGGAGGAAAGAACAATGGCACATAAAAAAGGTGTAGGTAGTTCCAAGAACGGTCGCGAATCAGCTTCACAAAGATTAGGTATTAAAATCTTTGGCGGCCAGAGAGTGGTTGCCGGTAACATCATCGTTCGTCAACGGGGTACTAAACATAATCCCGGACAGAATGTAGGCATCGGTAAAGATGATACACTTTATGCACTTACCGACGGTGTGGTAAATTTCCGCAAAAGCCGTAAGGATAAGAGCTATGTTTCTGTTATACCTGAAGCCGAAGCTTAAGTAAGTAAACAAAACTTATTTCCAAACAAACAACAGAATCCCAATGCAACAGGTGTTGCATTGGGATTTCTGCATTAATTTTATGATATGAAAAATATCAGCAGTTTTTTACGATGTGTTATAGTTTCTTTTCTTTCGCTAATACTGTTTTATTATTCCTTGCGACAATGGCGTATTCCTTCAATTGGAATAAGTTTTTTCTGCTTAATAGTACTCTGTATGAGGATATGATGTCTGTATGATTTTTTCTTTCTACTTAATTGATAAATATAAGCAAGGGTAAGGATACAATTGTTTTCATACTAATTTGACTGTTAATAAATATATCTTATATCGTTTATTGCTACACTAGTCTAATATAAAACTTTCTTTCCTTTTTTATTCTAGTCTATATTGTTACAGGCAATGAGGTCTTTTTAGAGAAATAAGACTTGTTTTTCGTATCTTCTATTGGTATTATTTAATATAAAAATCGCTGGTAAGTGTAGTGTACCATTGTGTTTTTGCTCCTTTACTGGTCTGCATACATACTTCAAGCGTTTCTATTTGAGAAGGCTTTTGTTTTTCGAAAGCAAGCAGACAACGCTTGAACGGCTTACCTTCAACAGTTCTGATAAAACACCTTTGGGTAAGCAATAAGCCGAAAATATAACCTTCGGAAATAAATTGTTCGACATAATCTGCCGGAATGATAGTACTAAACATTCCGTTTTCAGACAAAAGGAGGGAAACAGAGCGAAAGAGTTCGGAATAACTTAGGCTGTCGGTATGGCGCGCAAGGGTACGTTCATTACCTTTGCTCTTTAAGGAATTAACAAAAAATGGAGGATTGGAGACGATGCAATCATAGCTTTTCAAACCCTGATGAGCAGCACTAAAATGTTGTATGGAATTTTGTATGACCTCTATTCTACCACCGAACGGAGATAAATCTGCATTGATTTGGGCTTGTAAACAAGCTTTGTTTTCAATGTCTAAGGCCGTGATATATGCTGTGGGGTATCGTTGTGCCATCATTAAAGCAATCAGACCGGTGCCTGTTCCAATATCAAGGATATTTTGTCCGCCGCAAGCCCACGCTCCCAGCAATACTCCGTCGGTGCCTACTTTCATCCCACATAAATCTTGACAGAATTGTTTAAAATCGAATTGATTAGACATTTTGTAAACAACGTATGTCGGCGTATTTTATTTTGAACTTTTTAAACGATGGAATAAAAAAGGTAGAACAAATACATCTATATTCTATAGGTGTGTATCATGAAAAACGATGAAAAGTAATTGCTGATGCAAAGTAAATCGTATTTAGATAGAGTAAAAAGATAGCTTAAACAGGGAAAGAGGGATGCGAAAAGGACAGTTTTATACCTTGTTTGGGTAGAAATGTAGCAATAATTAGCATAATATGTCAAAATATGTTCTCTAACATAATAAAAAGTTTGTCTGCTTGTTCGTTATCCTATAACTTTGCACTCGTTATCCTGAATACAATCTTTTTGCCTTAAGAGAAGCTAATACCTATTGAGATTAGATGCGCCCCACTGTGAAGCGGAGCGCATTTGTTTTGTATATACTTATTTGTTGAGAGTTAACATAGATATTATTTGATTTACATAACTATGGAGTAAGTTCAAGGTAACTTACTTAATTCCTCGCTCGTTCAATGCTTTTGAATATTTGGCTGCATTGGTGAGATGCTCTTGATAAGTTTTTGCGAAGTTGTGTGTACCGCTGAAATCTTCTTTTGCACACATATAAAGATAGTCGTGACGAGTAAGGTTTAAGACGGCATCTATACCTGCAACGGTTGGAATGCGAATAGGACCGGGAGGAAGACCTGTGTTTTTATAAGTGTTATAGGGGCTGTCTATGCGCAGCAAATTATTATAAATACGTTTTAATCCAAACTTTTTCCAAGCATATTTTATGGTAGGATCAGCCTGAAGAGGCATTCCGTTGGGATATTCTCCCGTTCTAAGCATGAGTCGGTTATAATACATTCCCGCAATCATAGGCTTTTCCGCATCATTCGCTGTTTCTTCATCTACGATGCTTGCCAGCGTAATAACCTGAACGGGAGTCAAGTTTAATACCTGTGCTTTTTCTTTTCTCGCACCATTCCAGAAATCTTTACTCTCCTTATCCATTCGTTCGAGAAACTTCTCGGGTGAGATATTCCAGTACACCGCGTATGTGTTGGGAATAAAAATGCAGCTGATGGTGGCTGTATCATATCCCAGCTGGGCGCATACTTTAGGACTGGTCAGTACGTGATAAAGCGCTGTGCTGTCCATCATCAGCTTTTTAGAAACTTCTGCCGAGAGCCTTTCAAGTGTTCTTGTGCTGGAAATTGTTAGGCTGACAGGTTCCTGCATGCCGTTTTTAAGATGTCGAAATACCGTAAAAGCCCCTTGTCCAGGCTTGATGGCATAACGTCCTTCGCGAATATGTTTGGCGTAAGCACTATGCCGAGTCAGCGTTCTGAAACCGATCATCGTATGCCGATTGCTGATGGGTTGTAGTTTGGTATACACCGAATCGATGTTATCGTCAGCGTCGATGTAGACATATTGTGTTTCGGAATGCGACAGCATCGACGAAAAGAAATAATAATACACGATACCCAGAATAACCAATACGCATATACCCGCAGGCAACAAGTATCTTTTTATACAGTTGTGGCTCATATTTTTATATATAAAATTCGGCCGCAAAGGTAGCAATTAAAAATGATAATGGTCGTTGGTATCCGATAAATTTATACCTTTGCAGCGATTGTAAAAGGACATCAATTTGACTTATGCAACAGTATGATACATACATTTTTGATTTAGATGGAACGCTTCTCAATACGCTGACCGACTTGGCTGCCAGCTGCAACTATGCCCTGCGCACGTCGGGGATGCCCGAGCGAACCCTTGAAGAGGTGAGGCTATTTGTGGGAAACGGAGTGAAAAAACTGATGGAGCGGGCTATTCCCGGTGGAGCTACTCATCCGAAGTTTGGCGAAACCTACGCCGCTTTTCGTTCGCATTACTTGCAACACGGACTTGACCACACGCATCCTTATCCCGGTGTGATGGAGATGCTTGAAGAACTGGTTCGCCGTCGAAAGCACATCGCTGTTGTAAGCAATAAGTTTTATGCCGCCACTCAAGAGCTGTGCCAACATTTTTTCGGTTCTTACATCCCGGTAGCCATCGGCGAGCGCGAGGGCATCCGAAAGAAACCCGCCCCCGATACTGTGCTCGAAGCCCTTTCGCAGCTCGGCGTATCCGAAGCCAATGCGGTGTATGTGGGCGACAGCGATGTGGATATACAAACCGCCCGAAATTGTGAAATGCCCTGCATCAGTGTATTGTGGGGATTTCGCGACAAGGCCTTTCTCACCCGCTCGGGTGCCACCACCTTTGTCCATTCGCCCCGAGAGATTATCGATGAAGGATGAAGGATGAGGGCCGCTTATTAATTATAACCCTCCTCTCCCCGTGGTTCCTCCTCGTACTTCACTTTCGAAGTTAGAGAGAGAGGGGGGGTCAGAGGGATGAGGAGGAGTTGGTGGAGAGCCACTCTTCTCTTCCGCTCTCCTTTTCTTTCACCAAAAACTTTCGTTTACGACCCGAGCCTTGTGTTTTTCCCGCGAATACAATCGAGCCGGGCAAAAATCCCCTCTTTATTTTCCCTTTTCACGGGTAGAGGTGTGCTGCATCCCTACGCAATAAATTATAAATAAGAGATTTAACCCACTGTAAGGAAGAAACCCGTTACTATAAGAGATATGCGAGTTCGTGTTAAGAAAGTCTCCTAAAAAGTTGGTAATCTCGCTATACGTGTTTTGTAAGTTATTGATTTTCAACTATAAAGTTATAAAATAATGGCGAGATTACCAACTTTTGGGAGACTTTCTTAACCCGAACTCGCGTAAACAATAATAAGAAAGCCCGATTGGTATTCAATCAGGCTTTCTTCATTTATAAAATGTAAATCTATTTACTTTTAATTATTGTCTTTATTTTGCTTCATCCATTACGCCTTCTACATAGAGACGGGTCATTTCTGTTGCAGCGTTTGTGTAGATGGTGATGCTTTTCTTGAAATGACCAGGAAACTTACCTTTACCGTTATATGTAATTTTCACTTCGCCTTTTTCTCCTGGTTTGATGGGTGTTTTGGTGTATGACGGAATTGTGCATCCGCAACTTGCCATTGCTTGATTGATAACAAGTGGCGTCTGCCCTACATTTGTAAATGTGAAGACGCACTCTTGGACAGGATTTTTCTCGCTAAAGTTACCAAAATTATGGCTCAGCTTATCAAATTTAATTTCTGCCTGTTGCTGTGCTACAGCAAATCCAACCAACGCAAAAAGCATTATTGAAAGCAATAACAGTTTTTTCATATTCTTTATCATTTAATGTTATACTTCGTTGCAAAGGTAAGGTTATATGGAGAGAAAAACGAATTTTAAGGAGTTTATTTTATGTTCGGAGGAAAGACACGGCTAATGTTCTGCTCACGATGCGTTATATGTACCTCTACACCGAACTTTTTATGTATGTGTTCTGCTAAATGTTGTGCAGAATATACGCTGCGGTGCTGGCCTCCCGTACATCCGAAACAGAACATTAAAGAGGTAAAACCGCGTTGGATGTATCGCCGGACATGATGGTCGGCCAGGGTATACACATTGTTGAGAAAGGTCAGAATTTCTCCGTCATCTTCAAGAAAGCGAATAACAGGTTCGTCTAATCCGGTTAACTGTTTATAAGGCTCGTATCTGCCGGGGTTGTGAGTCGAACGGCAGTCAAAAACATAGCCTCCACCATTGCCTGACGTATCTTCGGGGATACCTTTTCGATATGAAAAACTGTAAATTGTTACGACTAGCGGACCTTTTCCGTCGTATTTAGAGAATGTTGCCGGTCCGTCTTGTGGGTGTGCCTTATATACGATTCGGTCGGTGGTTTTATACCCATCGGCCCTGTTCAGTGTAGGCTGTTCTATGTGTGCAAATTGCGGCAGTTCGGTTAGTCTTCTCAGCATATCCATCATATAGGGATAAGGAAAAAACTTTTTAAGTTTTAAGAGCTCGCGAAGGTTGTCTATGGCGTGGGGAATGCTGTCTATGAAATGCTTTTTATGTTCAAAATAGCCGCGAAAGCCGTAGGCACCGAGTACTTGCAGGGTTCTGAATAAAACAAACAGGCTTAATCTGCTTACAAAATGGCGTACCGAGGGTACTTCGGTATAGTGTTTTAGAGAATTATAATATTCGTATACCAGTTCGCGACGCAGTTTAAAAGGGTACTTGGCCGAGGCTTGCCAAAGAAATGAAGCCAAATCGTAATAAAAGGGACCTTTTCGACCGCCTTGATAGTCGATAAAAAAGGGATTGCCTTCTTTGTCGAGCATTACATTGCGTGCTTGAAAGTCACGATAAAGAAAACTTTCGCTCTTCTCTTCTGTTAGGTCTTTGGCGAACAGACGAAAATTGGCTTCTAATTTCAGTTCATGGAAATCGAGCTCTGTGGCTTTCAGAAAGCAGTATTTGAAATAATTGAGGTCGAAAAGTACGCTGTCGACATCAAATTCGGGTTGCGGATAGCAATACTTCCAATCTAAGCCGCGTGCACCCCGTATTTGTATGTTGGGCAGCTCGCGAATAACGTTGGTAAGCAGTTGTTTCTCTTTCTGATTATACCGTCCGCCCGATTCACGGCCTCCACGCAGAGCATCGAACAATGAGGTATTTCCTAAATCTGTTTGTAAGTATCTCAATTCGTTGTTGCTCACCGCCAATATGTGTGGAACGGGCAGCCGACGTGATGAAAAGTGCTTAGTTAAATATATAAAGGTGTGGTTCTCGTCTCTGCTTGTTCCCACCACCCCGATAACGCTTTCGCCGGCTTTATCCGTCAGCCGGTAATATTTTCGGTTGCTCCCGCTCTGTGGCAGTTCTTCCGTCTTTTCGGGCAACGCCCCTTTCCATTTTTTATATAGTTCAGCAAGTTTCTCCATAGTCCTTTTAGGTCTTTATCGATGGGTTTACGAATGTGTGTCTTTCTCTTTTCCTCTCTGTTTTTTCTGTTGATAGGTTTCTATACAGCCCACCAATAAGTAGTAAACCACAAAGAGGAGCAGCAGGATACCTGCCGACATCAGTGCAGAACTTGTGATATACAGCAGTCCTGCTGAAATAATTGTAAAAATCAGGATGCGTTTCCAGTCGAATTTTATTTTCATAGCTACAAAAATAGATAAAAACGAACTACTCCTAATTTAAAATTAGAAACGAACTAAACCGAAAGAATACTGTCATATTTTTGCACGCGGCTGTTGTGCGTTTTTCTTTGTGGTTCTTCGCTTCGAAGAGAAATGTTCCCGTCACGGTTTTGCTTGGGAACGAAGGGAAAAGATGGCGAAAGGGAATGTTTGCACAGGAAGAATGATGGGCATGTAATGAGAACTGTATCATTTTTCGTGTTCTTCTCGGCGTGGTTTACAGTAGCCGAAAGCAGATGTAGACGATATTCAGCTTATATCTGGTAGTGGAAATGATAGGTGGGGTAGAGCTTCGGCCTCGTGAAGGGCTTGTTGGCGTTCGATACAGGTACTGCAAGTACCACAGGGGGTATCACCGCCTTTGTAGCACGACCACGTTTCGGCGTAATCGATACCCAATGCCAATCCGCGTCGTACAATGTCTGTTTTGCTGATGTTGGTGTAAGGGGCAATGATGTGGAGATGGGTAAATGTACCTTTCGTCACGGCATAATCCATTGCGTGAATGAAGTCGGGGCGACAGTCAGGATAAATGGTGTGATCACCTCCGTGATTGGCTATCAGCAATTTGGTAAGGCCCTTACTCTCGGCTATTCCTGCTGCGATGGACAGCATTATCCCATTACGAAATGGTACAACGGTAGATTTCATATTTTCTTTGCTGTAGCTGCCATCGGGGATAGTATCGGCACCCCTGAGCAGACTGCTTTTAAAGTGTTCGTGGATAAAAGTCAAATCAATAGTGATGTGGGGAATACCCAGTCGTTCGCAGTGCATTCGGGCCAGTGGAAGCTCGTTGTGGTTATGGTTGCTGCCATAGTCGAAAGATATGCCGAGGGCGATGGTGTCTTTTTTATCGTAGAGCAGGGTAATACTGTCCATTCCACCGCTGACGATGATAACTGAGTCTTTCATATTTTATCCAAATAGTGTTCGCAGAGCTTCTTCTACCTTTCGAACGGGGTGTAACTGTATTTTAAACCTAGACGTGTCAATATGGCTGAGGTTGTTTCGGGGAATAATCATGTGGGTAAATCCCAGTTTCTCGGCTTCGCCAATCCGCTGCTCTATCCGATTTACGGGCCTTACTTCTCCGCTTAATCCCACTTCGCCCGTCATACACCATTCTTGTTCGATGGGCGTATCAACATTGCTTGACAGTACGGCGGAAATGATGCTGAGGTCCATTCCCAAGTCAGTAACGCGAAAGCCTCCGGCAATGTTTACAAAAACGTCTTTTTGTATAAGCTTAAATCCCACACGTTTCTCAAGTACGGCGAGCAGCATATTGAGGCGACGCTGGTCGAAACCTGTTGTGCTGCGTTGGGGAGTTCCGTATGCGGCAGTAGAAACAAGTGCCTGCGTTTCGACCAGAAAAGGCCTTACTCCCTCAATGGTACAGCTGATGGCAATGCCTGAGAGTTCTGCATGGTCGCGTGTTAGTAATAATTCGCTGGGATTGGATACGGGACGAAGCCCGCTTTGCTGCATTTCGTAAATGCCCAATTCTGATGTAGAGCCGAATCGATTTTTTATAGAACGGAGAATACGGTACATATAGTGCTGATCACCCTCAAATTGTAACACGGTGTCGACGATATGTTCAAGTATCTTTGGGCCCGCTAGTACACCTTCTTTATTAATATGTCCGATGAGAATGACGGGGATTGAGCTGGTTTTAGCAAACCGAAGAAGAGTTGAGGCACACTCACGCACCTGAACAATACTTCCGGGTGAACTGTCTACTGTGTCGGTCTGTATGGTTTGTATTGAATCGATAACAAGGATATCGGGACGAATCAAATCAGTTTGTTCAAGTATCTTTTCTAAAGAGTTTTCGGATAATACAATCGTGTTTTCCGATACGTTATTTTCGATTCTGTCAGCTCGCATCTTTAATTGATGTGTACTCTCTTCGCCGCTGACATATAATATCTTCTTTTCGGGTATTCGGAGAACGGTTTGCAAGATAAGCGTGCTTTTACCTATTCCAGGTTCACCGCCCAACAGTACAATAGACCCCTGCACCAGTCCGCCTCCAAGCACCCTGTTCAATTCTTCGTCGTGCATATCTGTTCTAGTCTCGTCTTTGGCGATAATGCTCGATATGGGTTGAGCCTTGTTGACGTACAATGAAGGTGCTAATGCTGATTGAATAGCACCTCTGCCGCCTATGCCCATCGTTTCACGCGCTACTCTAATTTCCTTAAATGTATTCCATTGTCCGCAACTCGGACATTTGCCAATCCATTTGGCCGAGTCGTGCCCACAATTAGAACATACAAATGCTGTTTTATCCTTTGCCATAATGACACAAAAGTACGCATTATTTTTTGCGGTACAAAATTTATTGTTACTTTTGCAGCCACTGTCAGCGCCTCATAAAACCTGCTTAAACAGATGTAGTCTTGATGGTTTGTACAATGCAATTTTGTTCTTTTTCGGCAATATCATAATAATGAAAGTTCTTCACCTTTACCTCATCTTTTTAATAGCTCTTTTTTCGGTGTCGTGCAACAACTCAAAAGGAAAGGAAGCATCGCAGGGAAAGCTATCGCAAAGCAAGTCTAATGTTTTAAAAGTGGCAGTGATGCCTACGCTAGACTGCTTGCCTTTATATCTTGCACAAGAACGGGGCTTATTTCATACGGATAGTTTAGATGTAAAGCTTTTATTGTATACGGCTCAGATGGATTGTGACACTGCTGTATTGCGAGGACATATAGATGTGGTTGTAACCGATTTAGTAAGAGCAGAACGAATGAAAAGTCAAGGTCTAAACCTGCAATATCTCACATCGACCAATCTTTTTTGGCAGTTGTTCAGTAATCGTTCTGCGCGCATCAAAACGATAAAGCAATTAGGCGATAAAATGGTGGCGGTGACTCGTTTCTCTGGGACTGATTATCTGCTGACAACCCTTGTCGACAGTTCCAAATTAAAGAACGAGGTCTTTCATATTCAGATTAATGATATCAACATACGGTTGAAAATGCTATTGAACAACGAAATTGATGCAGCCTTTTTTCCTGAACCGCAAGCAACAATGGCACGAAAGAACAATCATTACATGCTGCTGGATACAAGAGATAAACAAGTGGAGTTGGGTGTGATAGCTTTTAATAGTAAAAAGGTGGGCAGTAAAAGGAAAAGAATGCTGCTGAATACTTTTGTCAAAGCCTATTCGCAAGCCTGCGATTCGTTAAATGCAAATGGAATACAGCCTTATCGTGATATTTTGAAAAAGTATTATCAGTTGGATGATAAAGTAATTCAGATGTTGCCGAATTTAAAGTACAAGAAGGTAGCCATGCCTCGTGAAAATGATATACAAAGGGCTAAGCAATTTTAATATATGGATAAAATTATCATTTCAATTCTCAAAGATCAGAATCTCGGAGCTGCCATCAGGCAGATGCAAACATTTATCACGAAGAATGCACTCGGTGAGTTTAAAGACGACTTTATGCAGATTGTTTCTGACTACGAGTTGATGAAAGATTTTGTAAAAAAAGGGCTTCAAGACCCTAAACGCGAAGAGGTATATCTGCAATTGCTTAAAAGGTTGTACGGTCTATGCAACGATATGACTACTGACTTAAAAAAGAAAGGTACGGCCGGGCTGACTTATTATTCGCAATATGCTTTCGACTATATACAGACCGACGAGATACGATTGTTTCTTGAGAGCTTTGTACAAGATGTTGCATTGCTGTCGCTTGAGAATAACGATACACGAAAGCAAGAACTCTACTCAAAGCATCATGAATTTCTTACGGCTTTATTCTATCACATTCTGATGTCAGCACATTGGGACGAACAAACCAAGCTGTTTTATCAAGATTTGCTTCTTTCGCCTACCATCGACAGCATGGATGCCCAACTTATTGTCAGCGCCGTTATGCTGGCAGTATTAAATGTTTTCGACGTCAATAAGTTTATGTTGCTGCTGTATGTATATCAGTATGCTACCGACTTCAACATCAAACAGCGGGCGCTGGTGGGCTGGATATTATCTTTGCCCGATAGTGAAACAAGGCTCTTTCCCGAGTTAGAAACATCCGTTAAAAAGGCGATTACATCCGAAACGGTGAAACGCGATTTGTTGGAATTGCAGATACAGATGATTTACTGTGTGAGTGCCGAAGAAGACACAGAGACGATACAACGCGACATTATTCCGCAGATTATAAAGGGGCAGAATCTCAATTGGGATGACGAAACGAACAGCGAACAGCTTAACGAGATACTTCATCCCGACTCTTCCGAGCAGGCGATGGAAGAACTTGAGAACAGCTATATGAAAATGATGGATATGCAGAAAAAAGGAGTAGACATCTATTTTGGCGGCTTTTCTCAGATGAAGCGGTTTCCATTCTTCAATTTTATTAACAACTGGTTTGCTCCTTTTTATCCCGAACATCCGCAGCTGAAAACCATCGAAGAGCTAAAAGACAACAACTTCATACAAAATCTCTTTAAGCACAGTCCTTTCTGCAATTCCGACAAATATTCTTTTCTTCTCGCCATATCTTCCATCATCAACCGTATTCCTCAAAGCATACGCGAGATGATGGCGCACGACAATATCTTTATACAAGGAGCCGATGTAGAAAACAAAGACAAGCCTGCCTATATCCGCCGAATGTATCTGCAAGATATTTATCGATTTTTCAGGCTCTGTCCGCTGAACAGCAGTTTTACCAATCCGTTCGTGCAAGACAAATTCGGGTGGAAAGGGCTTTTCTTTCTGAACAAACTGATTGTGGAAAGCCATCCCGAAAAAGAGATGAAAGAGCTGGGCTATTTTCTTTTGCATCGCAAGAAATATACACTTTTACAGCAATTGGTAACCGATAATCCGCTTATAAAAAAAGATAAAAACGGGCTTTACCTGCAAGCCTGTTCTGCTTTTAAACAAGCAGAATATGAGCGGGCAAACGAACTTTACACGCTGCTCTTGTCGATGGCTCCTGAAGATAAAAACATTCTGCGCAGAGCAGCACAGGCAGGCTTTGCGGTAAACGATTTTGCACGTGCCGAAGAATGTTATGCAATTTTGCACCAGATAGAGCCTGATAACTTGCTCTACGCGCTGAACCTAGCCATTTCGAGCGTTCGCAACAACCACGTAGAAGAAGGGATGCAATTACTTTTCAAACTTGACTACGAGTACCCCGCCGACCCGCAGATACTGCGCCCACTGGCCTGGGCCGAACTAATGCGCGCAAAGCCCGAGGCTGCCTGTATGCAATACGACAAATTGCTTGAGCAATCGTCGAAAGCACTGCCCGACGATTATCTCAACGCCGCCTATGCTCGTTGGTTTAATTGCGATATAACACAAGCCATCGAACTGTTTCGCCGGTATATCCGCCTCAAAAAGGCTTCGCAAGTTAACCTTTACACATTTCTTACCAACACTTTTTCAAACGACCGCGAGCTTATCGAACGCAATGGCTGCAGCACTTTCGATGTAAATATTCTCATTGATATTTTAGGAGAAGAAAAAGATAATGAGGTATGATATGAAAGAAATGTTTCAGCAAAAAAGTTTTTTAGCATCGCCCGAACCCGCTGAAGCGAAAAAAAGTTTTTTTTATCTAACCGTTATATGAAAACATCCCTGTTTTACTTCGTATTTAATGTAGCACCTACTGTCTTTTCGCAAATCGTTCAACACCTCGCTCAATACCCATTTTAGCGAGTCGTTGCGCACTTTGCGGCGTGCCGGTCCTGCGGGGTCTTCAACAGTTTTGTATCGGTTATAGGCAATATCGAAAGTGGTGCCGTAACGATGACAACTGTTTTCTGATGCGTTGGCGTTGTGCCCGCGCAGTTTGGTAATATCATCCTCGCTCCGCAAAACACTGGTTACGATGATTTGATGCAACGGAATGCCTTTGATTTGAAGACTGTCGAAGAAGTTGCGCCCGATGTCGTGCAGCAAAACCGTCGCACGGGGCACCAGATAAGGAATGCTGCTGGTGAGGCGGTCGACGGTGTAATAGGGACTGGCGCCGATAAATACCAGCTCGGCCTTTCGTCGTTCTGCCTCGCTGCGGTTGGCTATAGGGCGCACGCCGTATTGGTAGGCCTCGGCAAGCTGCACATCGTTAAGGTCGGGAAAAGCTTGGGCATAACTCGGCACGCTGCGTATCCTGTTTTTTATCAAAGAACCGTCCGGCTTCACAAACTTTGTGTTGCCCACAGTCAGCCTTACCGGTTGTGATGCCCGTTGTGCCGCTGCACGCTCTTCGGCATCAGCCGTCGTTTCCCCCTCTTCCGTGTTCGGCTCTTTTGCTTGGGGCTCGGCCACCGATGGAAAAACCACGCGTATCAAGGCCAGCAGAAGCACGCAGGCAGCAAAAATCTTTAGAAAATGGTTCTTTGTAAATCTCATCGATAACCTCTGTTTTTGTGGCACAAAGATAGCCAAAAGTGCTGAGTTGTGGAAAGCTTTTTGTAATTTTGCAGCTATCAAAAATTAAGGTTCAAAAGCATTGATAGAGAAGCATATTGTTCTTGAGGATATTGACCCGGTGATGTTCTATGGGGTGAACAACGGACACTTGCAGATAATAAAATCGCTGTTTCCGAAACTGCGCATTACCGCTCGTGATAACGTAATTCGTGTGCTGGGCGACGAGGAAGAGATGGCGCGTTTTGAGGAAAAATCTGAAACTCTGCGCAAGCATATTCTTAAATACAATGCCATTGGCGAGGAAGATATTCTCGACATCATCAGCGGCAGGAAAACGAAAGCCGACAGCAGTAAGGGCGTGATAGTTTACAACCTTTCGGGTAAACCTATCAAAAGTCGCAGCGAAAATCAGCAGCAACTGGTCGATGCTTACGAAAAAAACGATATGGTTTTTGCTGTGGGACCGGCAGGAACGGGAAAAACCTACCTCAGCATCGCGCTGGCGGTGAAAGCGCTGAAAGAGAAAACCGCGAAGAAGATTATCCTAAGCCGTCCGGCAGTCGAAGCAGGCGAAAAGCTCGGTTTTCTGCCCGGTGATATGAAAGAAAAAATCGACCCCTACCTGCAACCGCTTTACGATGCGTTGGAAGATATGATTCCGGCCGTAAAACTGCAGGATATGATGGAGAAACGCATTATTCAGATTGCCCCGCTGGCATTTATGCGCGGAAGAACACTGAACGATGCCATCGTTATCCTTGACGAGGCACAAAACACTACCTCGGCACAAATCAAAATGTTTCTCACCCGAATGGGCGCCAACACAAAGATGATAATCACGGGCGACCTGACACAAATAGATTTGCCCCGCGAGCAAAAAAGCGGACTGCGTATAGCGCTCGACATTCTGCGCGACGTAAAGGGTATTGCCACCGTGCGCTTCAACGACAAAGACATCGTGCGCCACAAGCTCGTAACACGCATCGTTAACGCCTATGCCGCCTACGACAATGCCACGGTCGCCGAAAACAAAGAAAACTTATAAAACAAACACGATAATGAAAGCATTAACAAACACCGATTTTCATTTTGAACAACAACGCAGCGTTTATCACGGTAAAGTGCGCGATGTGTACGACATCAACAACGACAAAATCGTGATGGTTGCTACCGACCGCATTTCGGCCTTCGACGTTATTCTGCCCAAAGGCATTCCCTTTAAGGGGCAAGTGCTCAATCAAATTGCGGCGAAGTTTCTCGACCTCACCGCCGACATCTGTCCCAACTGGAAGCTTGCCACGCCCGACCCAATGGTCACCGTAGGTTTGAAGTGCGAAGGTTTTCGTGTAGAAATGATTATCCGTTCCATTCTCACCGGTTCGGCATGGCGCGCCTACAAAGACGGGTGTCGCGAACTGTGCGGCGTACGTCTGCCCGACGGGATGAAAGAGAATCAACGCTTCGCCGAACCCATCATCACCCCCACCACCAAGGCAGATGAGGGCCACGACCTCAACATTTCGCGCGAAGAAATCATTGCCCAAGGACTCGTAAGCGAAGAAGATTACGCCGTTATCGAAGATTACACCCGCCGACTTTTTGCTCGCGGACAGGAAATTGCCGCCCGCCACGGCCTCATCCTCGTCGACACCAAGTACGAGTTTGGCAAGCGCGACGACAAAGTGTACCTCATCGACGAAATTCACACCCCCGACTCCAGCCGCTATTTCTACGCCGAAGGATACGAGGAAAAACTTGCCAAGGGCGAGCCGCAACGCCAGCTCTCGAAAGAATTTTTGCGGCAGTGGCTCATCGAGCACAATTTTATGAACGAACCCGGACAAACCATGCCCGAAATAACCGACGAATACGCCCTCGAGGTAAGCAACTGCTATATCGAACTGTACGAACACATCACCGGCGAACCCTTCAACAAAGCCGCCGAGGCCGACAACCTCGCCCAACGCATCGAACGTAATGTTTCGGCCTATCTGGCGCAGAACAAGTAACGAAAACGGTTATTGCCCGTGGCAGAAGCAAGGTAAATCGAAAAAAAATGGCCGTCGCCCACGGGCGAAGTTAAATAAATTAACAAAAAGTATTTTCGCCCATGGGCGACGAACGATCAATCAACAAAAAACTCTTTTCGCCCGCGGGCGACGAGAGAAAAAAGGCAAAAATGCAGGCTTCGTCTTCTAAAAACGACTTTTTTCGATGCAAAAAACTATCCGTTAGTAGGGATGAGGGATAAAACAATGTACGGCGGCAGCCAATTATAAAGTATTAGTATGTATCGGCAAGAACAAATAAAACCTTACGGCGACAGCGGCGATAAAGGCGAGCAGGTGGAACAGATGTTCGACAACATCGCCCCCACTTACGACGTGCTGAACCATCGCCTGTCGGGCGACATCGATAAGCGTTGGAGACGAAAGGCCATTGCCCAGCTTGCCCCCTTTCGTCCGCAGAAGCTGTTCGACATCGCCACCGGTACGGGCGACTTTGCCCTGCTGGCCGCGCGTATGCTTCAGCCCCAGCAACTTATCGGTGCTGATATTTCGGAGGGCATGATGGCGGTGGGCAGGCAGAAGGTGCAGCGCCAGGGATTGGAAAAAATTATCTCGTTCAGGCGCGAAGACTGTATGCAGCTGTCTTTTGCCGATGGAAGTTTCGATGCCGTTACCGCCGCCTTCGGTATCCGCAATTTTAAAGACCTGGACACTTGTTTGCGCGAGCTGCATCGTGTGCTGCGACCCGGCGGACATCTCAGTATCGTGGAGCTGTCGGCGCCCGTGCGCCCGCCTATGTCGTGGTTCTTCAAAATCTATTCGCATACGCTGCTGCCTCTTTATGCCCGCATGGTTTCAAAAGACAAAAGCGCCTACCGCTATCTTATCAGCAGCATCGAGGCGTTTCCACAGGGCGAGGAGATGACGCAGATTCTTCGTAAGGCAGGGTTTGAACAGGTTACATTCCGCCGGCTCACGTTCGGCGTGTGCACCATGTATTTGGCTACCAAAATATAAATATTATGGATAAGTACGGACTGATTGGATATCCCTTAGAACACTCTTTTTCGAGAAATTATTTCAACGAAAAGTTTCGCAATGAGAGTATCGATGCCGAGTATGACAATTTTGAGATTCCGTCGATAGAGAACTTTAAAGAGGTGCTCGAAACCACGCCCAACTTGCGCGGACTTAACGTTACCATTCCTTATAAAGAGGAGGTAATACGTTATCTCGACGAGCTTAGTGCTGAGGCGCGGGCTATCGGTGCGGTAAACGTTATTCGCGTTACGCACAAAGGGTCGAAAACTGTGCTCAAGGGTTTTAACAGTGATGTTATCGGGTTTACACGCAGCATTGAGTCGATGCTCGAACCGCTGCATCGCAAAGCGCTTATCCTTGGAACAGGCGGAGCAGCCAAGGCGGTAGACTACGGGCTGAAAAGTCTGGGGCTGGGCACGCTTTTTGTCAGTCGCACGGCGCGCCCTGGTGTCATCACCTACAACGATGTTACGCCCGATCTTATCCGCTCGCACAAAGTTATCGTTAACTGTACACCTTTGGGTATGTATCCGCACGTCGACAGTTGTCCGCCGCTGCCTTATGAGGCAATGGATTCGCATACGCTACTTTACGACCTGCTTTACAATCCCGATGAAACGCTCTTTATGCAGAAAGGTCGCCAGCAAGGGGCCATCACCAAGAATGGATTAGAGATGCTGCTGCTGCAAGCATTTGCCAGTTGGGAGATGTGGCAGGAGGGATAAATACAAGGAATGAATGATGAATGAATTTATGAATAATCGTTATATGCAGCGTGGTGTAAGTGCCGCCAAAGAAGATGTGCACAATGCCATCAAGAACATCGATAAAGGAATTTTTCCGCAGGCATTCTGCAAAATTATCCCCGATATTCTCGGTGGAGACAGTGCATATTGCAATATAATGCATGCCGATGGAGCCGGCACCAAGTCGTCGCTCGCTTACACCTACTGGCGCGAAACGGGCGACCTCTCCGTATGGCGTGGTATCGCCCAAGACGCTATCGTAATGAATACCGACGACTTGCTTTGCGTGGGTGCCGTTGATAATATCCTTGTTTCAAGCACTATTGGGCGTAACAAAATGCTCATTCCCGGCGAAGTTATTTCGGCCATCATCAACGGTACAGATGACTTGCTTGCAGAGCTGCGCAGTATGGGTATTGGCATCTATGCTACCGGAGGCGAAACGGCAGATGTAGGCGACCTCGTTCGCACTATCATCGTCGATTCTACCGTCACTTGTCGTATGAAGCGCAGCGATGTTATCGACAACGCTAATATTCGCCCCAGCGACGTTATCGTGGGACTCTCGTCTTGCGGAACGGCCTCCTACGAACAACGCTACAATGGCGGAATGGGAAGTAATGGTTTGACTAGTGCGCGTCACGATGTCTTTGCCAAATATCTGGCCGAGAAATATCCCGAAAGCTACGACCACGCCGTTCCTGACGAATTGGTGTATAGTGGAACGAAGCGCCTGACCGATGCCATTGAAGATCTCGGACTTAATGCCGGAGAACTGGTGCTTTCGCCCACCCGAACTTATGCGCCTGTTATCCGTAAAGTTCTCGACGAGCTGCGTCACGAAATCCATGGCATGGTGCACTGCACGGGTGGCGCGCAAACCAAGGTGCTCCACTTTATTAGCGATAATTGTCGAGTGGTAAAAGACAATCTCTTCGCCGTTCCGCCTCTTTTCCGTCTTATCCAGAAAGAAAGCGGCACCGACTGGCGAGAGATGTACAAAGTGTTCAACATGGGTCATCGTATGGAGCTTTACGTTCACCCCGACATTGCTCCCCGTATCATCGACATCAGTCGCAGCTTCAATATTGATGCACAGGTCATCGGGTATGTTGAAGAGGGCCCTCTCAGTTTAATAATTCATTCTGATTTAGGAACATTTAAGTACTAGGACATGACAATAAAAGAAGCCATACTTCTCAGTTTAGAAGATTTTCCTTATGGAGCTATTATGAGGGAAGTTTACGACAATATTCTTAAAAAAAATAT
>ERZ773014.821-NODE-821-length-20663-cov-20.806677_pt1 | contig 20663 bp, 6 predicted proteins | sample MGYA00580841_ERZ773014 | MGnify/ENA primary metagenome ERZ773014 (study PRJEB29015, sample SAMEA2737989) | human oral metagenome | biome: human oral; feature: human-associated habitat; material: dental | place: China | collected 2067 ...
AGGAGAGCTGACCGGACGCGTCGGCCAGTTGCGCCGATCCGCTGGCAAGCCGATCCGCCCCCTCGGCCAGGCGGGCCGCCGCCGCAGGTAGCGCGGAGGTCTGACTTCGCAGTTGCTGCAACCCGCCCAACAGCTGGGTCGCACCGGTGTTGAGCTGTTCGGCGTTAGTGCGCAACGGCCCGGCCTTGGTGAGGATGGTGTCGGCGCCTTCGCGAAGTTTTGTGACCCCACCGGTCAGTTTCTGCACTCGCTCATTGATCGTCGACGGCAGCTGTTCCAAAGCGGTCAGGGGATCGGTTCCGGCGGGAACAACCTTCGCCATTGCGTCGCGCAGTTTGATGACCGACTCGGTCATACCCAACCCCATCCGCGAGAACCCGCGGGCGGTTTCCAGCAGGGTCTTCCCGGTCTTCGGATCGGTATGCTGCAGCACACCGAGGGCAGCCTTCGCTCCCTGCTGGAACCCCTTGCCCAGGGCGTCGTCCACCCCCTGCTGGTAGGCGTCGCGAAGCAATGTGCAGGTCTCGGCGTTCTCCACCGGACACTTCCAGTTCGCGACCAGCCGTTGGGAGAACTCCTTCAACTCCGACGGTGGCGGCGTCTCACCAGAGGCGTACCCGGCCAGCGTGGAGTCGAGCTTGTTCAGTTGGGCGTCGAAGGCCTCGAGCTTGGAACGCACCTCCTCGATGGTGATGCCATCAGCCCCCGGAAAGTACTGTCGGAGGGCCTGCTGGGCCTCGCGCAAGGTCGGGACGAGCTGCCCGAGAGCCGCTTGCGCCTCCTTCATGGCCTCGGGGTTGAGTTGGGAGTTCAGTCCCGATTCGAGCTGGGCCAGGCCGTCGCGCAGCTCCCCTACCCCGTCGAGGACGGTGACGGCACCCGAGGTGTATCCGGGGATACCTTTCAGCAGCGGCGTGGCCCCGTCGGTGAGCTGGTTCACCCCATCCGCGAGCTTGGGCGCCTGGGCGTTCAGCTGAGCGATGCCTCCCGCGAAGGTCCGGGCACCACCCGCGAGGGTACCGGCCCCACCCGCGAGGGTTGCCGCTGCACCGTTGAGTTTCTGCGTTCCCTCGGCCAGGGTGGTCGCGGCGCTGCTGAGTTCCTGTCCCCGGGTAGACAACTCACCAAGCCCGTCGGCGAGTTTTCCGGAGTTCTCAGCCGCCGCGGTGGCCCCCTCAGAGAGCTGGGAACCGGCGTCGTTGAGTTTGCCCGCCCCGTCGACGACCTCCTTGAACTGCTCCCCCACCCTGTTGAAGCCGATGTAGATGTTCTCCAGGTAGGCCTTCGTCAGGGTGGCATTGATGGTGTCAGTGGCCAGGCCCGCGATGTCGTGCGCGAGGGCTGCATCGGCGAAGGGTGCGTTCTGGGAGACCACGACGTCAACGGTGGCTTGTTTCGCGATGGCGGCATCGTTGCTGCTGAAGGAGGTCGCGGCCTCGGAGAATCCCTCAGGGATGGTGACCACTGCGGCATAGCGACCGTCTTTCAATCCGGCATCGGCGTCCTCGGCATCGGCGATGGTCCACGAAATGTTGGGGCCCTCCCGGGCCACCATCTCGGAGGCCAGCTGCCGCCCCAAAGGCACGACCTGTCCGTTGACGGTGACCGCCTTGTCGTGGTTGACCACCGCGGCATGGATTCCTTGCTCGTTGCTGCCGCGCACCAACCCCAGCAGCATGCCGCAGGCAAGCAGTGGCACCAGGGCCAGCACGACGAGCCCCGGCCAACCGAGGCGATGTCCGGAATGAATGCTTTCAGGTCTCATCGCATGCTCCTGACAGATGGGCCGACGACCAGCACGCCGTCGACGGGAAGGGCGTCGAGAATCGATTCGCTACTGGCGCACAGCACCAACGCGGAGGTGCCGTCGCTGCGGAACCTGCTGATCAGCTCGGTCAGGCGTTCGTCGCCCACATCGATGCTCTCGACCGAGTCGACGAAGACGACGCTGCCCGGAACCGGACGCAGCAGCACCAAGGCCTCGGGCTCCCTGGCCAGGTCGGTGTAGCGGGTTCGGCGGTGCACAGCAGCCGCAGCTCCGGGAAGTAGCTCCCCCGCCACCCGGGCTCGCCCGGATGTGATGCCGAGCCTACCCGACAGTGCCAGCGCCAGACCGGTGCGGGAGGAGACGGGACCCGCGATGCCGATCACGTTCCCGAGCTCCAGCGCCAGGCTGGTGGGCGGCAGCAGATCCTCGACGGCGACCTCGTCGGCGTAGAGCACGTGGTCGCCGCCGGGCCACTGGGCCAGTTTCAGTTTTTCCGTGAGGACCTCACCCTCGACGTCGAAGGTGGGCAGGATCTTGTTCAGCCAGCGGGGCAGCCACCAGGCCCGCTCCCCCAGCAGCGCCATCACCGCGGGAACCAGCGTCATACGCACGCAGAAAGCGTCGATGGCCACGCCGACGGCAAGCGCGAAGGCAATCTGTTTGATAGAGCTGATGCCCTCCGGGACGAAGAACGCAAACACCGCAAACATGATCACCGCGGCGGCCACCACCACGGGGCCGGATGCGACCATGCCATCGCGGATCGCGTCGACGGGTTTTTTGCCGTGCACGTACTCCTCACGGACCCTGGAAATGAGGAACACCTCGTAGTCCATGGCCAGACCGAACAGGATTCCCATCAGCAGGATCGGCAGGAAGGAGATCACGGGCATACCGCGCTCCAGGTTCACCATTTCCTTCAGGTAGCCGTCGTTGAACACGAGCGTGGTGGCCCCGAAGGCGGCTCCGACCGACAACAGGAAACCGAGAGTGGCCTTGACGGGCACCCACACCGACCGAAACACAGCGGCCAGCAGCACCAGCGACAACCCGACCACGAGCACCCCGAACGGCAGCAGTGCCCCCACGAGGCGGGAGTTGACGTCGATCTGCATGGCGGTCATGCCCGTGACGGCAGTCTCGACTCCGTAACGTTCCAGCCACTGGTCGTGCCGGTCTCGCAGGGCCTGAACGAGATCGGCGGTAGCGGGGTCGTCGGGTCCGGTGGTGGGCACCACCTGAAGCATCGCAACCTCCGCGTTCTGGTTGGGGGTGGCCAGCGGCACCGCGGCGACACCGTCGATCGCCTCCACCTCCTCCTTGAGGTCGGCCACCAGTTTCAGCGGATCCCTGCTGGAGATGACGTCGGCGGTCAGCACCAGCGGGCCGTTGCGCCCCACTCCGAAATGTTGCGAGATCAGATCGTAGGTGACGCGGTCTGGGGCCCCCGCGGTGTGCTGCCCGGAGTTCGGCAAGGCAGTACGCAATCCCAGACCCGGGATCGTCAACGCCCCGAGGCAAACCACCACGACCAGCAGCACCACGACGGGATGCCCGGTGGTGACGCGACCCCACCAGGCAAACGCACCACCTCTGCGGGGCCTGCGACGCCGCCGGGGCCTTCTCGGTCGGGGTCGCAGTCGCTCCCCCAACAGCCCCATCAACGCGGGCAGCATCGTCAGCGCGATGAACACCGCCAGCACGATGGCCAGGGCCGCGAACGCCCCCATCACAGTGAGGAACGGAATCCCCGACACCCCGAGACCGAGCAGGGCGATAAACACCGTCAGCCCGGCGAACACCACCGCCGAACCCGCGGTCCCGACGGCGCGGGCCGTCGACTCCTCCGCCGCCATACCCTCACCCAGCTGGTTGCGATGGCGGGAGAGGATGAACAAGGCGTAGTCGATGCCGACCGCGAGTCCCAGCATCACGGCCAGCATCGGGGTGGTCGAGTTGATGCTGGCCAGGCGGGTGAGGAGCAGCATGACGGCCATGGTCACCCCCACCCCCGTGACCGCAGTCAGCAGCGGCAGCCCGGCGGCCACCAGGGAACCGAGCACCAGCGTCAGCACCACCAGCGCTACCCCCAACCCGGCAGCCTCCGTGACGCTCAGACTCGGCAGTTCGATGTTGAAGGCCTGACCCCCCATGTCGAGGGTGGCGCCCTGCGGCAACCGCTGGGACATGCGTTCGGCGACGGCAGTGAGTGTGGCAAGCTGCTCAGTGGTCGGGGCGCCCTTGGTGTCGATCAGGATCGCGACGATGGCGGCCCGGCCATCGTCGGAAACCATGCCGGTGATCCGTTCGTTCCACGGGGATGCAGCCGAGTTGATGAAGTCGATCGATTCCAGCTCGGCGATAGTGTCCTCGATGACGTCGCGAAAATCGTCGACCCGACCGCCTTCGGGGGCCACGAAGATCGCAGCGGCCTGGGTCATGGCGCCCTGCGGGAAGGTCATCCGTAGCTTGTCGAGGGCAACCTGGGAGGAGGAACCGGGGATCTTGAATACGTCGGCGAAGCTGCCCCGGAAGGCCAGAGCGGCACCCCCCATGGCCAGGACCACGAGCAGCCACACGGCTAGAACCAGTTTTGCATGTTGAAAACACCAGCGACCGAGGGCATAGAGCTGAGCAGACATCTTCTTCCATCAGTGCAGACTTGCATTCGGAGCACAGCCTACTGCTCACCCCAAAGCCTCCACATCCGGGAAGACCCCGGCCCGGACGACACGTCACTGCTCCGTCCAGGACCCCGACGTCACTGCAAGCGATCCCTTGTTCGGGGAGATCCCCGACCTGCTCCAGGCATCAGGCTGGGGTGGACCCCTCACCGTCGGCGCGCTGCTCCGGCTGGATGGACTCAGGCCTTCTGCGTGCGGACCAGATCGGTGCCACGACACGCTCACGGCGGCGACGCGCCAGCATCGCGACCAACCCGATGGTCACCACGAACATCAGGCCCACGGTGATGACACTGCCCTCGGCGCCGAACTCACCTCCGGTGAGCCAGTCCGGTCCGGTCGCGGTGGCATGCAGGAAGGCCGGCATCTCGTATCCGGAGACCGGTATCCCCAGCAGTGGGCCCTGCACGACGTTCCAGGCGGCGTGGTAGCCGATCACGAACCACAGGGAACGCGTCAGGGCGTACAGCGTCCCGAGCAACATCCCACCGGTCAGGGCCACCGCGATCCCTCCCCACAGGGTGGCACCGGGGTTGGTTATGTGCATGATTCCGAACACCAGCCCGGATCCAATGATGGCCGCCCACGTGCCGAACATCTGCTCCATCAGGCGGTAGCCAATCCCGCGGTACAGCAGTTCCTCACCGATACCCGCGCTGACTCCCGCTCCAAAGGTTGTCACGGCTATGGCACCTAGATCCGGATACTCCATGACGCTCCACTGGTACCCGCCGGCCAGCGTGAGGACACCACAGCAGAAAAGTAGGGCAGCTGCGCCACAGGCCAGGCCGATCGCCAGTCCCCAGGCCCAGTGTGCTCTGAGCTCATGGATGCTGCGCCGCCGCTCCAGAAAACGGACAACCAGGAAATACGCGCTACCGGTCGCCACTATCTGCATGAGCGCGGGGGGAAGGGTGAGGACCGTTTCCAGTTCCTCCGCGGGCACGAAGTTGGCCATGATAGCTTTCAGGCCCTCGAACAGCACCCACATGATGGTCAGGTAGACGACGAACCGGACGACGATGCCGACAGCCGTCCCGACCCGCCCAGGGCCCCAGTACGCACGTGGTGGGATGTCGGGTGCAAGACCATCGGATCGTGACGTGCCGTGTTCTTCGGACAAGTAGACTGAGTTTGTCACCAGTAAACCTCCTTATGGTAGAAAACGTGATTCGGGTACACCATCGACAACAGCAACGCCGGGGCTTCCCTGTTGGCACAGGAACGCTCCCGTGATCTCTCGTCACGTATGATCACGACTCCGTTTCAGCCGTGAAAAACTGGCCGTGACACCGAATACGTGAGTGCTGACGACACTCAAGAACGTCCCCAAGTCCTTACGGTAGTAAAAATGCCCGCCCTCGAAGAGAGATATCTGAAACTCAGCATCGGTGCATTCCTTCCACAAGCTCAAGGCGTTCGGATCGACACGATCATCGCCATATCCACCCAAAGCCACGATGGGTATGTCCAGGCGAGGAAGCCGATGACCGTGGTAACGATTCGTCGCGTCATGATCGGCCCGGATCGCGGGCCACACCAGTTCACGCAGCTCCGGGTCGCCCAACACCTCACCGGTGTCCGGATCCATGTCACACAGCGTCGCGGTCAGCTCCTCGTCGGACTGGTGTCGTCCCGGTGTGAGTGCCTCGACGGGAAGCCTTGCGGAAACCAACAGCAGCACAACGGGCAGCCCGACCGCGCGCAGCAACACCGCCACCTCGTGGGCAATGGATCCGCCCATGCTGTGCCCGAACAGCACCAGTGGGAGAGATGCCTCGGCGTGCAGGGTCTCCAGATCGGCGGCGACCATCCGTGCCATGGCACGAAGAGACGACACCGGAGGGTCGAGGAGGCGGTCCTCGCGTGCCGGGTAACGCACGGCGACCAACTCCACACCTCTGGCGAGCCCGTCCCGCCACGTGGCGTATGCGCTGGCGGTTCCCCCTGCGTGGGGGAAGCACACCATCCGAACATCGGGGCAGAGATTGGTGGCGCCGTAGTTCCGAAGCCATTCCTGACATCCCGGCATCAGGATCCCACCTTCTCCAGCTCCAGGGTCCCGTTTTCCTCGATCGTGTGTACGACATCCGTCCCACTGTCGCGACGTGCCCTGGACTGCGCTAGACCGATGAGGTCATCCGGGCGCGCGTCGGGCACCTCATCGTCGAACCGGACCAGGGTGCGCCACCGCCTCGTGGAGATCACCAAGGCGATAACGACCAGGCCACACACCACATAGACCATGGCAATGGCACGCCCGGGGCCGTCCCCCAGCACCACCTTTACCACGGCCTCCACACCGGGGACATTCGCCATCAGCCACTCCATCAAAGCCGTGCCCTGGGGCGCCAGCACGCCGAAACCCAGCGGCGCGCTCGCGGTGGACACCATGGTGTTGATCGCGAACACACGGCCTTGGAGACGGACCGGCACCTTCGTCTGGATGATCGTCATCACGACACCGTTGGCCAGCATGATCAATCCCGATAGCCCAAAAACTCCCATGCACACCAGCGGCAGCCAAGGCTGGGAAGCGATGATGAGGGCGCAGATTCCCAACATCAACGACATCACGCGAACAGCGTCCATGCGACGGTGGCGTGGGCCACCCCAGATGCTCATCCCGATTCCGGCAAGGATGCCCGCGCCACCAGCGATTGCGGTGACGATGGCAACCTCACTCAGGGATCCGAAGGTCAACACCAGCGGGGCAACCAGCGAGAGGAGGGGAGCCAGGAACAGGTTGATCAGCGCGAAGTACAGCAGCATGGAACGGAAGTACCTGTTGCGCATCGAGAACCGGAAACCACCACGGATCTCCTCCCACAAGGACTCCGGAACCTCCGGCATGGCGGCCGGGAAACGGACCAGAGCGACGGTGGCGATCGCGAACACGTAGGAGATGACATCGAACGCCAGGATTCCTGGCAGCCCAAAGACGGCGAGCAGGCCGACCCCGAACAATGGTGCGATGAAATTCGCGACCCCGATGGCCGATTGCAGCATGCCGTTCGCGTGGCCCAGGTAGCGTTTCGGAACGATCTGCGCCAGCGCGGACTGGAAGGCCACGCGCTGGCAGGTGACGGCGCAGGCCACGAGACCGAACGCCAGCATCATGTTCCACAGCTCCATGGCGTTGGTCATCGTCAGCAACAGGAGCAGCGCGAGCAGAACCATGCAGGCCGCGTCGAAGAGCATGATGAGCGTGCGGCGGTTGAATCTGTCGACAATCGCCCCTGCGATGGGGGACACGATCAGGTTCGGCAGGACTCCCAGAACCCCGAAGACTCCGAAGAGCACCAGGTCATTGGTCTGGGTCAGCACCCACAGCGGCAACGCGAACTCGGTCAACGTCGATCCCGTGAACGAGATCATCTGCCCCGATGCGATGGCGGCGAACTTCCCGAGCCCGGGTAGCGTTTCGGCGGATTCTCGACCGCCCTGCAGCACGGACCTGAGTCTGGGCTGGTAGCCGGGTCTGACCGTCTCCCTCGCGATCCTGCTGTCGTGCAGCCACCACGTCGCGGCGGCCCCTCGGACGGGGCGGGTGAGACTGGACTCCGTGTGGTCCATGACCCGGCGATGCACCGTTGTGAGGATCTCGGCCAGTTCGTCGGGCCGGTAATTGAGGAAGTAGTGGCCGGCATCCTGAATACAGACAGACGCGGTTCGATCGGAGTACACGGACCATTCGTCGCTGCGCTCCTCCCAGAACCGGGTGGTCTGGTCGGATTCACCGATGACGCTGATCGCCGGGGCCTGGATGCGTTGCACGTCACCGCTGAAGACGTCTGTGAAGTAGTCCTCCGCGAACCGGGCGTCCTGGCGCATGGCCTTGACCATGTGGGCTGCGTGTTCCTCGTCCATGGCGTTGATGTCGGTCCCCATACCGGCCAACCAGTTGGTGTGGTTTCTATCGGAGGTGAGCCGATCCCGGGCGGACCATCTGGCCAGGGTCGCGAGGACCCTGTTGGCTGGTCGGGCCACCGGGAAGGCGCCCCCGATGTAGAGGGCCTCGATGCCACGGCCTCGGCGGGTGAGTTCCTCCGCAACGGCCGCTGCCACGGCGGATCCGGGAACGCAGTGACCGTAGATGATCAAATTGCCATCGATCCGCTGCAAGATCTCGTCGGCGACGGCCGCAGCCAGTTCGCGGGTCGGGAGCGCCTCCCCACCAAGAGCCACGTCATGTCCCGGGGGTTCCACCGAGTAGAGCGAGTACCCCGTCGGGAGCGCTTCGGCCAGGTCACTGAAAACGCTGGCATTTGCACCACCGTAAGGGATGGTAACAATTGACGCGACGCGCTCTGCCGCACTGATCGGCTTCGTGAGCTCGTACAACAGATGGCGTTCGACACCACCACCCCGCCGGTCCTCGATCAGTTTCGCCAGCTTCTCAATGGTGGGGTTGGAGATGATGTCCATCACGGAGACAGTCACTTCCTCCCCCACGATCGGTTTGATATAGGCAACGGCCTTCGTCGCCAGCAGCGAGTCGCCGCCCAAGTCGAAGAAGTCCGCGACAACACTGGGGGTCCTGATTCCCAACAGATCGGCGTAGACGGCAGCGAGGCCTGCCTCCAGCTCGGTACGGGGAGCGATGTCAGCAGCCGCAACCACGCCGCGTTCCGGCTCGGTCAGGGCGGCCCGGTCCACCTTGCCGTTCCCCTTAGTCGGGAACACATCCACCGTGGCATAGGCCCGAGGAATCATGTAATCCGGCAGAGTGCGCGCCAGGTGGTCACGAATGCCGGCATCGGCGACGGGTGTGATGCCCTCGGCCCACCGGATCCACCCCACCAGTCGCTCGTGACCCGGCTCGCCCCGCAGGTCGACGACGCACTGGGCGACGCCCTCCATGGTCGCCAGGACGGATTCGACCTCACCCAGTTCGACGCGGTAGCCGCGGATCTTGATCTGGTCGTCGGTGCGTCCGTGGAAGGCCAGCTGCCCGTCGGGACGCCAGCTCACCACGTCACCGGTGCGGTACATGCGTTCGCCGGCACCGCTCAGCGGATCGGCGACGAAACACGACGCGGTCATGCCCGGGCGTGACAGGTAGCCGCGCGCCAGGCGACCGGAAATGTACAGCTCCCCGCGCACCCCCGGTGGCACCGGACGCAGCCGGTCGTCGAGCACGTAGGTCCGCACGCCGGGCATCGGAGTGCCGATCGGCCACACCGCCTCGAGAGTCTCGAGGTCGGGAGTGACCTCGGTGGCGGTGCAGGCTCCGATGGCCTCGGTCGGCCCGTAGTTGTTGATGACACGGCAATCGACATTCTTCGCCAGGTCACGCATCCACTGCGAGGGAGAACCCTCGCCGGAAAGCACCAGACTGCGGCGCGGCGCGACCGCTGCCGCAGCCACCTGGGCGGTCAGCGCCGCCAAGTGTGAAGGCGTCATCTTGAGGTGGTTTACCTCGTGGCGCGCCAGGAACCGCGCCAGTTCCTCCCCCGTGATGCGGCCATCCATGGCGTGGAGGGTGCCACCATGGATCAGGGGTAGATAGAACATCGGCAGGCTGAAGTCGAACGCGAGCGACTGCAACAGCGCGTACGAGCCACCACGCACCACATCCAGATCGGAGGAGACGTCCCGCAAGTAGTGAACGACCTCACGCTGTTCGACCTCCACTCCTTTCGGTCTGCCCGTGGTCCCGGATGTGTAGATGACATAGGCGAGGTTGCTCGGAGCCGCCGGGGTTGGAACGGCCACCGACCTCTCGGCCAGGAGATCGTCGTAGGAGATGGTCTCGACGTCCGTGTCCACCTCGAGGGTGCCGTCGTGGATGCACAGGGCAGCGTGAGAGTCGGCAAGGATGTATTCGAGCCGATCACGTGGCATGGCCGGGTCCAACGGCACGTAGGCGCCACCGGCTGCCAGCACCCCGAGAATCGAGGTGGCCGCGGGGATCGCCCGGTTGAATGCGATCGCCACCTTCACATCCGGGCCGATCCCCTTGGCCGCCAGGCGTAGGGCGATCCTGTCGGCGCGCCCATGCAGCTGACCGACGGTGATCGCCTCGTCGCCCTCGACCACCGCCGGACGCGACGGATCACGGTTCGCGCCGAGCCGGATCAGCTGGTGCAGCGTACGGTCGGGCGCAACCTTCCGGACCGGTCCCTGCGCCCACACGCGCGTGACAAGGTCATGTTCGGTATCGGTGAGCAGGTCGATGTCGAGCACACGAACCATGGGATCGGCGACAACACGGGCGAGCAGCATGGTCAGGCGATCGGCCAGCGTCTCGATCCGGAACGCGTCGAACAGGTCGGTGCGATACATCAGGGATGCCACATAACGGCCGGCTTCGTCCGAGCAGATGTGCAGTCCGAGATCGTAATGGGTTACCGCGGTGGTGGCCCCAATCTCACTGAACCGGAGCGCGTCGGACTCATTCGTGGCAGGTTTCACCGCGGTGGCCAGCTCATCGACTGCCAGACTGACCTGGAACAGCGGTGAGGTGTTAGCGACCCGCGGCAGAGCGAGCGCCTTGACGATGTCGCCGAACGGCACGTTCTGGGAGGAGAACGCGTCCAACGCGGTTTCGCGACTACGGGAGAGCAGTTCCCGGAAGCTCGGGTTGTCGGCCAGCTGGGAACGCATGGCCACCATGTTCACGAAATTGCCGACCACGTCCTCGGCTCCACTGGTGTCACGGTTCGCCACCGGTGTGCCGATCACGAAATCTCGTTGGGTGCTGTGCCTGGCCAGTAGCACCTGGTACAGCGCGAGCATGGCCATGTAGAAGGTGGCTCCTTCGGCGGCAGCCAGTGCCTTGAGTTGTTCGACAAGCCCTGCCGGAAGCGTGAACTCGTGGGTGCGGCCCCGGCTCGACATGGTGGCTGGACGAGGCTTGGCGACATCGAGTTCCAGGTTCCGGGTTCCTGCGAGCCTCTCTACCCGCTGCGCCAGTGCCCGTTCGCGTCTGGCAGCACGCTCCACGGTGGCCTCGTACACCGCGATGTCCTCGTACTGCAGGGGACGTGCGCCGAGATCGATGCTGCCGTTGTGGGCGGCCTGCTCGAGCGCCTGCCGCAGGTGTGACTTCAGCAGCTCCACGGACCACCCGTCGACGATGAGGTGGTGGGCCGTGAGGAGCACGACGTGATCATCGTCGGCGAGTGTCAACGAGTGAAAACGCGCCAGAGGACCGGCAGCAACGTCGAACGGTGTCGCGAGTGTACGCGAGAACTCCGTTTCGGCCGCACTCAACGGGTCGTCGGCATCACGCAGATCCATGACCGGGAGTTCCACTCCGATGTCCTCGTGGAGCATCACCGTTGGTTCCCCCCGGTCATCCGCCGGGTAGCTGGCGCGCAGGATGTCGTAGCGGGCCGTCAGCGCTCGGCAGGCGTCCCGGATCTGCTGCTGGTCAACCGGCCCCTGAACCCTGAGGCCAAAACCCACCACGTATGCGGCGGACCCCGGGTCCATGCGATCCTCGACCCACAACCCGGTCTGGGCGGGACCCAATGGGACGATGGCGTCAGCCGGACGCGGACCGGGGCCGGAGATGCCCGATCGGGCTCTGTGCAACCGCTCGGCAAGCACCTGTTTCCTGCGCTCTTGTTGAGAGGTCACGGCACTCTGTCTCACCGGGTTGGGGCTAGGTTTGGCGGTCATGATGTGGGTTCCTCTTCCAGGTCGGCGAGCAGCATGGTTTCCAGGATCACGGCCTGGTCCCGCAGCACGGGTGCTTCAAAAACATCGCGCAGCGGCAGGTCGACCTCTAGACGGTCGCTGACCCGCGCCGCCACCTTGACCGCCAGCAGCGAGTTCCCACCGGACTCGAAGAAATGATCCAGGGCACCGATCATGCGATCGTCCGCGAAAACCTCCTGCCAGATCTCGGCCAGCAGTGCCTCGACACCGTCCTCGGGCTCAATGTAGCCGCGTTGACTTCTCCACTGCGGAGCGGGCAGCCGGGTCTTGTCAAGTTTTCCCTGCACGGTGGTGGGGAATTCGTCCACAACCACGACGTGGTCCGGAACGGCCTGTTTCGGCAGCCTGGCCGCCAAGAAACGTCGCGCAGCCATGGGATCGATGGCACCGACCACGTAACCCACCAGCACCGCGTCGGGCCCGAGGTCGCGACGCACCATCGCCGCAGCCGCTGTGACTCCCGGCAGGGCTGCGAGCGCGATCTCGACCTCGCCCAGCTCGATGCGGAAACCACGGATCTTCACCTGGTCATCGGCCCGACCGAGGAACCGCAGCGCACCGTCACGGCCACGGCACACCAGGTCACCAGTGCGGTACAGCCGCTGCCCGTCGCCCCCGGGATCGGCGACGAATCGACTGGCCGTCATCCCCGGTCGCCCGGCGTATCCCCGGGCCAGCGCGGCACCACCCACGTAGAGCTCACCGACGCAACCGACGGGCACGGGGTGCAGGAACTCGTCGAGCACCGCCACGTTCTTACCAGGAGTGGGATGGCCGATCGGCACTGGGTCGACGTCATGGGCATCGACCTGGTGCACGGTGGCATCGATGGTGGTCTCCGTCGGCCCGTACAGGTTGAACAGCTGTACCCGATGCCCGATGTCCTCGACGAGCCCCGCGGGAAATGCCTCACCGATCAGGATCAGCGTCAGCCCCGAGGGAATGTCGGCGGTGTCTAGCGCCGTCGCGACTGAGGGGGTGAGGACGGCGTGGGTGCAGCGTCGGAGGATGCTCACGAACTCGGGGCCGAGCGTACGCGCCCGTTCCGGCACCATGAGCAGGGTGGCACCGACCAGCAACGACATGCCCATCTCCAACATGGCGACGTCGAAGCTGTGCGCGATGAACTGCATCACGACGCTTTCCGGTGTCACGCCATAGGCGGTGCAGCTCTGGGCCACACCGGCCATACCGGCATGGCTGACGACAACACCCTTGGGTCGCCCGGTGGATCCCGACGTGTGGAGGATGTAGGCGGCGCCGTACACGCTGGAAGGACCAGCGGGCGTCGCGGTGGCGGCGGAGAGCCGATTGACCGTCTCTGGTGCATCGATCACGAGCCTGGGAATGGTGAAACGGTGGGCCACAGCCTCCTCACACATCACCAGTGCGGCACCGGAGTCCTCGATCAGGAAACTGAGGTATTCATCGGGATAGGTGAGATCGATGGGCTGCCACACCCCGCCCGCTTTCATGATCGCCAGCAGGGCGACGATGGAGAACACCGAGCGTGACGGGCAACTCGCGACGACGGTCTCGGGGCCGACTCCCTGCTCGGTCAGCAGCCGTGCCCACCGGGTGGAGCATTCATCGAGTTCCGCGAAGGTGAGGGATTCACCGTCGCACTCGACGGCCGTCCGGTCCGGGTCAGCCGCCACCCGGCGTGCGAAGAGCTCCGGCAAAGTGGCCAGGGATGCGACACTCTCCCCTGCCTCGCGTTCCCACCCGGCCTCGGACGGCAGGGTGACGGTTGTCCGTGATGGGCGTCGCGAGGGATCCTCCACTGCCTGCAGCAGCACGGAGAGAATGCGCTGCCCCAGCTGCTCCACATCGGCCCGGTCGAACAGGCCGGTCGCGTACTCGATGACGCCGGTGATCCCGGAGGCTGCTCCCCCGGCACGATGCTCATCCAGGAAGAAAGTCAGATCAAATCGGGCAAACTGAGTATCCTGTCCCAGCACCGTGACGGGCAGCGATCCCAGCGACCACTCCGGTTCGTTGTCCTCGGTCATCACGACCAGTGCCACCTGGAACAGCGGGTGGCGACCGGGTTGCCGCTCCGGCTGCAATTCCTCGACCACGTCCTCGAAAGCGACGTCCTGATGATCAAAGGCGGCGAGGTCGGTCTCGCGCACCCGGGCCAGCAACTCACGAAACGTCGGATCGCCGGAGACATCGGTGCGCAACACGATGGCGTTGATGAACAAACCGATCAGGTCGGACAGTGCCTCGTGATCACGTCCAGCGACCATCGTCCCCAGTGGAATGTCGGCACCCGCCCCGAGGAGACGAAGGGCCAGGGCCATCGCGGCCTGGAGCACCATGAACGTGGTGACCCCACACTCGTGGGCCAGCTCGTCGATGCGACGGTGCAGCTCCGCATCAATGGAAAACGGCACCCAGGAACCGGCGTTGCTTGATCGTCCGTGTCGCTGCCGGGCGTACGGCAGAGGGATCTCGGCAGGCAACCCCGCGAGGGTACGAGCCCAGTGGTCGAGCCCAGTCCTGGGGTCGTGCGTCCCGGCCCGTCGCCGCAGCCACTCGGTGTAGTCGGCGTACTGCACGGGAAGCGGTTCCCACTGTGGGGCGACCCCGAGTTCACGGGCAGCATAGGCACGCCCCAGGTCCCGGGCCAGCGGGGTGACGGACCAGCCATCGGTGGCTATGTGGTGCAGCACCAACGCCAGCAGGTCGCGGGTCCTGCCACGCACGATGGTGGCGCGCAACGGAATCTCGCGGCCCAGGTCGAAGGGTTCGCGGGCGATCCGGACGAGAACCTCGTTGACCTCATCAGCGTCATCGGTCTCCCGTACATCCAGGGGTACCGCGGTCCCTGCCGGCAGAATCCGCTGATACGGTGTGCCGTCGACGTCCGGGAAGATCGTGCGCAGGCTCTCGTGACGTCCGACCAGATCGTTGAGCGCCGCCTGCAGGGCGCCCTCGTCGAGGCGACCCGCGACCTGCAGCACGATGGGCACGTTGTAGACGGCGGCCTCGTCGAGGCGGCTGAGGAACCACATCCTCCTCTGCGGGGCGGACACGGGCACGTCGCCGTGTCGCTCGCACGGCACCAGGTCGGGTTCCGACGCCACATCTACGACAGAACGCTCCAGCAGACCGAGCGGGGTCGGCGCCTCGAACACGTCACGCAACGTGATGGAACCACCGATCATCTCCTGCCAGCGGCTGATCAACCGGACCGCGAGCAGCGAGTGCCCACCAAGCTCGAAGAACCCTTGATCCACATCGACCTCGTCCAGGCCGAGTATCTCGGCGAAACAGCGGCAGGCCGCCTCCTCCCGTGGCGTGGAGGCTCGCCGTCCCGTGCCCGGATTCTCGACGGCGGGCACCGGTAGACACCGCACGTCCAGCTTGCCGCTGACGGTGAGCGGCAGCGCATCGAGAGCCACGACCGCGGAGGGCACCATGTATGCCGGCAGCTGTCGCGCCACCCGGCGTTTGATCTCCGCTCCATCGGCACTGCCGACGACATAGGCGACGATTCGTTGGTCGCCGGGGCTGTCCTCACGGACGATCACCGCGGCGGCCTGCACACCCTCGACCGCCTTGACCTCGGATTCGATCTCCCCCAGCTCGATGCGGAAACCACGAATCTTCACCTGGTCGTCGCTGCGACCGATGAACTCCAATTCCCCGTCCGCACGCCACCGCACGACATCACCCGTGCGGTACATGCGCTCCCCCGGTGCATCGAGGTCAGCGACGAAACGCGACGCCGTCATTCCGGGACGGTGCCTGTAGCCGCGCGCCAGGCCCGGGCCGGACAGGTACAGCTCCCCGGGAACACCCGGCGCCACGGGTCGCAGCCTCTCATCCAGCACCCGGGCGATGAGACCGTCGGTCGGATGCCCGATCTCCGGTGGCCGCAGGCCGTCCAGCGGCCACGACACCACACTGGTGACGGTCACTTCCGTGGGTCCGTAGGTGTTGAGGATCCTGCGGCCACTCGCCCACGCCCGCACCAGAGACTCCGGGCAGGCCTCGCCGCTGAGATTGATGTTGCGCAGGTGTTCGAACGCGCCCGGTTCCAGGCTCTGGAGCCGTGACGGCGTGAGTTCGCAGTAGGTGACGCGATGATCCTCCAGGAGCTGCGCCAGACGATCACCCGCGACGACTCCCTCTCCAGGGAGCACGATGGTGCCGGCCACAGCGAACACGGTGAGCAGGTCGATGACGGACACGTCAAAGCTGAACGACGCCAACTGCAACAGTTTCAGCGACCCGTCGAGCCCGAAGCCGCGCACCTGCGAGGCGACCGTACCCGCCAGACCGCTATGGGTGACCTCCACGCCTTTCGGGCGGCCAGTCGACCCGGATGTGTAGATGACGTAGGCAACATCGGAGATCTCCGGAAGCGGCCACGCCACGGGGGCAGGGGCATCCACCACGGAGGTGGCGTCAACGACCGGCAGGAGCCCAAAACGCTGTTGGTTCGCGGAGTCGGTGATCACGGCAATCGGAGCCGCGTCCTCGACCATGAAGGCGATCCGCTCGTCAGGTTGGGCCGGATCGATCGGCAGGTAGGCCGCACCCGTGCGGCACACCGCCAGGATGGCCACGACGGCGTCAATGTTCTTCGGCAGGCTGACCGCCACCACGGCCCCGGGGCCGGCACCCAGGGCACGGAGCCCACGCGCTAGGGTCTCGACGCGCGCGTCCAGGTCGGCGTAGGTGACGGCCTGTGTCCCCTCCTCGACCGCGATGCCCGTGGGACGCGTCGCCACAGCGTGATCGAAGAACTCGATGAAACGCACCGGTTCCGGGCAGGGCTCACCAATACCCCATGCGGTGACCTGCTCGACGATGTCGGCTGGAACCACGTTCAGCTCACACACCGGAGCATCGGGCCGCGCGCTGGCCTCAGCGGCGAGCTCACACCAGGCCTGGCCGAGGTAGCGGGCACGTGCCTCGTCGTAGACATCCCCCGAGAACTCCACCTCAATCTCGGCGCTGCCGTCCGCGCGGTCGAACAGGCAGAAGTTGAGGTCGAACTGCGCCGTGCCCAGGTCGAGGTCGGTGACTGCCGTGGCGGGAACCCCGAGGTCAAGGTCGATGTCGTCGCCCTGCCTGGCCGCCACACCGATCTGGAACACCGGGTGCCGGTTCATGGAGCGGGTCGGGTTGAGGTGCTCCACCAACACATCGAAGGGCAGGTCGGAGTGTTCCAGAGCGTCCAGTGTCGCGTTGCGCACGTCATCGCACAGCTCAGCAAAGGTGGTGGCGGCGGAGATGCGATGGCGCATCACCAGGGTGTTGACGAACAGCCCCACCAGGTCAGCAAGAGCTTCCTCATCGCGGCCAGCGACCTGCGTGCCGAGTACGACGTCGTCGACACCAAAACGACTCACCAGGGCGGCCACCACTGCCTGGTTCAGCATGTGGGGGGTGCATCCCAGGTCACGTTCCAGGTCACGCAGCCGGTCGCGGAGGGGCGCGGGAACGGGCACGAACACACGCGATCCCCTGCCCGTGGCGACGGCTGGACGGGGAGTCGCCAACGACAACTCGGTGTCCTGCGGGGCGTCGGCCAGCCGGGTGCGCCAGTACTCGATCTGTTCGTGGGCGAGTGACCCGGGGTCGTGGACATCGCCCAGCAGTTCGCGCTGCCAGGCGGCGAAGTCTGCGTACTGGACCTCCAACGGTTCCCGCTCCCAGGGCGTCCCGTCCCGGCGGGCCGCGTAGGCCTCACCGAGGTCCCGCGCCAACGGCTCCATGGAGACCCCATCAGCCGCGATGTGGTGCACGACGATCAGAAGGATCCACCCTCCGGGTTCGGCAATGAGGTGCGCCCGCAGCGGCAACTCCTCGACCAGGTCGAACGGCTCGACGGCCAGACGACGCATCGCGGCATCGGGGTCACCGATGTGAGTCATGCACCGCAGCAGCTCCGGCAGGTCCTCGGGTTCCACGACGTCGAGCACGGGCTCACCGTCGACCACGCGGACATGGGTGCGCAGCACCTCGTGCCGGGCGGCGACGTCACGCACCGCCCGGGCCAGCGCGACCCGGTCGACGTCACCGGCCAGGTGCATCGCCAGCGGGATGTTGTAGGCAGGAGAACCGGGCTCCGTCTGGGCCATGAACCAGAGCCGGCGTTGACCGTAGGAAAGGGGCTGAGTCATGTCGTCTCTCCAGAAGTTCAGACGCGGGAACGTGGGGTAAGGCGGGGACGCGGACGGCGTGGCACTGCAGCGGCGGCGGCTCGGGACGCCAACGCAGCCGGTGTGGGGGCCTCAAACAGGTCGCGGATACTGACCGCCCAGCCCGCATTTGCCACTGCAGCGACCACCCGAGCCGCCGCCAGGGAGTGCCCCCCGATGGCGAAGAAGTCGGTCGTCCGCCCGACCCCGGGGCATCGCAGGACTGTTTCGTAGGCCTCGCAGATGGCGCGTTCCACATCGGTGGACGGGGCGACGAGGTCATCACCGGGTGCGCTGCCTCCGGGTTCCGGGAGAGCCGCGAGGTCGAGTTTCCCGTTGACCGTCAGCGGGAGCGCATCCAGCGCGATGACGTGCGAGGGCACAGCGTGTGGGGGAAGTTCGGCCCTGGCGCACTCCAGCACGGCGCCGGTGGAGATCCCGGCGGGAGTGACGTACACGACGAGAGCCGGCTGGCCCGCCTGATCCTCGCGGACCATCACGTGCACCTGCTCCACCCCCTCGACGGCACGCAGCACGGAGGCGATCTCACCCGGCTCCACCCTAAAGCCGCGCAGCTTGACCTGCTCGTCGCTGCGACCGCGGTAGATCAGCTCTCCCGCACGGTTCCAGCGCACCACATCACCGGTGCGGTAGACCCGTTCCCCGCCGCCATCGGGATCGGCGACGAAGCGGGTCGCGGTCAAGCCTGCGCGATCGCGATAGCCGAGAGCGACACCGGGGCCCCCGATGTAGAGCTCACCGTCGACCCCGATCGGGACCGGTCGCAGCAGGGAGTCCAGCACGAGCAGGCGCGCACCGGCCAGTGGGCCTCCGATGGGGGGTGCGTCCCGACCAGCTGTGAGCGGCCCTGCCACTGTGGCCGCGACCGTCGCCTCCGTCGGCCCGTAGGCGTTGAACATCGAACGTCCAGGGGCGAACCGTGCGACAAGTTCGGCGCTGCACGCCTCGGCACCGACCAGCAGGGTGTCGAGCCCGTCGAGACCGGTGGGATCGACCGTGGCCAGGGCACCTGGAGTGACCAGGGAGACATCGCAGCGCGACAACCACTGCGCCAGTTCGTCGCCGACGAGCACACCGGGCGGCGGGACGACGAGGGTGCCTCCCGCGGGCCAGGCGAGGCAGAGCTCCAGGATCGATGCGTCGAAGGCGAGGGAAGCAAGTTGCAGCACCCGCGTGCCGGGGGTGAGGCCATAGCGTTCCTCCTGTGCCCGGGCGAAGGCGCCCAGTCCGCGTTTGAGAATCTCGACGCCCTTGGGTTCGCCAGTCGAACCAGAAGTGTGGATGATGTAAGCGACGTCACCTCCACGTGGTGCGGTCTCCGGCAGGCAGCTGTCGCCGTCCGCATCGGCCAGATCGAGCACGGGGGTTCTCGTACCGGCTCGTTCCAGGGCCTCGATTCCCCCGCCGCCGGCCAGCACCACCCGCATGTCGCAGTCCTCGACCAGCCGGCGCTCGGGGCCCCGGCGCGGCGTCCCGAGCGAGGCCGCGACCCTCTCCTCCCACCCCTTCCCACGGGCAAAGCGATCCGGGAAGATCTGGTAGGCGATGCCACCCTTGTACCACTCGGGCAGCTCGGGGCGCAGCCGCTCGAAGACGGTGATCTGGAACGAGGGGGGCTCGCCATAGGCAAAGGCGCCCTCGCCGCAACCGTACTCGCGCGCCGCCCCATAGCGCCACACGGCGCCGTCCGCAGCGGTGATGTTGAAGCTGTACCAGATGACCTCCGGGGTGCTGGGCTCGAACGTGCGCGTGAAGCGCAGGTGGTCGCCGACCTCCTCGCCGTCCATGTCGAGAAGGAGCTCCCCCTGCTCGTCCACCCACAGCCTCAGCCGGGCGGTTGCGGCCGGCTCGTCCCAGACATCAATTGACAGAGAGACGGCGCCGCCCACTTGAACGGCGCCGAAGGGTCTTCTGCACGAGATGTCCGAGGTGTTGTGCTTTGCCCTCAAATCTGCCTCTTCTATCTGTAGCGAGCTATCTCGGGATGGAGGCCATGGTAGATGTCAAGGTACTCGACCGCCGCACGCCTCCAGCTGAAGTCGCTCCCCATGGCCTGCGCCTGTAGCTTAGCCCATGCCTCGCGGTCCGTCCAGAACACCTCGCAGGCGGCCAGCAGGGTGTCGGCCATCTCGTCGGCGTTCATGTTCGCGAAGCGGAAGCCCGTCCCCTCGCCGGTGAAGCGGTTGTAGGGCTGGACGCTGTCCTGGAGTCCCCCGGTCTCGCGCACGACGGGAAGCGTGCCGTAACGCATGGAAATCATCTGAGAGAGACCGCAGGGCTCAAACTCAGAAGGCATTAAAAACATATCGGCACCTGCATACATACGATGAGAAAGCGCAATATCAAACTCAATGCGGGCAG
>ERZ773014.822-NODE-822-length-20556-cov-25.833423_pt1 | contig 20556 bp, 22 predicted proteins | sample MGYA00580841_ERZ773014 | MGnify/ENA primary metagenome ERZ773014 (study PRJEB29015, sample SAMEA2737989) | human oral metagenome | biome: human oral; feature: human-associated habitat; material: dental | place: China | collected 2067 ...
CAAATTATACAGTGACAAATAAAAATTTACCTTTTGCTCCGACGCAAGTTTTTACTGACGGGATAAAAACTGTTATAATTTTGCCTGAAGAAATACAGGAAGCACCTGTAATAATGGTAAAAGGAACTAGTGGAAATGGTTTTGAGGTGGTTAATTTTGAATATGAATTTAATAAAATAATTGTTCATAGGAAAATTAAGGAAGCGGTGCTCAAACTTGGGAAAAAACAAGTTAGAATTAAACATAAATAAAAGGGGGAAATTGAAAATGGATGAAGATAATTTGAAAAAATATGAAGATGAAGATTTGATAATTGAGGAAGCTGATGAAACTGAATTGGAAGATGACATTGGAGATATTTCAGATTTTGAAGATGAATCAAAAAAAGATTTAGAAAAAGGTGGAAAGTTTAAGAAGAAATTGCCAATCTATGTTGCAATTGGTGGATTTTCAATAATCGTGGGACTTCTTGCAATTCCTGGTGTGATAAAAAATTCAATTAAAAAAAATAAAAATCAAAATGAATTAAGTCAAAATATGGAGCAACCAGTTTATGATGGTGAAGTTGATCCGGAAGAAGCTCAAAATAAAAATCTTAATTTAGGAAATCAAAATGATAGTAGTGCAATAAATGTAAATGAGCCTTGCGATACAGTTAATTTAAATAATCCGAATAACATTAACAACCCAAATTGTGCAAATATTTCAAATAATCAAAATATAGCTCAAGCTCAGAATGAGAATCAAAATGAATCTCAAAGTAAAAATCAAAACGAAAGTCAAAATAAAATTTCCAAAACTCAAAATCATTCAAGTAAAAATTTTGAAGCTCAAGATTTTTCGAAAAATGAAATACAAAAAAAAATTAATAAAAATATTTCATCCGATGAACAAAATAAAATTTACTCCTTTAGAAATATTTCTAAACCTGAAAAACCTGAGTATCATCCAAGAAATATAGAAAAACCATCATCTGGAGCGTTAAATTCATTGAGTAAAAATGATAATTCTAGTTTGAATGTTGATAAGAGTGATAAAATTGATAAAAGTGCTGAGAAAAAGATAAGAACGAAAGCTAAAGCAAATGGGATAAATACTTTTTCACTGCAACAGGGAAGTTATATTCCAATTGTAACTTCAACAAAAATGAATAGCGATACTCCCAGTTATTTTATGGCTATAGTTTCTGAAAATGTCTATTCCAAAGATGGACATCACAAAATTTTGATTCCGATGGGAAGCAAAATAATTGGAAATTATTCCACACTGAAAAATAATAACGATACAAGGATGCTTATGATGGTTGACAAAATTATTCTTCCAAATAACAAGACGGTTGTTTTTGAAAAGTCAAATGTGATTGACTTAAAAGGAGAAATTGGTGCAAAAGGAAAGTTGAATACAAAACTAACTCAAAGGATTGGAAAATCATTGCTCGCACTTTCATTTAGCGTGGCAGATTTAGTGCTGGATTATAGAAAGACTAGAGTTGCACGAAGATATCCGTCAAGATGGGATGAAATAATAACAGATCCTGTAAATACAGTAAAAGATTCGATGGAAACAATAGATAAGGCTTGGAATTCAGTAAAAAATCGGATTAAAATACCAGTTGGGACTAAATTAAATGTTTTTACAGGAAATGAAATTGTTTTGGAAGAATATAAAAGAAGTTAATTAAAAAATTGAGAAAAGAGAAATTATGAAAAAAAATAATAAAAAAATTTTTAAAATAGAATATCGGATACTCTCAATATTTTTTGGAATATGTAATTTTTGTTTTGCTGATACAAATTACAAAGGATTTGAAAGACTATTTAAAGAAGGAGCCAAAATTGGTGGTGGGAGTGTAATTGAAAGAATGGTAAATTCACTTTTTTATGGATTAATTGTTTTGTATCGGGGAATTTCATCAAAGTTAAGTCAAATTTTAGGTTTTATTATTTTGGCGTTTATGATTATAAATATTTTAAAAATAATTTTGCAAAATGTGGAAAAAGTAGATTTGTATTCAATATTGAAAATGCTCCTTCCAAGTTTTATAAAAAATTTAATTCTTGCTTTTATTTTTATTACGCCAGTGAGTTACAAAATAAATCTTGGTTTTGAAAATACTTTTGGAAACAAAACAGTAAAAGGGACTTTATTAACTGAATTCACAGAAATATTTTTTTCTATGTTTTATAAATTAGGTTTAATAGTTTTTAGCTCCGAGAAATTTAGAAATATAACTCCAGGAAAGTTAGCCGATAATTTTATTTCAACACCGCTTAATTTGTTACAAAATGTACTAAAGTTTAAAACATTTTTCGCAATATTTATAAATATCGCCAAAATAATTTTATTAATTTTCTGCGTTTGGATTTGTGCAAAAATTATTTCAAAATATATTGTAATTATTTTTGAAACATTGATGTTAATGATTTTTTCAACTTTTTATTTAATATTTTTTCTTTTGGAAAGTACATCACAAATTGCTCAAAAAGGATTAAATATAATAATTATACAAATAATCACAATTTTTATGGCTGCTGCAATGATGGGAGTATCGTATCAATTATTAAATTTAATATCAGTTGGAAATAGTATACTTGGAATTTCTTCACTTGTGATAGCACTTATGTTAGCAGAAAAAACTATTGAAAATATAGATTTTATTGCGATGACTTTGACTAGTGGTTAAGCAGTAAATGAAAGCTAGTGATAAATTTTTAGAATTATATTAAAAACATTTTTTGATACATAATTGAAATAGATAGATTGACACTATATTTTATTTGAAAAATGTAGAATGAAATGTTAAGAAAAAAATTATAAAAAATGAAAATGACTAAAAAATCTTTTTAAATAAAAATCTAAGAATAAGATGTTATAATTCTTAATAAAAGTTTTTGAAAGGAAAGAAAAATGAAAAAAATTATATTAACGATGTCTCTATTTTTTAGTGTATTTTTATTTTCTGAAACTACGAATGGAAATAATTTAAAACAAAGCGTAAATAATGCTTTTTATGAATTTATGGATTTTCAGATTAATCCTAATAATGTGAAAAAAAATGTTTTGAAAAATTCGGTGGAAGATACAAATAAAATTTTGGGGGCAAATGTTGATAAAAAAAGAAAAAATAATCTGAAAGAAGTTGCAAAAAGTCAAACTGGTGTATCTTTATCAAATTCTTCTGATTATTTGGTAATTGCAAATTCAAAAATTACTTATAAAATAAAAAACACTGAAGTAAAAAATGGAGAGGCAGTTTTAAATGTACATATGAAAGCACCTGATTTGACAGCATATAATTCAGAACTTCAAAATTACATAGAGAAAAAAGTTTATGAAAACAAGAAAGAAGTTCAAAAAATGAATGAAAATAAATATCAAAGTTTTTTATTGGAAAAAATATCTGAATTTTATTTAAATGTGGTAAAAAGAAATGATTTGAAATTTATGGAAAGTGATATTAAAGTATATGTAAAAAAATATCCGAATAAATGGGGAGTAATACAAGATTATAAAATAAATAATGCACTTTACAAATATTTAGGATTCGGTTTTGGTCCAGAATTAATAAATTAAATAGTGTAAATAGAACTGTTTCACAAGTGAGACAGTTCTTTTTTATGTAAAAAAATCAATATTTAAAATTATAAATCTATGCATTTTCAAAGATTTTTTTTGATAAAAAATTTTTTTGAAATTGATTTTTTTATTTTTTTCTCTAATATTCATAATCAGTATAATCAAAAAATTTGATAATTTTTATTTGATTAAAATTATTTTAATTTTTAGAATTCATCTTGAAAAACACAATATTTTGTGATAATATTTAATTATGATAACAACATATAGTGTTTTTTGAGGATTTGGGAAAATGGGGGAATTTATGAAATAAAGGAGAGAAAATCAAGATGGGATTAGAATTGACACCGAATTTAAATAAAACAATTGAAAAAATAATAAATGTGGAAAAAAATGATACAAATAATGAAAATGCGAACATGTCTTCAATGACACCTGCGGGACAAATGATGAAATTTGCAAGTGAAGTTTCAAAAGTTTATGCACTTGAAAATCTTATATCTGAAAAATTTAGAAAAGCTCATGAAGATGGGATTATCCACATTCACGATTTGGACTTTTATCCAAGCAAAACGACAACTTGTCTTCAGTATGATCTGGAAGATATGTTTGAAAAAGGATTTGTCACAAAGCATGGTTATATTCGTGAAGCGCAAAGTATTTTAACTTACGCCACTCTTGCGACTATTATATTTCAGACAAATCAGAATGAACAGCATGGTGGTCAAGCAATTCCAGCGTTTGATTTTTATATGGCAAAAGGAGTGCTAAAGTCATTTAGACAGTATTTGAAAAATAGAATTTTAAATTTTGTGGAAATTAAAAATGATGTTGAAATTACTGAAAAATATGAAAAAGATGCAAAAGCATTTTTGAAAAAAATAGTTGATTCGATAAAAACGACAGAAGAAGAAAATGAAAAAATATCAAAATATTTTAGTATTTCTAAAAATGATTTGAAAAAGTTGTTAAAAAGTAGCTATAAAGATACAAAAAAAGAAACTTATCAGGCGATGGAAGGATTTTTGCATAACTTAAATACAATGCATTCACGTGGTGGAAATCAAGTTGTCTTTTCTTCAATAAATTATGGAACAGATACGTCATATGAAGGTAGAATGGTCATAAAAGAACTTTTAAGAGCGACTTCAAAAGGTCTTGGAAAAGGAGAAACTCCAATTTTTCCAATTCAGATTTTTAAAGTAAAAGAAGGTTTAAATTTTTCTGAAAATGATTATAATTTAGCGCGAAGTAATTTTGAAAATCTTTTAGAAAGTGTAAAAAGCGACGAAAATATTTATGATGAAGGTAAAAAAAATGTAAAATTTGAAACACCAAATTTTGATCTGTTACTACTCGCCTGTGAAACTACCAGTCGTAGATTGTTCCCTAATTTTGTATTTCTTGATGCAGAGTTTAATAGACATGAAAAATGGGATATGAATGATCCTAAAAAATATAGATACGAAATTGCAACAATGGGATGCAGAACGAGAGTTTTTGAAAATGTAAATGGTGAAAAAACAAGTCTTGGACGAGGAAATTTGTCATTTACAAGTATTAATTTTCCTAGACTTGCAGTTGAAACTCGAAAAGATGTGGAAGAAAAAATTTTAGCAATGGAAAAAGAAAATAAATTTTCTAGTGAAAAAGAAAAAATAGATAAAAAAAATGAAATGTTAGTAAAAGAATTTCAAGAAAAAGTTTTGGACGCGTCAAGACTCGCTGGAGAACAATTATTAGAAAGATTTAAATTTCAAAAAACCGCTCTTGCAAAACAATTCCCATTTATGAAAGGAAATAATTTGTGGAAAGGTTTGGGAGATAAAAAAGAAAATGATGAAGTGGGAGAGGCGATAAATAGCGGAACACTTGCGATAGGTTTTGTAGGTGGAGCCAATGCGATGTATGCTTTGTTTGATGCAGAACATGGAACAAATGAATTAGCATATAAGACACTTTATGATACGATTGAAAAGATGGAAAAAGTGGCGGATGAGTTTAAAAATAAATATCACTTGAATTATTCAGTATTGGCATCTCCTGCAGAAAGTCTTGCGGGAAGATTTTTAAGAATGGACAGAGAAAAATTTGGAGTAATAAAAAATGTTACAGATAGAGATTATTATGTAAATTCGTTTCACATTGATGTCAAAAAAGAAATAAGCATTTTTGATAAAATAAGAAAAGAAGCACCTTTTCATAAACTTACAAAAGGTGGACATATAACTTATGTGGAATTAGACGGAGAAGCTAGAAAAAATATAAGTGTAATTTTAAAAATAGTAAAAGTTATGAAAGATAGCGGAATAGGTTATGGTTCAATAAATCATCCAGTCGACAGATGTAAAGATTGTGGAACTGAGGCAATAATTTATGACAGTTGTCCTGTTTGCGGAAGTCACAATATATCAAGAATCAGAAGAATAACTGGTTATCTGACAGGGGATCTCGAAAGTTGGAACAGTGCGAAAAAAGCTGAAGAAATGGACAGAGTAAAACACGGAATTTAATATGAAAAATGAGGATTTAAAAAAAGATTTTTCGCTAAGACTTTTAAGAACTTTTAAAGAAACTATTGTTGATGGAGTTGGACTTCGCTATTCAATATATTTTTCAGGTTGTTCTCATGCTTGTCCTGGTTGCCATAACGAGTATTCTTGGAATCCTAATAATGGGACTGAATTGACTTATGAAATTTTAAATGAAATTGCTAATGAAATTAATCAAAATGAATTACTTGATGGAATTACGATTAGTGGTGGGGATCCGCTTTTTAATCCAAAGGATATGTTAAAAGTTTTGAAATTTTTGAAAGAAAAGACGAAAAAAAATATTTGGATGTATACAGGTTATACATTGGAAGAAATAAAAAAAGATGATTTGAGAAAAAAATGCTTGAAATATGTTGATGTTTTGGTTGACGGACGATTTATTAAAGAATTGTATGATCCAAATATAAAATTTAGAGGAAGTAGCAATCAGAGAATTATAAAAAGAGAAGATTTTGGAATATAAAAAAATAGAGTTGCAAAATGTGGCAGCTCTAATTTTTATAATTAATTATTTTCTGAATTTTCATTGTTATTTTCATCTTTTGGAAGAATTGTATTCAAATTTGAAAAAGTTGTATTTAATTTTCCTAATAGTACTTCTAAATTTTCTCCTGTTACAGCCACTTTTTCTTCATCTGAAGATTTTTTTACCATAAATTTTGTAGTATTTTTTGCTTTTGGCAAGTCTTTGGATTCTAATGTTTCTTTTAATATTTCTTCAGTAGACTTTTTAGTCGCATCTTTTGAAAAAGTATTGCTTGAGATATTTTTAAAAAATTGTAAAAATAATTTTCTTGTGTCGATATTTTCAACTTCAACAGTTACAATACTTGTATCTTCACTTTGTTTTTCCGAGTTAGTAATTTTGTAATTAATATTTTTTAGCAAAGTTTTGTACAGTTGTTCCTGACTTTGACTAATATAATTTTGTTCAAAGTTTTTCAAAAAATTTGCATCAGTAGTGTATTTTCCAGCTTCGGTTGTTTTTCCAGCTTTTAAGTTGTCAATAAATTTTGCAACTGTTTTTTCTGAACTATTACCGCCACAGCTTGTCAAAAAAACAAGAAATAACATTCCCAATAGTATTTTTTTCATATTCGGCTCCTATCTATAAATTTTATTATAATTATTATATAATTAATTTTACATTATTTAAGCTAATAAGTCAATAGTTTTAAAAACCAAAATAAAACTTAATAAAATTTTAAAAATTGACAACAGTTATAATAATTGTGTATAATAAAAGTATTATGAATAAACTAGAAAAATTGGAAGATTTTTTGAGACACTCGATACTTTTTTTGTATTATGGAGAACTTTTTTCTAAAAAGCAAAGAGAGTATTTGGAACTGTATTTCGAGGAAAATAGTTCTTTTTCAGAAATTGCAAAAAAATATAAGATTACACGGCAAGCTGTTTATGATAATATAAAGCGTGGAATAAAGCAGCTTGATGAATACGAAGAAAAATTAAAAATATTTGAAAAAGAAAAGGAACTAAAAAATAAACTTTTATTTTTGAAAAGTAATTTTACTTTGGAAAATTTGGAAAAAATAATTGAAGAATTTGATTATGATGAAAATTTAGAATAAAAATTAGGAGAGTTTAAAGATGTTTAATAATTTAGGAGATAGATTTAAAGATATATTTAAAAAAGTCAGAGGGCAGGGGAAATTGACGGAAAGTAATATGAAGGATGCTCTTCGGGAAGTTAGATTAGCTTTGCTGGAAGCGGATGTTAATTACAGTGTTGCCAAAAATTTTGTTTCAAGAATCCGTGAAAAAGCGCTGGGAGAAGAAGTAATTTCAGGAGTAAATCCAACACAGCAATTTGTAAAGATAGTGAATGATGAACTTGTGAAAGTGCTTGGTGGAACAAATGTTGCACTTAAAAAGGCTGAGAAAGGAATGACAGTCGTGATACTGTGTGGGCTTCAGGGTGCTGGGAAAACGACATTTTCAGGAAAACTTGCAAAATTTTTAAAATCAAAGGGAGAAAAACCTTTTTTAATTGGAGCTGATGTGTATAGACCAGCGGCTAAAAAACAATTAAAAGTGTTGGCACAGCAGGTAAAAGTTGGGTCTTTTACGATAGATGAGAGCACAGATGCATTAAAAATCGTACAAGAGGGAATAAAAGCAGCCAAAGATGAAAATGCTACTTATGTGATAATTGATACAGCAGGTAGACTTCACATTGACGAAGAGTTGATGAAAGAGCTGCACGATATAAAAGATAATGTAAAACCTGATGAAATACTTCTTGTGGTTGATGGAATGACTGGACAAGATGCGGTAAATGTGGCAAAATCTTTTAATGAAGAGCTTGATATAACTGGAGTTGTACTAACTAAACTAGACGGAGATACTCGTGGTGGTGCGGCTTTGTCGGTTAAAGAAGTTGCTGGAAAACCAATAAAATTTATAAGTGAAGGGGAAAAACTTGACGATGTTTCGGCATTTCACCCTGATAGACTCGCCTCTCGTATTTTGGGGATGGGAGATGTCGTGTCGCTGGTTGAAAAGGCGCAGGAAGCGATTGATGAAAAAGAAGCTAAAAAAATGGAAGAAAAATTTAGAAAAAATCAGTTTGATTTTGAAGATTTTTTGAAACAATTTAAAATGATTAGAAAAATGGGGTCGATTGCGGGAATTATGAAAATGATACCTGGAGTTGATACAAGCATGATTGATATGGGAATGGCTGAAAAAGAGATGAAAAAAGTGGAAGCTATTATTTACTCAATGACAGTGGAAGAAAGAAGAAATCCAAAACTTTTAAAAGCCGGAACTAGAAAAGTTAGAATTGCCAAAGGCAGTGGAGTACAAGTAAATGATGTGAATAAATTAATAAAACAGTTTGAGCAAATGAAGCAAATGATGAAAATGTTTAACAGCGGAGCAATTCCAGGACTTGGAATGATGAAAGGCAGAAAAAGATAAATTTTTAAAAGATAAAAATTAAAGAAAAGAGATGAAAGAAATGGCAAAAGATATTTTGCATGAATTACAGAATGTATATTCGTTAAAATCAAGGAAAAGCAAAATTATTTTAATAATACTTTGTTTTTTTACAGGAATTTTTTCAGGGTTAATTGTTTCGTCATACACATTGTTACTAAATAAAATTTCTTTTTTTAGAAATGGGTATTTAACAAATTTGACAGTAACAAAAATTATTGTAGGACTAATAATCTTTATTTCAGTGGGAATAGTAATTCAGTTTATGTTTTCAAAATATCCGCTAATAGGTGGAAGCGGTATTCCACAAGTAAATGCGTTTTTGAATAAAAAAATAAAGTTTAACTGGCTGCCGGAGCTGTTTACTAAGTTTTTTGGTGGAGTTTTGGCGGTTGGAGCTGGAATGGCACTTGGTCGGGAAGGACCCTCTGTACATTTGGGGGCGCTTATTGGTTCTGGAATTAAAAAGATTACAAAAAGAACTGAAACTGAAGAAAAATATCTTGTAACTTGTGGTGCCAGTGCGGGAATCGCTTCGACATTTAATGCGCCTCTTGCGGGAGTAATTTTTTCATTAGAAGAACTTCATAAGTTTTTTTCGCCGCTTTTATTGATTTGTGTATTAGTTGCCAGCGGGACTTCAAATTACGTTTCAAGAATGATTCTAGGACCTGAGTCTTCGTTTCAATATAATTTTATGCTTCCAAAACATACTCCAATTTATATTATTGGAATTGTAACGCTTGTATTTTGTTTAATAATTACAATTTTGGGAAGAGGATTTTCATATTTTCTTTTGTTGTTTCAAAAAAAATTTAAAGACATAAAAATGAATAAATATTTAAAAATTTCGCTATTTATGGTGGTTGTCTACTTAGTGGCAATCTTTTTTAAAGAAATAACAGGCGGAGGGCACGATTTAATTGAAAAAATGTTCTCGGAAAAAGTAGGTCTTAAAATTTTATTTGCAATTTTAATAATGAAATTTTTTTACACAATGTTTTGTTATTCATCAGGATTTCCTGGCGGAATTTTTTTGCCAATGCTAGTAATAGGAGCTTTGTCTGGAAAAGTTTATGGCGAAGTATTAAATCACTATTTTGAAATTCCAAATGAAATAATTGTACATTTTATGATACTTGGAATGGCGGCTTATTTTACAGCAGTTGTGAGAGCGCCAATTACGGGAATTACATTAATTTTGGAAATGACAGGAAATTTTTCTTATCTGTATATGCTTATAATTGTTTGTACAATAGTCTATATTTTTACTGAATTATTTAAAATGGAGCCAATTTATGAAAGACTTTATTTAAACATGTTTGAAAAAGAAATTTCTCAGTCAGAAAAAGAAGAAGAAAAAATTAAAAAAGAGAAAAGAAAAAAAGAAAAAAGACTTGAAATGTTGGAAAATTGGTGGAAAGACAGACATAGTAAAAATAAAAAAAATAATGAGGATAAAATTGTCACTTTACTAATTCCAGTTGGAGTAAATTCGGAATTTGACGGGAAATTAGTCAAAGAATTGAAATTGCCAGAAAATATTTTAATTATAAGTGTTAGATCAGAAGGAGAAGACCACATTGCAAAAGGTAACACAAAAATTCAAAGTGGAAATCAGATTGTTATGATTACGGATTATAAGACAGCTAGTAAATATGCGAGTGAATTAAAAGAGCGAGGACTAAAAATTATTTAAAAAATAAATTTTAAAGTAAGAGGACTTTTTAGAAAATAAAATTTTCAATTTTAGTCCTTTTATTTTTTATAAATTATTTTTTGCAAAAAATTTAAAATTTGGAGAAAAGTATGGAAAAAATAAAAATATTGGGTTTGGGACCTGGAAATCTTAATTATACATTGCCAATAGTTTTGAAAAAAATAGAAGAAAGTGATGTGATAATCGGCGGGAAAAGACATTTGGAAAGTTTGGGAAAGTACACTAAAAATAAAGAACATTTTTATATTTCAGCTGATTTGAACAAAGTTATAGAATTTATCAATGAAAATAGAGATAAGAAAATATCTTTAGTAGTTTCTGGAGATACTGGTTTTTACAGCTTTTTAGCTTTTATAAAAAAACATTTTTGTGATAATGAATTGGAAGTGGTTGCTGGAATTTCGTCACTACAATATATGTTTGCAAAAATTTCAGAGTTTTGGAATGATGCTTATATTTCGAGTGTTCATGGAAAAAATTTTGATTATGTTTCAAAATTGAGGGAATATGAAAAAATTGGATTACTCACAGATTTTAGTAAAAATACGCCACAGAATATTGCAAAGAAATTGTTTGAAAACGGTTTTGAAAATGCAAAAATTTTTGTTGGAGAAAATCTTTCTTATGAAAATGAGAAAATCTACGAATTTAGAGTTAGCAAATTGAAAGATTATGAGAAAAAATTTGGAATGAATGTTGTGATTATAAAAAGATAGAAAATTATTAAAAAAAATTTTTTTTAAATGTTGAAATATTTGCTTAGAAGATTTTGAAAAAATTAGAAATAAAAAAATAAAATTTAGAAAGAGATGAAAATGAAAAAACATAAAAATATAATGATTTTTGGAACGGGTTCAAATGTTGGAAAAAGTATAATTGCAACAGGACTTTGCAGAATTTTTTATCAAGATGGATATAGAGTTGCACCATTTAAATCACAAAATATGGCGCTAAATTCATTTATAACGAAATCCGGAAAAGAGATGGGAAGAGCACAAGTTGTACAGGCTGAAGCCGCTAAAATTGAACCAGAAGTTTTTATGAATCCGATTTTACTAAAACCGACAACGGATAAAAAATCGCAGGTCATTGTAAATGGGAAAGTTTATAAAAATATGGATGCGAGAGAATATTTTGCTTTTAAACATAATTTGAAAAAGGAGATTAAAAGAGCATATAATTATATTCGAGAAAACTATGACATTTGTGTATTGGAAGGTGCGGGAAGTCCTGCGGAAATTAATTTGAAAGAAGATGATATTGTAAATACTGGAATGGCTGAGATGGCAGATACGCCTGTGATTTTGGTAGCAGACATTGATAGAGGTGGAGTTTTTGCCGCAATTTATGGGACGATAATGCTTTTGGAAGAAAGTGAGAGAGTCAGAATAAAAGGGGTTATCATCAATAAATTTCGTGGGGATAAATCGCTTCTTGCAAATGGGATTGAGATGATAGAAAAATTAACAAATGTACCTGTTTTGGGAGTGGTTCCGTATGTGAAATTGGGGATTGAAGAAGAGGACAGTCTTGGGATTGACAAATATAATGAGAAAAAAGATGCGAAAATAAAAATTTCTGTGATAAAATTAAAGCATATTTCAAATTTTACTGATATTGACGCACTTAGCCATTATAGTGATGTCTCACTAAAATATGTCAAAAGTGCAAATGAACTTGGAAATGAAGATGTTATTATTATTCCTGGCTCAAAAAATACAATTGAAGATATGAAAGATTTGGTTGAAAAAGATATGGCTCGAAAAATAATAAAACTTGCAAAATCAGGAACTGTCATTTTTGGAATTTGCGGAGGATTTCAAATCTTGGGACAAAAAATTACTGATTTGAATAACTTGGAAAGTAATTTAAAGGAGATTTCAGGACTAGGTATACTTCCGATAGAAACAGTTATAGAAACGGAAAAAATAACTACGCAATATGAAAATACATTAAAAAACGTAAGTGGAATTTTGAGCGGAATGGAAAATGTTAAAATAAATGGTTATGAAATTCATCAAGGTTATAGTTATTTGGAAAATGGTGATAAGAGTAAAAATTTGAAAGAAATTCAAAAAAATTGTATTTTTGGAGAGAAAAAGTTAAAGGGAATGGTGCGAGAAAATGTGATTGGAACTTATGTTCACGGAATATTTGATAATTTTGAATTTACAAATAGTTTTTTGAATAAAATTAGAGAAAATAAAGGTTTGGAATATGTAGATAAAAAATTTAGTTATTCTGAATATAAAGATAGAGAATATGATAAATTGGCAAAAGTTTTGCGGGAAAATATTGATATTGAAAAAATTTATGAGATAATTGAAAAAGAATAAAAAAACTATTTTTTTAGTTTGTTTTTATATATTAGCTTTTCGATTGACAAAACTATAATATGTGTTATAATAAAAAAGATACAGGTGTTTTTTAACTTAATAAGGAAATCGGTTAAAATCCGATACAGCCACCACTACTGTGAAATGGACGAAAGTGTATAGCCACTGAAAATAAAAAAATTTTTGGGAAGGATACGAGTAGGAAGAAGTTAGTCAGGAGACTTGCCTGTAATCTTTGCAATATAAAATTTTCTGGGAAGGGAGAAAATAATCTGCATAAAAAAATGAACTGTGGTTTTATCACAGAATTTTTACGTATGTTAAGTTCAGCTTTTTCAGCTGATTTTTTATTAAAAAAATTTTTAAGAAATTTGAGAGGAAGTGGAAAAGATGAAAAAGTTGAAATTATTAATTTTGATGGCTTTTTTAGTAATTGGTGTAAATAGTTTTTCTATGCACATCATGGAAGGATTTTTGCCTGTGAAATGGGCAGCATTTTGGTTTGTTTTATGTTTACCGTTTTGGTTTTTTGGAATAAAAAAATTAAAAAAATTATCTGGTGAAGATATGGAGGAAAAAATGATTTTAGCACTTGCGGGAGCATTTATATTTGTGCTTTCAGCGCTAAAAATACCGTCTGTCACAGGAAGTTCGTCACATCCGACAGGAGTGGGATTAGCTTCTATATTATATGGACCCTTTGTAACTTCAATACTGGGGACAATAGTTCTTATATTTCAAGCGGGACTTTTGGCGCACGGAGGATTTACAACGCTTGGAGCAAATAGTTTTTCAATGGCAATAACAGGGCCTTTAGTATCTTTTGGGATTTATAAATTGCTTTATAAAAAAAATAAAGCGGTGGCGGTGTTTTTGGCAGCGGCTCTGGGGGATTTGGCAACATATGTAGTAACTTCACTTCAACTGGCACTAGCAAATCCTTCGGCAACTGGAGGAGTGTTGGAATCATTTTTAAAGTTTGCGGCAATCTTTGCGGTAACTCAGATTCCTTTGGCGATTATTGAAGGGTTGCTAACAAATATTATAGTAAATATATTGGATAAATATAACGATAAAAAAGAAAAAGAATAATAAGAACAATAATAAGAATAAAAAGAAGAGGTGCAATTATAGTGAAAAAAGAAAAAAAAGATAATATTTTCAAAAAAAATATACTACTACTATTATTGATTGTAGCGATAGGAATATTTCCTTTGCTATTTATAAAAGGAGCAGAATTTGGTGGGTCTGATGACAAAGGGGAAGAAATGATTCAAAAAATTAATCCAAATTACAAACCTTGGGCAAAAAATCTTTTTGAGTTGCCAGGAGGAGAAGTTGAAAGTCTTTTGTTTGCACTACAAGCGGCATTTGGGGCAGGAGTGGTCTGTTATGTATTGGGATATTTAAAAGGTCGTAAAAAGGGAAGAGAAGAAAATGCTAATAGATAAAATTTCATACAGAAGTTTACTAAAGGAGATAAATCCTGCAATAAAAATATTTTTTATGGTAATAACTTTAATATTTTTAATTGTTACTGATAAAAAAGAAGTTTTTCTATTTAATTTTATTTTATTTAATGCAATTATGGTAGTTTTTATAAAAGTAAAAATAAAAGAATTACTTTATTTGTATATTGTTCCAGCGTTTTTTATTTTTACGACAGCACTTTCGCTTTTATGGATAAAAAAAGATGTGATAACATTTTTATTTCGCTCTTTTTCTTCAATTTGTGTGGTTTATGCTCTAATTTGTTCGACACCGATTTCAGATTTTGACTATGTTTTTGAGAAATTAAAATTTCCAAAAATTTTTCGAGAATTATTTTTATTAATTTATAAATTTATTTTTGTACTTTTTGATGTAAAAGATAAGTTATTAAACGCACAAAATTCGAGATTGGGGTATGTAAATTACAAAAGTAGCCTAAAATCTTTTTCAATGTTAGTTGCAGCAATATTCAGAAAAACAGCTTATTACAATGAAAATTCAGTAAAAGCTGTAAATTCAAGGTTAGGGAAAAATTTTATCTTTGTTCATAAGAAATATAAAAAAGTTGGAAAAGAAATTTTTTTCGTAATTTTTGTATGTTTAATAAATTTAGTTATGGTGGTAGTATAATGTTAAAATTAGAAAATATTTGCTTTTCATATGAAAAACAAAATAAGATTTTAAAAAATATCTCTCTTGATATAAAAAAAGGGGAAAAAACGGTATTTTTGGGAGAAAACGGTTCAGGAAAATCAACGCTATTTTTTTTGCTAAATGGATTGTTAAAGCCAGACAGTGGAGAAATATATTTTAATGGGGAAAAATTAAAGTATAAAAAGAAAGATTTAGAAAATTTGAGAAAAAAAGTTGGAATTGTATTTCAAGATCCCGAAGTTCAGATTTTTGCGCCGACAGTTTATCAAGAAATGGCTTATGGGTTGCAAAATCTAAATTATTCAAATGAAAAAATTGAAGAAAAAATAAATGAGATAAATGTTGAACTAAATATGAAAAAAATTTTAGAAAAACCATGTCATCATTTGAGTTATGGACAGAAAAAAAGAGTGACAATAGCTTCAATTTTGGCAATGGAACCAGAAATTTTGGTACTGGATGAGCCGACGGCATGGCTTGATTTCAAAAATATAAAAAAAACATTGGAAATGATAAAAAATTTGTGCAAAAGAGGAAAGACGCTTGTGATTTCTACGCACGACATAAATTTTGCGTACGAAGTTGCGGATTATATTTATATTTTAAATGAAGGAAAAATTGTGAAGCAAGGAACTCGTTACGAGATTTTTGATGATTTTAACTTTTTGAAAAAATTGAATTTGGATGTTCCAAAAATACTGAAAGTAAAAGAATTTTTAAAACAGAAAAATATTGATATTTTAGAATATTATGAGTTTTTGGAAAAAAATTTTAAATAAATATTTCACAAATAAATAAATTCTTGAATTTTTGTTAAAAGAAAATATGGTATAATATTATTAATAAATAATTTTATGAATTATGCCAGAACACTCCCGACGCAAGGAATGAGATGAATGGCATATTTTTTGGAGACGAAAAAATTTGAAATAGTTAAATACATATGGTATAATAAAAATGGTGATAAAGTATGGTAAATATTAATTTTGGAAGAGGATATATGTATTCAATTCAATACCATATAGTATGGTGTGTAAAATATAGAAGAAAAGTATTAATTGATGATATTGAAAAAACTTTAAAAGAATTACTAATTGAAATTTCTAATGAAAATAATATAAAAATAGTAGAAATGGAAACAGATTTAGACCATGTTCATATATTAATTGAATGTAGTCCTCAACATTTCATACCTAATATTTTGAAAATATTCAAAGGAATTTCTGCAAGAAAACTTTTTTTAAAACATCCCGAGATAAAAAATAAGTTATGGAATGGACACTTATGGAACCCTAGTTATTTTGTTGCAACTGTTTCAGAAAATACTGAAGAACAAATAAAAAGATATATCCAAACTCAAAAAGAAAGATGAGAAGGAGGAACTATGGCGAATTATGTATTGACATTAGCTTTAAAAACTGAACTATGGCAAGAACATATTTTAGAAAAGAGACTAAACATAGCCAGAATGATATATAATTCTTGCCTTAGTGAAATTCTTAAAAGACATAGAAAAATGATAAATTCTTCTGAATATAAAGAAATCAGTAATTTAGATAAAAAAGAGCAATCTAAAAGATATAAAGAATTAGATAAAAAATATTTAATATCTAAATTTGAATTAAATAAATATGTGAAACCTATGACACAAAAATTTAAAAAGAATATAGGTTCTCAAATGGGACAAGAATTAGCTGAAAGAGCTTTTGCGACTTATGAAAAATTTAAGTATGGTAAAGCTAAAAAAGTATATTTTAAAAGTTATGGAAATTTCTATTCTGTTAGAGAAAAAGGTAATATTACAGGACTTAGATTTTTTAAAGAAGATTGTTGCATATCTTGGTTAGGCTTAAAGATTCCTGTAATAATAAAAAATAATGATAAATATGCACAAAGTTGTTTTTTAGATAAGTTATTGTATTGTAGATTACTTAAGAGAGTTGTAAATGGAAAAAATAAATACTATGTTCAAATAACTTTTGAGGGAACACCTCCTAAAAAACATAAAGTTGGTGGAGAAAATGAAATTGGAATTGATATAGGAACTTCAACAATAGCAATCGTTAGTGATAATAAAGTAGAATTAAAGATTTTAGCTGAAAATATAGAAATAAATGAAAAGGAAAAAGCAAGACTACAAAGAAAATTAGACAGACAGAGAAGAGCAAACAATTCTAATAAATACAATGCTGATGGTACTATTAATATAGAAAATAAAGAAAAATGGAAAAAGAGTAAATCATATTTAAAAACTCAATTAAAACTTTCAAATTTACAGAGAAAAATCGCTGATAAAAGAAAGCAATCTCATAATATTTTAGCGAATAGTATACTAGAAATTGGAACAATAGTAAAAGTTGAAAATATGAATTTTAAAGCTTTACAGAGAAGAAGCAAGAAAACTGAAATATCTGAAAAAACTGGAAAATTTAAAAAGAAAAAGAGATTTGGAAAATCTTTATCAAATAGAGCACCTGCATTATTAATTGAAATAATAAATAGAAAATTAGAATATATTGGAAAAAATATAATAAAAATTGATACTTTTAAAGTAAAAGCTAGTCAACTAAATCATAGTACAAATGAATATGAAAAGAAAAGTCTATCAAAAAGATGGGTAGAAATATTAGGAAATAAAATACAAAGAGATTTGTATTCTGCATTTTTAATAAAGAATGTAAAAGAAAATTTAGAAGAAGTAAATATAGAAAAAGCACAAAAACAATTTGGTAGTTTTGTAAGATTACATAATGAAGAAATTTCCAAAATAAAGAAAAGTAATATAAAGACATTGAAATGTATGGGATTTTAAAATAAAAACGGTCTTGAACCGGGCCGAAAGGACGTTAATGTTCCCAGTGGGGAGCTTGTCCATTAAAGTTTTGGGGAAATCAGTCAGTATCTGGATGTCTGGTATTCAGGAGAAGCTGAATAGTACCTAGGAACCTCATGGCTTTCAGCCATGAGAGGTTCAGTATTTGAATTCCTGCAATTTCATTATATCCGTACTTTTCCATAACTTCCTTCCTCTTGTTTTAAATTTATGATTATATCACAGTTTTTAATCCAATACAATTTGTTGACATATAAAAAGTGATATGATAATATATAAGAAAAGAAAGAAAGGAAAAGCAAAAGATGAAAATTGAAAATGTTATTAAAGAACTGAAAAAAGAAAAAATGGTAAAACATAGTACATGGAACGACTTAATCATTGAATACATTTCCGAAAGTGGAATATTAACTATGAGTGATAAAAAAGGATTTATTTATTATTTTTCTGAAGAGGAATTTTTGGAACGTTTTGGAAAATTTAAAGAAAACTGGAAAACTGTTTCTAAAAAAGAATTTGAAAAACATATTGAAGATATTAAAAAATATGAAGAAAATCAAAATATCGGTAATAAAAAAACTGTTTTTCAACATAAAAAAAGTTTATCTGAAATTTTAAATGAAAACGTTGAGTTTAGTAAATAGAATATAAAAAAATAAAAAGGCTTTTAAGCCTTTTTTTTATTTATTTTGTTTCAAATACAACATGGACATGTGGTGCATCCTGGTTAAAATGGAAAACATAACTTATGTTTTTTGCTTTGTTCTGGATAGTTTTATAATAGATTTCAATTTGCTTTGCAACTGCCGTTAAATCTTCTTTTTTTATATTTTCGTCATCAAAATATATATAGAAAATTTGATGTTTTAATTTCTTATATGGAATTTTTTTGTATTTTTCAAGAGTTTCCTCAAAATGTTTTTCTCTTGAACTGCCAGTTACAAAATATTTTTCGTCAATATAAACATTATCATAAGTTCCATCGTTATAATGTTCTTTTGGAATATTATAAAGATATTTAATAGTGTTTTCTAAATGTTCTTTGCCATCAAAATTCCATAGTTCAAAAGGAAAAATGCTTTTTTCTTCAAAAAGTTCATTTACATTTTCTACTATTTTATATGGGGATCCCAATTCAATTTTTTTAAGTTCTATTCTCATTTTTTCTCTTCCTTTCCTAATTCTGACATTTCTTCTCTATTCATAAGATCCTCGAAAAGCAAACTTATTTCCTTATAATATTCCTGAAGATTTCCAGTTATGTCATGGCATTCCTTCTCATCACATTTGAAATATTCAACTTCATTCTCATTTCCAGTCTCCTTGGAACGTGTTTCAACAGCTTTCATAAAGAAAGGGCTGTTAGTTCTTACAATAAAATTTGAATTTTCTTTCTGCTGGTTTACAATGAATTCCGCAAGGAACGCCTGTGAAGCTGGAGATAGGAAATCAGGCTTGAGATATAAGGCCCTTTTTTCTTTATCAGAGTCAAGGAATTTATTGTCAACAGCTTCAGTAATTCTTTTAGCAATTATTTTATCATCTTCAAGAATGCTGTCATATTTTTTGAAGAAATCTTCTATTTTCTCATTAATGCAGGAATTCTCATTTCCTGTTACAATTGTAATCATTTTTTTCTCCCTTCGGTTTTATATATTAATATAGTACCATATTATATTTTATATGTCAAGAATTATTGGATAGTGCCAATAAAGAACAGCAACAAAATGTTATTGACATTAGAACTAAAATATGTTATTATATGTTCAGATAAAAACCAAAGCCGGAGGGAAAATTATGAGAAAATATGAAGCAAAATTTATTTGGAAATTATATGAGGAAACATCTAAAATTAAAGAAGAAAATATTGAAATGTATTTGAACAATGAAAAAGTTGGAACAGCTGAAATAACTTCAAGTAAAATATTTTATCATTTTTTTGAAAATTTCAAGAAAAGAATGGAACTTTATTACCTTGATTTTCTTAACAGTGACAGCAGGGAAGTGGAAATTTATTTTGATAATGAACTTTTCATTGGAAAAGATAATGAAGGAACTGTAACAAGATATAATCAGAAAAATGATTATACAGAATTTGTTCTCTTTATAAATAAGCACGCAAAACCTTATTTTGAGAGAATAAAGAAAATTAAAAATACAGAAAATGATTTCTATGCCTTGAATGAGAATGGGAAAATAAGCATCTGGAAAAAGAAAGTTTCTTAATTTGTTTGACAAATATTATCAATTTTGATATAATATTTTTGTAATCATTATGTCAGTTGAATAACTGGTAACTCCTATTAAAAATTTTCCTGTACAAATGGATGTCCTGACTAGATGCAGAACATACATCACTATACGGGGAATTAGAAAAGTTGTAAATTTTTATAAGTTTACTTTAACTTTTTAAAAAATTTTATATTAAAA
>ERZ773014.826-NODE-826-length-20490-cov-105.338928_pt1 | contig 20490 bp, 14 predicted proteins | sample MGYA00580841_ERZ773014 | MGnify/ENA primary metagenome ERZ773014 (study PRJEB29015, sample SAMEA2737989) | human oral metagenome | biome: human oral; feature: human-associated habitat; material: dental | place: China | collected 2067 ...
AAAATGATCTCCTGATCATCCTGCGTTTCGTCAACGACGACAGCTTCCGGATGATCTACCAAGGATTTGGCAATAACCTCGACTATCTCTTTCATGCTGATCGTCTCTCCTCATTGCACAATGCACGCGTCCATGAAAGATCCCTCCACCAAAATGAAGGAATCCCTCTCGGAACGCGCAGCATTTGTTAGTCCTTCTGACGCTTTGCCTCGGCAAACTTTGCCATCGTACCGTTCTTGCTCAGGATGTTCCTGACCGTATCGGTCGGCTGTGCGCCCTTCTTCATCCAATCGATTGCCTTCTCCTCGTCAATGTTGACGACGGCGGGCTGCTGCGACGGATCATAGTTTCCGAGGATCTCAATGAATCGACCATCACGCGGTGCGCGCGAGTCGGCGACCACAATGCGGTAAAATGGATTCTTCTTTGCACCCATGCGGTTCAAACGAATCTTGACTGCCATATTCTCACCACCTTTCGTTGTACCGGATTCCGGACTATTTGAAGAACGGCATCTTCGGAAGGCCCATTCCGCCAAGTGACGGAAGAGACGGCATTCCGCCTTTGCCCTTCAAGTTTTTCATCTTCTTCATCATCTTGCGCATCTCACCGAACTGCTTGAGCAGCTTGTTCACATCCTGCACGCGCGTTCCGCTGCCCGCAGCGATGCGTTTGCGGCGACTGCCGTTGATGATCGTTATGTCGGTGCGCTCCTTCGGCGTCATTGCTCGGATGATCGCCTCGATCCGGCGCATCTCCTTGCCGTCGAGGTCAATTTCCTGATCGCCAAGCTTTTTTTTGAGTCCGCCCATCCCCGGAATCATTCCGAGAATGTTGCTGAGCGAGCCAAGCTTCTTTACCTGCTGCATCTGATCAAGGAAATCGTCGAGCGTGAAATCGTTGCGGCGAAGCTTTTCCTCCATTTTCTTCGCATTCTCGAGATCGAAGTTCTCCTGCGCCTTTTCAACGAGGGAGAGAACATCGCCCATGCCGAGAATGCGCGACGCCATGCGGTCGGGATGGAACACCTCGAGCGGCTCGAGTTTCTCTCCCATACCGACAAACTTCAGCGGACAGCCGGTAACCGCCTTGATCGAGAGTGCCGCGCCGCCGCGTGCATCACCGTCCAGCTTTGTCATAATGACGCCGTCGAGGCCGAGTGACGCGTCAAAGGACTGCGCCACGTTGACGGCTTCCTGGCCTGTCATCGCATCGACGACAAGCAGGATCTCATGCGGCTTTACCGCAGCCTTGATGTCGCGCAGTTCCTGCATGAGCGTTTCATCAATCTGCAGGCGGCCTGCCGTATCGATGATGACGACATCATTTGCATGCGCTGCCGAGTATGCGATCGCAGCACGCGCAATGGCAACAGCATCCTCCTGCCCCTGCGAGAACACCGGCACATCGACTTGAGCGCCAATAACCTCAAGCTGCTTGATCGCAGCGGGCCGATAAATATCATCAGCCACAAGGAGCGGGCGCTTGCCCTGTTTTTTCAGCATGAGAGCAAGCTTGCCGGCCGAGGTCGTCTTGCCCGAGCCCTGAAGACCCGCAAGCATGATGATGGTCGGCGGATTCGGACTGATGTTGAGACGGCTCTCCGTCCCGCCCATCAGTGCGGTGAGTTCCTCGTCGACGATCTTAATGACCGCCTGTGTAGCGGTGAGGGTATCAAGCACATCCTGTCCGACCGCGCGTTCCTTGACGCGTTTCACAAAGTCCTTGACGACCTTGAAATTGACATCGGCCTCGAGGAGTGCCATGCGCACCTCGCGCATCGCATCATTGACGTCTTCCTCTGTCAGCTTGCCGTGTCCGCGCATTTTTTTGAAAATGCCCTGCAGGCGGTCCGACAGATTCTCAAAGATCATTCCCTCACCTCCTTTATATCATTCTGGGATGTGTATTGTTCCAGTTCGTCCGCAATGCGGCGCACATCGACGCACGCAATCGGTTCTCTGAGTGCACGCAGATCCGCACAGACGGCAGCAAGTGCGTGCTCCTGCGCCTGTTGACGCGCGAGGAGTCCGAGGGTCTCCTCCATCTCCGTGAGCGCACGCTCTGCACGGCGAATATTGTCATGCGCCGCCTGCCGCGTGATACCCAGCTCCTCGCCGATCTCCGCGAGGGAGAAGTCCTCTGCGATGTGAAGACGCAGACTCTCCCGCTGCTTTCCTGTCAGAAGCCCTCCATAGAGGTCATACAGTCTTGCAAGGTAGTAGAGTCGCTCCATACACATCACCCACCTATAAACACTTCTGCGATTATAACGGCAAACGAAAAGCCTGTCAAGTATTTTTCTTGACAGGCTTCAACAAGTTACCGCAACAGCGGCACAGCCTCCAAAGCAACGTCTATTGGAACACGCGCCCGTTTGCATCATGAAGTGTTCGCACGGGGAACCGGCACACCTCAACGGCAGAATTTTTCCAGCGGCTCCGCGTGATCGGTCACAAACTCGACCGTTCCGATGTACTCTCCCGCCTTATCGTACATCGCCTGATAGTGCACGCGGATCGGGCGCTCACGGATGTAGCGGTGCACGATCATCTGCGTGCGCTTCTTCGCCTTGAAATCCGCAATCAGATTGCGCACTACCGGGATAATCTCGGGCGGATGACAGTTCATTACATCCCGTCCGAGTGCGGACATTGGACGCGTGAATACCTGTCCCTCGTTCGTGAAGAAACGGACGACATCGTCTTTGTCGATGAAGGTAATATCCACAGGCAGCAGCTGCAGTATTGTCGTCAGCTGCTCCATCGAGAGCTCTCCCGTCGGGAACTGCAGCTTCCCGTCCGCCTGCGAACGCGCAAGGCGCTCTGCTTCTTGATCGAGCCACGGCTGCGCCGCGGGCCATGCGGGAATAGCGATGCCAAATGAGACGCCCATCTCCAGCAGATCGTGGTAGGCGCGATACCATTCGATCTCGGTAAAATAGCGCAGACTGAGCGGGAAGAGAATCTTCTCCTCTTTGAAAATCATCTCACGCACACGCTGGGTCAGCGCGCGGATGCGCGCTTCATACATCGGAAGCGTCTCTGCATCCTCTTTAAGTGCCTTCGTTATCACACTGAGCTCGCGCTTCATCTCATCGTCGACGCCCCACATGACCTGTGAGGGTCCTGTGACGCCGTAGTCGTAGAGGATCGGCATCAGGATTTCTTCCTTCTTGATGTAGTGCATGCGCAGATCGCCCAACGCGATAATATGCTGCACGATCTCATCCGGGCGCTTCGCACTGTCCATCTCTCCCTCAATCGTGTCGAGCAAAACATCGAGCGCACGGTTCTCTGCACGCAGAAGAGAGAGCGGATGTCCCTCCGGCAGCGCATCCAAATCATTCGGATCAACGGATGCAGCCTGCGCATGAATCTCATCGTGCGAGAGCGCGCCCGGAGGCGCATCCACCGCCCCGTGAAAGAGTGCTGAGTGCACATCGCACAGGCGTTGGACCTCGGTGATCGGCATCCCCCCCTTGATGAGAGTCTGCTCCGCCTCCATGATCTCTTGCGCCTCGACGTGGGCGAACTCCTTCACGAAGTCCTTTCGAACGGATTCCAGCTCTTCGCCGCTCGACAGGCGCTCAATGAATCCGCGCAGGCGTCCCTGCCGCGACTGCGTATCCTCACTGATAACGGTGTATCCGCGCCCCTCGAACGCTGCGATGACCTTCGCGAGGTCGATCCCCTTCACTGCTGCACCGCGCGGGATCGTCATGATGCGCCCCATCACGTTCAGCGCGACGGGATTTGTAATCTCCTTGAACCCGATCTCCGCCATGATATCCTTAACCTCGGGATTCTCCTCCACCAGCTCAGCGACCGTCTTTTTCAGGTCGAGTATCTTTTCCATCGTCAAAGCTCCTTTTATGTAAATTGCTCTTTGTCATCTCTTTACAGCGATTATAACGCAAGTCGGTGAAGAAAGGCTGTAACCTTTGGTACGAAAAAGGGACTGCTCCGAAAAAAGAGCAGCCCCCAAAACATTACAGTGTCTTAAACGTAAAATTCTTCCCGTCGAAGCCGAGCTCTACCACATCGCCGCCGCGGACATCGCCCGCGATGATCTTCTTCGAGAGCTCTGTTTCCACCGTGTGCGTGAGCAGTCGACGGAGCGGGCGCGCGCCGAAGTCCGGGTCGAAGCCCTCCTCTGCAAGTGCCGCGATCGCATCGTCATTCCATGTAAGCTCGATATCTGTCTGACGCTCGAGGCGCTTTCCGAGCGCAGCAAGCATAATGGCCGCGATATGTTTCACGTCGTCCTTACTGAGGCCCTTGAATACAATTGTATCATCCACGCGGTTCAAGAACTCGGGACGGAAGTATTCTTTGAGCAGCCCTCGTACCGCCTGCACGGCCTCCTCATATTTTTTGCTTAGGATTTCATGCGAGCCGAGATTGCTCGTCATGATGATGACGGTGTTCTTGAAATTCACGACGCGCCCCTTGCCGTCCGTCAGACGCCCGTCATCGAGAATCTGGAGCAGGACATTGAACACGTCGCGATGTGCCTTCTCGATCTCATCAAGCAGGATGACGCTGTACGGACGACGGCGCACCGCTTCCGTCAGCTGTCCGCCCTCATCGTATCCGACGTAGCCCGGAGGCGCTCCGATGAGACGCGAAACGCTGTGCTTTTCCATATACTCACTCATATCGATGCGGATCATGCTCCGCTCATCGTCAAAGAGAGTTTCCGCAAGTGTTTTTGCAAGTTCCGTTTTTCCGACGCCTGTGGGGCCAAGGAAAATAAACGAGCCGATCGGTCGGTTCGGATCCTTGATGCCCGCACGTGCACGCAGGATTGCCTCACTGACGGCGGTCACCGCCTCGTCCTGACCGACGACGCGCTCATGCAGTACTTCCTCAAGGCGGAGCAGCTTCTCGCGCTCACCTGTCATCATCTTCGTCACAGGAATTCCCGTCCAGCGGCTGACGACACGCGCAATGTCCTCCTCACCGACCTCCTCCTTGAGCATTTGCTCGCCGTCCGCCTTGGCGGCAATTGCCGCCTCCTCTTCTGCGAGTTTCTTCTCAAGCTCGGGCATCTTCCCGTATTTCAGCTCAGATGCACGCGCGAGATTCTGGGAACGCTCCGCAGCCTCCATCTCTCCGCGCACCTCGTCCATCTCCTTCTTGATAGCGCGCACACGCAGGATGGCCTGTGTCTCACTCTCCCACTTCTCCTGGAGCTTTTGCTCTTCTGTATGCAGTTCTTCCTTCTCTGCAACGAGAGCGGTGAGCTTCTCCTTCGATGCTTCGTCGGTCTCTTTCTTCAGCGCCTCCTCCTCGATATCGAGCTGGAGAATCTTGCGCCGGATCTCATCCAGCGGCGCAGGCATGGACTCAATCTCCGTGCGCAGCTTTGCCGCCGCCTCATCGACGAGATCAATTGCCTTGTCCGGCAGGAACCGATCCGAGATATAACGATCGGAAAGCGTCGCCGCCGCGACGAGAGCGGCATCGCGGATGCGCACGCCGTGGTGTACCTCGTAGCGATCCTTGAGTCCGCGCAGAATAGAGATCGTATCCTCTACGCTCGGCTCACCGACCATGACCGGCTGGAAGCGGCGCTCGAGTGCCGTGTCCTTCTCAATGTACTTACGGTATTCGTTCAGCGTTGTCGCGCCGATGCAGCGCAGTTCGCCGCGCGCAAGCAGGGGTTTTAAAAGATTTCCTGCATCCATGGCGCCCTCGGCAGCTCCTGCGCCGACAACAGTATGCACCTCGTCAATAAAGAGCAGGATCTGCCCCTCGGATTTTGCAATCTCGTTGAGCACCCCCTTGAGACGTTCCTCAAACTCGCCGCGGAACTTCGCTCCCGCGACAAGCGCCCCCATGTCAAGCGAGTAGAGTGTCTTGTTCTTCAGCGACTCGGGTACATCCCCCGCCACGATGCGGCGAGCAAGGCCCTCGACGATCGCCGTCTTGCCGACGCCCGGCTCACCGATGAGCACGGGATTGTTCTTCGTGCGACGCGAAAGGATCTCAATCGAGCGGCGAATCTCCTCGTCGCGACCGATCACAGGATCGAGCTTATTCGCGCGCGCCGCCGCTGTCAGATCGCGTCCATATTTCTCAAGCGACTGATACCCCTCCTCCGGGTTATCGCTCGTGACATTTTGCTTGCGGTTCTTCTGAATTGCCTCCTGTACAGCACTCTTCGTCAGACCAAACTCACGCGCAATGGTCTGCACCTCATCACTTCCGTCCGTGACGATCGCAAGTAAAAGATGCTCTGTCGATACGTACTCATCCTTCATGGACTTCGCCAGTTCCTCGGCGCGCCCGAGTACACGCACCATGTCCATCCCCATGCCGAGGCGGTTCGTGCCGCGCACGCTTGGAATACGGGCGATCTCTTTCTCCAACCGCGCCTTCAGCATCGGCAGATCAACGCCGCAGACATCAAAGATGGTTGCAAGCAGCCCTTCCGGCTCCTTCGCAAGTGCGAGCAGCACATGTGCCGAAGTAATTTCCTGATGATAGCGCATGGCTGCAATCTGCTGCGCCGATTGGAGCGCCGCCAGCGTCCGCGCTGTGTATTTATCCTGTTCCATAATGTGTCCCTCCACCATTTATTTTTGTCTTCATGCTCCCATTATAACAGGTAAAGTCAAAAAGTCAAATACTATTTTGATTTTTTGACTTTTATTTTTTTAAAAGGAGCTCTGCCAGTTTATGACAGAACTCCCCGCATTTAGATCATATTCTTTTTATAGCATTCGTAAAGGCCCTTGAGCTCCTCCATCTTCGCATACATTTCGATCTGGAGCGCAGACGCCGTCGGATAGTCCCCCTCATTGAGCGCCTTGATGAGCAGTGTAAAGAGTGCCTTATCGTCAATCGTATCCTTTGCGAGATAGATGCGCAGATCGTGAATCTTATTCCACATATAGGCATCCTGATCCGTGACGAAGTCACTCTTGATCTCCACCATGCGGCGGACGATCTCACGGTTCTCCGGAATGATACGGCTGATGAGCTCAATCTTCCAGCGCAAAAGAGCGCCCGTACGGAACGACTCGATGATCTGCGGCCGAAGGGTGTTGCCCGCTGTAAGTACCGCTACTTTCTCCGGGTAGAGGTCGAATCCGAGCATATTCTCCCAAACTGTTGCGGGCGGTTTGCCGAAGCGTGCATCGCGCTCATCCGCCGTATAGTGCTCGAATACGTCCTCCTCACTCCGATAGGCACGATCGGTTTCGAGATAGAATCCCTTCTCCCCCGGCTGCTTTGAGAGTTCGCCGAGGAGTTCCGTCGTCGTACGCCCCGCCGTATGCTTGATCCCATCGAGGATGGCAAGATATGCGGCAGCAAGAACGAGATAGGTATTCGAATACGGATTGGTCGCACGGAGCTCAAAACGCGTTGCAAGGGGACTTTTGAGGTCGCGGATGAGACTGACGAGTACGGTGCGGTTGCGCGAAGGAATCGCAGGCGTCGCACCAAACGAGGTAACGACGCAGACCGGCGCCTCGAAGCCGGGCTTGAGACGGTTGAACGCATCATTCGTCGCGGAGACGAAGGGGCTGACCGCCTCGTAGTTCTTCAGGAGCCCCATCAGAGCACCGTAGCCGACGGCATTCATATAATCCGCATTCTGATCATCCGCTGCAAAAAGGCTGTGGCGCTTGCCGTCCTTCGTGACTGCTGCGAGGCTGAGATGTGTATGCTCGCCGTTGCCCGCAAGACCGATGAGCGGTTTCGCCTTGAAATTGACCTCCAGTCCATAGAGGCGGAAAATCTCACGTACAAAGGTGCGAACGAAAAGCTCATTGTCCGCCGCCTGCACAGCGTTGTCGAACTGCCAATCGATCTCGATCTGTTCGCAGACATGCGTCATGCAGCCATTCTCATCGATTTGTGCCTTCAGTCCGCCGACTTCCTTATGCCCCATCTCCATGTGGAAACCATATTTGTCAAGCTGGATAAGGCAGTCCTCGAGCGCCGTGCGCACAGCCCCGTGCGTCCGCTCCCAATACTGCTCGTTCATCACCTGTGAGGCCGACATCTCCTCGATGGACGCGTTGTCATCAAGCGGCGTCTTGACCCAGAACTCGAGCTCTGTCGCCGAGGTAAAGACGATATCCTCAATGTTCTTCCCGTTGAGGCTTGGCGCGCCGGAGATGTCCGGATTGGCACGGAAGAAGGCGAGGAGTTCACGCTTGACATAGGCGAGCGTATCCACAAGTGCCGCACGCGAATCGACACGTTTTTCCTCGTGAATGATAAAGGAAGGAATGCGCAGCGTCCCGACGGGCAGCCCCGTCTCCTCGTCCGAGCTCTCGGGATCGTAGTCCACAAACCAGTTGACTGCAGGATCAATCGGAAGATCAACCTTCGCATTGTTGATTGTTGCGATCTTTGGCAGGACCACGGAGGAACCGTCTGTCTGTACGGCGGTTCCGTTATAAAATTTTTCGATATCCTCAATAAAAATCCGCACAGGGATCTTCTCATCCGTATCGTTGCCCGCCATATCAATGCCCACGAGCGAAACGAAGCGCACCTCCGGATGTTCCTTGAGCTGCCGAATGATCTCCTCACGCGGTGTATTGGCAGGGATTTTATAGAGAAGTTCGTTCATCTTTGCGTACCACCTTTTTCATAAAAGAATGCCGAACAGATCGTCCATGCGAAAAAACCACGCGCCCATATTACCATTTTTCGAAGGTTGTTGTAAAGGTATTGATCGCATGTATTCACGGGCTTAATGCTGCATTCATTGACTGGAAATCACTGCAACGATAGAATGGATATCAAAGGAGGGAGTATAATGAATATTTCTGTTCGTATGCTGCAGCTGAAGGGACGAACGCATGAACTCGTCCGCCGTTTTCCCGTTGCGGTGTTCTGGCAGACGGTCGGTTTTTTCATCGCTGCGGGTGCGATCCTCATGCGCCCCGGCTATGATATCCCCTCATTGGGGTTCGAGAACTCCGTATTGTTCGACCGCCTGACACAGCTGGTGCCCGCTGTCATCGCCGCATGGCTTGCAGCAGCGGCGGGCAGTCTCCTGCGCGATGCTTTTCCCGTAAAAAAGGCACCGATTGTGACGGCTGTCTGCTCCGCCGCTCTATTCCTGATACTCGCATATTTGTGGTACGGCATCGAAGCGCCGAGCCGTCATCTGATCATGGGGACACTCGGTGTATATCTCGCACTGAGTTTTCTTGCACTCTTTTTCCTCGAGCATACAAACCGTGCGCCGGGACTTCCTGCTCTCCTCTTTGCTGCAGTCTTTTCCATTGCGACGAGTATCCTGCTCTTTCTCGGCCTGATGCTCTGCATTGCAGCATTCTGGGCGCTGATCATCACCGACGCCGAGGGCTGGCTGCCGGAGACGACCTACCTCTTCGCAGGATTGATTGCATACGGTGTCTGGGGATTGGGGGCATTCCTCGGTGCACTCCCAAGAGCAGGCGAGCGCTATGAACACTCCATCGCCGTGCAAAAACTGCTCCTCTATCTCTTTTTCCCCGTCTATGCCGTGCTGCTCCTCGTCCTCTATATCTACGTGGGCAAGATCATCCTTGCGGGCGAAATGCCCGTCGGAACGATGAATTGGTTTGCTTCATTTGCACTCTTGGGCTTTGCATTTTTCTTTGGAACACTGGCTGCACAAAAGAGGCTTCCACTCTTTTCCCGCTTTCTGGAGTGGGGATTCTTCATCCTCCTGCCCATCATCGCCGTTCAAATCTACGGTGTATGTCTCCGCTATGCTGCGTACGGGCTGACCACGGCACGCTACGCCTCCATGATCTGTACCTTTTGCGGCATCTACGCGCTCGTCGTTGCATTCCTCAAAAAGAAGCCGCAACAGGTCTACCTCTGCGCCGCCCTTCTCGCGCTCATCTTCTCCCTCACGCCGCTGAACGTCATCGATGTGCCGCTTCATAATCAGGAGGCGCGGCTTAACCGAATTCTCACGGAGTACGACCTCCTGCAGGACGGACAAATTGTAAAGCGCAATGATACGCCATCGTATGTTGTCAATGAAATCATCGATATTGCACAGTACATCGGGAGAAATGCTTCCCCGCTCGCCGCTGCCGTACTCGACGCCGATTTCAAGCCGATTCATGAGTTCTTTTCCTTCTACGGTCCAAACTCTTGGGAACTATCCGTCGTGGACTATCACACACTCATCCACTTCGGCGTGCACAATATCAATAACAAGAGCACCCTTGTTCTCACTCGCACAGACGGCACAACAGAGCGCATTGACCTGCGCTCCCATATCGAAATGCTCCTACAAAACAATACCCACACAAGTGAAAAACTGCAAGATTACGAAACAGAAAATTATCTCGTCCATTTCGAAAACATCTCAATCGCCAGAGACAAGGATGGAAGCATAATCTGGAACAATGCGGAGGGATTCGTATTGATCCGCTGAGAATGTATGCTAAAGAGCGGCTGCACATCAAGTACAGCCGCTCTTTCTGTCTTTACTGCCGATTCCACGCGCACAGCCGTCGCTCCGCAAAGTCGAGCAGGACAAAGAACAGAAGCCCCATCATGCTCAGGACGACGATACCTGCGTACATATCGAGGTAGTTCACACGCAGCCATGCGTCCATGATATAGTAGCCGATGCCGTACTGCGTACCGAATGTCTCCGTGAAAAACAGCACGGAGATCGCCGTCGCCATTGCCACACGTACCGCTGTGATGAACTTCGGCAGCGAAGTGGGCAGGATGATGTGGCGTACCAGCTGTGTAAAGGAAGCCCCCAGTACACGCAGCGGGAAGTAAGTCTCCGACGGAATTGCGGCAACCGCATCGCGCACAGCCACAACAACCTGAAACACGATGATCAGGAAAACCAAGAGAAGCTTGCTCGTCTCTCCTACACCGAAAAGGAGCATGACAACGGGCAAAAGCGCAATCTTTGGAATGGGATAGCTCAGGTAGAGAATCGGCGCAAGCAGACGGTTCACACGCGGGAAATACCCCATCAGAACACCGATCGGATAGCCTGCGACAACAGCAGCAAAGAGCCCGACCATAATCCGCATAAGACTATATCCTGCGTGAACGGCAATCGTATCCGGGAATTTCTGCGCGAGCCGGATCAGTACCAATTCAGGCGAAGGAACCACAGGTATTTGAAGAAGTTGAGCAGCACCTGCCCAAACGACAAGACATATGAATATCCCAAGCGCAAACATACGCAGCGAGATTCTCTCCATCACACACCTGCTCCCGCAATCCTCGCACGCAGCCGCTGCCCCATCGCAAAGAACTCCGGCGTACTGCGCTGTGCAAGATTTCCCGCAAACGGGTTATCAATAATCTCTGCCACATGCCCGGTCGTTCCCGTCATAACGGCAATGCGTCCTGCAAGCGTCAGCGCCTCCTCCACGTAATGCGTCACGAGCAGCGTTGTCACAGAGCGCTTCTTCCAAAGTGCGAGAAAGACCGCCTGCATCGACTCGCGCGTAATCACGTCGAGCGCAGAGAACGGCTCATCCATCAGCAGCAGATCCGGCGCAAGAAGAAATACGCGTGCCAGGCCCACGCGCTGCTGCTGTCCGCCTGAGAGTTCGTGCGGATATCGATTCAAAAGAGAAGTCAGCCCAAGATCTTTGACAAGCTCCTCGAATACCGACGCCCGCTCTTCGTTCCATTCCCCTTTGACCTCAGTGCTGAGCAAGATATTCTCACGCACCGTTTTCCATGCAAGCAAACCATAATTCTGCGGCAGAAATCCGATACGCAATGTGCGCTGATCTATGGGAATACCATCAGCAAGCACCGTTCCCGCCTTGGGATGCAAAAGCCCCGCCCCAACGCGCAGCAGCGTCGACTTTCCGCAGCCCGAGGGACCGATCAGCGCGAGCACTTCCCCGCGCCCCGCAGAAAGCGAGGCATCTGCAAGCGCATGCACAGCATCGTCTCCCGTTCCGTAATCCGCGTATATTCCCTGAAAGCAGAGCACATCATCACCCCCATCACAATTTCTATGGGCATAGTCTAACACAAAATTTCGATTCCGACAAAAATGGCGCCGCTCGTCACTGGCAGCGCCATTTTTCATACTTTATTATGCTTTTATCGATCAGTTTTACGCGTGGTCAAAATCCCCTGCCGAATTCATTAAGCAACACCGCGCCGGCACCCTACATCGACAAGAGAAATATTGCAAGCTCCCCATAGGCCGCGATAAGATGGGGCGTATGTCCGCCAATCCCCCATGAATCAAAGCTCAACCCGATCAGGAGAATATCGCTCCGAACCATATCAACGAATAGGAAGAGGTTCGCCAATGATGCCGCAATGACCGCAAGCAAGAAAAACAGGAAATATGCAACGAAAGAAACTCGATGGCAGAGGAATTGCCCCCCACAGCGAGCCCCTCACCAAAATCCACGCGCTCCGCAAGGAGGGCGACCAGTGCTCTCGAGCAGATCAGGAATTCCGACAAGATTTCAATCCACGCGTCCGCATAGGAACGCGACTATGAGCTCATGCCGTATTGAATGAATGACAAATTTCAATCCACGCGCTCCGCAAGGAGCGCGACAGAGGGTAGAGATCAAGGGCGCCGACTGGCGCATATTTCAATCCACGCGCTCCGCAAGGAGCGCGACACGCTGATGCGCAGTAGATATCCCCGCCATCGGCATTTCAATCCACGCGCTCCGCAAGGAGCGCGACCCCGCCTTCTGGTAGATTGCGCGGATCCTGCACTTATTTCAATCCACGCGCTCCGCAAGGAGCGCGACGTCGCGTTCCATGTTGTTGATGCGGTCCGACATATTTCAATCCACGCGCTCCGCAAGGAGCGCGACCATCTCCGAGTGCGACGATCTCATCATACGCACAATTTCAATCCACGCGCTCCGCAAGGAGCGCGACAGAGGCTGTGCCTGATGCAGACAACGCACAGACAATTTCAATCCACGCGCTCCGCAGGGAGCGCGACCATACTGCTATACCAAGGCAGACGGTACGCAGGATTTCAATCCACGCGCTCCGCAGGGAGCGCGACTTAAGGAGTTGGAAGCAAAGATAGCCACCTTGCTATTTCAATCCACGCGCTCCGCAGGGAGCGCGACGAGCGTGTTCTTGTTGCGCCCCGTCACATAGAGATTTCAATCCACGCGCTCCGCAGGGAGCGCGACTTCTCAACGATCTGTTCGACACCATCGGCGAGGAATTTCAATCCACGCGCTCCGCAGGGAGCGCGACTACTATGTTCACGGTGATCAAGCAGGGAGAATCCATTTCAATCCACGCGCTCCGCAGGGAGCGCGACGCACATTGTTTTCCGCATCGTTGACGGTGTAGAGATTTCAATCCACGCGCTCCGCAGGGAGCGCGACCGGCAAAGCAGCGGAGCTGGTCGAGGCGGCGAAATTTCAATCCACGCGCTCCGCAGGGAGCGCGACTTCGTACCGCTTGTGAGGGCAATCCGCAGATGGTATTTCAATCCACGCGCTCCGCAGGGAGCGCGACTCGCACGCGAGAGCAATACTGTGCATCCTACGCAATTTCAATCCACGCGCTCCGCAGGGAGCGCGACCTGATGTAGTCGATGCGCCGGTTGAGGGGGAGCCAATTTCAATCCACGCGCTCCGCAGGGAGCGCGACCTCTGGTGCGGGCCAATCTGCCGGAGCTGTGTGATTTCAATCCACGCGCTCCGCAGGGAGCGCGACTCCCATGGACAACCAACGGACAACCGTGGGACGCATTTCAATCCACGCGCTCCGCAGGGAGCGCGACTCGAAACAGACATTGAGGATGTGGGTGTGACGGAATTTCAATCCACGCGCTCCGCAGGGAGCGCGACAGCAAAAGTGGACATAAAAGGGCTCTTTTGCGATGCATCCATAACGATTATTCGCCACATATGTGTTTTTTCTTGATGTTCACCTCCACAAACTTGATACAGCTTGATTTTTAGACATTGTTTTAGCATATATTATTCTGTTCACTTCATCTTCGCACTCACTATTTTCCATAGAGGCTGGATCACTTCCTCCTTCTATTTTACCTCCTCAGTTCATGCGTGTACAGGTCACCCCCTCGGGCAGATTCTCCGTGTCTACATGAACATCATAGTCATGATAACTCCGTGCAGGAACCTCTGGCGTTTTTTTGTTGATACAGATTCGGTCAAATAGCTGATAGGCAGGTGCATTGCCGAGTTCACTTTCATGGCGGAAGACAATTAACTCCCGCGTTGCCATATTGCCGCGTGCCGCCGAACGATCGAGTTCAAACATTTGCAGGATAGCTTTCCACAAAAGTTCGAGATCTTCCTCCGAAAACCCTGTTGCTTTACGCGCAAGGTTCGCTGAGACATAGCCCTCGACTTTATAAAGCGCATAGGGAACAATGAATTTATGCCCCATTGTTGTTCTTTTTCCCTGTGAATCCTTGACTGTTGTGATTGCAGTTCGCGTGATGGTGATTTCCTGTGGAACAATCGGCTCAATGCTGCGTGCAAATCCGAGCTGCACAGGTCCGCGCACCTGACCACAGTTCAGTGCCCCCTGCACAAATGTCGTCATAACTGCGCCAAAAGTGCGGATGTCAAAGAAGTTTTCGCACATGAAGTCGCGTATTTTCTTGTCGATATCCGGATTGTCCTTTTTAACGTTCTTGATGTCCTCAATGCCAAAATGTTCACAGGCTTCTTGATCACGTTGCGTAAGCGGCACATCATCCTTGATATAGATACGGTAGCCGGGTACTCCCTCCTCTACTGCTTCTACATAATTACGAATCTTACGTTTGAGACAGACATCGGTGACAAGGCCATGCCCTGTTTCCTGATCCACACGAGGCATATTCCCTGCATCCGGATCTCCATTGGGGTTACCGTTCTCCACATCGAACAGGACAACGAAATCATATCGGTTCTTGATTGCATCAGACATTTTATTTGTCCTCCTTCTTTTGATACCAGTTCTGCTGCTGATGATAATATCCGAGGATAAATACCCCCTGCTCCTCAAGTGTCAAATGACGGGGAATCCCTCCCGCCTCCAACTTTGCAAGAATCTCCGTCAATGCCTTGTCAACACGTATCTTATCCGGTCCCTCCAGCTTTTTCATATGATGGAGCGAAAGCTTCTGCAAAAGGGGAAATATATAAGCTGGTGTCGCACAAGCAGAGTTAAAGAAACGATCACGAATCGTTGCTTTGATCTCCGGAAGAGCCAGTTCCTGCGCTTTCTCCAAAATAGCAAACCACCGTCCCAGCAAGTAGGCGACATCTGTTTCGTTTTCATTAAGTGCCACGGTAATTCTCCTCTCTTTATTGCGCAGTAAATACGCCTTCAAAAAACCGGCACGCCTGGGGTTGACCTTCTCTTTCCCTTGTTGTGCACGGATACGGAGCATGATGTTTTGGAATACGGAGGCAGGATACTTCCTGCCTGTCAGTACAGCACGCATCATCGCACCTGCCATGACAGGCGATGCCATCATCATCTTGACATTTGGATTCACTGTCTCTAGGAGCAGTTTCCATAGAGGAACATTTCGATCCCTCACCCAGGCAGGACGAACGATGTCCATCTGCTCAATATGCAGAGCAAGATTCTTCAAAAATGTGCCAAAGGAATCCTGCAAAAAGAAGCGCACGGAAATCCGCGCCGCATTTGGGGCCAGTCCCAAAATATAAAAGGGATTCTCGTACGGGATAGATACACCGTTATAGTCGATGTCCTCTCCTGCCTCTATTCTCCGCAGGATTTCATCCAGCAGATCATCTGTCATCAAATCGCCATCACCGAGTACGCCCGCAAATACATCCTGTGCCTCGCTGCTCTTCTCAGCCGCCCAGTAGACCACTGTCGTATCACCGATCATTTTCTTGTGTGCGTCGTCAGCAATCAGAGCGTTGAGTGCCGTTCCATAGGCAAACGCCGCATACTTCGATACAGGAGCATTTCTCCCCTGATCGTCGACATGCCCATAGGATTCAAAGGCATTTGCGTTAAACGATATAAGCATCGCCCCTGTCGGTTGTGCGCCGCTTATACCCTTGAGTGCCGGATGCTTGACGGCAACCGGAGCCAGTTCCCCTGTCACGAGACAGCGCTGCAAATCTTCTCCGTCACTTTTCTGTCGATACCGCTCCCATGCTGCCCGAATCTCCGGATCCTCATGAGCGTAGCGCCCCTCATAGCGAAACACGAGATTCGCGCCCGCAAGAATATCATCGGCATGGGATGCAAGTACCGGATGTGCACGAACCGCATCCTCTCCCGACTTCCAACGACGAAAAAAGGAAATAACGGCTTCTGCCGTTTCGCTGCTGACATCTGCTAAAATATTCTCATGCAACTTTACGGCAGCAGCAAAACAATCTGCCGTCCGTTTCGGCTTCCCCTTGGTATCCACCCCCAAAAAATACGATGCGTTATCACAGAGAAAGAACGGACAAATTCCACTTGCACGTGTCTCACCAATAGGAACAAGGAGTTCCTGCGGACGCAGCACAGTTTTCTTTCCGCGCAGTACTTCCTGACGAATCGAAATCACCTGAAGCAATTCTCCGTCTTTCCCAATCACGAGGGCAAACGAAACATTCCGTTTCTCCCAACCGTCTCTTGGCAGACGCCCCTCTCTGCATTCATCTTCATATCTCTGTACCAAGGTCTCCAGCATCAGCAATACACCTCGCAATCGCGCAGATCAAGAACGCCGTTGGTCAGTTGTGCATGAAAGAAAATCGGCCGAAGATTATTTGAATCACTGTAGTCGATGTCATAGAGCATAAGCCCAAGGTCTCTCGTTTCACCATGATATGCTGCTGCAATTGACTCCTCCTCATACAGGCGAAAATACGCAGGAAACTCTCGGCATCCAAGGTAGGGCATGTGGTAGCACTGGCCTTTTCGTGCACGCCGCAAGAAGATTTCTCGAAATTTCCCCGGATTATCGGATGGATTCGCATGCTCCGTCATCTCAAAATGTGCCTCGATGATGTAGTGTGGTTCTTTGAGTACGGTAGATGCACGCTGCTGAATGTCATCTTTGGTCGACTGATACAACTCCCCTTCTCCTTTGACTGCAAAGCTCAGTACATTACTTGCTGATATCTTCGCCTTGAGTTCATTACGGCGAATGTTAGTATACTGTATTTCAGACAAAATATAGATTTTGTCTATAATCCATCTTAATCCGGGGTGCCAAAACAGGGCTTCCAATATACCGCGTGCTGCACTTGGGGTTATGATAGGATACGAAAAGCGCTCTACCTTAAGTTCTGGTCGCGTAAAGCAAGCAAAATCTCCCCATACTTCGAGTCGAACTCCATAAGACATATTCTCACCTCCATTATATTCTTGTGTTTTGTTATATTAAATTTTATTATAAAATAATGCTTATGTCAACGCCAAATTAGAAATCAAAATTTGACAGGAACGTTCATTCATAATAAAATGCCATTGTCGCGTAGATACAAATACTATGTGGGGATTGAAATTTGTGCTTTGTCATATTTGTACCATGAGTGGGGAGATTGCAAAATCTCCCCACTCTATTTTTTCCGCTCTTCTTCCGCCTCATTTTCTATCAAGCCTTTCTTCATGTCATAAGCCGACAAATCGACAAGAACAGTAATTTCTTCATCCATCTTGTAAAGCGCTCCGTGCATCAGAAGCTCTTCTGCTATATTCGACCGAGCAGAAGCCATATAACGTGCAGCCTTTCGCAGGAGACTGCGTGAGCGTTCCCCCGCTTCGAGATGCCGGAGCAATTCCTTGGCCTCATCTTCCAGTGGAATCAAAACGGATATGGTCTGTTCCTCAATCAAGCGAAACTCTTCGGCGATTTTCGCAAATGCAAGTTCTCGCGACTTTCCCATAATATCTTTGCAATCCAATCGTTTCTCTCCGCCCAAGTCATAAAGTTCGTTAAAATACATCCGAATCGCTGCGGGGTTCGCGAGATTTTCCCTATATTTTCGAGCGACGATCTGCGTTGTATCGGCAGCAAGGAAGTTTTTCTTCTTAGTATCCTCAAAGGAAAATACATATACGGGGCTATCCTCGATTCCCTGCCGATTCTCACGATTGCATCGTCCTGACGCCTGCACGATGCTGTCGATCCCATTCAGCTCTCGATAGACACACGGAAAATCAAGATCGACTCCTGCCTCCACAAGGCTGGTTGAGATCACACGGCAGGGCTGTCCAGCTTTCAACCGTGAACGAATTTCCTCTAAAACTCGTTCACGATGTACAGGATAGAGATTTGTAGACAGATGATAAACACCATCCTTCGACTCTATCCGATCAAAAAGCTTCTGTGCTGTTCTTTTCCCATTGACGATGCAGAGTACCTGCGCATATTTCTCCAATTCCGCCGCCAGAGTCTCTCGCGACATTGGATGCTCACGCAGCTCAATCTTTGTTCGTCGAAAAAATGCGGCATTCTCCATGACAGCAGGACAGATCTCAATTAGCTGCATATCCGCAGCAAAGAATTGTTCCAGTGGGGGCTGTGTCGCCGTACATAGAACGGCTGTGCAGGCATAGTGACGTACAAGCTCCTGTATGGCTTCCATGCAAGGACAGAGGTAGTCGAGCGGAATCATCTGCGCCTCATCAAAGATCACAACACTCTCCGCAATATTGTGGAGCTTACGGCATTTCGAGGGACGATTAGCAAAGAGGGATTCAAAAAACTGTACATTCGTAGTGACGATAATCGGTGCATCCCAATTCTCGGAAGCAAGTCTCTTGCGATTCATCTCCTCGCCGGCATCGTCATAGTCCACATTCTGATGATGCTCAACGACACACTCCTCTCCCAAAATCCCGCGAAACACCGCAGCAGTCTGCTCGATAATGCTTGTGTACGGTATGACGTAGATAATTCGTCTGCGCTGCACCTGCACAGCGTAGTGCAGCGCGAATGCAAGGGATGAAATCGTCTTCCCTCCTCCCGTCGGAATATTCATACGGTACAGATTCCCCTTAGCTCCCTTCCCTGCCGCAATAGCCTCGCGAAGCAGCTCCATACGTTTTTGATTGAGGGGTTCGCTCATCCGCTTCTGTTCCTCTGCAGATCTCGGCGCAAAGAAACGCTCTGCGATACTCTTCTCCAATCGTTCAAGGAGCACCTTTATTGGTGGGAAGTCATCGCGTTCAACCGCTCCGTCAAACATAAAATACTCCGTATCCAGAAAATCTCCATCGACGAGGCAGGAGAAGATCATACGTGTATAAAGCATCACCCAAAATGGCACACGCACTACCTTGGACAACAGAGACGATGTTGGAAGAAGCGGTACTGGGTTCTCCTTACGGTAGGTATGGTAGTCCGGTACCACCTTCTTCAGCCGTCCGATGAGTGTAGGCTTTACCGCAGTGTCCGCCCTCGTTCCGCGATTCGGGATTCCTCCATGATGCCCCGCAATACAGAATGCCAACACACCTGCCGCAGTCCCCAGCTGCGCCATCTCCTTAGCTCCAGCAGTCGAGTGGTCAATCGTACCACGTTTCTTTTGCTGTTCTTCTTTAGGTGCACGAATATAGTCTTGAAACTCATTTGAATATTTTCCAATATCATGATACCTGCCAAGCGCACGTCCGACTGCTTCCTCTCCAAAAGCAGCAGCAAAACGAGCTGAACGCTCGGCAACATTCTCAAGATGATTGTATAGGTACTGTTCTCGACTTGTTGCCTTATCTATATGAGCGAGATATCGTTGCTCTGATATTTCGCAGGACCGCGTATTCTTTTGCTTTTGCATAATGATTCCCCATTTCCCAAAGAAGACCAGTCAGAAAAATCCGCTTTTTAATTATATCATAATAATATCTTCTCTCAATCCATTTCCTCTCCCTGCTTCAATATGAGTTTAACTTGCCAAGAATATATGGTATACTTCTTTATATTTACTTAAGTGGTGCACAGGAGGGATTCATTGTGCGTATTGTGGTTGCAGGAGCAGGGCGGCTGGGCTACAGCATTGCATCGCTCCTCTCAGAGGAGGGTATGGATGTCGTTGTAGTCGACGGCGAAGAGAGTCAGCTTGAGGCGGCGAAGACGACACTCGATGTGCTGACCATTGCGGAGAATATCGCAAGCCCGCTCACAATGAACGACCCTGACATCAGGAGCGCGGACATTCTCATCGCGGTGACGGAGAGCGACGAGGTAAATATTGTCGCCTGTGTGCTTGCGAAAAAACATGGGATTACGCATACAATCGCCCGCATTCGCGATATGAATTTCACCGTGGATGCCGGAAGATATCTTAAAGAAAATTTCGATATTGATCTCGTCCTCAACCCGGAACTCATCACGGCAAATGAAATCAATCGTATTCTAATGACGCCCGCTGCGCTCAACGTAGAGGATTTCGCACAGGGAAAGGTGCGCCTTTTTGAGACGCGCATCCGCCGCCGCTCTGCCATCGCGCGCAAACCGCTCAAGGAGCTGCAGCTCCCGCACGGGGTACTCGCAGGGTTGATCTTTCGCGATCATCGTATGATTATCCCGCACGGC